>ERZ780203.8-NODE-8-length-328886-cov-16.845142_pt1 | contig 328886 bp, 298 predicted proteins | sample MGYA00511168_ERZ780203 | MGnify/ENA primary metagenome ERZ780203 (study PRJEB29588, sample SAMEA2156577) | human gut metagenome | biome: human gut; feature: human-associated habitat; material: faeces | place: Denmark | collected 2008/2010 ...
TGTCGCAAGCGACCGCCGCAGGCGCGAGAATGTGCCAAGGCACATTCTTTGTTCTCAGTAAAAGTCTTTTTTTATATTATATATAAGTAAGGAGTGCGCAGAATGCTTTCAAATCATAAGCTACAGACAACATTAGAAGAAATCAGTGATATATCCAAAATCGGACTTGCCCTTTATGACGAAAACGGAAAGCAGGTTGCAGCAACATTTCAGATTGAAACAGATATGCGTGCAGAGGTTGTGAATTTTGCAGCATCCATGGCAGAAAGCCAGATGTTGTCGGGCTTTCATTTCTTTAAAGTAATTGCAGAACAGGAAGTAGAATATATTCTTCTGGCGCGTTCCACTAATGATGAAGCATATATGGTGGGAAGACTTGCCGTATGCCAGATTCGGAATCTGATTGCCTCCAACCGGGAACAGTCGGATAAGAATAACTTTATGCAGAATATCCTTCTTGGAAATATGCTGGTTGTAGATATGTATAATAAGGCAAAGAAGCTGCATATTGAGCAGGCAAAGCGTCTGGTTTATGTCATAGAAGTGGATGGCAGAAAAGATTCTGTTATTGTAGAAATGGTGAAGAATCTTTTTGCAGACCGCAACCGGGATTTTGTAACAGAGTTAGACGAGCAGAACATTATCCTGATTAAGGATGCAACAGATTTGAAAACAGAAGAGGATGCATTGCATCTGGCAAAAACAATTGTAGACAATCTGCATGCAGAAGCAATGGTGCGTGTCCGTGTGGGTTATGGTAATACGGTAAATACGCTGCAGGATATTGCCAAATCTTATCAGGAAGCCAAGATGGCACTGGAAGTAGGAAGAATCTTTAATGTAGAAGAGGAAACCATTTCCTACGGAAAGCTTGGCATCGGCAGACTGATTTACCAGCTTCCGATGAGCCTTTGCGAAATGTTTATCAAAGAGATTTTTGGTGAGCGGAATATTGATTTAGATGATGAAACGATGGTGACAATCCAGAAATTTTTTGAGAACAGCCTGAATATTTCAGAAACAGCAAGGCAGCTATACATCCACCGGAATACGCTGGTATACCGTTTAGAACGTCTGGAAAAGATGATTGGACTTGATATCCGCAAATTCGAGGATGCCATGACTTTTAAGATTGCCATGATGGTCATTGCACATATGGATTACCAGAATTAGCTGCCAGGTTTTGCGGAACTATGAAAATTTAATTATGTAAATTATATGGGACAGTACCAATCGGTGCTGTCCTTTTTTCGAAAAAATTATCCTGCGGAAATTGTGTAAAATGAATTGTAAAAATGAGCTTCAAGACAGAAATTAGTTAAAATGCACAAAAAAGAATTTCTTTTTTAGTTTATTTGCGGATAGCGAAAGTAAAAAAATTAGAATATAATTAATTATCGAAAAACTGCGAAAACGTAATCGGAGGGAAAACGTAATCGCAGGGAAATATAAAATAAAACGATGAAAAGGAGAGGGAAAGATGAGAAAGTTAAAAGAACGCTTTCACAGGAAACATGGCATTGTAAGCCGTATCTTTAGTATGGTACTTGCACTTGCTATGATTGTGACCATGGTTCCGGCAATCGGTGGTGCAACCACTGCATATGCTGCGAGCCCGACAATCCGGTTGTACCTGGACAAACCAAGTACATGGAATACACCGGTTGTCAATGTCTGGGCTGCCGGTGCTACGGTAGATAACCATGACGCAGGAAATGCCGCCATTTCACAATGGGGGGATCAGGAAAAACCAAAGCTTGCATATGAGGAAAGTTCTGGACTCTATTATGTAGATGTACAGAGCAGTGAGTGGACAGGTTTTCAGTTTGTTGATGCAGGTTCTACTGAGAAGGCTGCACCGGAGATAAAGACAGAAGGAGCTGCAATTGAGCAGATTAAGACTTTTACTTCTGATACAAGCATTTATTGTTTATTGGATGATAATGGAAAATATCAGTGGTATAAGGATGCTTCAAAGAATGAAACATTGATTCCGGAGTCTGTACCAACAGAATGTGATCTGACTATTAATTATAAGAGCACATTAGGCAATGATGTTGCTGCATATATATATCATGAGACCAATAAGCCGGCAGGTGAATGGCCGGGAAAAACCATGACTGCAGCAGAAGGTCATGAAGGCTGGTATACAATGCATCTGACATTAGATAACAGCACAGATTATGATCTCATTTTAAATGATGATGGACATGGAAACCAGTTAGACGGAGTAACACTTTCTACAAAAGGAAAGGCAGAAGCAGAGTACTGGTTCGATGGTTCTTTGTCAGAGACAAAACCTGCTGATTGGAAATATGTAACAACCATTCATTATCTTGCTTCAGGAATGGGAAGCACTATTTACAATCATATGTGGGGAGCAGATGCCTCTGCAACAGGAGCAGGTGTTGGAAAAGAATGGCCAGGTGGACAGATTTCAGAAAATGCTGACCATTCCGGATGGTATGATGTAGTATATACACAGGATGTAAAACAGAATTTCAGCTGTATTTTTAATAATAACAATGGAGCACAGACGGATAATATTGATGTTTCTGTAACATCAACAAGTACTGAACTCTGGGTTACCGGAACCAAAGGTGGTGGTGATACAACCGTATATAAAACAGCACCGGACAGCTGGGAGGCACCGGTTCCAGACCACACATTTACAATGTATTATTACAATGAAGATTTATCAACAGACACAGACATGGGAAAAGTTGATATGTGGATGTGGAATGCCGGATTAAATGGATCATATGTTTTTGATGAAACAGAATATGATGCTGCAAATAATGTGACATGGTTTAAAAAGACCATTACAGTTGCCGGCAGTAATGTGGGAAAAACAGTAGGATTAAAGGCACGTTATGACATAACACAGGGATGGGATGGCGGCTCTGATACCGCAGACCGTTCTTTTACAATAAGCGGTGATGAGAATGAGGTATTATATTATGTGGATGGTTCAGATCCGGTTCATGAGAAACCGACAATCGTACCAACGGAAAAGAGATACCTTGTATTGGATTATGAGAATCCAGGATTAAAAGAAAAAGGAATTACACCACAGTTCTATACATGGTCATCAGGATATGCTTCAGCATTAACCGATTTTACATACGTAGGTGGAGATAAATGGACAATAACAATTCCAGCAAAACCATCTTGTACAAAGGTTGATTTTTGTATCGCATTAGATTCAACAGTTGATCCGTGGATTAAAGATGGTGGAGACCATTCCGTTACATTCCCTTCTGACCAGAAGGTTATCTATGCCAGCATGAAAGCCGGCAGTGAGCCGGAAATTGCTATGCCATATAATACTGGCTATGAAGTAGATGCAGAAAATCAACAGGTATCATATTACTATCGTGATGATGCTGCATTTGTAGATGGCACCTTAAAGGATATGACAGTATCTGTTGATGTAGACAGAACAGAGTATCCAATGACATACAATGATACAACAAAGCGTTTTGAGTATGTAAAGAGCGGCTTGACAGATGGTAAAACACATTATCGTTACAAAGCAAATGGAACTTATGTTGTAGATGCATTCAATTCAAACAGTGAAGAGTACAAGGAAGCAGATTACTCATATTTTGAATACTATAAATTAAATGCAACAGTTACAGCAGAAGTTATGAATAAATCCTTTAACTACAATGAAAATGATGTTGTTAAGTTTAAGGTTGAACAGGATAGTTCAGATGCTAAAACATTAGAAGTAGCTAGCGCAAGTATCGATGTTTCTTCCCTTGGCGGAAGCAATGCAATGCCGATTGAACCGGAATTGCAGGCAGTTACCATTTCTGCTACAACAGATACAACATTAGGAATTAAGACATTACCAATTACTGTAACAGACCAGTACGGTAATAAATTCAGTACTACAGTGGATGTTGAAATTACAGACCGTGTGAAGGAAAACAAAAATGATTTCGACTGGGATGAATCTGTTGTCTACTTTATGGTGACAGACCGTTTCTTTGATGGTAATGAATCTAACAATACAGCAAGTGGTGCAGATACATACGGAGACAATCCGGGACTGTATCATGGTGGAGATTTTGCAGGTGTAACAACCAAGTTAGATTACTTACAGGATTTAGGTGTAAATACAATCTGGATTACACCAATTGTAGAAAATGTGAAAGGTGTAGCTGTAACAGATGAGGGTTCAGAAGATGTTCCTTATAATGCAGCATACCATGGATACTGGGCAAGTGATTTTACAAAATTGAATCCGACACTTGGTACAACAGAAGAATTTGAAACTATGATTAGCGAAGCACATAAACGTGGCATGCGTATTATGGTTGATATTGTTGTAAACCATGCTGGATATGGTACAGAATCAACATTTGCTGATATGCTTAGGGATAAGAGCGTCAGTGAAGGCGATATTAAATCATGGCAGTCTGGCTTGCCGGATTTTGCAACAGAAAAAGCAGATGTCAGGGCAAAATTAGTAGAATGGCAGACATCATGGATGAAGGATTATGGTGTTGACTATTTCCGTGTAGATACAGTAAAGCATGTTGACAGTACAACATGGGCAGCACTTAAGAATTCTACAACAGAAGTAAATCCATCCTTCAAGATGATTGGAGAATATTATGGCGCAGGATATGCGTCAAATGGTAGTACCTTAGGTACCGGTCAGATGGATGCAGACCTTGATTTTGATTTTAATGATCAGGCAACAAGCTTTGTCAGTGGTAATATTTCTTCTGTAGAAAGCTTCCTTTCTTCCAGAAATGCAGCACTTAATAACGCATACATGACAGGTCAGTTTTTAAGCAGTCATGATGAAGATGGATTTAAGGCGTCCTTAATGAACGGAAAAGGATATACCGAGGATGAGGCAACATCAGCAGCGTTAGTTGCAGCTACCTTACAGCTTACTGCAAAGGGTATTCCGGTTATCTATTATGGTGAAGAAGTTGGTTTAAGCGGATTAAATAATTATCCATACCAGACTAATAGATATGACATGGATTTCTCTCTGGCAACAGAGGACAATGTAACATATCAGCATTATAAGAATCTGCTGAGCATCCGTAATGCATACACAGATGTATTTGCAAGAGGAAGCAGAAAGGTTGTGGCAAGTTCTGATGAGGAAGGCTATGATGTAGTTTCAAGATCCTATGGAGGAACAACCTTATATGTTGGTATGAATATCAAGGATACCGCAAAAGAAGTAAAAGTTCCGGTTAATGCAAATGCAGGAAATACAGTTGTAAATCTTTATGATGGTAAAACATATACTGTTTCTTCTGATAAGACAGTAACAGTTACCATTCCGGCAGCAAAGGATGGCGGTACTGTAGTGCTGAGAGCAGATAAAAAGATTAATCTTGACATTACTGTTCCGGGTAAAGATTTCCAGGAAGTAATTGATACCATTGATGCTGTGGGAGATACAGCAAAGATTAATGTTACAATGCCAGATACCACAAAAGTTCCGGCAGAAGTATTCAATGGCATGATTGGAAAAGATATTACCATTACCTTCAAGCTGAGTGACAACGTAAGCTGGATTGTAAACGGAAAGAACATTGTAAGTAAATTAAAAGATGCAATAGACCTCGGGGTAACCGTAGGTAAGAGCAGCATCCCGGCTGATAAGATTAAAGCATTAGCTGGAGACAATAAGACTATTGAACTTTCACTGGCACATGACGGAGCATTTGGATTTGATGCTACACTTCGTGTCAACGTTGGTGCAGAGAACAGTGGAAAATATGCAAACCTTTACTATTATAATGAAAAGACCGGAGCATTAGAATATGTTCAGGCTGTAAAGGTAAATGCAGACGGAACCGTTGATTTCAAATTCTCACATGCATCTGAGTATGTTATTGTACTTAGCAATACAGATATGAAACCAGCAGCATCTACAACTCCGAATGCAACACCTGCTGTAACAGCAGAGAAGCAGGTTAAGACAGGAGATAATACTCCGATTGCATGCATGGTAGTATTGTTATTCGTTGCAGGAGCAGCGGTAGTTGTACTTTACAGAAGACGTAAAAGAGTCTAAGCAGAGCAAAACTGCAAACAGGAGAGTTTAGTTTTTATAATGTATATCGTCTGAAATAAGAGGATAGATGGAAAGGGCAGCGAAAGCTGCCCTTTCCCCTTTTAACCCTCTTGGATAAATAAAAGTACAAAAGGAATAAATCCAGGCAGAAGATTGACATACTATTTCTAAGGTGTTATTCTTAGTTCCGACTGAATTACTTGGAAATAGGACGAAAATAGCTGATAAAGCAAATTGATAAAGGAGGAAAACCGATGGAATTAATCTATCTGGACAATGCGGCAACAACAAGAACGGACGAGCGGGTAGTGGAGGCAATGCTTCCTTATTTTACCCAGTATTATGGAAATGCATCTACCATTTATGCATTGGGTGAGGAAAGCCGCAAGGCAGTAACAAGGGCCAGAGATATTATTGCAGCAGGAATCGGTGCGAAACCGGAAGAAATATATTTTACGGCAGGTGGAAGTGAATCTGATAACTGGGCACTGAAAGCAACAGCAGAAGCTTATAAAGAAAAAGGAAAACATATCATCACCAGTAAGATTGAGCATCATGCAATTCTTCATACCTGTGAATGGTTGGAAAGACAGGGCTTTGAGGTAACTTATCTTGATGTGGATGAGAATGGACGTATCAATCCGGCAGATGTAGAAGCTGCAATCCGTCCGGATACCATTCTGATTTCTATTATGTTTGCCAACAATGAAATCGGTACCATCGAGCCGATTGCAGAGATTGGTGCAATTGCCAAGGCACATGGCGTTTTATTTCATACTGATGCAGTACAGGCATTTGGTCAGGAGCCAATCCAGGTAGATGAAATGAATATTGATATGTTAAGCAGCAGTGGCCATAAATTAAACGGACCAAAGGGAATCGGTTTCCTCTATATCAGAAAAGGTGTAAAAATCCGCTCCTTTGTACATGGTGGTGCACAGGAGAGAAAGAGAAGAGCCGGAACGGAAAATGTACCGGGAATCGTAGGCTTCGGTAAAGCTGCAGAACTGGCATTTGCTTCCATGGAAGAGCGTACTGCAAGAGAAAGAGAATTGAGAGATTATATGATTTCCCGTTTTGAAAAGGAAATCCCATATGTGAAAATCAATGGAGACAGAGAGCATCGTCTTGCCAATAATGTCAATGCATGCTTCCGTTTTGTGGAGGGAGAATCCATGCTGATTATGTTAGATATGAAGGGGATTTGTGCATCCTCCGGTTCAGCATGTACTTCCGGTTCCTTAGACCCGTCTCATGTATTGCTGGCAATTGGTCTGCCACATGAGATTGCACATGGCTCACTCCGCCTGACTTTAGGCGCAGATACCACCAAAGAGCAGATTGACACCACGGTAGACGCAATCAAAGAGATTGTTGCACATTTACGCAGCATGTCACCGTTATACGAAGATTTTGTAAAGAACCAGCAGTAATAGAGAAGAAAAGGAGTAACGATTATGTATAGTGAAAAAGTTATGGATCATTTTCAGAATCCGAGAAATGTAGGGGAGATTGAAAATGCCAGCGGAGTAGGAACAGTAGGAAATGCAAAATGCGGTGATATCATGCGAATCTATCTTGATATTGATGATAATGGTGTGATTCAGGACTGTAAGTTTAAGACCTTTGGCTGTGGTGCTGCAGTTGCAACCAGCAGTATGGCAACAGAACTGGTAAAGGGAAAGACCGTACAGGAAGCATTACTTGTAAGCAATAAAGCAGTAATGGAAGCATTAGACGGACTTCCACCGGTTAAAGTGCATTGTTCCCTTTTGGCAGAAGAAGGTATTCATGCTGCACTTTGGGATTATGCTGAGAAGAATGGCATTGTCATTGAAGGCTTAAAGAAGCCGAAGAACGACATCTCTGAGGGTGAAGAAGAGGAAGAATATTAAAAACAACATATCCCTATTGACATAGTAGGAAAAAAGGAATATACTGTACCCATAGACAAATAGAAATGGAGGTACAGTATGAAGATTTCAACAAAGGGACGTTATGCTGTCCGACTTCTTCTTGATATAGCAATGAATGATGAAGTTGAACCGGTACGTCTTAAAGATGTTGCGGAACGTCAGGATATTTCCATGAAATACTTGGAACAGATTATTTCTACACTGGTACGGGCAGGGTTTGTTAAGAGCATCAGAGGCCCCCAGGGAGGATATCGTTTATCAAAGACACCGAAGGAATATACGATAGGGATGATATTGCGTCAGGTAGAAGGAAGTCTTGCACCGGTATCGTGTCTTGAGGATGAGGTGAACACCTGTGAGCGTCAGTCAGAATGTGTAACACTTCGTATCTGGAAAGAATTAAACGATGCGATTAAGAGTGTAGTAGACAAGTATACGTTAGAGGATTTGATGGAATGGCAGCAGGATATCAGCAGCGATTATGTCATTTAAATGGACGAGGTCGATGTGTACCAATGAAACAAAATATTTTAAATAATTTATTTGAAAAAAGTCTTGACAATTGGTACACATCGTTTTATATTATACTTAATCCATATCAAACAGATAGGAAATATATGAATTTAGGGAAAAGGAGATTATTATCATGGCAAACATTTATAAAGGAACATTAGGACTGATTGGAAATACACCATTAATCGAGGCAGTTAATTTAGAAAAGGCGTATAACTTAGAAGCAAAATTACTTTTCAAACTGGAATATTTCAATCCGGCAGGAAGCGTAAAGGACCGTATCGCAAAAGCAATGATTGAAGATGCAGAAGCAAAAGGACAGTTAAAAGAAGGTTCTGTTATTATCGAGCCGACATCCGGAAATACAGGAATTGGTCTTGCAGCACTTGCGGCAGCCAAGGGGTACCGTATCATTCTTACTATGCCGGAATCCATGAGTGTTGAACGTAGAAACATCTTAAAGGCTTACGGTGCAGAAATTGTTCTGACAGAAGCAAGCAAAGGAATGAAAGGTGCAATTGCAAAAGCGGATGAACTTGCAAAAGAGATTCCAAACAGCTTTATCCCGGGACAGTTTGTAAACCCTGCGAATCCAAAAGTACACAAAGAGACAACAGGACCGGAAATCTGGAAAGATACGGACGGAGCAGTAGACATCTTCGTAGCAGGAGTTGGTACAGGTGGAACCGTAACAGGAACCGGTGAATACTTAAAAGAGCAGAAAGCAGATGTTAAAGTTGTAGCAGTAGAGCCGGCATCTTCACCGGTATTATCCGAAGGTAAGAGTGGAGCACATAAGATTCAGGGTATCGGTGCAGGATTCGTACCGGATGTATTAAACACCAAAGTATATGATGAGGTATTTCCGGTAGAGAACGAAGATGCTTTCCGTGTGGCAAAAGAAATTGCACACAAAGAGGGCGTATTAGTAGGAATTTCTTCCGGAGCAGCAGCTTATGCAGCAATTGAACTGGCAAAGAGACCTGAAAATAAAGGAAAAACAATTGTAGCTTTATTACCGGACAATGGAGACAGATATTATTCAACAGCTTTATTTACAGAGTAATTTGCAGTAGATTAGAAAAAATCTGATGTAACATCAGAGTGACAGAAATAAATAACAGAACGGAGAAAAAGAAGATGAGCACAAAGAAAAGCAGAGCAGAACGTAATTTAAAATTTGAAACTTTACAGTTACATGTAGGACAGGAAAATCCGGATCCGGTGACAGATGCAAGAGCAGTACCTATTTATCAGACATCATCCTATGTATTCCGCAACAGCGACCATGCGGAAGCAAGATTTGGTCTTGCAGATGCAGGAAATATTTATGGAAGACTTACGAATCCGACAGAAGATGTATTTGAGAAGAGAATTGCAGCATTAGAGGGTGGAGTTGCAGCGTTGGCAGTAGCATCCGGAGCAGCAGCAATTACTTATACGATTGAAAATCTTGCACAGAATGGTGACCATATTGTAGCTGCAAAGAATATCTATGGTGGTTCTTATAACCTGTTGGAGCATACACTTCCACAGTACGGCATTACAACAACCTTTGTTGAGCCGGAGCCGGAAGCATTTGAAGCAGCAATCAAAGACAATACAAAAGCTTTATATATTGAGACATTAGGAAATCCTAACTCAGACGTAGCTGATATTGAAGCCATCGCAAAAGTAGCACATGCACACAAGATTCCATTAGTCGTAGATAACACTTTTGCAACACCTTATCTGGTTCGTCCGATTGAGTATGGCGCAGACATCGTGGTACATTCTGCAACAAAATTCATTGGTGGACACGGAACAACAATTGGTGGAGTTATCGTAGACAGCGGAAAATTTGACTGGGAGGCAAGTGGAAAATTTGCATCTTTAACTGAGCCAAATCCAAGTTATCATGGCATCAGCTTTACCAAGGCAGTAGGACCGGCAGCATTTGTAACCAAGATTCGTGCAATCTTACTCCGTGATACCGGAGCAACTTTATCTCCGTTCCATGCATTTATCTTCTTACAGGGATTAGAGACATTATCCTTAAGAGTAGAACGTCATGTACAGAATGCATTGAAGGTAGTAGAGTTCTTAAATAACCATCCACAGGTGGAGCGTGTAAATCATCCTGCAGTAAGTACAGATCCAAAGCAGCAGGAATTATATAAGAAATACTTCCCGAACGGTGGCGGTTCTATCTTTACCTTTGAAATCAAAGGTGATGACAGAAAGGCAAAAGATTTCATCGACAATCTGGAAATCTTCTCCTTACTGGCAAATGTTGCAGATGTAAAATCTCTGGTGATTCATCCAGCATCAACCACGCATTCCCAGCTTAGTGCAGAAGAATTAGAAGAGCAGGGAATCAAACCGAATACCATCCGCCTTTCTATCGGAACAGAAAATATCGACGATATTATTGAAGACTTAGAGGAAGCATTCAAGGCAGTAGAGTAAATGACTGAAAGAACTAAAATGAAAAGCATGAGATAAAAGAAGTCTCATATACTTTAGAAAGAGTATATGAGGCTTTTTTTATGAAAAAATGGAAAAGGATACTGGCAGTGGCGGTAATGCTGGCATTGGTATTTTGCGCAGGCCGTGGGAGTGCAGTGCTGGTAAAAAGCTGGCAGAATGGCGGCTTACTGGGAGTAAATGCAGTGGCATCTACAACAGAGAACTGGGGACTTGGATTTGGTGAATCGGGGACACAGCCAACCGGAAATGCCACACCGGAAGAATTGCGGAAATATAATACATATTTTATTGGTAATGGCGATGATAAGGTGATTTACCTGACCTTTGACTGCGGCTATGAGAATGGAAATACGGAGAAGATACTGGAAGCATTGAAAAAGCATGATGTAAAGGCAACCTTCTTTGTAGTAGGGCATTTCTTAGAGACCAGCCCGGATCTGGTAAGGAAAATGGTGGAAGAAGGTCATACCGTAGGAAACCATACTTATCATCATCCGGATATGTCAGAAATTGCAGATGTATCGTCATTTCAAAAGGAAGTTGAAGATGTCAAGTTACTTTATGAAGAGATTACAGACAAGGAGATGGTTAAATTTTACCGGCCGCCTCAGGGGAAATACAGTGAATCAAATCTGAAAATGGCAAAAGAATTAGGTTATTATACTTTTTTCTGGAGTCTTGCCTATGTGGACTGGGATCCGGATAATCAGCCAACAAAAGAAGAGGCCTTTGAAAAACTCACCGGACGTATTCATCCGGGAGCTATAGTGCTGCTGCACAATACTTCAAAGACCAATGGTGAAATATTAGATGAACTACTTACAAAGTGGGAAGAGATGGGCTACCATTTTGGTACTCTGGATGAGTTAATCGCAGGTTCTAATTCTTAGAAAAATGCTTTTTATATTTGAGATAACAGAACGGACATCAATTGATGATGCGGAAACTTTCCGAAATATTATCAATCTTTCCGGGAAATCGCCAGATTGAAAAAAATTCGAAAAAATCATTAAATAAAACTTGTCTTTTTACTTCTTTTGTATTATACTCTTTGATTGGTAATACCAATCGGAGGATTTAGAAATGAAGTATTTTAGACAGTTTTTTTTAATTCTGGCAATTTCTTTTGCTGGAGAAATTCTGCATATGGTGCTGCCATTACCGGTTCCTGCAAGCATTTACGGACTGGTGTTAATGCTGCTTGCTCTGGTAACGGGTATCGTTAAGATAGAACAGGTGAAGGAGACTGCGATATTCTTAATTGAAATTATGCCGGTGATGTTTATTCCGGCAGCAGTAGGACTTCTGGACTCCTGGAGCGTTCTGCGTCCGACTATTGTGCCGGTGATTGTCATTACAGTACTTACGACGATTATTGTTATGGTCGTGACCGGAAGAGTGACACAGAATGTGATACGAAAGGGAAGGGAGAAAGAAGAAAATGAATAATTTTGCAGGAGATACCCTTTTCTTTGGTGTAGTAATCAGTCTCATTGGATATGAAATCGGAGCACTGTTAAAGCGTAAATTAAAGCTGGCGCTGTTTAATCCACTTTTGATTTCTATTATTTTTGTTATGGTTGTATTAAGTGTAGGCAGAATTGACTATGACAGTTATTATGAAGGAGCAAAGTATTTAAGCTATCTTTTAACCCCGGCAACGGTATGTCTTGCTGTTCCGTTGTATGAGCAGCTGGAATTGTTAAAGAAACATAAAAGTGCCATTGTAGCAGGAATTATATCCGGTGTCATTGCAAGTATGGGAAGTGTGCTTCTTTTTGCGGTGATATTCCATCTGAATCATGAGGAATATGTAACCCTTCTGCCAAAATCCATTACCACAGCAATTGGAATGGGAGTATCTGAAGAACTTGGAGGAATCGTAACGATTACGGTGGCAGTAATTATCATTACCGGAGTCTTGGGAAATATGATTGCAGAAGTGGTATGCCGTGTATTTCATATAGAAGAGCCGGTGGCAAAGGGACTGGCACTCGGTACTTCCGCCCATGCAATCGGAACCGCCCGTGCCATGGAAATGGGAGAAGTAGAAGGAGCAATGAGCAGTCTTGCCATTGCAGTAGCAGGACTTCTGACGGTAGCAGCAGCAACTGTATTTGCTAATTTTTATTGATGTATCTATGATGCAATAATTTTGCAAGGGATGAAAGGAGATTCAGATGAAGGACAGAGAGTATAAGAGGGTAATGGCATTCGTAAAAGATGGAATACGGAGCGGGGAGTTTCGGGTAGGCAGTAAGCTGCCAACAGAACGTGAAATGGCAGAAACACTTGGTATGTCACGTCCATCTATCCGGGAAGCATTAAAGAGTATGGAGAATATCGGATTGATTGAAAGCCAGCAGGGCTCCGGCAATTATATCTGTTGCAACATGGAAAAAAGCCTTTCAGAAGTAATTAATATGATGCTGCTATTGCAGCAGATAGATAAGGATGAGCTTGCAGAGGCACGCTGCCTTTTAGAATATACAATAGGTCTTCTTGCGGCTAAAAACATGGGTAAACAGGATTTTGCGGAGTTAAAAGCACTGGCAGAATCTATGCAGAATGCTGACCAGCAGAGAAGTTATGAGATTGACCGGGAGTTTCATCAGAAATTAATATTAGGTTCCGGCAACCGTTTCATGATTACGATTATGCAGGTATTTTCAGAAATTTATAAGGAAAGTATCCGAAAAGGCTGGGAAAATGCAGATGCCGAGAAATTTGAAAAAATGTGGAAGCTTCATGTAGAAATTGCAGAAGCAATCGAAACGGGAGACCAGAGAAAAATCGCTGCTGCCGTACAGGCACATTATGATATTATTCATAAGTAAAATGATGGTAAAAAAAGTCTGGCAGAAAAGAAGGAACCAGGTTTGCTTGAACGAACTTGGCTCCTTCTTTTCTGCCAGACTTTGGCGAGCATCGCGATAACTGTAGAAACTTGCAAAGCATGTTTCCCATGGTTACGCGAGTAGCTTAGCGGGCAAGTACTTCTAAGATTTCACCTACATACATGGTGTGAAGGTTGCCATCGGCATACCAGCTGCTTTCGATAGAAGAATCAATAAACTGGTCCGGAGTCATCTTTGTAGCAGATAATTTACGGCAGATAAATACCAGATTTCCCTCGTCAATATAAGGTGTGTCCTTGTAGTAATCAAGATGCATTCTTGCATTTTCAATTTTATTTTCATCACGTCCGGAAACAGCTCCAAGATATTTTAAAGCTCCTTTATTGGACTCATCTAAAAAGGTCAGTGAAAATGTCTCTCCATTATCAATAAATTCTTTGGTATAGCGTGTATCTCTTACAAAGATGTAGACAACATTTTTGCCCCAGAGGACACCAACACCGCCCCAGCTTGCAGTCATTGTATTTGCTTTCTTCTCATCACCTGCTGTGATTAACATCCATTCTTTGCCGATTTTAGTAAATGGATTCATTTCCATAAGGTCAATTGGATATGGTTGAAATGTATGCATTATTTTTCCCTCCAGTAAATTCGTAATATGAATTTAGTATAGCATTGTATTTTCATAATTACTATGGATTTGTGGTAAAAAGAATTCCCGAAAAGGTTTAAGTTATGAAATTTATTGATATAATTCTGCAATTCTTGAAACAGCCACATAAATTTCGGAAATACGGTACCAGGTACGGAAATCTACAATTCCGGTAACCGGAAGCCCAAAGATGGACTGGAATTTTTCTACGGCAGCTTTGGTTGCAGAACCATAAATGCCATCCACGGCAATAGTCGGAAGCGCAGGGTAGTTACGTGCAATCCGGTTCAGCTGCTCCTGCAGCATCCGCACCTTATCCCCGGTAGAACCAACCTCAAGGTTGCTGCCCGGCCAGGAAGCAGGCACACCACTGATTTCATCCGCCGTGTTGATATACATACTGCTGCCGTAATAATAGCGCAGAATCTCAATGGTGGAATATCCCTGGTCGGCTAAGTATTTCGAACCCCACTGAGTCAACCTTTTCCAATTTGCGTATGTAGTACGTCTAAAGCCTTATTTTATGCGGGTTTAGAGGGTGTCGGAGCAGTAGAGATAAATGCTTAATTCTTTCTTTTCACTGTCATAGACAATTTTATCTACAATGGATTTTAGCGCATTGCTTTTGGTGACGGTAGAGACATCCTCACTGGAAAGTATCTCATATACATTCTTAAGCCGGTTGCGCATGAGTTCCCTTGTATCTGTCTCAGATGGAACAGGAGCAGGGGTTAATTCTTCCAGCCGGCTTTCTATTTCTGCCCGTTCTTTGAAAAGAATGGCTTTATTGTCCCGGTATTCTGCTATGGTATCAATGCCATCCCGGTAAGCCTGCCGGATACGTTCTTCTTTTTTCTCAATGTCATGCAGTCTTTCGGTGAGTATCTCATGGGCGGACTGGGCGGCTGGTTCTTCTGACTTGATGATTTTAAACTGGAGCGGTCGCACACCTTCCATAATTTCTTGCAGACCTTCTAATACAGCCGGTTTTAATTTCCGGGCGGAAATCTGATGGGACACGTTGCATTTCCCCTTTAAATATCCATAGCATTGAAAATTCGTGTAGGTTCGTCCGTACCGTTTATCCTTATGAATGGAAGTGGAGAGAGAGCGTCCGCAGGTGTGGCACTTTACCATGCCGGATAACCAGTGCCGGTGCAGTTCCGGTGGCTTGGCATATTTGGGAGTGTATTCTGCCTTGATACGCTGCTGTGCCTTTTCATACTGTTCCACACTGATAATCGGCTCATGGCTGCCATCTCTTATAATCCATTCGGATTCATCCTTTAATGCCTTGTTATCGTTAGAATGACGGTTCCAGACAGATTTTCCAATATAAGTAGGGTTGCTTAAAATGTAGCCGATACTCCGCCGCTCAAATGGCTTCTTATGTGAGGTAAGATAGCCGAGGTTATTTAAGTGTTTTGCAATTGCAAACATACTGGCACCATTCTCGGTATACATGTCGAATATCGTATGTATGATAAGAGCTTCTTCTGGCACAATAACGGGAGTTTCTTTGGCATGCGGTACTTTATAGCCTAAAGGCGGTCGAGCCTGATTTCGCCCTCTTAAAGCGTTCTCCGTCATACCTCGCACAACCTCACCGGACAGACGGATAGAATAATATTCATCCATCCATTCTATGATTCGCTCAATCAATGAACCAAAAGGACCATCCACCAGTGGCTCGGATACGGAAATGACTTCCACATGGTCTTTCCGGAGCATGGACTTATAGACAATGGATTCTTCCTGATTTCTGGCAAATCTCGAATACTTCCATACCAGAATTACATCAAAGGGATGTTCTTTTGATTTGGCATGGGCAATCATATCCTGGAACTGTGGACGTTTATCCGCTTTACGTCCGGATATGCCATCTTCTTCATAGATGTACTGATTGGAGATAATGATATTGTTCTTGGAAGCATAATCTAAGAGCAGCCGCTTTTGAGCGTCCGGGGATAGTTCTTCCTGCTTACCGGTAGATACCCGGATGTAGAGGGCACCGGTACGCATGGAGGTGTTGTCGGTCATATTATCACTCCTTTGTTAAGTGTATGAAAAAAGCACATAAATATGAAATCAGGAAATGAAGTACAAGTACTGTAGCATATGATATACTGGAGGTGGCGGTATGAAGGTAAATGTTTATATTCGATTTGGTGAGGATGAGAATTATCGGAATGTTAATACATTAACAGTAGATGAAAAGAAGTGTGTCGGAAATAAATTAAATCAGCAGGCAGCGGATAGAATTGTTTTAGTACCAAAGACGATGTGAAGAAAATATATAATATAATTCAGAAAAAACAGGATGCAATATGCCGGGAGGCAGGCTGGAGAGTTCCGGCTTGCCTAACCCTTAAGTTTTAGATATAAATAACAAAACCAAGCAATCATGTGAATACCTCCTGTATATATTATATGCAGTATTGATATATGTATGAGGAAAAGGATGAGAACATTAGGTGAAAAATAGGGAAGGTACTAAGAAAAATGGGAAAGAGAAAAATAAAAAGCATGAAGAGAATGGTTGAAAGAAAGAATAGTAAAACAGCAGTAGAAATTATAGAATATTTTAAAAGTGGAGAGAGTCATCCAAATGAAATATTTCAGATATATGAAGAACTTTCAAAATTTTCGGAAAAGGAAATTGAAGAAGCAATAAAAGAAACAAGAATAGGGGATGCAATAGGAATGAGTTATATTACCGCAATTGAAATGAAGAAAAATGGAAGATGGGATACATATTTGGAAGAGTGGAAGAAAAATAAAGACAAAACAGGAAGAGAACGGTTGGAAAAGTATTTACATGAGCGCGGATTAGATTATATGTTAAACGTTAATCAGGTAAATAGAAGAGAATAATTAAAAACATCAAGGAAAGAGCAATGACAGATATTAAAGAATTACGAAAAAAGATTAGGGAATATGAAAGAAAGTATACGGTTACTGAAAATTCAAGTGAAGCAGACAAATTAATTGCAAAAATACGAAAGAAAAAACATGCAAAAGAAGAATTTTTTGAAACTCAAAATGAAGTAAGGGTTTTCTTAAAATCGAATGCATCTGAAGCAGATAAACAAAAAGTACTTGGATATACAGAATCTTTATCTATGATATGTGCAGCAATCAGAGAGGGAAGACTTGCTATGGATGATAAATAGGTTTTATATAAGTAATTAATTTGATATAGCCGACTTCTATGTATAAGACACTTGAGATAGTATTTTTAGAATATTTTAAATATATTTACTTGACGTACGTAAAAACGTACGCTATAATAATTATGACATAAAAAATCTCGTCCATTCATAATAATATAGAATATAAAGAAAATGATATTACAGTGTAAAAGATACAAATTTAGGATACGGTACTAATCAAAATACAGATATAGATACACAGGAATGTTCGAGAAGTTTTACTAAGGAATTTACAAAAAATTTTAGATGAAAAATTAGTGTAAGGAAATACAGAAATAGAAAAGGAGATTTATTATGTCAGCAATTAATATAACAAACGCAAGAAAGGAACTCTACAATCTGGTAGAAGAAGTCAATCTCTATAGTGAACCGACTTTGATTGTAAGTAAGAAGGGGAATGCAGTTCTTGTTTCTGAAAATGATTGGAATGCAATTCAGGAAACGGTATACCTTAATTCAATACCTGGAATGGTTGAATCTATAAAAAAAGGAATGGAAACGCCGATAGAAGATTGTGTATCAGAAGAAGATGTAGAATGGTAATTTTATGTACAGAATTGTCTATACTAAGCAGGCCGTGAAAGATATTAAAAATTTAAAGAGTGTCAGGCTCGACCAAAAAGCGAAGAAATTGATTGAAGTTGTAAAGAAAAATCCTTTTCAAAATCCACCACCTTATGAAGCACTTGTTGGAAATTTGGAAGGCGTTTATTCACGAAGAATCAATATCCAGCATAGGCTGGTTTATCAGGTTTATACTGAGCCTGTGGAAGTAGATGGAGTTGCATATGAGGGAACGGTAAAAATAATCAGAATGTGGACGCATTATGATAAAGTTCGCTAAGAAGAAGCATCGACGGAAAGAAACATCTTTCTGAAGGTGCTTGTTCTATTTGGAATAAAGTTAAAAATTTCCAGATGATTTTATGATTATAAAAAAGTGTATTGCAAAAATACTAAAATCACATATAATATATTTGACAAGAGAACCGAGAGCTAGATGAAGCCTAGTTGCCGGTAATAAATTTACTATTTTTATCAAGAGATAGCCGTTCCTAAACTTTTCCGAGAGCAGGACGGCTATTTTCTATACCAAGAACTAAAAGGAATCTAAGATATAAGACTTCTCATTGTCTCTAATTTATTTCTATCCCATAATTTAACACCAAGTATGGTGGAGTCATCTATTGCCTGTTGGGTGAAAAATTGATTGGTAATAACGACAGCAATATCTTTGTGATAAATACTTTTTCCGGTATAAACCTGTTGAATAATGGAATTTCCAATATTAACAGAGGAACATTTACATAGAATGGCATAGGTGATATCATCCTTTTCGGCTAAAATATCTATTCCGTGATTGCCATAGGCTTGTGTAGTTTCTATTTTAGAAAACCCATTTTGTTGTAAGAGAGAGATACAATAGTTTTCAAATTGTTTTCCATCCATATCATCAATGGAATTCAAATCTAATAAATTATTAGAAGAATTTTCACCCGAATATAATAGAATCTGCTTAGCCTGGGATGGTGTATAGGTATGGACTAAGTCTTCCAATAAATCGATGGATAAATGTTTGGTTTCAAATTGGGAAAAGAACAGGAAGTAAATGCCTGCATTATTTCCGTGCATTAAAAGTTGAAGAATCGTGTTGTTATTTGAAAAATAGTTTTCTACTAAATGAAATTCTGAAACAATAAAAACTATTGCCGGAAAATGTTCAAAACCGTTTTTATTAAAATCATTGTAGTTTTTTAATTTATGGGCGGCAAATGTATGTAACCGTTCTGACATTTCTTTCATTAACCAATCGAAAACGGTAGATAATTTGACGTCATCGGAAACGACAGGAATAAAAAGTTGTGGTAAATCCTCATAGCTGAAATAAGATAAGTTATTTTTATCAAAAATAATTAAGCGCATAGTATTAGATGAATTTGATGAAATCAGACAATCTATCATTTCGTGCTGCACTTTTTCGCTACAATTGTAGATGAACGAATTTTGCATATTATTTAGTAACGCACCATCAGATGTAAAATCTGCAGAAATATTAAATTGTTGTTGAAGAATAGATTCTTCCAAAGGAATATTATTTGCAGATTCATTAGCTATTGGTGGTGTAGCAGGATAGCAATCAGAAGTAGTGGTATTTTCCCGATAGTCAAAGTTTTCTATGTAATCGTTAAACTCCTCTATAGTCATAAGAATCTTACGAGGTTTTGTCTCACAATCGGGTCCTACTACACCTATTTCTTCTAATTGGTCCATGATTCTGGCAGCGCGGTTAAAGCCAATTTTTAAATAACGTTGTATAGTACCAATTGAACCGCGACCGTGTTCAATTAATATCTGACCGGCAGCAGATAGATAAGGATCTGCCTCAAAAGGATAGCTTATGGAATTTGTTTTATGATGAAATGTAGTTGGTGAGTTGTTGTTATACATAGCTCGTGTTCCTCCCTGTGTTTTGGTGTTAAATTTGAATCTGGAAATTATATTTTTTATTGTAATCAGATGATTTTTGAGCAATTAGAAATGCTATATATAGATATTACTTTTCTTTTGGATGATGGTCAATAGGAAAGTGCAAGATATAGAAATTAGCTGAATAGTATTAAGAAAGGTGGAATTGTTGCCAATCTATTTAAATAGAATTGAAACAGAGGGGGATATGTATACCCACACCTCCCTCTGAGGAATTCTACAAACTCTTATAGAATATTGGAGTTGTGAAATGGACATAAAAAGAAAAAAATTCTTTTCTATATGCCTGTTCGAGAAGAAAACGTGTTATCCTAGGATAGGAGGCTTTGAAGACCTCGCAGAGCACATATGTAGGAAATGTGTCATAATAATAATTAAGGAATTCTAGGATTGTGTAAATGGAAATTGCTAAAATGGTATCTTTTTTCATATTAAATCCTCCTCTTTTGGTAATTGAAAAATTATGTGTTATTGGCTTGGGTAAATAAGACTTGCACATACAATATGTACGAATCACCTTAATTTTTTTTGCTTTTCTACAAGGGAAAATGAGAAGTTTGGAAAATGAATGAAAAATACTGAAATTGCATAAAAATAAGAATGGATAAGTATAATAGAATTAATCTTGAATTGGACAATATAAGTCAGAAAATAAAAGTGAAAGAAAATAAAAATAATCACAATCACTAATTAAATGAGTGATTGTGATTATTTTTATAAGAATTTTCCCCATACGCAAAACCAAAAAGGGCATCCAGTTCGGGCAGCTTACCCGCTGCCCGTCACAGTACTGGGTCAGAATCGGCTGGCGGACGTTCGGGCGGGAAAGGTAGCTGTTAAACATCTCATCGACGATATTGGAAATATTGGAAAAAATGTTTCTGCCGTAGACAAATTTGTGGTCAAAGGCGGTGGAAGAAGTAATGGTAAAATCATAGCCTTTGTTCCGGTACCACTCCGTATACACCCGGTTCAGGGTAAAGGACATAATCGCTAAAATATTTGCACGGAGAGCTGCATCCGGCCAGGTAGCATAGATTTCGCTGGAGGCAACATTTTTGATGTAGTCCCGGTAACGGACATAGTAGTCGTTGGCGGAAGAATCACTTGGCGGGCCGTCATGGACAATGACATATTCCGGGATGACAACACGGCTTAAGACAATCTCGCCGCTTTCTGTCATCGGCTTGATTTCATCCTCTGGGATTTTCGGCGGAAAATTCCCATAGAGAGTGTTGGCTGTTATAACAATATTTCGTTCCAGTGGATTTTCTACGGTGGCAGTTTCCATCCGGACATTTTGGATGGAAGTTTTATCCGGCAGAACGGAGATACCGGAAATATTGATGGGACGGTAGCCGGACGCATTTACCTGAATGGTATATTCCGAGTAAGGCTGGAATTCAGAAGGCTCCATACTATATTCTAAAGGGGGAGCCGGCAGTTCAACTGCTGCAGTCTGACCGGAAATGTCAGTTGATAGTTCTTCAATAATTTCAGTAGGATTTCCCGTATAGGAAAGACGGATGGAGGCATCTTTAATGGGGAAAAAGCCACGCTCTGTGGTGACATGAATCTGCAGTTGTCCTCTGTCCGTGGCTTTTTGCATATAAGAAAGGTTTGACATATGGAAACCTCATGATATTTATTCCATAAAGTATATGCCGGAAAGCGGGAAAACGTGTTATACTGTTGCAGAATGAATGGAGAGAAAACATGATAAATTATAAAATGATATTGCAATACGATGGCAGCAGATACAGCGGATGGCAGGTTCAGGGAAATACAGAGCAGACCATTCAGGGAAAGCTGCAGTCGGTATTGGAGAAAATGACAGGAGAAGAAATAGAGATACATGGCTCCGGAAGAACGGATGCGGGCGTGCATGCCATGGGACAGGTGGCAAATTTTAAACTTCAGAGCGCATATGAACCGGAAGAGATAAAGCGGTACTGTAACCAGTATCTGCCGGAGGATATTGTGGTATTAGAGGTATCCGAAGTACCGCTTCGGTTTCACAGCAGATTAAACGCAGTAAAAAAGACTTATTGCTACCGCATTTTCTTAGGGGAGAAGCCGGATGTATTCCGGAGAAAATATGTAACACCGGTGGCAGAAAACCTGAATATTAACAAAATGAAGGCAGCGGCGGAAGTGCTGCTTGGAACCCACGATTTTACTTCTTTTTGCGGCAACCGTCATTTCAAAAAATCGGCAGTACGGACGATTTATGAGATTCGGATAGAAGAGAAAAAGGATGAACTTGACATTTCTTTTACCGGAAATGGATTTTTACAGAACATGGTGCGAATCCTTACTGGAACACTGTTAGAAGTTGGAACGGGAAAGCGGGAAGTTCGTGAGATGAAAGAAATATTAGAGGGCAGAAACCGCAGTCTGGCAGGACCAATGGCAGCAGCAAAGGGACTGGTGCTCATAAATGTGGAATATGAATAGATAAGGCAGAGAAAGCTTCATGGAGAAATGGATTGAAATCAGAAAAGGCGGCAATTTCATGGAAATGGCAAAGAAATATGGAATTGACCCACTGATTGCCCGGATTATAAGAAACCGGGATATAATAGATGAAAAAGAAATTACAGAATATTTGTATGGTGGAAAAGAGGCATTACATAATCCTCATTTATTAAAGGATGTGGATAAAGCTGCAGGAATTATTGCAGAGGGCATTGCAGAGAAAAAGGCCATGCGTATCATTGGTGATTATGATATTGATGGTGTCAATGCAACCTATATTTTATTAGATGGAATCCGCCGGTGCGGCGGCAATGTGGATGCTGCAATCCCGGACCGGATGAAAGATGGTTATGGAATCAATGAGCATTTAATCGAGCAGGCATTGTCCGATGGAAAAGAACTTTTGATTACCTGTGACAATGGAATTGCTGCAATCAACGAGATTAATTTTGCAAAGGAAAAAGGAATGACCGTTGTGGTAACAGACCACCATGAGATTCCTTATCGTAATACAGAACAGGGAAAGGAATTTCTACGGAGCAATGCGGATGCCATTGTAAATCCCAAGCAGGTGGATTGTCCGTATCCCTGCAAAGGAATCTGCGGAGCAGTAGTGGCGTGGAAGCTGGTGCAGGTGCTTTATGAGAGAATGGATATTCCGGTGGAAGAAGCGGATATTTTTATTGAAAATGCAGGCTTTGCAACGGTGGGGGATGTCATGGACTTAACCGGAGAAAACCGTATTTTGGTAAAGCTTGGGTTAAAAGCGTTAGAGCATACGAAGAATCCCGGAATGAAAGCGTTGATTGCAAAAAACAAGCTTTCTGACAAGCCGTTGAGTGCATATCATATCGGCTTTGTATTGGGGCCATGTATCAATGCCAGCGGCAGACTGGATACGGCAAAACGTTCCCTGGAGCTGCTGCTTGAGCGGGATGAAGTAAAGGCTTCTGCACTGGCAGGCGAATTGGTGGAGCTTAACGAAAGCCGGAAATATATGACACAGCAGGAGACACAGAAGGCATTGGAACAGATTGAAAAGGAAGGCCGGGAAAAAGATAAAGTATTAGTGGTTTACCTGCCGGAATGCCATGAGAGTCTTGCGGGAATCATTGCCGGAAGAATCCGGGAAGCCTATCAGAGACCGGTATTTGTACTGACCAGAGGAGAAGAAGGAGTCAAAGGCTCCGGTCGTTCTATCGAAGCCTATTCCATGTTTGATAAAATGACGGAAGTGGCGGAGCTGTTTACAAAATACGGCGGACATCCTATGGCAGCAGGACTTTCCATGCGGGAAGAAGATATTGATAAATTGCGGGAGCAGCTTAATCAGAAGGCAGAACTTTCTGAAGAAGATATGGCAGAGGTGGTAAGGCTGGATGCGGTGCTTCCGATGTCCTATTTTACGGTAGATACCATCCGGCAGTTAAGTGTGCTGGAGCCTTGCGGAAAGTCCAATACCAAACCGGTATTTGCAGACCGTAATATCAGGATTACAAGAGCCAATATAGTGGGTGTAAACCGGAATGTATTAAAGCTTCATTTATTGGATTCAAGGGGAAATCCGGTGGCAGGAGTTTATTTTGGGGAAGTGGAAAAATTTCTTACATTTCTCAGTGAAAAGTTTGGCAGTGAAGAAGTGGATGCAGCTATGCATGGAAAAGAAAACAGCATACAGTTTGCCGCCGTTTATGAGCCGGCAGTGGACACTTACAGTGGAAGAGAAAGTGTACAGGCAATTATCCGGCGGTTTCGATAGCCGACGCATCCGTAAGAAGCTGCCAGTGGCAGGTTCTGTAGGTGAAACTTTAGGAATTTAAGAAAAATTTAATAGAGTATTATGGTTTTTGCAGGACGCTTTGGTTGTAAAAAGTGCAGAATCATTGTAAAATATAAGGGATTTATAACATACAGGGGGTATATTATATGACGAAAGAGGAAGTGTTTTCTTTCCCTTCCGCAGATGGGCGAACCACAGTTCATGCAGTACGATGGACTCCGGAAGATGGAAAGTATCGTGCAGTTTTACAGATAACACATGGTATGGTGGAATATATTGAACGCTACCGGGCTTTTGCAGAATTTTTAAATGACAATGGTTTTCTGGTGGTAGGTCATGATCATATCGGACACGGCGAATCCGTTGTATCTAAGGATGAATGGGGATATTTTGCAGAGCATCCCAGCGATACGGTGGTTGCCGATATGCATACACTCCGGGAGATGACGCAGAAAGAGCATCCGGGTGTACCGTATTTTATGTTGGGACACAGCATGGGTTCTTATATGCTTCGGAAATATCTTGCGATACATGGAGAGGGGCTTACCGGTGCTATAATTATGGGAACCGGCTGTATTCCGGACAATACCACAAAGCTTGCCATGTTTATTGCAAAGCTGCAGGCAGCATTTTTCGGCTGGCATCACAGAAGTAAATTATTACAGAAATTATCTTATGATAAATACTATCATCAGTTTGACCTGACAGGAAAAGATGCTTCCAATAGCTGGCTGACCAAGGATGAAGAAATAGTAAAAAACTATTATGCAGACCCGAAATGCACGTTTGTATTTACAGTAAATGCTTATATGGGACTGTTTGAGGCAGTTCTATTTGACAACCAGCAGGAAAATATTGAAGCAGTTCCAAAGAGTCTTCCGTTATTCTTTGTATCGGGAGCGATGGATCCGGTGGGCGGCTGCGGCAGCGGCGTAAAGAAGGTATATAATAAATTTGACACAGCCGGCAAAGAGGATATTACCTGGAAATTATATGACAACGACCGTCACGAAATCTTAAATGAGACAGACCGTGATGTTGTATATCATGATATTCTGGCATGGATGAATGTTCACCTTGCCTGAAAAAGGAGGAAAAAATGAAAAAACATATCAAAAAAATAATGGGAATGGGATTAGCATGTATGCTGTTTCTTGGAGTGCCATTTCAGGCATCCGCAGCAGAAGTGACCGGAACACTGTCTACAGAGACATCATCGGAAAATGGTACTGCAGCAGGTGGGGAGAACAACAGTTCTGATGCAGCAGCAAATCCGGACAGTGGAGCAGACAGCAGCACGCCGGATGCCGGAACAGCTGCAGATAATCCGGCAGCTGTAGAAGATAAGGCAGATGACAATGTTGTAATCAAGGAAAGTGACAAACCATATCTGGCATTGGGCGCAGACTTATCCGAAGACCAGAAGAACACTGTTTTAAGCCTGATGGGAATTGACCCGGCACAGCTTGGTAACTATGACGTAGTAACAGTAAGCAACTCTGAGGAGCATCAGTATCTGGACGCTTATATTCCATCTTCCCAGATTGGAAGCAAGTCCTGGTCCTCCGTTGTGATTGTAAAGAAGGAGAAAGGAAATGGAATCAACATTTCCACAAAGAATATTTCTTATTGTACCGTTGGTATGTATAAAAATGCACTGGTAACAGCAGGGATTGAAGATGCAGATATCATTGTAGCAGGACCGAAAAATATTTCCGGAACTGCTGCGTTGGTTGGCGTATTTAAAGCATATCAGGAAATGACTGGTAAAGAGCTTCCACAGGAAAATGTGGATACCGCATTAAATGAGCTGGTATTAACTGGACAGCTTGAAAGCAACACCGGAGCAGATGCTGAGTCGGTAGAAGGTCTGGTAGCATACTTAAAACAGCAGATTGCAGAGAATGGCCTCACCGATGATGACAGCATTCGCAAAGCCATTGATGAAGCTGCAGATAAATTTGATGTGACACTGACCGAAGACCAGAAAGCACAGTTATTAGAGCTTTTGAAGAAAATCGGTGATCTGGACCTTGATGTGGACAGTCTTGTAAATCAGGCAAAATCCATTTATGACAAGATTGAAAACCTTGGTGCAGATGGAATCTTTGATAAGATTGGAAGCTTCTTCTCAAATCTGTTTTCATCTATTGCAGATTTCTTTAAGAATCTGTTTAGTTAAGACGGAATCTGTTATTGGCAGTTCAAAACAACTACTGAGATATTCTTGGTAGTTGTTTTTTTTCGCAAGTAACAAGAAAACACATGTTTGCCAAAAAAATCTCCATGTGTTATACTAGCCGCAGGGCTTCTTTTGAAGCAGTTTTTAGAAAGAAAGGAATGGAACAATGGCGAAACAGGAAACATATGATGCAAGCAGTATTTCCGTACTGGAAGGACTGGAAGCTGTCCGGAAGAGACCGGGAATGTATATTGGAAGCGTCTCAAGAAAAGGATTGAACCATTTAATATATGAAATCGTGGATAACTCGGTAGATGAGCATCTTGCTGGTGTATGTGATACCATCCGTGTTACATTAGAGGCAGATGGCTCCTGTACCGTAGAAGATAACGGACGGGGAATTCCGGTGGGAATGCATAAGAAGGGCGTATCGGCAGCCCGTGTGGTATTTTCTACTCTGCATGCCGGGGGAAAGTTTGATAATGCAGCATATAAGACCAGCGGTGGTCTTCATGGAGTAGGTTCCTCCGTTGTAAATGCACTTTCTACTTATATGGATGTAGAGATAAGCAGAGATGGTTATGTGCATCATGACCGCTATGAGCGTGGCGTACCAACGGTAGAGCTGGTAAACGGACTGCTGCCGACAATTGGAAAGACGAAAAAGACCGGAACAAAGATTAATTTCCTGCCGGACCCGGAAATCTTTGAAAAGACAAGATTTAAAGAGGATGAAGTAAAGAGCCGTCTCCATGAGACTGCATATTTAAATCCTGCTTTAACTATTATTTATGAAGATAGACGTGGAGAAGAAGTAGAACATATTGAATATCATGAGCCGGATGGAATCATTGGATTTGTAAAAGAGATGAATCAGAATAGTGAATGTCTCCATGATGTCATTTATTATAAAGGAGAATCTGAGGGCATTTCTGTTGAAGTGGCATTCCAGTATACAACAGAATTTCATGAGAATGTGCTGGGCTTCTGTAATAATATTTACAATGCAGAGGGCGGAACCCATCTGACCGGTTTTAAGACAACCTTTACCCAGGTGATTAATTCCTATGCAAGAGAGCTTGGCATCTTAAAAGAAAAGGATGCAAACTTTACCGGAACAGATGTAAGAAATGGAATGACTGCCGTTATTTCCGTGAAACATCCGGACCCAAGATTTGAGGGGCAGACGAAAACCAAGCTTGATAACCAGGATGCGGCAAGAGCTACCGGAAAAGTAACCAATGATGAAATTCAGATGTACTTTGACCGTAACCTGGATACTTTAAAGGCAATTATCGGATGTGCAGAAAAAGCAGCAAAAATCCGTAAGACAGAAGAGAAAGCGAAAACCAATCTTTTAACCAAGCAGAAATTCTCCTTTGATTCCAATGGAAAACTGGCCAACTGCGAAAGCCGTGATGCCTCCAAATGTGAAATCTTTATCGTGGAGGGAGATTCTGCGGGTGGTTCTGCTAAGACTGCAAGAAACCGGATGTTCCAGGCGATTCTTCCGATTCGTGGAAAGATATTAAATGTAGAGAAAGCAAGTATTGATAAAGTATTGGCTAATGCAGAGATAAAAACCATGATTTATGCATTTGGCTGCGGATTTTCCGAAGGATATGGAAATGACTTTGATATCAGCAAGCTTCGTTATGATAAGATAATTATCATGGCAGATGCGGATGTGGATGGAGCACATATTTCAACGCTGCTTCTGACTTTGTTTTACCGGTTTATGCCGGAACTGATTTACGAAGGACATGTCTATATTGCGATGCCGCCTTTGTATAAAGCGATGCCAACTAAGGGAGAAGAGGAATATCTTTATGATGATGCCGCCCTTGCCCGCTACCGTAAGACACACAAAGGCTCCTTTACACTGCAGCGTTACAAAGGTCTTGGAGAGATGGACGCACAGCAGCTTTGGGAGACAACCTTAAATCCGGAAACAAGAATGTTAAAACAGGTAGAAATCGAAGATGCCAGAATGGCATCGGATGTAACAGAGATGCTGATGGGAACGGATGTACCGCCGCGTCGTAAATTCATCTATGATAATGCAAAGGATGCAGAACTTGACATATAAATTTCTATGAATCCGTAAGGAATTGCTGACAGCATATTTTTATGGATGTATGGGAAATAATAGAAGCAGAAAATCAGGAAGGAATTGGATAGATTATGGAAACGAAAGAACAGATTATCCGCACCGAGTATTCGGAAGTAATGCAGAAATCTTATATCGATTATGCCATGAGCGTTATTATCGCAAGAGCATTGCCGGATGTCAGAGATGGCTTGAAGCCGGTACAGCGAAGAACACTTTATGATATGCACGAACTTGGCATCCGTTATGATAAACCTTACCGTAAATGTGCCCGTATCGTGGGAGATACCATGGGTAAATATCATCCGCATGGTGACAGCTCCATTTATGATGCACTGGTGGTAATGGCACAGGAATTTAAGAAGGGACTGCCACTGGTAGATGGTCATGGTAACTTTGGTTCCATTGAGGGAGACGGAGCGGCTGCGATGCGATATACCGAGGCGCGTCTGCAGAAGATTACCCAGGAAGCGTATCTGGCAGATTTAGATAAAGATGTAGTAGATTTTGTGCCAAACTTTGACGAGACAGAAAAAGAACCGGAAGTACTTCCGGTAAAGGTGCCGAACCTTTTGGTAAACGGAGCAGAGGGTATTGCCGTTGGTATGGCAACCAGCATTCCACCACATAATTTTGGCGAAGTCATTGATGGTGTCAAAGCATATATGAAGAATCCGGATATTACAACAGAAGAAATGATGAAATACATCAAGGGACCGGATTTCCCGACCGGTGGAATTGTGACCAACCAGGACGAACTGCTTTCCATTTATGAGACTGGAATCGGTAAGATTAAGGTTCGTGGAAAAGTAGAAATTGAAGCAGTAAAAGGCGGAAAAGAGCGCCTGATTATTACGGAAATTCCATACACCATGATTGGAGCCAATATTGGAAAATTCTTAAATGATGTCTACAGTCTGGTGGAGACTAAGAAGACGAATGATATTGTAGATATTTCCAATCAGTCATCCAAGGAGGGAATCCGCATTGTTATCGAACTTCGAAAAGGAGCAGATGCACAGAATCTTTGCAATCTTCTTTATAAGAAGACAAAATTAGAAGATACTTTTGGTGTCAATATGCTGGCAGTAGCAGACGGAAGACCGGAGACTCTGGGACTGGTTCCGATTATCCGTCACCATGTAAAGTTCCAGTATGAGCTTGCTACCAGAAAATATAAGACTTTACTGGCAAAGGAACTGGATAAGAAAGAGATTCAGGAAGGTTTAATCCGTGCCTGTGATGTCATTGATTTAATTATTGAAATCTTAAGAGGAAGCCGTAATATCAAGGATGCGAAAAACTGCCTGATGAATGGTGTGACAGAGAATATTAAATTCAAAACGAAAGAATCCGAAAAGAAAGCTTCGAAGTTAAACTTTACAGAACGTCAGGCAACAGCAATTTTAGAGATGCGCCTCTATAAGCTGATTGGTCTGGAAGTGGAAGCATTGATGGATGAGCATAATACCACATTAAAGAATATCGCAGAATACGAAGATATTCTTACCAACCGCAGTACAATGGCGAAGGTAATTATGAAGGAATTAGATGGTCTTAAGAAAAACTATTCCAGAGAACGCCGTACCCGTATCGACAATGTGGAAGCTGCTGTTTATGAAGAAAAGAAGATGGAAGAGATGGAAGTGGTCTTCTTGATGGATCGTTTTGGCTATGCGAAAACCATTGATGTGGCGGCTTATGAGCGTAACAAAGAAGCAGCAGACAGCGAGAACCGTTATGTACTTCATTGTATGAATACCGGAAAAATCTGCATCTTTACCAATACCGGACAGATGCATCTGCTGAAGGTAGTCGATTTGCCGTTTGGAAAATTCCGTGACAAGGGACAGCCGATTGATAATGTAAGTAATTATGACAGCTCTAAAGAGCAGTTGATTTATATCACAGATCTGGCAGCACTGTGTACGCAGAAGCTTTTATTTGGAACGAAGACAGCCATGTTAAAACAGGTGGATGGAAAAGAATTTGACGTAGCAAAACGTACCACAGCTGCCACGAAGCTTGCAGATGATGATGCAGTTATATTCGTAGCACCGGTAGAAGAAAATATGACTATTGTTATGCAGTCGGCAAAGGACATGTTCCTTAGGATTGCAGCAGATACGATTCCTGAGAAGAAGAAGGGGGCAATCGGAGTCTGCGGAATGAAGCTTGCAGCAGGGGATGAACTGACCAACATCTATGCACTGGGTGAGGAAGAACCGCCAGTGGTCATGGTAAAAGATAAAGAAATTGCATTGAACCGGCTTCATATTGGAAACCGTGCAACCAAAGGAGTAAAGAAATAAATTGACATATCAGCAGGCACTTGCATTTGTAGAAGAAACAAAAAAATATGGCAGTATATTAGGACTGGACAGTATCCGGGCACTGATGAAAGAATTGGGCGATGTGCAGGAAGACTTATCTATTATTCACATTGCAGGAACTAACGGAAAAGGTTCCGTTGGAGCAATGCTTCAGGCAGTATTGGAAGAAGCCGGCTTAAAGGTAGGCAGATATAGTTCCCCGGCAGTCTTTTCCTATCGGGAAATCTGGCAGATAAACGGAAAAGCAGTTTCCGAAGAAGCATACGCTGCCTTGATGGAAAAAGTAAAGACAGCCTGTCTTACACTGACAGAAAAAGGACTTCCGCATCCGACCTCCTTTGAGATAGAGACTGCAGCAGCGTTTTTATATTTTAAAGAAGAAGCCTGTGATGTGGTGTTATTGGAAACCGGCATGGGGGGAAGAGAGGATGCAACCAATCTGATTACCCATCCCATTTGCAGTGTCATTACTTCTATCAGCATGGATCATATGCAGTTCCTGGGAAATACGTTATCAGAGATTGCATCTGCAAAGGCTGGAATCATAAAAGAGAACTGCCCGGTGGTATCTGCCTGGCAGGAAGATGCTGTGAAAGAGGTTCTTGTCAAGGAGGCAGAGCGGCTTAAAGCACAGCTGTACCAGCCGAGGAAGGATGCCATAAGAAATCTTTTGTATGATATGAATGGAATGCAGTTTGATTATATAAGAGAAGATAATTCACAGTGGAAGATAAGACTCCCGTTGACCGGTGCCTATCAGGCAGCCAATGCAGCCTGTGCGCTTAAAGTAATAGAAGTATTGAAAGAGAAAACATTTCCGCAGCTTACCTTATCGGTGATACAAAATGGCTTTCAGAAGGTCTGCTGGAATGGGCGTTTTGAACGTGTTTTAGAGGAACCATTATGCATTCTGGATGGTGCCCATAATGAAGGCGCAGCACTGCAACTTGCAAAAACGCTGGAAAACTGTTTTACAAATCGTAAGATAACCTATATAATAGGGGTGCTTGCTGATAAGGCACATGAGAAGATTTTAAAGATAATGCGTCCTTATTCGGAAACTGTATATGCGGTAACGCCGCATAATGGCAGGGCACTTCCGGCAGAGAAGCTGGCGGAGGAAGCGAAGGCAGCAGGCTATCAAACAGTAATAACAGAACCTTTGATTGAAGATGCGGTAAGACATGCAATTGCTGAGAGCTCGAGAGAAGATGTGGTGCTGATATTTGGCTCCCTGTCATATCTTGCGGAGGCAAAGCAGGCTGTCATACAGTATCGGGAAGGACAGAAGAATGATAGATAAAGAGAAAGTGGAAGCAGGTGTACGGCTGATATTAGAAGGCATTGGCGAAGATGTGAACCGGGAGGGTTTACTTGAGACTCCGGATCGTATTGCACGGATGTATGAAGAAATCTTTGGCGGAATGGACATGGATGCCGCAGAGCCTTTAAAGAAAAGATTTCATGCCAGCAATAATGAGATGGTAGTAGAAAAGGACATTACTTTTTATTCTACCTGTGAGCATCATATGCTTCCGTTTTATGGAAAAGCCCACGTTGCTTATATTCCAAATGGAGAAGTAGTCGGCATCAGCAAGCTGGCAAGAACCGTGGAAATCTATGCAAGACGGCTTCAGATTCAGGAGCAGCTTACGGCACAGGTGGCAGATGCACTGATGGAGCAGTTAAAGCCGAAGGGTGTCATGGTTATGATGGAAGCAGAGCATATGTGTATGACGATGCGTGGTATTAAGAAGCCGGGCAGCAGGACGGTTACTTATGTGACCCGTGGAATCTTTAATGAGGATGAGCGTCTGGTAAATAAATTTTTCCAGATGGTGCGTTAGATATGGTGATGAAATGGAATATGTAGCGAGACTTTTGCATCAGGAGCAATACCGGAAAACCGTAAAGAAAATTGCCCGTCTGGAAGCGGACAGAATCTATTGCAGACATAATATGGAACATTTTATGGATGTGGCACGTCTGGCACAGATTCGCAATTTAAAGGAGCAGCTTGGTTTGGATGAAGAGATGATATATCTTTATGCCCTGCTTCATGATATTGGTCGTATGAAAGAATATGAACAGGGAATCTCTCATGCAGCGGCATCTGCCGAATTTGCAGGAGAGATTTTTGCGACTATAGACTATCCGAAGGAAAAAGGAGATATCATCTGCCAGGCAATTCTGGCTCACCGCAGGGAGACCTGCGGTGAGCTGTACGGGGAGAAATTATGGCAGACAGCATTTACACAACTTATGAAATGGGCGGATAAGGCATCCCGTATGTGCTTTGCCTGTGAAGCAGCAGACAGCTGCAAGTGGAGTGAAGAAGAGAAAAATAAACCGGAGACCTGGTTTTAAGCTGCCAGGCATCCGTAAGAAGCTGCCGGTAGCAGGTTCTACAGGCAGCATAAAAGGAGAAGAAAAATGAGAATAGGCAATCGGACATTTGACACAGCAAATCATACTTATGTAATGGGAATCTTAAATGTAACACCGGATTCTTTTTCGGATGGGGGAAGTTATAACCAGTTAGACCTTGCATTAAAGCATGTAGAAGAAATGATGGCACAGGGGGCAGATATCATCGATGTGGGTGGAGAATCCACAAGACCGGGTTATACAAAGATTTCTGATGAAGAAGAAATTGAGCGTACTGTTCCGGTGGTAGAAGCAATTGTAAGCCGTTTTGATGTGCCGGTTTCCGTAGATACCTATAAAAGTAAGGTGGCAGAGGCTAACCTTGCGGCAGGAGCACATCTTTTAAATGACATCTGGGGACTGAAAGCAGATGATAAAATGGCTGGCGTGATTGCAAAATATGATGCCGCATGCTGTCTGATGCACAACCGCAACGAAGCAGATTATAAGAACTTTATGGAAGATATGAAAAATGATTTACGGGAAACATTACGTCTTGCAAAGGAAGCGGGGATTCGTGAAGATGGTATTATGACAGACCCGGGTGTAGGATTTGGCAAGACTTATGAGAATAATTTAGAAGCTATCCGATGCGTGGGAGAACTGAATGAACTGGGCTATCCGGTGCTGCTTGGCACATCCCGGAAGTCGGTAATCGGTCTGACGCTGGATGTCCCGGCAAAGGAACGTGATACAGCCACAGCAGTAACCAGTGCTTATGCCGTATGGGCACATTGCGGATTTGTCCGCGTACACAATGTGCGTGCCAATGCAGAGGCAATTAAGATGGCAGAAGCAATCAGGGATGGAGGATTACATGGATAAGATTATCATAGAAAATCTTGAACTATTTGCAAATCATGGAGTGTTTCCGGAGGAGACAAAGCTTGGACAGAAGTTTCTAATCAATATGGAACTTTATTTACCAACCAGAAAAGCAGGATATTCGGATGATTTGATAGAATCGGTAAATTATGGAGAAGTCAGCCATTTTGTAACAGAATTTCTGACGACACATACCTATAAGCTGATTGAAGCTGCAGCAGAGCAGACAGCACGGGCAGTGTTATTGCATTTTCCGTTGATTCAGAAATTAAAATTTTCCATACATAAACCATGGGCACCGGTGGGACTGCCTTTATCAGATGTGGCAGTGGAAATAGAACGGGGCTGGCATAAGGTATATCTTGCCTTTGGTTCCAATATGGGCGACCGGAGAAAATATATTGAAGATGCCATTGAAGAACTGCGGAACTTAGAAGACTGCAAGGTAGGAAAGGTATCTGATATCCTCGAGACAGAACCTTATGGCGGTGTGGCAGAAGGCGCATTTTTCAATGGATGTCTGGAACTTCATACCTTGTATACACCGGAAGAATTATTGGAGAAGCTTCATGCCATAGAAGCTCATGGCAACCGGGAGCGTAAGATGCGCTGGGGCTCAAGAACGATAGACCTTGATATTTTATTTTATGATGATGAAGTGATATCTACCCCGGAACTTACGATTCCGCATATTGATATGGCAAACCGCCTGTTTGTGTTAGAACCGCTGTGTGAAATCGCACCGTATCTATGGCATCCGGTGTTAAAAAAGACGGTGCTTCAGATGAAACAGGAACTGAAGGGCAGAAAAGACATTGTTTTATTTGATTTGGATGGAACCATTACCAATTCCAAGGAAGGAATAACAAAGTGTGCCCAGTATGCCCTAAAGGCATATGGTATTGACGAACCGGATGCAGATAAGCTTGAATTCTTTATCGGACCGCCACTTAAAAATACTTTTATGGAACATTATGGCATGGATGAAGAGACCGCAGTAGCGGCAGTAGCCAAGTACCGGGAACGCTATCATCCAACAGGTATCTTTGAATGCAGCCTTTTTGATGGCGTTGAGGATGCTTTGAAATCTCTCAAGCGAAAAGGCTATCGTATCGGACTGGCATCCAGCAAGCCGGAAGAATCCTGCCGGCGTATTTTGGAGCATTTCCACATCCTCTCCTATTTTGATGAAGTGGTGGGAGCCACAATGGATGGCAGAATAGACAGCAAATATGAGGTGCTGCAGGAAACGATAAAGCGGATGCATATTTATGATACCACCGAAGCAGTATTGATTGGAGATACCAGATTTGATGTGTCAGGAGCCAAAGAAGCACATATGGACTGCATCGGTATCACTTATGGATTCGGAACGAAAGAAGAGTTGCAGGAGGCTGGTGCAAAAGCAATCTGTGACAGTATTGAGGAGGCGGCAGAATATATTGAAAGATTATAAGCTACTTCGCATCTGGGAAGTGATTTATCCCATCGGTATTTATTTTGTAGTAACAAATGTTGTGATGTTTGTGTTAAATCTCATGCATACAATGACCAATGAAAATTATATGATTTATCAGATTATTGCAACGGTGATAGCATTTCCCTTTATCTATGCTTTCTATCGGAAAGAAGATGGCGGGAAAATGGCAAATCTGCCACGAACCATTTTATTTGCAGCAGCCGCAGGCTTATTTGGCGTAGTGTTAAATAATCTTATCGGATATACCGGCTTAAAAGAAACATCGCAGAGCTATCAGGAAGTAAGTGCTGCTTTTTACGGCAGTACTCTGGCATTAGAAATCCTTGGAACCTGTATCATAATTCCGTTCTTAGAGGAACTTCTTTACCGTGGCATCGTTTACCAGCGTTTGAAAGCGTTTTTGGGAGTGAAGACGGCAATTGTATTATCGGCAGTAATATTTGGAGCCATGCATTTTAATCTGGTGCAGTTCCTATATGCCACAGCGGTAGGACTCTTTCTGGCAGTCATCATGGAGCAGGAAGGGCTTGGCGCAGCCATGGCAGCCCATATGGTAACGAATCTGGTATCGGTACTTCGAAGCGAGACAAAGCTGTTTCATTTCATGGATGCATCCATGACGGGAAGCGTCATATGCACCGTGGTGGAGAGTGTGCTGATAGTGGTGTTACTGGTGCTGGCTTTCCGTGGTGAACGCAAGAAGTAAGTTCTGGTTAATTGGATAATTGTAAAAATAAAAGGAATCTAATTTTGATAAAATTCCCCTTTGGTAGATAAGGTAAATGTTCTTAGTCTGCTTAAGGGGAGTTTTTTTGAAAAAATGGAGAGAAACTGGAAACATGAGAAGCTAAAAAGGTAGAAGGTATTCGCTGATAGATATGACAACTATCCTGGATTGCTTGTTGACAACTGTACCCTAATAGGGCATAGTATAGGTAGAAAAATTATTAGAACTGGAAGGTACACTATATTATGAAAGAAGATACAGTACTGGTGGAAATAACAAAGATGAGAAAGGAAACTGGATTAAGTCAGAGCCGGTTTGCAGCATACTTTGGAATACCAACAAGAACGTATCAAAAATGGGAACAGAAAGAAAATACGCCAGCTCCATATATTCCGGAAATGATGAGTTATATACTTCATCTTGAGAAAAGAGTAAAGGAGTTGGAAGAGAGACTTTCTAAGTATGAAGAACCGGGGAAGGATGCTGCAGAGGTCCAATAGAATAGAAAAATTTGTGGATGATGTAAAAAGTATTACAAGATTGGATGATTTTGGAAAGTATTTAACTTTTTTATTGGAATTAAATATTTATACATTAAATGTGAACCGAAATTTTTTCGATATTTCGTTAATTCGGAAAGAGGATGGATGTTATTTATATTGCCCGATATTTAATAACGAAACAGCATATCTTTCGGATACGCAAAACAAATATCCATTAGAAAAGAATATTAATACACTTATAGCCGAGGTATGTAATAAAATCTATTCAAGAATATGTGAAATAGATGAACATCAGAAAATAATACATCCAGAGTTTTGCTGGGATGATGTCAGAACAGAATGTTTTTAATGGCAAGGTATAAAAGGCATATATGTGAGTGCAACTAATTTTAGTTGCATCTGCTGCGAGCAGGGAGTATAATATAAAAGGAGAAGAAATTTATGAGCAGAAAGGATAAATTATTAGAGAAACTTTTGCAGAAGCCAAAAGATTTTACCTTTGATGAAATGGTATCATTACTTTCCTATTTGGGATATGAATTAAAACAGGGAGGCACTGGTTCAGGGGTAAAATTTATAAAGGATGGTTCTAATGAAGTGATAAATTTTCATAGACCTCATCCTAATGGGACATTAAAACGCTATATTTTAGACCAGGTGATTGAAAAACTAAGAAAGGATGGCGTATTATGAGTGACTTACTATCATACAAAAATTATAATGGTACAGTAGAGTTTTCGAAAGAAGATAATTGTTTATTTGGTAAAGTAATCGGTATTAAATCGCTGATTTCCTATGAAGGGGCATCCGTAAAGGAATTAGAGCAGGATTTCCATAATGCAGTGGATGAATATCTTGAGGATTGTAAGGAGAGAAATATTGAACCAGAGCAACCTTATAAGGGGACTTTTAATGTAAGAATTAGTCCGGAATTGCATAGAACTATTGCAATCTATGCTATGGAGCATGGAAAAAGTTTAAATGCTGCGGTGGAAGAGGCAATCGACAATATGGTTAAGCTGTAGTGTTTGTTATATTATAATTGACAAAAAAAGAAAAGCTGATGGGAGGAAATCATTATGAAGAAAAGATTAGCGATGATTGTAACAATGTTGATGGTAACAGTAAGTATGGCAGCCTGTGGCGGGAAAAAAGATACTACTGCTGATAAGGAAACTGTTATAAATACAGAAGCTACCGAAGAGGTGGCAGGAACAGAAGAGCCGGCAATGGAAGAAGTGGAAGCAGCTACAGAGACAGAAGAGCCGGAAACAGAGGAAGCAGCAGAGCAGGAGACAACCGGAAAACTGGAGAACAACACAGCCAGTACGACTGCAACAACTGCACAGACTCCTGATAATAATACAAACAAGTCTAACAAGAGTAGTAATTCTGGAAGCAAGGCAGGCAGTAGTGACACTAAGAGCAGTGCAGGTAGCACTGCATCAGCCGGAACAACTACCAGTAATTCCAGTGGAACAACTGGAAGCAGTAATAACACCAATACTTCTGACAATAGTGTAGCTCCGGCACATGTCCATACCTGGGTGCTGCATGAGGGCAGCGGTCATTATGAAACACAGGTTGTTAAAGAAGCCTGGGACGAGCCGGTGTATGAAACTCAGGCAAGAAGTATATGCAATCAGTGTGGAGCAGATATTACAGATAATATAGATGAGCATTTTATGTATGCGATAAATAATGGACTAGATTGTGGTGGATGGCATATTGAGTATATTAAAACACAAACTGGTGTACAGCATCACGATGCAGAAACTAAGCAGGTTTATGTACAGGATGTGGCACCTTATGCACAGTGCAGTGGGTGTGGAGAAATTGGACCGGTAGGTTCCGGCATATCAATTAATTAATGAAATGTATAAAGATGGTAAGAGAAGGATTCAAGGTGATTTCACTTTGAGTCCTTTTTTTATAGATACTTGTACCGGATTTCGGTACAGAAGGGAGGATAGAAAACAAAATATAAAGGTAATTGGGAACTGATAATGCTATCGGTTCTTTTTTTGTGCGTGTAATGAGGAAAAGTCTGTACTTGTACAGGACTTTGACGAATACCGTAACATCTTGTGAAAAGTATTTTCACAAGGATATGCTTTCTTTTAGCAAATGGAAGGAGGAAAATAGAAAGTATGAAGAAATTTAGAGTAAAACAGAAGTTAAAAGCGTTCATGGCTGCAGCATTATGTGTCTGTATGGCAGCCAGTCCGCTGACTGCTTTTGCGGAAAGTTTACCGGAGCAGGAAGAATCAATTCTTTCAGATAACTTTGATGAACTGGTACGCAAGGCGGCAGAAGAAAACAAAGAGCATGAAGCGGAGCAGATTGCTCTTAACAGTGCCGATGAGGGATTGGTAGTTAAAACTTATGCCTCTGGAAACTATGATTTTAATGTAGATTTAACTGTAGAAAAGACGATTAATTACAATGGCTATCAGACACACCAGTATAGTCTTTCGGATGGAAACGTAGTTTGTTGTCTGGAACCAAGTAAAGCAAATCCGAGCAATGGACAATATACAACTTCCGTATCCAATGATGCACTGCTTTCAGCAGTAGCCTATTATGGATATGGTGGACCGGGATATGAAAGTGATAAGGGTATGTATAACATGCTGCAGGAGAATGTTCGTCCATATGCGTATGTTATTACCCATATGGCTTTATCCTGGGTGTATGATGGCTGTAGTGATGATTCTGATGCCTTTAAGGGGAATGCAGCTACTGCAGATGGTATTAAAAACATGGTAAATCTTATGGATATTGATGCTTATTTGCCTTTTCATCGAAATACAGATATATAATAAGGGCTGTTAGGGGCACTTGGAATTTCGTTTGATATACTGGCAACGCTGGCACAGGGATGTGCCGGCGAGGTGCATATGAACATGGATGTGAATTTGCACCGGTTGCCGGATAGGTAAAAAAGTATATCGAAATTCCCAGTGCCCCTACAGTCCTTATGTAATATCCGTATTCGATGAAAAGGCAGATACACTCAAAACCTTCCTAAGAAATTCCAGAATAACATAGAAACAATTCAGACACAATTTAAAATGGAAGGCAAATTCAAAAGGCTTATGAAAAAATATTTTCAACAAAGAACACGTTGAATTGTTTTGATAAGCCTTTTTTTATATGCAAAAAAATGATAAATATAAATACAATAAAAGAATATAAAATGAATTGTCTAATAATCAGACAATAGCAAGAAAAAAACTATTGCAAAGTATATTATGCCGGGTGTAAACTTAGTTCAGAAAATAAAAGCACTTTAAAGCAGCAGAGTGCAGGTAACAAAGTAAGACAGAAAATAAAGAGAAAGCAGAAAGGGAACGATTATGACAGAACAGTGGAATGAAAGTACAGCAGTAGCACAGGGTATGTATAATCCGAATTTTGAACATGATAACTGCGGTATCGGAGCTGTGGTAAACATCAAAGGTATCAAATCCCATGCGACGGTAGAAAATGCTTTAAAAATCGTAGAGAACTTAAAGCACAGAGCTGGTAAGGATGCAGAAGGAAAAACCGGTGACGGTGTTGGTATTCTGCTTCAGGTATCACACAAATTTTTCTCCAAGGTAGCAAAGGAATCAGATATTGAACTTGGTGGAGAAAGAGATTACGGTGTCGGAATGTTTTTCTTCCCACAGGATGAGCTGAAACGGAATCAGGCAAAGAAAATGTTTGAGGTTATCGTGGAAAAGGAAGGAATGAAATTCTTAGGATGGAGAAAAGTTCCGACTGACCCGGATAAACTGGGACAGAAAGCAGTAGACTGTATGCCATATATCATGCAGGGATTTGTAAAACGTCCAGCTGAAGTAGCCAAGGGACTTGATTTTGACCGCCGGCTGTATGTGGCAAGACGGGTATTCGAGCAGTCCAATGATGACACTTATGTAGTATCCCTTTCCAGCCGAACCATCGTATATAAGGGAATGTTTTTAGTAGACCAGCTGCGTCAGTTCTTTGCAGACCTTCAGGATAAAGATTATGAGTCTGCAATCGCAACCGTACACTCCAGATTCTCAACCAACACCAATCCAAGCTGGGAGAGAGCACATCCGAACCGTTTCATCGTACATAACGGAGAGATTAATACCATCAAAGGTAATGCAGATAAGATGCTTGCCCGTGAAGAGACCATGGAGTCCGAAGAACTGAAAGGGGAACTGCAGAAAGTCCTTCCGGTTATTAATTCCGAAGGTTCTGACTCGGCAATGTTAGATAATACCTTAGAGTTTCTGGTAATGAGTGGAATGGATTTACCACTGGCAGTTATGATTATGATTCCGGAGCCATGGGCAAATAACAATACCATGTCCCAGAAGAAGAAAGACTTCTATCAGTACTATGCAACCATGATGGAGCCGTGGGATGGACCAGCCTCCATTCTTTTCTCAGATGGAGATGTCATGGGAGCTGTTCTTGACCGTAATGGATTAAGACCTTCCAGATATTATATTACCGATGATGACCAGCTGATTCTTTCTTCCGAGGTCGGAGTACTTGATATTGATCCGACCAAGATTGTTGTAAAAGAAAGACTTCGTCCGGGTAAAATGCTCTTAGTAGATACCATCCAGGGAAGAGTCATCAATGATGATGAATTAAAAGAGTATTACGCAAGCAAACAGCCTTATGGTGAATGGCTTGACCGTAACCTGATTAAACTGGAGGATTTAAAGATTCCAAATCAGCGTGTTCCGGAATATACCAAAGAAGAGCGTCAGAGAATGCAGAAAGCATTCGGTTATACTTACGAATCACTGCGTGAAGCAATCCTTCCGATGGCATTAAACGGAGGAGAAGGAACTTCTGCAATGGGTATTGATACTCCGCTGGCAGCACTGGCAGGAGACCATCAGCCACTGTTTAATTATTTCAAACAGTTATTTGCACAGGTAACAAACCCGCCAATTGATTCCATTCGTGAGAAAGTGGTTACATCCACTACCGTATATATCGGAGAGGATGGTAACCTGCTGGAAGAAAAGGCGATTAACTGTCAGGTATTAAAGGTAGATAACCCGATTCTTACCAACACAGATTTGATGAAAATTAAAAATATGAAAGTAGAAGGATTCAAGGTTGTGGTTCTTCCTACTACCTATTATAAGAATACAAGCCTGGAAAAAGCATTGGATCATCTGTTTGTAGAAGCAGACCGTGCATACCGTGACGGTGCAAATATCCTGATTCTTTCCGACCGTGGCATTGATGAGAACCATGTGGCAATCCCATCCCTTCTGGCAGTATCCGGTTTGCAGCAGCATCTGGTAAAGACCAAGAAGAGAACTGCAGTTGCCATGATTCTGGAATCCGGTGAACCAAGAGAAGTACATCATTTTGCAACATTGCTTGGTTATGGTGCTTGTGCAATCAACCCATATCTGGCACAGGATACCGTAAAGCAGTTAGTAGACGAGCATATGTTAGACAAGGATTACTATGCAGCAATCCATGATTACAATCAGGCAATTATCAGTGGTATCGTAAAAATTGCTTCCAAAATGGGTATTTCAACCATTCAGTCTTATCAGGGTTCTAAGATTTTTGAGGCAATTGGTATTGACTCCGCAGTAATTGATAAATATTTCACAAATACCGTAAGCCGTATCGGTGGAATTACACTGGAAGACATTGCAAAAGATGTAGATACTCTGCATTCTGCAGCCTATGATCCATTGGGATTAGAGACAGACCTTACTTTAGACAGCAAGGGACGTCACAAGATGAGAAGTGGCGCAGATGTTCACCTTTATAATCCGGCAACCATCCACCTTTTACAGGAATCAACCAAACGTGGAGATTACAACCTTTTCAAACAGTACACAGACCTTGTGAACAGTGAAGAACGTGATGCAAATATTCGTGGACTGATGGATTTCAATTTCCCGAAAAAAGGTGTTCCGATTGAAGAAGTAGAAAGCGTAGATTCTATTGTAACAAGATTTAAAACAGGTGCGATGTCCTATGGTTCTATTTCCAAGGAAGCCCATGAAACACTGGCAATTGCCATGAACCATTTACATGGTAAATCCAATACCGGTGAGGGTGGAGAAGATCCGGACCGTATCGCAAGTAAACATACAAGCTTAGACAGATGTTCTGCAATCAAGCAGGTAGCGTCCGGCCGGTTTGGTGTAACCAGCCGTTACTTAGTCAGTGCAGAAGAGATTCAGATTAAGATGGCACAGGGTGCAAAACCTGGTGAAGGTGGACACCTTCCGGGCAAGAAAGTTTATCCTTGGATTGCAAAGACAAGACTTTCCACACCGGGTGTATCCTTGATTTCACCGCCACCTCATCATGATATCTACTCCATCGAGGATTTGGAGCAGTTAATTTACGATTTGAAGAATGCCAACCGTGATGCAAGAATTTCCGTAAAACTGGTATCAGAAGCAGGTGTGGGTACAGTCGCAGCCGGTGTTGCCAAAGCAGGAGCGCAGGTAGTATTGATTTCTGGATATGACGGTGGTACCGGTGCAGCACCAAGCAGTTCTATCCATAATGCAGGACTTCCTTGGGAACTTGGACTTGCAGAGACACACCAGACTCTGATTATGAACGGACTTCGTAATAAGGTAAGAATCGAGACAGACGGTAAGCTGATGAGCGGCCGTGATGTAGCAATTGCTGCATTGCTTGGAGCAGAAGAGTACGGATTTGCAACTGCACCGCTGGTAACCATGGGATGCGTGATGATGCGTGTATGTAATCTGGATACCTGCCCTGCCGGAATCGCAACACAGAATCCGGAGCTTCGGAAACGTTTCGCGGGAAAACCGGAATATGTAGAAAACTTCATGCGGTTTATTGCAGAAGAATTAAGAGAAATCATGGCGAAGTTAGGCTGCCGTACCATTGATGAAATGGTAGGAAGAAGTGACCTTCTCCGGGTAAGAGAGGATTTGACAGACCGGGAAAAAGAAATCGACCTTTCCAAGATTTTGAATAACCCGTTTGCAGGACCAAAGGAGAAAGTTACATTTGATCCAAAACATGTATACGATTTCGAACTGGAGAAGACCAAGGACGAAACTGTACTGTTAAAACAGCTTTCTTCCGCACTGGATAAGAAACAGAAGAGAAGCATTGATGTAGAAGTAAGCAATACAGACCGTTCCTTTGGCACCATCTTTGGTTCCGAGATTACAAAGAAATATGACGATACTTTAGAGGAAGATACCTTTATCGTAAAATGTACCGGTGCCGGCGGACAGAGCTTTGGCGCATTCATTCCAAAGGGACTTACCTTAGAACTGGTAGGAGATTCCAACGATTACTTCGGAAAAGGACTTTCTGGTGGAAAACTGGTTGTCTACGCTCCGGCAGGTGTGAAATATAAGAAGGATGAAAATATCATCATCGGTAACGTAGCACTTTACGGTGCAACCAGTGGTAAAGCATTTATCAGTGGTGTGGCAGGAGAACGTTTCTGCGTACGAAATTCAGGAGCTTCTGCAGTAGTAGAAGGTGTCGGTGACCATGGATGTGAATACATGACCGGTGGCCGTGTGGTTATCCTTGGTAAGACTGGTAAAAACTTTGCAGCCGGAATGAGCGGTGGTATCGCTTATGTATTAGATGAGGACAACGACCTTTATACCAGAATCAATAAGGAAATGGTATTCTCAGAAGAAGTCGGAAACAAATATGATGTTATGGAATTAAAAGATATGATTAAAGAACACGTAGCTTTGACCAATTCTGAAAAAGGAAAAGAAATCTTAGATAACTTCAGTGAGTATCTGCCGAAGTTCAAGAAAGTAATTCCATACGATTATAACCGTATGTTAATGGCAATTGTTCAGATGGAAGAAAAAGGATTGTCTTCCGAACAGGCACAGATTGAAGCATTTTATGCGAATACAAGAAATTAAGGAGGGGACGCAAAATGGGAAAACCAACAGGATTTATGGAATATGACAGAGAGAATGCAGCAGCGGTTGCTCCAAAGGAGCGTATCAAGAACTTTAACGAGTTCCATACCCCTCTCTCAAAAGAGAAACAAAGAGTACAGGCAGCACGTTGTATGAACTGCGGCGTGCCGTTCTGCCAGGCTGGTATGAATATCATGGGAATGACCAGCGGATGTCCGCTGCATAATCTGGTACCGGAGTGGAATGACCTTTTGTATACCAACAACTGGGAGCAGGCATATAACCGTCTGACCAAGACCAACAACTTCCCGGAATTTACCTCAAGAGTATGTCCGGCACTTTGTGAAGCAGCCTGTACCTGTGGACACTGGGAAGACCCGGTAACCTGTAAGGCAAATGAGCATGGAATCATTGAAAATGCCTATGAAAAAGGATATGCTGCAGCAAAACCTCCAAGAGTCCGTACCGGAAAGAAGGTTGCAATCATCGGTTCCGGTCCTGCCGGACTTGCAGCAGCAGACCAGTTGAATAAAAGAGGACATTCCGTTACCGTATTTGAAAGAGATGACCGTGTCGGTGGACTTTTGATGTATGGAATCCCGAATATGAAGCTGGAAAAATGGGTTATTGACCGTAAGATTAATATAATGAAAGAAGAGGGTGTCGAGTTTATTACCAATGCCAATGTTGGAAAAGACATCAAGCCGGCAAAACTCTTAAAAGAATATGACCGTGTCATCTTAGCCTGTGGAGCAAAGAATCCAAGAGACATCAAAGCTCCGGGCAGAGATGCAGAAGGCATTTACTTTGCAGTAGATTTCTTAAAGGCAACTACCAAGAGCCTTTTAGATTCCGAGCTTAAAGATAACAAATATATTTCTGCCAAGGGAAAGAAAGTAGTTATCATCGGTGGTGGAGATACCGGAAATGACTGTGTCGGAACTTCTATCCGTCACGGCGCAGCCGGTGTCATCCAGCTTGAAATGATGCCAAAAGCACCGGATGAGCGTGCAGAGAACAACCCATGGCCGGAGTGGCCAAGAGTCTGCAAGACAGACTACGGTCAGGAAGAAGCAATTGCCATGTTCGGTTCCGACCCTCGTATTTACCAGACAACCGTAAAAGAGTTCTTAAAAGACAAGAACGGTAAGCTCTGCGGATTAAAAACCGTAAAATTAGAGGGCAAAAAGGATGAAAAGACCGGACGGATGCAGATGGTGGAAGTACCGGGCTCCGAAAGCAAGTTAGATTGTGATCTGGTTCTGATTGCAGCAGGCTTCCTTGGAACAGAAGATTACATTGCCAAAGCGTTCGGCGTAGACTTAAATGCCAGAACCAATGTGGCAACAGAAGCCGGTCATTACAAGACCAACGTGGAAAATGTCTTTACAGCAGGAGATATGCATCGTGGACAGTCCCTGGTTGTATGGGCAATCCGTGAAGGAAGAGAAGCGGCCCGTGAAGTAGACGAAAGTCTGATGGGATATTCTTATCTTTCCGTACAGTAATGAAAATTACAATATAATGATAGAAGAAAGTCGTCTGACTATGGTGTACCGGAGGGTGAACTGTGGCAGGCGGCTTTTTCGTGGTTGACACATTCTGCTTTTGGGGCATAAAATAACCCTTGTGACAAAAAGAGCGAGAAGAAAACAGCGAAAGGACATAAAGAGAATGAGCAGGAAAGCAGTATTTTTTGATATTGATGGAACATTGTGGGACGAGCATTTTGTGATACCGGAGAGCACAAAGGAAGCAATCCGGAAGCTGCGGGAAAATGGACATCTGGCATTTCTCTGCAGCGGAAGAACCAGAGCATTTATTCAGGATGAAAGATTGCTGGCACTGGGATTCGACGGAATTGTGGCAGGCTGCGGTACCTGGATAGAGATGGATGGAAAAACACTTTTTTATAAAAAATTAGAACAGGAATTGATAGAGGATACCATACATATATTAAAAGAGTATGGAATTCCTACGGTATATGAGGGAAGCCGGAATTTGTATATGGATTTGGAAGAATTTGAAGAAGACCCTTATGGCTTGAGACTAAAAGAGACATTGGGAGAGGATTTGCTGCCGGTAACGGGAAATGAAGCAATTATGGAAATCAGTAAGTTTTCCTGCTCCACACCGGATGATGCTTATCTTAAGGTACTTTCCCATCTGGAAGAGAATTTCACACCGCTGGTGCATGATGCGGCATGCGCAGAGTTTATTCCAAAAGGATTTTCCAAAGCGTCCGGCATCGAAAAAACCTGTGAGCTTCTTGGTATTGAGAAAGAAGATACCTATGCATTTGGAGACAGTATCAATGATGTGGAAATGTTAAAGCATGTGCAGCATGGAATTGCCATGGGAAATGGTACCAAAGCAGCAAAAGAAGCAGCGGATTATATCACAGCACCATTGCACGAAGACGGCATTTATAAGGGATTGGAGCATTTTGGACTGATTTCATAAACAAATCTAAAAAAAGTATTAAATCGTTACAAAATGCAGAAAGTGAGAAAACGAGAGGAAAAACGAGATATTAAGAGTAAATGTAAGGAAACGAGAGAAAAATAAAAAATGGTCAGGCTTGCGAAAAAGAGACGCAGAAACTATTATATGACTATCGGTTAGCACTCTACTTGAATGAGTGCTAATAAAAAAGAAAGAAAACAAAGAGACCGAATCAAGGAGGCAATGAATCATGAAATTAGTACCATTATCAGACAGAGTTGTATTAAAACAGTTAAAAGCAGAGGAAAAAACCAAATCCGGAATTATCTTAGCAAGTGCTGCACAGGAGAAACCACAGGAAGCAGAAGTAATCGCAGTTGGTCCTGGCGGAGTGGTAGATGGCAAAGAAGTTACCATGCAGGTAAAAGAAGGACAGAAGGTTATTTATTCTAAATATGCCGGAACAGAAGTAAAACTGGATGGCGAAGAATATATCATCGTAAAGCAGAATGATATTCTTGCAGTAGTAGAATAATCGAATTGATAATTGGTAAATAAAACAAATAATAAAATAGGAAAATAGAAGAAAGAGGTAAGAAATTATGGCAAAGGAAATCAAATATGGAACAGAAGCCAGAACAGCATTAGAGGCTGGAGTTGATAAACTGGCAAATACAGTCAGAGTAACAATCGGACCAAAAGGAAGAAACGTTGTACTGGATAAATCATATGGCGCTCCATTAATCACAAACGATGGTGTTACCATTGCAAAAGAAATCGAATTGGAAGATGCATTCGAAAATATGGGCGCACAGCTTGTAAAAGAAGTAGCAACCAAGACCAATGACGTCGCCGGTGATGGTACTACAACAGCAACTGTTCTTGCACAGGCAATGATTCAGGAAGGAATGAAGAACTTAGAGGCTGGTGCAAACCCAATCGTTTTAAGACGTGGTATGAAGAAAGCAACTGAAAAAGCAGTTGAAACAATCGCAGCAATGTCTTCTAAAGTAACCGGAAAAGACCAGATTGCAAAAGTTGCATCTATTTCCGCAGGTGATGAAAGCGTTGGCAACATGGTAGCAGACGCAATGGAAAAAGTTTCCAATGATGGTGTTATTACCATTGAAGAGAGCAAGACCATGCAGACAGAACTTGACCTGGTAGAAGGTATGCAGTTTGACCGTGGATACATTTCCGCATATATGTGCACAGATATGGATAAGATGGAAGCAGTTTTAGATGAGCCGTACATCTTAATTACCGATAAGAAAATCAGCAACATTCAGGAAATCCTTCCACTGTTAGAACAGATTGTTCAGTCCGGTTCCAGACTTCTTATCATTGCTGAAGATATCGAGGGTGAAGCTTTAACTACATTGATTGTAAATAAACTGCGTGGAACATTTAACGTCGTAGCAGTAAAAGCTCCAGGATATGGCGACAGAAGAAAAGAAATGTTAAAAGATATCGCTATCCTTACCGGTGGTCAGGTAATTTCAGAAGAAGTTGGCCTGGAATTAAAAGATGCTACTATGGCACAGCTTGGTCGTGCAAAATCTGTTAAGGTTAAGAAAGAGAACACCGTTATCGTTGATGGTGAAGGAAATAAAGAAGAAATCCAGGCAAGAATCGGCCAGATTCGTGCACAGCTTGAAGAGACAACATCTGAATTTGATAAAGAAAAATTACAGGAAAGACTTGCAAAACTGGCAGGTGGCGTAGCAGTTATCCGTGTTGGTGCTGCAACAGAGACAGAAATGAAAGAAGCAAAACTTCGTATGGAAGATGCTTTGAATGCAACAAGAGCAGCAGTCGAAGAAGGAATCATCGCAGGTGGCGGTTCTGCATACATCCATGCATCCAAAGAGGTTGCAAAGCTTGCTGAGACATTGGAAGGTGATGAGAAGACCGGTGCAAAGGTTATCTTAAAAGCATTGGAGGCTCCATTGTATTACATTTCCGCAAATGCAGGTCTCGAAGGTGCAGTTATTATTAATAAAGTAAAAGAGTCCGCTCCTGGTATCGGATTTAATGCAGCAACAGAAGAATATGTAGATATGGTAGAAGCTGGTATCCTTGACCCGGTTAAGGTTACAAGAAGTGCTTTGCAGAATGCAACATCTGTAGCATCTACATTACTTACAACGGAATCTGTTGTAGCAAATATCAAAGAAGATGCTCCTGCAATGCCGGCAGGAAACCCAGGTATGGGAATGATGTAATAAGAAAATAAAATATATTACTGAAAAGTAAGGATAGAGAGCTCCTGGCTGCGGATAATGCAGTCAGGAGTTTTACTATGCAGTTTTTTTCCTGATGTTAGTTTTTTTGGGGCAGTTGTTTTGATTTGCAAAATATGTTACAATTATTTCATTGTGTAACATGAAGTCTGAATAGCAAGGAGGAAGAAAAATGGGAAAGGTAGTTATTCTTACAGACAGTTCCAGTGGAATTCGTCAGGCAGAAGCGCAGCAGTTAGGGATTAGCGTATTACCAATGCCTTTTTTTATAAATGGTGAAACACTGTTTGAGGATATCAATCTGACACAGGATACATTTTATGAGCATCTGACAGATGGAGCAGAGATTTCAACATCCATGCCGGCAGTAGGAGACCTTACAGACCGTTGGGATGAGCTTTTAAAAGAATATGATGAAATAGTATACATTCCTTTATCCAGTGGATTGAGCAGTTCCTGTGAGACAGCAACAGCATTATCTTCAGATGAAGAGTATGAGGGCAAGGTTTTTGTAGTAAACAATCAGAGAATTTCTGTAACACAGAAACAGTCCGTATTTGATGCAATCAGGCTGGCGGAGAGTGGCAAGAGCGGAAAAGAGATTAAAGATATTTTAGAGGATGCAAAATTCCAGTCCAGCATTTATATCATGGTAGATACCCTTTACTATCTGAAAAAAGGTGGAAGAATTACACCGGCAGCAGCAGCACTGGGAACATTGTTGAAATTAAAACCGGTATTACAGATTCAGGGTGAAAAGCTGGATGCTTTTGCAAAAGCCAGAACGGTAAAGCAGGCAAAAAGCATTATGATAAAAGCAGTAAAAGATGACTATGCATCCCGCTTTAAGGAGTGTCAGGATGAGATGCAGCTTTGTATTGCATACACTGGAGATATAAGTGCAGCGATGGAATTCCGCAAAGAAGTGGAAGCAGAATTTGGAATTACAGACATTATGATGGATCCGCTTTCTTTAAATGTATCCTGCCATATCGGACCGGGAGCATTAGCACTTGCCTGTGCAAGAAAATTATAAGATTTAAAGTGTAAATTCTTGGTAAAATTGATTGACCAACCACAAAATATTGTGTAGAATTGAAATAGTTTAACTTGTTAATGTATAAAAGCAGGTAACATATTATGGTAAAACCAAGGAGGAAAATGAAAATGGCATTTTGTGGAAATTGTGGCACACAAGTGGGTGATGATGCAGATTTTTGCCCGAATTGTGGTCAGAAATTAAAAGGGGAGATGGAACAGCCGGCAGAGCAGGCAGCACCGGTACAGGAACAGCCGGCAGAGCAGGCAGCACCGGTACAGGAACAGCCGGCAGAGCAGGAAACATCGGTACAGGAACAGCCGGCAGAACAGGCAGCACCGGTACAGGGACAGCCGCAGCAGGGACAGTTCCAGAGTCAGCCGCAGCAGGGACAGTTCCAGGGACAGCCGCAGCAGGGACAGTTCCAGGGAAGACCACAGCAGGGACAGTTCCAGGGAAGACCACAGCAGGGACAGTTCCAGGGACAGCCACAGCAGGCACGCCCGCCTAAGAAACCATTTAAGATGACGAAACAGTTATGGGCATTGCTTATTGCAGTCATTGCAGTTGTAGTAGTTGCAATTGTTGCACTTGTGGTAGTGAAGAATCAGAAAAAGAAAGTAAATATCAACGATTATATTTCTGTAGAGTATAACGGATATGAAACAGCAGGAACAGCATATGTTGATTTCGACGAGACCGGATTCAGTGAAGCTGTTATCAAGGCACAAGGAAAGAAACTTAAAAATGTAAAATCTCTTGATGACCTTGACTGGAGTGACCTCACAGATTTGATGGGAAGTAGTAACTGGGATTTGATTGACAGTATTACTTTTGATGTGAAACCGGATTCAGACCTGTCAAATGGTGATGTGGTAACCGTTACTGCTTCATGGAATGAAGATTATGAGAAAAAAGCAGGAGTTAAAATTCTTTCCAAAGAACAGGAATTTACAGTAGAAGGACTGGAAGAAGTAAAAGAAGTTGATCCGTTTGAAGATATCGAGGTAACCTTCTCAGGAACACCACCTTATGTATATCCAAACTGGACAAATAATTCAGAGGATGACTATTTACGTTATCTGTGGTTCAACTTTGAAGATTATGACAGCCTTGATGTTGGTGATACCGTAACTTTAACAGTTGATGAGTCAGAAGAGAATGCATTGGCAAATGGTTACAAATTCACACAGACATCAAAAGAATATATTGTATCCGGAGTAGATTCTTATGTAACATCTGCTGCAGATATTTCAGCAGACAATCTGGATTCCATGAAAAATGAAGCAACAGATGTGTTAGATGCATATTTTGCAAATAACAATTCCTATATTGGAAATTCCGGATTCAGCTATGAAGGTTCTTATTATCTGGTTGCAAAGAACAGTGATACATGGGGTGATACAAACGTCCTTTATCTGGTATTTTCAACAACTGTAACCAGTGCAGAAAATGCATTTGAGCCGACTGTAGTATACTTCCCGGTAAAATATACAAATATTATGGCATTATCCGATGGAAGCCAGAGCTTTAATACATATGGTGATATCGAAGGATATACTGATTTAGAGTATGATGACGGCTGGTACAATGTTGATGGTTATACAGATGGAGCACAGATGTTTAACGATCTGGTTGTAACTCAGAAGGTTGATTATACTTACGAAGTAACTGATAATTTAACTCAGTTTGGAAACTAAAGGAGAAGGAAATGAATTCTGGAAATGATTTTACAAAGCACATTCATGTGAAAAATATTATTCGTCTGTTATCTATTTTATTAATGGTATTTTTCTTTGTGCCATCATTCATGGTATCCTGTGCAGGATATGGAAATATTAAAATTAGTGCTTTTAAAGCTATGACAGGTATTAAAATCGAAGGCGAAAGTGTATCTGATCCAAAAGTAATCTGCATTATAATGCTGCTGCTTCCAATCGCTATGCTGGCTCTCTGGTGCTTAAAGAGCGTATTAAAAGACAAAATTGCTGCAATCGCATCCGGAAGCTGTGCAGTTGTTGACTTTATTTTCTGGATTGCACTTTGCGTCGGAGTAAATAAGGAAGCAACAGATAATTACTGTACAGCGAAAGTTACAGCCGGATTTATATTTAATATCTTATTTATTCTGGCAATTGTAGTGTTGGATCTGTTGATTATTATCAACGTACTTCAGGCTGAGAAGCCATTAATCAGACAGAAAATGATGAACGGATATCAGGGAATGCCACAGCAGAATATGTATGGAAATGTACCACCACAGCAGGGACAGTTCCAGGGACAGCCAATGCAGCCACAGCAGCAGGGACAGTTCCAGAGCCAGCCAGTGCAGCCACAGCAGCAGGGACAGTTCCAGAGCCAGCCAGTGCAGCAGCAGGGACAGTTCCAGAGCCAGCCAGTACAACCGCAGCAGCCAGTACAGCCACAGCAGCCAGTACAGCCGGTATGCAGTAAATGTGGTGCTCCGCTTGTAGCTGGAAATAAGTTCTGTACCAAGTGCGGAAATCCGGTTGCATAAACTGGAATATGAAATAAGTAGAAGCCCCATCGTCTGATTATTCAGAGGATGGGGCTTCTTTTCTGCGTGCTGCAGCATTGCAGGCTCAGGATTTTATACAGCCTGACTGTGGAGCTGTTTCTTTTTCCGGTTCTTCCAAACAAGATAGGAAATCATAAGTGGTACACCGGCACCAATCCATGCTACCGGGCTTGCCAGACGGACTGACCAGTATCCATATGGATTTAAAAGGAGCCATACGACACCGACACGGCAAATCATTTCAAAGATACCGCTGACCATAGGCATGATACCTTTTCCAAGTCCCTGCAAAGAAGTACGATAAAGGTAAATAAGAGCAAGAAAGAAGAAAAAGCAGCTGATGGTATTTAAGTACTGTGTGGCATAACTGTAAATGGCTTCCGTCGGTTCGCTTAAGAAAAGGGAAACAATGGAACGGCCAAATACAGTACAGATGAATGCAGCAATTGCAACAGTTCCAAGGGCGATTCCAAAGGCCTTCTTCATGCCATCGAAGATGCGGTCATATTTTCCGGCACCTAAGTTCTGACCACAGTAAGTAGACATTGTGGTTCCAAGAGCCGGCATTGGCTGGGTAGAAATCTGTTCTACCTTGGATGCAGCAGTAAAGGCTGCAACAGCACTGGAACCAAATACATTTACTGCAGACTGAAGAATCATGGAACCAACAGCTATCAGAGAGTAGTTCAAAGCCATCGGGATACCAAGTCCCATCATCTGGGCGGTTGTCACGCGGTCGATGTAGTAATCACTTTTTCTGGTGCGGAGAATCGTGAATTTACGGTACATATAAATAAGACAGAGAACAGCGGAAATACCCTGTGAGATTACGGTGGCATATGCAGCACCTGCAACATTTAATTTTAAAGTTACAATACAGAATAAATCCAGCACAATATTAAGAGCGGAGGAAAACAGCAGGAAGTATAATGGAGTCTTGCTGTCACCAACACCTCTTAAAATTCCGGAAACAACATTGTACATCATACTGGTAATGATACCCCAGAAGATAACCCGGATATAAGAGTCTGCCATATCAAGAATATTATCCGGTGTGTTCATAAAGATTAAAAGCTCCCGGGAAGTAGTAACAGTCAATGCGGTAAGAACCACGGAAATGATTATGGTTAAGAGGAAGGATAAAGCAACAATATGCTTTAAACGGCTTTCATCCTTTGCACCGAAAGCCTGTGATACCATAACACCGAATCCCTGAGCAAGTCCGGATGCAAAACCAAGCACCAGAAACATAATAGAACCGGTTGCACCTACAGCAGCCAGGGCATCTTCTCCTAAAAACTGTCCTACAATGATGGTATCTACCATGTTGTAGAACTGCTGGAACAGATTCCCGAACAATACAGGAAGTGAGAAGAGAAGGATTAATTTCAGTGGATTTCCGATTGTCATATCTTTCGTCATAATTATAAGCTCCTTTCAAAAAAATTTTGCAGAAATATTCTGCACTATATGAGAAAAAAATACTATATTCTTAGGAAACGGGATTAGTATACATTGGTAAAATAAAAATGACAATGTAAAAATCAATCTAATTATGGTATAATTCGCTCATGAATACGAATTTAGAATATTACAAATTTTTTTATTATGTAGGAAAACTTCACAGTATTACATTGGCAGCAGAAGAACTGAATGTTTCACAGCCGGCAGTGTCCCAGGCAATCCGTAATTTGGAGCGGGAGCTGGGAACCACCCTTTTCATGCGGACATCCAGAGGGGTGCGTCTGACTGCAGAGGGGCAGACACTTTACGGCTATGTGCAGCGGGGCTATGAGACCATCCGGGAAGGCGAACGCAAATTCCTTGAAATGCAGGAGCTGACCAGCGGAGAAGTATGTATCGGAGCCAGCGATATGACACTGCAGTTTTATCTGCTTTCTTATCTGGAACAGTTTCATGAGCAGTATCCGAAAATCAGGATTACAGTTACCAATGCACCGACACCGGAGACACTGAAATATCTGCAGAGCGGCAGAATCGATTTTGGTGTAGTCAGCACGCCTATGGAGACAACGAAGAATATGCATGTGATTCCGGTGCGTGAGATAGAAGATGTCTTTGTGGCAGGACGAAAATTTGAATATTTAAAGGGCGGTAAATTAAGCTATAAAGAATTGGAACATCTGCCGGTTATGTGCCTGGAGGGAAATACCTCTACCAGAAAATATGTAGAGGAATTTCTGCTGGGAGAAGGCGTTGTGATTCATCCGGAGATAGAACTTGCCACCAGCGATATGCTGATACAGTTTGCAAAAAGGAGCCTTGGCATAGCAAATGTGGTCAGGGACTTTGCCCAGGAAGAAATTGAAAAGGGGGAACTGTTTCAGATTACATTTAATAAGAAGATTCCTGCCAGACAGTTCTGTATTGTTTCGGATGACAGGGTTCCGTTGACTGCGGCAGCAGAAAAATTGTTGAAATTATTACAACATAAGTAAAACTTATATCGAGTATAAGGAATATTGACTTTACTTATAATATCTGATTCGGTATAATCAGAAAGTAAGAAGCAGAGAACTGGTTTTTACACCGGTTCTTTTTGGCTTTACAGGAAATTGCTTTCCTGTAAAGTAAAAAACGCTCCGCGAGTAGCTCGTAAAGCGTGTTTCTCATAGTTACGCGAGCAGCGAAAAGAACATATTTCTTATTATAAGGAGGAAATAAAAATGGTTACAGCAGTAGTTGGTGCAAACTGGGGAGATGAAGGAAAAGGCAAGATTACTGATATGCTTGCAAAGGAAGCAGATATTATTATCCGTTTCCAGGGTGGTGCAAATGCAGGACATACTATCGTAAATGATTACGGAAAATTTGCATTACATACCCTTCCATCAGGAGTGTTCTACGGACATACCACAAGTATTATCGGAAATGGTGTTGCACTTGATATCCCGAAGCTTTTCAATGAGATGAAGTCTATTACAGACCGTAATGTACCGGCACCTAAGCTTTTGGTTTCTGACCGTGCACAGATTGTTATGCCGTATCATGTGCTTTTTGATCAGTACGAAGAGGAGCGTCTTGGCAAGAAATCATTCGGTTCTACCAAGTCAGGTATTGCACCATTTTATTCAGATAAATATGCAAAAATCGGTTTCCAGGTAAGTGAACTTTTCGATGAAGATACTTTAACAGAAAAGGTAGACCGTATCTGTGAAATGAAAAATATTATGTTAGAGCATATGTACCACAAACCATTACTGGACAAGGCAGAGCTGTTAAATACATTACATGAGTACCGTGATATGGTAGCTCCGTATGTCTGTGATGTTTCTTTATATCTTGATAAGGCAATCAAAGAAGGAAAGAACATTCTCTTAGAGGGACAGCTTGGAACCTTAAAAGACCCGGATCACGGAATTTATCCAATGGTAACATCTTCTTCTACATTGGCTGCATATGGTGCAATCGGAGCAGGAATCCCACCATATGAGATTAAGAAAATTGTTACTGTATGTAAAGCATATTCTTCTGCTGTTGGTGCAGGCGCATTCGTCAGCGAAATCTTTGGCGAAGAAGCAGATGAATTAAGAAAACGCGGTGGAGATGGTGGAGAATTCGGCGCAACCACAGGACGTCCAAGACGTATGGGATGGTTTGACTGTGTGGCAAGTAAATATGGCTGCCGCATGCAGGGAACTACCGATGTAGCATTTACCGTGTTAGATGTTTTAGGATATTTAGATGAGATTCCGGTTTGCGTAGGATATGAAATCGACGGAGAAGTAACCACAGACTTCCCTGTAACCACAAAGCTTGAAAAAGCAAAACCTGTATTAAAGAAACTTCCGGGCTGGAAGACAGATATCCGTGGAATTAAGAAATACGAAGACCTTCCGGAAAACTGCCGTAAATATGTAGAATTCATTGAAGAACAGATTGGATATCCGATTACCATGGTTTCTAACGGACCGGGAAGAAATGATATCATTTATCGTTAAGAATAAAGGCAGATTGTGATGATAAAAAATGTAATCTTTGACGTAGGAAAGGTACTGGTAGACTTTTGCTGGGAAGAAGTATTTCATAAGCTCGGTTTTGAGGGGGAAACTTTTGAATGTGTGGCGGATGCTACCGTCCGTTCCGTAACCTGGAATGAATTCGACCGGGGAGCAAAGCCGGATGAAGAGATTATTGCTGCATGCATCAAGGAAACACCGGATTATGAAAGAGAAATAAGACTCTTTTATGACCATGTAGGAGAGACGATTCGTACTTATCCATATACGGTGCGGTGGATACGAAGCCTTGAGAAAAATGGATATCATACCTATATATTATCTAATTTTCCAAAGAGCACTTATGAAAAAGCAACAGAAGAACTTTCTTTTGAAAAGGAGACTACCGGAGCAATCTTTTCCTATCAGGTGAAGTGCATCAAGCCGGAAGCGGAAATTTATAAGCTATTGCTGGACAGATACCATTTAGTGCCACAGGAATGTGTATTCATAGACGACCGTCCGGAAAACATAGAGACGGCAGAAAAGCTTGGCATTACAGGCATACAGTTTCAGAATCAGCAGCAGGCAAAAAGAAGGCTTTTGGAACTTGGTGTCGTATCCGGCAGTTAATAAGTAAAGATTATGTAAAAAAAGAATAATTGTCTATTCGTTTCTTGCATTTCAATAGCGAAATGCTTATAATGAGCGTAAGCAGACGGGTAGCAACGCAACTGGCAGGAGTTACTCCTGCCAGTTTTTTTCAGTTACGCAGTAAGCAGGGAGAATACAATGAGGATAACAGGTTTAAAGAAAAAGCTGATAAGTCTCATAGTGGCTGTTATTATGACGGTTTCAGGAATGTATGTTGAAAATATCAACATAGATTCTTCCTTTGCATATGAAGATACTGCGAACCAGAATTTCACACAGGCAATGCATTTATCCAGACCATCAGAGAGCTGTACCGAAGAACTTTTGGGAACTCGGGAGACCGGCAGGATTGCAGCGGGATACCGCAGATTGTCGGAGAAAAACAACGATTTGGAAGGAGCAGCATTATCCCTGGCAGCAGTATTGCCTGAAAATCAGGCAAAAGACGGCTGGAACTTTGAATTACGGAAATCAAAGGATGTTTTGGATAGCAGGAGTGTCATTATAGGCTATATCCATCATCAGGATGGAGCGAAGGGCTGACTATCACAAGTTAGAAGCAATTTACCTGTGCGCAGAGGAGCATAGGTTTCTTTGCGTACAATATCAGGTCATAACTGTGATAGGAGGATAATAAAATATGGCACAGGATATTGTAGTAGCGCTTATGGGCATTATGGCAGCGGCAGCAGTTGCTACATGCTGGTGGTATGAGCATCACGGCAGAGAAGATGAGACTTCTTCTAAAGAGGAACAGAAAAAGACGAAAGAAGTATAAAGGAATAAAAGAAGATAGAGGGCTTGTAGCAGGAAAGGACAGAATATGAGAAAGACAAAAATTATATGTACATTAGGACCGGCAACAAAGGATGATGAAGTATTAAAACAGTTAATGGAAAATGGAATGGACGTGGCGAGAATTAACTTTTCCCACGGCTCACAGGCAGAACATAAAGTAACCATGGATCGTGTAAAAAAGATGCGTAAGGAACTGGGCAGACCGGTTGGAATTCTCCTTGATACCAGTGGACCGGAAATCCGGATTGGACAGCTGGAGGGCGGCAGAGCAGAGCTGCTTCCGGGAGATACCTTTAAGCTTACTACCAATGATATTATGGGAAATAAAGAGCGGGTCTCTATTACTTACAAAAATCTGGTACATGATGTCAAAGCCGGAACCAGAATTCTGATTGATGATGGACTGATTGAAATGCTGGTAACCAATGTGACAGAAACTGAGATTACCTGTAAAGTAGAAAATGGTGGTGTGATTTCAGACCGCAAAGGAATTAATGTACCGAATGTAAATCTGTCCATGCCTTATATCAGCCCGAAAGACCGCTCCGATATTCTATTTGGAATTGAGCAGGGTGTAGATTTTATTGCAGCATCTTTTGTACGCTGTGCAGATGATGTGCTGCAGTTACGGAAAATTATGGCAGAGCAGGGCTGCAATGACATTAAGATTATCTCTAAAATCGAAAACCGTCAGGGTGTAGATAATATTGATGAGATTCTGGCCGTGTCAGATGGCATTATGGTTGCCAGAGGAGACATGGGAGTGGAGATTCCGATTCGTGAAGTTCCGGCAATTCAGAAGAAAATTATAAAAAAGGTTTACCATGCAGAAAAGGTTGTTATTACGGCAACCCAGATGCTGGATTCCATGATGAAGAATCCACGCCCGACCAGAGCAGAAGCAACAGATGTTGCCAATGCTATTTATGATGGAACCAGTGCAATTATGCTGTCTGGTGAGACTGCTGCCGGGAAATATCCGGTGGAGGCATTAAAAACCATGACAGAGATTGCGGAATATACAGAAAATGATATTGATTATGAGAAACGTTTCCGCCAGCTGGAGAAGATTGATAATCCGGATGTAACCGATGCCATTTCCCATGCAACCTGTATGACTGCCATTGACATCAATGCGGCAGCAATTGTTACGGTAACCAAATCCGGCAAGACTGCCCGCATGATTTCAAGATATCGTCCGAAATGTGCAATTATCGGCTGTACCCCATCGGAAAAGAGTTATTATCAGATGAATCTTTCCTGGGGCGTAACACCACTTATGATACAGGAAGAGACGGATACAGAAGCATTGTTTAATAATGCAATGGAATCCGCAGAACAGCATGGATATGTACAGCATGGAGATCTGGCGGTTATTACAGCTGGAATTCCATTGGGTATTTCCGGTACTACCAATCTGATTCGTGTAGTAGTTACGGGACACTTAAAGAAATAGGAGCGCAGATGGTATGAATGAACAACCGAAATTAGCAGTGCTGATTGATGCAGAAAATGTATCCAATAAATATGTGAAACTAATTATGGATGAGGTCAGTAATTACGGGGTGGCTACTTATAAGCGGGTTTATGGAGATTATTCGAATCCGAGCGTATCTGCATGGATGAAAAATATGCAGGAGTATGCTCTGACACCGGAATTGCAGTGCAATTATACTGCGGGAAAAAGTGCTTCAGATTCGGCATTGATTATAGATGCCATGGATATTCTTTATTCTGGCAAAGTCAGCGGTTTCTGCCTGGTGTCGTCAGACAGTGATTTTACCAAACTTGCCATGCGCTTAAAGGAAGCCGGTATGATGGTAATCGGAATGGGAGAGGAGAAGACACCGAAGTCCTTTGTAAATGCCTGCGAGAATTTCAAGTATCTTGATTTACTTTATAATAAGGAAGAAGCAGAGGAAAAACAGCGCACAGCCACCACAAGAAGAAATACGAATGCATCTTCGGAAAAGGATGCCGGGGACAATGACAACCTTCCGAAGCTTTCGGATATTGAAAAGGAGGTAATCTCCATTATCCGGAGCAATGCAGAGGAAAATGGCTGGATTAATATTTCTGAGCTTGGAATCAATCTGAGCAAACGTATTCCGGGCTTTGACCCACGAAATTACCAGTGCAGTAAACTTTCTACTTTCTTAAAGAAGTTTAGGAGCATTGAATTAAACCCGATTGAGAATCCACACAATAAGCTGTTGAAGGTTGTGTATGCAAAAATAAAAGAGTAGCGGGAAGAAAAAATGGCATCTGATGTTTTTTTAAATCAGATGCCATTCTTTATTAATTTAATAGATATGTATTATAAAATAAAAATATTTTAGAGAAAATTTTATTTTGATGTCATAAATGAAGGTGGAGTAATAATAGGTCTCTCGCCATAGGAAGATGTCAACTGTGAGATGAGCAGTGAAATACGACTCATTATTATGGACATTATAACACTATCTTTGTTAAGTATTTTCTTTTTTATTAAGGTATAATCTAGCTGTTTATCTCCCTTATATTTATCATTAAGCTCTAAAAAAACGCTAAATGAAACGTTGATACATTCTTTAAAGAGATTGAACAGCCGCCGGTAAAATATTCATCAAAATTAGACATTTCTATTCCACCTTTATATTAGCAGAATTTTTAAAGGCAATTACATTATTAGAATAATTCTTGGTGTCATTAATATTACTTTCTTTGATAGCGTTTTCACAAAGCTGTTGAGCTGCAACATTTATATTAGCTGTAGGATGATTGGATAAATACATAGAAACTGCTTTTTCTACAGCTCGATTTAGCGTGTCACCATTTTCTAATGCTCTAAGTGCTAATTTCCTATGTAGCGCAGGTTTGATTCTAACATTGAATGTTCCTTTATATTTTTTTTCGGTTTTTTTTCCAACTTTTTCACAAAATATAAGATAATCGTCAACTGCACAATGAAATTCTTTCTCGACATCTGCGATACAAGTAGTTTGAAAATCTACATAATCATTTATCCCTTCAATAATTCCTCTGAGAGTACCGTCAGTAGCATTGTAACGAACTACTGTATGATAACCTTTGTATTCTAACATACTTTCTTTCATTATAATTCCTTATTCTTTTAAACATTTTATTAAATCTTTTACAGAACCGGTATCCATTGTATTTTCTGAATGTGGTTTATGAATCAAAATTATTCGCTGATCTGATTCTCGATAAAACATTACCCTGGAACCGGATGTTTTACCTTTGCTTTTTTCTTCAAAACCAAGTTTTCTTAAAAGTGCTTTTGCATCGTCATAGGTATAGTTTTTTGAACATTTTAGTAATTCTTGTTTGGCCTTTTCTAATGAACTCATGTTTGAATTTCAACATCTCCCCTTTCTGTGACTTGCAATTGAAATCTAGTTGCAAATATTATGTTGAATATATCCATATAACATTAGAAAGAGGATTGTCAAGACAGTGTATGTAGTTTTATTTGTTATTATTCATATATTGGAAAGTAATGGATTCTTATGGAGAAACCGGAATGTAATACATTCCAAATATAGAAAAAAGAAACCTTGAATAATCAAGGTTTCCTTTTAAATAATGAATGCGGAAGATGGGACTTGAACCCACACAAGCGCAATGCTTACAAGATCCTTAGTCTTGCTCGTCTGCCAGTTCCGACACTTCCGCATACCGTATGAACTTACGTCTCATGACGACTTGTAAATAGTAACAAATTCCGGGACAATTGTCAATGCCTATTTTTAACTTTTTTCGATTTTTGTCAATTTTATATATTTTTTCAAAAAAAGGGAAAAAATTAAAAATAGGGGTTGACTTATTACCGTTGAAACGGTAAAATATCATTTGTTCGCAGGAGTGGCGGAATTGGCAGACGCGCAGGCTTCAGGTGCCTGTGGTAGCAATATCGTGTGGGTTCAAGTCCCATCTCCTGCATAAAAAAAGCCTTGATGATATCAAGGCTTTTTTGTTGTTACAAAGCATCCGCAAGAAGCTGCTGGTGACAGGTTCTTTAGGTGTAATTTGAAATGCAGATTCGAATATACCGCAAACTATCTGGGCAAATCATTCGCTGACAAGCCTGGTAAGGGGTGTTAGGGGGACTTGGAATTTCCTGATATATTTAGCAACGCAGGCACAGGGATGTGCCTGCGAGGTGCATCTGAGCATGGATGCGAATATGCACCGGTTGCAGGAAGAAAAGTATGTAGTGGAAATTCTTAGTGCCCCTTTCAGCCCTTACGTGGTCTTGATGCGTAATGAATTGCCCAGATAGTTTATGGTTAAATATCTGCAGGAAACTACAGTGGCAGACTATACAACTCCAAAATTTCTTGACGAATCGCAAAAAGGAGCGTATAACAAATATTCGGAAAAAAGAAAGAAAAGAGCGTGTAATAGAATGGAACAGAAGAAAATGGTGCTGCGGGGAGAAGCAGCACTTATCATTGCAGTAATAATAAACAGTCTTGGTGTTTTGTTGATGTTGCAGTCCGGTTCGGGAATTTCGGCAATATCCAGCGTGCCATATGCATTTCATCAGGTATTTCCGAAACTGACATTAGGAACCTGGACATACATATTTCAGGGCTTATTAGTTCTTTCTTTGATGATTATGAGAAAGAAATTTGTGCCTTCCTACTTATTCAGCTTTGTGGTAGGATTTGCATTTGGCGAAATGATGGATGTGCATGAACTTTGGATTACAAGACTTCCACTTAATATTCCACTTCGGATACTTTATTTTGTGCTGAGTTATCTGATTATCTGCATTGGAATTGCATTATCCAATCGATGCAAACTTCCGATTATTCCAACGGATTTGTTTCCGAGAGAAGTGGCAGATATTACGAAAGCACTGTATGCCAGAATTAAAATCGGATTCGATGTAATCTGTCTTTTGGTAACTGCCGGCATGACATATTTTTGTCTGGGAAAAATCATGGGACTGGGTGTTGGAACCATTGTGGCAGCATTTACCATGGGAAAAGGAATTGCTATTGTCGGAAACTGGATGGATAAGAAAGTTACCTTTACTTCTATATTAGAAACGATGGAAAAGAAACGGGAAATGGTTTCATAACATGGATGAATAATGTTACATTATAAAAAATGCAAGACTATGATTGCAAAGTGTATCATGCTATAATTTATTTATAACATTTGATTAAAATTATGGAGGTAGGGTGTATGGCGAAAGAGAAGGTTGATTTGAGAAAAGAATTGCGCTCATATAAGTTTGAATTTAACTTATTGCAAAAAATTCCATGCTCGAAACAGGAGAACAGAAATTATCAAAAACTTTTGAAAGAGGGCAAGACACTTCCGAAAGATGTTTTTAGTTATACATATCAAACTGGAGAAACATCAACTACGGATTTTTATACAGTTTATGAGGCAGATTTATCTGAAGCAGAAATTGCAGAATATCTTACCTATAAAAAATTGAGTTTACTTAGAACAATTAAAAATTGTGCTGTATTCTTTACTATATTAGCAGTCATTGGAATAGCTGCATATTTTTTGTTCGTACTTAGTATGTAAAATAACAGTGGTTATAAAAAGAAAAAAGCAGGGTGTCAAGAAAAAATACTTGACACCCTGCTTGCTTTATAGTATGATAGCTAAGGTCGCAAGGAGTGAGAGCATGGAAGAAAAAGTAGAACAGGCTTATTTATATGATTTTTATGGAGAGCTGCTCAATGAACATCAGAGAAGAATCTACGAAGATTTTGTGTTCAATGATTTATCTTTAGGCGAGATAGCTTCCTGCGAGGGCATCAGCCGCCAGGGTGTACATGACCTGATTAAGCGGTGCAATAAGATGCTGGAAGGCTATGAAGAGAAGCTTCATCTGGTAAAGAAGTTCTTAGAGACGAAGCAGAAGGTAGAAGAGATTAACAAATTAGCGGAAAGCTTCCGGGCAGGACGCAAGGATACAGTAATTGATGAAATAGAGAGAATTTCGGGAGAAATATTGGAGGAGCTGTAATATGGCATTTGACAGTCTTTCACAGAAACTTCAAAATGTATTTAAGAATCTTCGCAGTAAGGGAAGGCTTACGGAAGATGATGTGAAGGCAGCACTGAAAGAAGTAAAGATGGCTCTGCTTGAAGCAGATGTTAACTTTAAGGTAGTAAAACAGTTTACCAAAGCGGTGCAGGAGCGTGCAATTGGTTCCGATGTAATGAACGGACTGAATCCTGGACAGATGGTAATTAAAATTGTAAATGAAGAGATGGTCAGGCTCATGGGTTCCGAGACAACGGAGATAGCACTTCGTCCGGGACAGCAGATTACCGTTATTATGATGGTAGGTCTTCAGGGAGCTGGTAAAACCACCACAACCGCTAAGATTGCAGGTAAGTTAAAGCAGAAGGGCAAGAAACCACTGCTGGTAGCCTGTGATGTGTATCGCCCGGCTGCTATTGAGCAGTTGAAAATCAATGGAGAGAAGCAGGAAGTTGAAGTATTCTCCATGGGCGATAAGAATAAGCCGGTAAATATTGCGAAAGCGGCAGTTGAGCATGCAGCAAAGAATGGCAATCAGGTTGTAATCTTAGATACCGCCGGACGTCTTCATGTAGATGAAGATATGATGGATGAGTTGATTGAGATAAAAGAAAATGTCGATGTGGCACAGACCATTTTGGTTGTAGATGCCATGACCGGACAGGATGCCGTAAATGTGGCAGGAACGTTCGATGAGAAGATTGGAATTGACGGAGTCGTGCTGACAAAGTTAGACGGTGATACCCGGGGTGGAGCAGCATTATCTATCCGTGCAGTAACCGGAAAGCCGATCCTTTATGTTGGTATGGGTGAGAAACTTTCCGATTTGGAACAGTTCTATCCGGATCGTATGGCAAGCAGAATTCTTGGCATGGGCGATGTGCTTACACTCATTGAAAAAGCACAGAGTGAGATTGATATAGATGAAGAAAAAGCTAAAGACATGCAGCAGCGTCTGAAGAAAGCAGACTTTACCTTTGATGATTATCTGCTTTCCATGGAACAGATGAAGAAAATGGGCGGTCTTGGTAATATTCTTGGAATGCTGCCGGGACTTGGCGGCGGAAAGATGCCGGATATTGATGAAGGCGAAGCTGAGAAGAACATGGCACGTACAACAGCTATCATCTATTCCATGACAAAGAAGGAAAGAAGTAATCCTTCACTTTTGAATCCGAGCCGTAAGCACCGGATTGCAAAAGGTGCAGGGGTAGACATCAGTGAAGTAAACCGTCTGGTAAAGCAGTTTGAACAGGCGAAGAAAATGATGAAACAGATGCCCGGACTTATGGGCGGACGTGGACGCGGTGGTAAAATGGGAAAATTCAAGTTTCCTTTTTAACATATAAGCATTTGCTTAGGATAGCATAATTCAAGGAGGTGAAACAGTAATGGCAGTAAAGATTAGATTAAGAAGATTAGGACAGAAAAAGGCTCCTTTCTATAGAATCGTAGTTGCAGATTCCCGTTCCCCAAGAGATGGAAAATGCATCGAAGAGATTGGAACTTATGACCCAACTAAGGATCCTAGTGAGTACCATGTAAATGAAGAACTGGCTAAGAAATGGTTAGCAAACGGCGCACAGCCAACAGAAACCGTAAACCGTATCTTCAAAGCAACCGGTATCGTAAAATAGTGAGGTGTACCTATGAAGGAATTAGTAGAAGTAATTGCAAAATCACTTGTAGATTACCCGGATGAGGTCAATGTCACAGAGACAGAGAACGAGAAAGCCATCGTATTGGAACTGCGCGTAGCTCAGTCCGACATGGGTAAGGTAATCGGAAAACAGGGACGCATTGCAAAGGCAATCCGTTCTGTTGTGAAAGCAGCAGCCTCAAAAGAAAACAAAAAAGTAATCGTTGATATTATGTAATAATATCGATGACATAAAAGGAAGCAGCAGAGTAATCTGTTGCTTCCTTTTTATCTATATGCTAATAATTATGCACCGGAATTCGTTCCTGTGCACTTTTCCATCTTGTCCCATTGTTCGACATATGTTAAAATACAAAAAAGCATACATTAATACAATCGAAATAGCAAATTCTATTATTCAAATCTTGTTTCATTTTGAACATGACATTTCTGTATCTATCTATGCTTTTATTCACTAATTAATCAAAAAAGCAGGAGAGGTACAGCAGTGGATTTTGTAGCAATGGGTCTCCTGCCACATACAAGGAGGACTTGCCTATGACAAGAGAAACAACTGAAAACACACCGGTAGCAAACCGTAAATTCAAGGACACTATTTTTCGCATGCTATTTTCGGAAAAGGAAGCTTTGCTGTCACTTTATAATGCGGTTAATGGCAGTAATTATACGGATGCAGATGCACTGGAAATTGTAACTTTAGAAAATGCTATTTATATGGGAATGAAGAATGACCTGGCTTTTATTCTGGATATGAATCTTTATCTATATGAACATCAATCCACAATAAATCCGAACATTCCGCTTCGGGATTTATTTTATATTGCAGCAGAATACCAGAGGCTTGTAGATAAGAAATCCCTATATTCTTCTGCATTACAGAAAATTCCCAATCCCCATTTTATTGTATTTTATAACGGAAGCATGCCGATAGAGGATTGTTGTACCAGACGGCTGTCAGATGCGTTTTATCATGCAACAGACAATCCATCTTTGGAGCTTGTTGTTACCACATTTAATGTGAATGTGGGGCACAACACGGAGTTAATGTCCCAGTGCCAGATATTGAGGGAATATTCTATTTATGTCGCAAAAGTGCGTGTTTTTACGGAACAGATGCCAGTAGATGCTGCTGTACAAAAAGCAGTTGCAGAATGCATCCATGAAAATATTCTGGCAGATTTCCTTAGGAAAAATCAGGCGGAGGTAATTGCTATGAGTATATTTGAATATGACAAAGAGGAAGAGGAAAAGAAATTAAGGAAAGCAGAATTTGAGGCAGGAGTCGAGCATGGAATAGAGCAGAGTTTAGTTTCATTTGTAATAAAGAAAATGAAAAAAGGAAAATCTGTAGAAGAAATTGCGGATATGCTAGAAGAAACTCCGGAAAAAATTCAAAATATATATGAACTGGCAAGAAATATGGAACCAGACTATGATGTAGAGAAAATCTGTGGACAATTGTCAAGATAAAAAGATAAAACAGTAAGTTTTTTCTGGGGAAAAGAAAAGCAGTTATATAGTTTCATAAAAAGTGCACAGGAATTCGTTCCTGTGCACTTTTGAACAATTTTACTTATGCGCGAAAACCGTAGTCGGTATACATTTCTTCGCAGTATTTGCAGCGATAGGTTTCTTCTTTTTCATCTGTGAGCAGGAAAATTTGGTCTAATTCCTGTTCGATGGAAGTGATGCAGCGTGGGTTCTTGCAACGGATTACATTTTTTACCTGCTTTGGAAGGTGCAGTTCTTTTTTCTCAACGATTTTATCGCCTTTGATAATATTTACGGTAATATTGTGGTCGATAAAACCTAAGATATCTAAGTCTAAGGCATCAATCGGGCATTCTACTTTGATGATGTCCTTTTTTCCCATTTTATTGCTTTTGGCATTCTTGATAATAGCAACGGTACAGTCTAACTTGTCCAGCTTTAAATTATGATAGATAGAAAGGCTCATACCGGCTTTGATATGGTCGAGAACGAAACCTTCATGAATTCCACTGATATTTAACATATTGATTACCTCCATTTTAATAGTGTAAGAATCAGAGCCATTCGCACATAGACACCGTACTGTGCCTGACGGAAATAAGCAGCTCTTGGGTCATCATCTACTTCTACGGATATTTCATTGACACGAGGAAGTGGATGAAGAACATACATATCGTCCTTGGCAAGTTTCATTTTTTCCTTGTCTAATATGTAATAGTTTTTCAGACGGACATAATCTTCTTCATTGAAGAAACGTTCCTTCTGCACTCTGGTCATATAAAGAATATCAAGTTTTGGCATTGCATCATCCAGTCTTGTTACTTCTTCAAACGGAATATTATTTTTTACCAGAACGTCTTCGCGGATATAGTCCGGAATTTTAAGTTCTTCCGGAGAAATAAGAACGAAGCGGATTCCGGGATAACGAATCAGTGCATTAATCAGAGAGTGAACAGTCCGGCCGAATTTTAAATCACCGCATAAACCGATTGTCATATTGTCTAATTTCCCTTTTAAAGAACGAATGGTTAATAAATCAGTTAATGTCTGGGTTGGATGTTGATGACCGCCATCACCGGCGTTGATTACTGGAATAGAAGATTTCTGGGAAGCTACGAGAGGTGCACCTTCCTTTGGATGACGCATGGCACATATATCTGCGTAACAGGAAATGATTCGGATAGTATCGGAAACACTTTCGCCTTTTGCTGCGGATGAACTGTCTGCACTGGCAAAACCAAGAACAGAACCACCAAGGTTTAACATGGCAGCTTCAAAACTAAGACGGGTACGGGTACTTGGTTCATAGAAACAGGTTGCAAGTTTCATGCCATCACAGGCATGTGCATATTTTTTTGGATTTTTTTCAATATCACCTGCTAAATCCAGCAGTTGATCCAGCTCCTCTACGGATAAATCGAGGGGACTCATTAAGTGTCGCATAAGATTCCTCCTGTATGATGTTTTTAGTAATGTCATCTAGGCATTTTTACTATCATATAATAATAAAATATAAAATTCAAGACAAAATATAAAGACGCAATATTCTGAAATTTGAAAAATTTTTCAGTATATGATAAAGTAGGGTATCATAAGGTGATGCAAAGAGAAGGAGAGCAAAAATGATTGAGGAAAGAAATGACATGCAGATGGACTTTGATGAGGATGCCCAGTACACAGAACGTAAGAGAATACTCTTTTTCGGTCTGCCATGGACCTTTACCAAATATAACATCAAACCAAGTGTAATTACTGTAGATGCAGGCTTATTCAAAATTGAAGAAAATGACTGCTATATGTATAAGGTACAGGATGTAAAATTAACGGCAACTTTGCTGGAGCGGATGTTCGGACTTGGAACTGTAATCTGTTATACCGGAGATGTTACCACACCGGAGCTTCGACTGACACATATCAAACATTCCAGGGAAGTAAAAAATTACATCTTAAAAGCATCCGAAATTGCAAGAATGAAACGCCGTACTTTAAATACGTTAGATATTGGAGCTGGCGCAGATATTGATGATTTAGACTCATAAGCGTAACAGGACATTGCAGGATTCAGGCATCGCACGGACTTAATAAAGAAGTTCCGTGCGATGCTGTTTTATGCAGGAAAGGGGATTTAAGATTTTCTCCGGGGAACAGTGGTAACACGTTCAAATAGGAGACCTGCCATCATCCAGAGAGGCGCATAGTCTAAGCGGATGACACCGTTGATATTGGTTTTGGCATTGCTGTAATCCCATGGACAGATGCCCTTTTTCTTTAAGAAGGTTCCGGTCAGATACTCACAGACAAAGATACCGGCAGAGTAAATGGAACCCCGGAAGATGGCAGGCAGCTTATGAATGTGCTTATAAACCGGCGGAATAACCGCCGCCATGCCATAAATCGGGAACATCCAGATAGAAGTATGCCCCGTCAGTTTAAAATTGTTATTGCGGATAGAATCAAGGGAGGTGAAGATAATTTCCATGCACCAGCCCGTGAGTCCGCATATCATAAAATTATTCTTTATCATAAGAAAAGTATTTCCTTTGAATTTAGAAAAATACTATGAAATTATGAAACAGGGATGGAATGCAACTGGTAATTTTTGTGTGTGAAATAACTGGGTGTTCACGAAAGGACGAATGCATGATAAGGACTGTTAGAAGCACTTGGAATTCTGTATAAAAACAGGCAACGCTGACACATGGATGTGGCAGCGAAGCGCATATGAACATGGATGTGAATTTGCGCTGGTTGCCGGAACAAATCATAACAATATCAGAATTCTTAGTGCTTCTTGCAGGTCATTATGTTGCATTCGGATTTCGTGAACATCCGGTTATTTCGGTTACACAATAAATACATTCGCAGCATTACCCTGTTTCGTGATTTCATAAAATATCTGTAAGAAATTATGAAATCTTTCATAAATAAAAAGTGGAAAACTTGTAAAAACCCACCCGGTAGCATATAATGATAAAAGTGTATTTTTAAGGATACGTCTATGGCATATCTTAAGGATTTACTAAAGCAGGTTACATATATTTGTACACGGGGAACGATGGATTGTAAGGTGACACATATCTGCCATGATTCCAGACAGGTGGTCAGAGGAAGCATGTTTATCTGCCTTGCGGGAAGCCGGGAAGACGGGCATGATTATCTTGCTCAGGCAATTCGTAAAGGTGCAGCAGTTTGTGTAGTATCAAAGCATGTCTGGGTGGAAGGTGATGTGACAGTCATCCGGGTACGCAATACCAGTGAAGCCATGGCATGGATAGCCAGAAATTATTATGGTGCACCGGCAGAAGCCATGCAGATGATAGGAATTACCGGAACAAAAGGAAAGACCACGACTGCCTGTATGCTGTATCAGATGTTAAAGGAAGCCGGGGTAAAATGCGGACTGATCGGAACTCTTGGCGTACGAAGAAGCGATGGATTAAAAAAGCCAGGCAGCAATACGACACCGGATGCTCTGGTATTACAGAAGGAACTGCGGGAAATGGCGGATGCAGGATGCAGTTGTTGTGTGATGGAAGTATCCTCCCAGGGACTGAAGCATTACCGGGTGGAAGGAATCACCTTTGCCATTGGAATTTATACTAATCTGTCCATGGACCATATCGGACCGGGAGAGCATCGGAGTTTTCGGGAGTATGCCTGCTGTAAAAAACGGCTTTTTGAGCGTAGCCGGGTGATTTGTATCAATGCAGATGATAAATATCATGGTTTTATGACAGCGAATCTTGAGGCTCCGGTATATACTTATGGAATCGAACAACCCTGCGATGTAAAAGCGGAGCATATCATATATGAAAGAAGCAGTCGTGGATTAAATGTCACATATCAGACAACCGGGTGGATAAAGGATGAAATCGTATTAAAAATGCCCGGAACTGCCAATGTATATAATTCCCTTGCTGCCATGGAAGCAGCACATCTCCTTGGAATTTCCCCGGAGATGATAAGGAAAACCTTAAGAAATGTTTCAGTAAAAGGAAGAATTGAAGAAGTAAGAATTTCAGATAAATTTGATGTAGTCATTGATTATGCCCATAATGCGGCAAGTCTGGAATCCCTGATAAAGACATTGCGGCAGTATCAGCCCAAGCGTCTGGTATTATTGTTTGGCTGCGGTGGAAACCGTTCTCCGCTGCGGAGGTTTCAGATGGGTGAGACAGCCGGAAGACTTTCGGATGTCACGATATTGACATCGGATAATCCAAGATATGAAAAGCCGGAGGCAATCCTTTCTGACATCGAACAGGGAATGAAGAGAACGAAAGGAAAGTATAAAATTATCCCGGATAGAAGAGAAGCCATTTCTTATGCTATTTCCCAGGCACAGGAGGGCGATTTGATTGTAGTGGCAGGAAAAGGTCATGAAGAGTATCAGGAGATAGAAGGACATTTTTATCCGATGAACGAACGGGAAATGATAGAGAACAGTATATGAGGTGAATCTATGGCAAAATATGCCAATATCATAATTGATATTTCTCATGAAAAATTAGATAAAACTTTTCAGTATCGGATTCCACCGGAAATGAAGGATGAGATAACGGAAGGAATGCAGGTCATTGTTCCCTTTGGAAACCGGACGATAAAGGGCTACGTGATAGAACTGACAGATAAAGCAGAATTTGACACGGCAAAATTAAAGGACATTAAAGCTGTTGATAACAATGCCATGCAAATCGAATCACAGTTCATTGCCCTGGCAGCATGGATGCGTAAAAATTATGGCGGAACCATGAACCAGGCATTAAAGACAGTGATTCCGATTAAAGAGAAAGCAAAGGAAAAAAAGAGCCGTCTGGTGCGTCTTGCACTTCCTTTTAACGAGGCGGCAAGCCTTTTGGAAGAATTGAAAAGAAAGCACAGAACTGCCCGGGCAAGACTGTTAGAAGCACTGTTAGAAGAAACTGTCTTAAGTTATGATGTAATAACCAAAAAGCTTCATATTACGGCAGATGTCATCAAAGCAATGATGCAGCAGGGCGTTATAACGGTAGAAGAAGTGCGGACTTACCGTAACCCTGTCCGTACACAGGAGATGGGAGCCTATACCCTGACCTTAAATGCAATGCAGCAAAAAGTGGTGGATGCAGTGATAGAAAATGCCAGAACAGAAAAGAAGCCGTGCCTCATTCACGGAGTGACCGGAAGCGGTAAGACAGAAGTCTACATGGAGCTGATTGCAGAAGCTGCCGGCAGGGGAAAGCAGTCCATCGTATTAATTCCGGAGATTGCACTGACCTATCAGACGGTGATGCGGTTTTACCATAGGTTTGGCGACCGGGTTTCCATTATGAATTCGAAACTGTCACCGGGAGAGCGTTCCGACCAGTTTGAGCGGGCAAAAAAAGGTGAAATTGATGTTATGATTGGCCCTCGTTCTGCTTTGTTCACACCTTTTTCAAATCTTGGGTATATTATAATAGATGAAGAGCATGAGGGCACTTATAAAAGTGAGACGATACCAAGGTATCATGCAAGGGAAACCGCAATAGAGCGGGCGAGAATGTCCGGTGCTACCGTGATTTTAGGCTCGGCGACCCCTTCCATAGAAAGCTTTTATCATGCGAAAAAGGGTGACTATTTACTCCTTTCCATGGATAAGCGGGTGAAGGAAAAGCCACTGCCGGAATGTGAAATTGTGGACTTAAGAGAAGAATTAAAGGCAAGAAACTTTTCGATTTTAAGCAGAAGCCTTCATAAAAAAATAGAGCAGCGGTTATTGCGGAAAGAACAGGTTATGCTATTTATTAACCGCAGGGGAATGGCAGGCTTTGTATCCTGCCGTGCCTGTGGTCATGTAATGAAATGTCCCCACTGTGATGTGTCATTGCATGCACATAATAATGGAAAACTGATATGTCACTATTGTGGTTATGAGCAAAATCATGTTAAGATATGTCCGAACTGTGGCTCAAAATATATCAGTGGTTTTAAAGCCGGAACCCAGAAAATTGAGGAACTGGTAAAAAAAGAATTTCCTGAGGCAAGGATTCTTCGGATGGATTTTGATACCACAAGAAGCAAAGACAGCTATGAGAAAATCCTCTCCGCATTTGCCAATCAGGAGGCAGATATCCTGATTGGAACCCAGATGATTGTAAAAGGACATGATTTTCCAAATGTAACATTAGTAGGAGTGCTGGCGGCAGACTTATCTCTTTATGTATCCGATTATCATGCCGCTGAGAGAACCTTTCAGCTTCTGACCCAGGCAGCCGGAAGGGCAGGACGAGGTGAGAAACCGGGAGAGGTCATTATCCAGACTTATAATCCGGAGCACTACAGCGTCATCTGTGCAAAGAATCAGGATTATAACCAGTTCTATGAAGAGGAAATTTTCTACCGGCAGGCAATGCGTTATCCACCGGTATGGCATATGCTGGTTGTGCTTTGTGCATCAAAAGAAGAAGCAGAAGCCTATGCATGTGCAAAAGAGCTTGCAGATACCATGGAAAAAGTGCGGGCTGATAAAAAGCTTCAGATGATTGGACCAGCAGATGCAGCAGTAGCCAAGGTAAATGACATTTATAAAAAAGTACTTTATTTCAAACACCCGGATTATGGTGTGTTGATTCAGATAAAAGATAAAGTAGAACAGCTTATGGAAGAAAAACAGGGAGTAAGAAACGTATCGGTGCAATTTGATTTTGACCCGGTAAATGGCTTTTAGAGAAAGGAATTTAAGGAGGAAGCAAAAATGGCATTAAGACAGATTCGGACCGTAGGAGATCCGGTATTGACAAAGACCTGTAAAGAAATTAAAGAGATAACACCAAAGATTTTAGAACTGGCAGATGATATGTTAGAAACCATGTATGAAGCCAATGGTGTGGGACTTGCTGCACCGCAGGTTGGAATCTTAAAGAGAATGGTAGTTATTGATATCGGAGATGGCCCGATTCTTATGATTAATCCTGAGATTATCGAGACTTCCGGAACCCAGACCGGAGATGAAGGCTGCTTAAGTCTTCCGGGCAAGGCAGGAACAGTTACAAGACCAAATTATGTAAAAGCCCGTGCATTTAATGAAGATGGTGATGAATATGAGATTGAGGGAACAGAGCTTTTAGCAAGAGCAATCTGTCATGAATTAGACCATCTGGATGGACATATGTATACGGAAAAAGTAGAGGGCGAGCTTCATGACGTAGTCTATGAGGAGGGCTAGAAATGAAAGTAATATTTATGGGAACACCGGATTTTGCGGTGGGTACATTAGAGGCAATTGTGGCAGCAGGCCATGAAGTAGTGCTTGCGGTAACACAGCCGGATAAACCCAAGGGAAGAGGAAAGAGCATGCAGTATCCTCCGGTAAAGGAAGCTGCAATCGCCTATGGAATTGAAGTGTATCAGCCGGAGCGGGTACGCCGTCCAGAATGTATAGAATATCTGGCAAAATATCAGCCGGACATCATTGTGGTAGCAGCCTTTGGACAGATACTTCCAAAAGAAATTTTAGAGATGCCAAAATATGGCTGTATCAATGTCCATGCATCCCTGCTTCCAAAATACCGTGGGGCTGCACCAATCCAGTGGGCAGTAATCAATGGAGAGAAGGCTTCCGGCGTAACGATTATGCGTATGGATGAAGGCCTGGATACCGGAGATATGATAGCATCTGTGGCTGTGGAACTGGATGCACAGGAGACCGGTGGCAGCCTTTTTGATAAATTGCAGGATGCCGGGGCACGATTATGTGTAGAAACCATGAAATCCATTGAAGATGGTACAGCAGTGTATACACCACAGGATAATGAGATTGCAACGCATACCAAAATGATTCAGAAGTCATTGGGAAAGATTAACTGGTCTTTATCTGCAGTGCAGATTGAGAGGCTGATTCGTGGACTGAATCCATGGCCGAGCGCCTATACTTACCTTTCCGGTAAGACATTGAAAATCTGGAAGGCAACGGTACATCCGGGCAATACGGATGCTGCACCGGGAACAGTGGTAAAGGCAGATAAACAGAGCCTTGTCATACAGACAGGCGTTGACCGTCTTTCGCTGGAAGAAGTGCAGTTAGAAGGAAAAAAGCGTATGCCGGTTGCTGATTTCTTACGTGGCTTTACAATCGAAAACGGAACGGTGCTTGGAACAAAACAGCAATAAAAAGGAGGAATTCATATGCCATATTATTATTGGTGGGACCCGACTTATTTCTTGGTAATTATTGGTGCAGTAATCTGCCTTCTGGCATCTGCCCATGTAAACAATACGTTTAAAAAATATTCAAAATACCGCAGTATGTCCGGAATGACAGGTGCACAGGCGGCACAGAGAATCTTAAATGCAGCAGGCATTTATGATGTGGAAATCCGCCATATTTCCGGAAACCTTACCGACCATTATGACCCGAGAAATAAGACCTTAAGTCTTTCAGACAGTGTCTATGGTTCGACATCTGTTGCAGCGGTTGGTGTAGCAGCCCATGAGTGTGGACATGCTATCCAGCATCAGAAGAATTATGCACCGCTTACCATTCGTGGTGCCATTGTTCCGGTAGCCAATATCGGTTCTACACTGGCATGGCCGCTGATTCTGATTGGATTATTTATCAGCAGCCGTAGTGGTCAGGCATTGATTACAGCAGGAATCATCTGCTTTTCACTGGCAGTATTATTTCAGATTGTAACACTTCCGGTAGAATTTAATGCATCGAGAAGAGCAGTAAGAATCCTTGGAGAGACAGGAATCTTAGGAGAACAGGAACTGGGCTATACGAGAAAAGTTTTAGGAGCTGCAGCGTTAACTTATGTAGCGGGAGCAGCTTCAGCGATTCTTCAGTTACTGCGTCTGATTTTATTATTTGGAGGACGACGGGATGACTGATTCGGTGAACAGCCGGGAACTGGTGCTTGCAATTTTGCTGGCGGTAACAAAGGATGGCATATACAGCCATGTGGCGATTTCTGATGTACTGACCAAATATCAGTATCTTGAGAAACAGGAGCGCAGCTTTATTACCAGAGTCAGCGAGGGCACATTGGAGCGCATGCTGGAACTTGATTATATTATCAATCAGTTTTCCAGTGTGAAGGTGAATAAAATGAAGCCGGTAATCCGTTGTATTATCCGGAGTGCCGTCTACGAAATGAAATATATGGACAGTGTTCCGGTATCGGCTTCCTGCAACGAAGCAGTAAAGCTTGCAAAGAAAAAAGGCTTTGGAAAGCTTTCCGGATTTGTCAATGGAGTGCTTCGGAATATCGGAAGAAATCTTGATAAGATTGCATACCCGGATAAGAAAAAAGCTTATAAACAGTATTTATCCGTAACCTGTTCCATCCCGGAATGGATGATTACGCTCTGGGAGAAAAATTATTCTCTGGAACGGATTGAAAAGATAGCAGAAGCATTTTTGAAAGAAGAACCACTGACCATAAGATGTAATCTTACGAAGATTACACCGGAAGTATTGATGAAGCGTTTAAAAAATCGTGGTATGGAAGTGAACATAGATGAAAAACTTCCTTATGCATTGCATGTAAGAGGTGTGGATTATCTTGGCAGCATTCCGGAATTTGCGGAAGGACTTTTTTATGTGCAGGATTTAAGCTCCATGAAGGTGGCTGAGGCGGCAGAGGTAAAAGAAAATGATACTGTCATTGATGTGTGCGGAGCACCCGGTGGAAAGAGTATACATATTGCACAGCTGCTTTCCGGCAGTGGAAGGGTCATCACCAGGGATGTCAGTGAGTATAAAGTCTCTTTGATAGAAGAGAATATCAGACGTCATCAGGTGACCAATATGACAGCCGAGCAGTGGGATGCCCGTGTATCAGATAAAGGCAGTATCGGCAAAGCAGATGTAGTTATTGCCGATTTACCATGTTCCGGACTGGGTGTGCTCCGGAAGAAACCGGATATCAAATACCGGATGCAGCCGGAAGATATCAAATCACTGATCGCATTACAGCGGGAGATTTTATCCACGGTTCATCAGTATGTGAAGCCGGGTGGCAGAATGATTTACAGTACCTGCACCATTGATGCGGGAGAGAATGAAGAAAATGTTGCATGGTTTACTTCAAATCATAAAGAATTTGAAGTAGAAAGCATGGAACAGATTCTGCCGGATGAATTAGGCAGTGACGGATTTTTCATTGCCAGATTAAGGAAACAGAATGTATGATAGAAAAAGTTGATGTAAAATCCTTGAATTTAAAAGAATTAGAAGAATTTCTTTTGTCTCTGGGAGAGAAGAAATTCCGGGCAAAGCAGATATATGAATGGATGCACATCCATCATGTCACCTCCTTTGATGAAATGACAAATCTTTCGAAGAATTTAAGGGAGACATTAAAAGAGAAAGCAGACCTTACAGTATTAGAAGAAGAACTGGTACAGATTTCGAAGATTGACGGAACGAGAAAGTACTTATTTGCATTGGCAGATGGGAATATGATAGAAAGTGTGCTGATGAAATATAAGCATGGCAATTCCGTATGTGTTTCTTCCCAGGTGGGCTGCCGTATGGGTTGCCGGTTCTGTGCATCAACACTGGACGGACTGGTGCGTAATCTGACACCATCGGAAATCTTAGAGCAGATATACCGGATTCAGGAGAGCATCGGAGAACGTATTTCCAATGTGGTAGTCATGGGAAGCGGAGAACCTATGGATAATTATGATAATATTGTAAAATTCATTGAACTGCTGACAGACGAGCATGGACTTCATATCAGCCAGAGAAATCTTACGGTATCTACCTGTGGACTGGTGCCACGGATGAAGCAGCTCGCTGATTTGAAGCTTCAGATTACACTGGCACTTTCCCTGCATGCATCCTCACAGGAAAAGAGGAAAGAGCTGATGCCGGTTGCCAACAGTTATGAGCTTTCCGAGGTCTTAGATGCCTGCAGATATTATTTTGACAAGACAGGACGAAGAATCACTTTTGAATACAGTCTGGTGGGCGGCGTCAATGATACGGATGAGGATGCAGAGCGGCTGGTTAAGCTGGTTTCCGGCATGAACTGCCACATTAATCTGATTCCGGTAAATCCCATTAAAGAGCGGGATTATGTGCAGTCAGACCATGAGGAAATCCTCAAATTTAAAAATAAACTTGAAAAAAACGGAATTAATGTTACTATTAGAAGGGAAATGGGCAGAGATATTGATGGTGCCTGTGGACAGTTAAGAAAGAAATTTTTAGAAAGGTAGGTGGACTATCATGAAGACTTTTTCAATTACAGATATCGGACAAAAGCGCAGCTCCAATCAGGACTATGTCTTTTCCTCTGAGCAGCCGATTGGTAATCTGCCAAATCTTTTCATTGTTGCAGATGGAATGGGAGGACATAAAGCGGGAGATTATGCTTCCAGATATACGGTAGAGACATTGGAGAAGCTGATTCGTGAGTCGACATTGTCAGAGCCGGCTGCAATTATTGAGTCTGCAGTAAAGCAGGCAAATACCATGCTGTTAGAGGAAGCAAATAACCATGAGGAAATGAAGGGAATGGGAACTACTCTGGTAATTTGTACCATTCATGACAACGTGCTTACGGTTGCCAATGTGGGAGACAGCAGACTATATGTAGTAAATCAGGAAATCAGACAGATTACGAAAGACCATTCGCTGGTAGAAGAAATGGTGCGGATGGGTGAGATGGACAAAGAAACAGCCCGGAATCACCGTGATAAAAACATTATTACAAGGGCAATCGGAGCAGTCCCGGAAGTGGATGTGGATTTCTTTGAGATTAATCTGGATCCGGAAGATGAAATACTTATGTGTACCGATGGATTAACCAACATGGTAGAGGATGCAGATATCAGAAATATTATGCTCAGTCAGCGTGATATTGCAGAACAAGCAGAAAGACTGGTAAAGACTGCCAATGAAAATGGCGGTAAAGACAACATTACAGTAATTGTAATAAAACCATTTTCGGATGAGGTGAAGATATGTTAACAGAGGGAATGTTTATCGCAGAACGTTATGAAATTATTGGAAAAATAGGCGCAGGCGGAATGTCTGATGTTTATAAGGCAAAGGATCATGTCTTAGGACGTTTTGTGGCAATTAAGGTTTTAAAGCAGGAATTCAGTGAAGATGTTAATTTTGTGACAAAGTTCCGTACCGAGGCACAGTCAGCAGCAGGATTAGAGCATCCAAACATCGTAAATATCTATGATGTCGGAAGCGAAAACGGCATGCATTATATTGTCATGGAGTATGTGGATGGAATCACATTAAAGACATATATTGAGAAGAAAGGCAAACTGACTTACAAAGAAGCAGTCAGCATTGCCATTCAGGTAGGCAGAGGTATTGAGGCTGCACACAATAAGAATATTGTGCACCGTGATATCAAGCCACAGAATATTATTATTTCCACAGAAGGAAAAGTAAAGGTAACCGATTTTGGAATTGCCCGTGCAGCAACTTCCAACACCATTAATTCAGATGTTATGGGTTCCGTACATTATTCTTCTCCGGAGCAGGCAAGAAACGGTTTCGTAGATGGCAAGAGTGATATTTATTCTCTTGGAATTGTCATGTATGAAATGGTAACCGGAAGAGTTCCTTTTGATGGAGATACTACGGTTGCGGTAGCAATCCAGCATTTACAGGAAGAAATGGTTCCACCAACTGCGTATACACCGGACCTTCCAATCAGCTTAGAGAAGATTATTTTAAAATGTACACAGAAGAACCCGGACCGCCGTTATGAGAATATGGGCGAACTGTTGATTGATTTAAAGAAATGTCTGATTAGTCCGAATGAAGATTTTGTTACCATGGTTCCACTTGGCAGCAATGATAAGACAAGAGTCATCGGACAGGATGAATTAGAGCAGATCCGGGAAGGCTCCGGAAAAGTTTCCTATGATGAAGAGGAAGAAGCAGGAGAGGAAGAAGAACCGGATGAGGATGAATTAACAGAGGATGAGGAGAAGGAGAATGGAATTCTCAATCCGAAGATGGAAAAAGCAGTTACTATTATGGGAATTGTCGCTGCAGTTATCATCGTAGGAATCGTCATTTGCCTGGTTGGTAATATCCTTGGAATTTTCCGATTTGGCGGCAACAAGAAAAATGATACCGAGACAGAGATTGCAACAGAAACCGAAACAGACACCGAAGATAAAATCGAAATGATTGATTTGCGTGGTCTTACTTTTGAAGAAGCACAGAATGAAATCAAAGATAAGAAGCTTGATATCAAGTTAGAAGAAGGCGAGGAGATTTCCTCTGATGATTATGAGGAAGGACAGATTGCCGAGCAGAGTGTGAAGAAGGGTGAATCTGTAAAGGCTGGCGATACCGTTACTGTCCGTATCAGCAGCGGAGCAGGAGATGTTCCGATTCCTGACGTAGCCGGTTATAAGTCTTCGGAAGCACAGAAAAAATTAGAGGATATGGGCTTTAAGGTAAGCACGGATTATGATTACAGCGATACCGTACAGCAGGATTATGTTATCAAGACTACACCAGATATCGGAACCAATGCGAAGAAGGGTGATACCATTACCCTGATTTTAAGCCGTGGTATTGAAAGCGTGCAGGTACCGGATGTCAGAGGACACTCAGAAACTGATGCGAAAAATGAATTAACCGGTGCAGGCTTAAATGTTACAACTAAGACCGATTACAGCGATGATGTGGCAGAAGGTCAGGTTATCAGCCAGGATCCGGTAAATGGCAAGTTTGTTGACCGGGGAACAACAGTTACCCTGACCATCAGTTTAGGAAAGAAGACAACATATTATTCTTATAAGAGCGATACATTAGCAGTACCGCAGGATGGTAAGAATTACATTGGCGGAACCGTTACACTGAAAGGTTCTGATGGAAGTACCCTCTGGACAACAACCTTCGAGGGAACAACACCTGGTTCTGTGAATGTAGATAATATTAAAAATATGAGCAGCGGTACCCTTGAGGTTGACTGGACGTATACCAACGAAGATGGTACAACAGGAACCAATGTGGTATCGACCTCTGTAAACTTTACTGAAAAATAAGGATGCACATGCAGGGAAAAATAGTCAAAGGAATTTCCGGATTCTACTACGTTCATGTAGTGGAATCCGGAATTTATGAATGTAAGGCAAAAGGAATATTCCGCCAGCAGAAGATGAAACCACTGGTGGGAGATGATGTAGAGATTGATATTATTTCAGAAGAGAAGAAGACCGGAAATGTCGCAGCAATTCTTCCAAGAAAAAATGCACTGATTCGTCCGGCAGTTGCCAATGTAGACCAGGCTCTTTTGATTTTCGCAGCGGCAAGTCCCAATCCCAATTTTAATCTTTTAGACCGTTTTCTGGTAATGATGGGACGGCAGGATGTTCCGGTAATCCTTTGTTTTAATAAGTGTGATTTGATTACGGAGGAACAGCAGCAGGAGATTGCATCTATTTATGAAGCAAGCGGCTGCAAGATACTCTTTGTCAGTGCAAAAAAGGAACTGGGACTGAAAGAACTTCAGGAAATATTAGAAGGAAAGACTACAACGGTAGCAGGACCTTCCGGAGTGGGAAAATCTTCACTTATTAATCTTTTAGCACCGGAAGCCTGTATGGAGACCGGTGAAATCAGTAAGAAGATAGAGCGCGGCCGGCATACCACAAGACATGCAGAACTGATTCAGCTTAAGGGCGATGGTTATATCATGGATACACCGGGATTTAGTTCTCTTTATCTTCCGGAAATGGAGAAGGAAGAATTGCAGGATTGTTATCCGGAGTTTGCAGCCTTTGAACCGTATTGCAGATTTCAGGGCTGTTCCCATATCAGTGAGCCGGACTGCGGAGTCAAAGAAGCTTTATCAGAAGGAAAGATTCATCCGGTGCGTTATGAGAATTACTGCCAGCTCTATGGAGAATTAAAGGACAGAAAGAAGTATTAAATAATTAGAGTATCGAAAGAGAAGAGAAAATAGGATATCGAAAATAAAGTACAGCCAAATAAGATACGAAAGAAATATCAGATACAGAAAGGAATCAGACGATGAATTGTTTATCCCCATCTATTTTATCAGCAGATTTTAGTAAATTAGGAGAAGAGATTAAGACGGTAGATGAAGCCGGGGCGCAGTACATTCATATCGATGTAATGGATGGAAGCTTTGTGCCAAGCATTTCTTTTGGAATGCCGGTAATCCGCTCCATTCGAAAATGTACCGATAAAATATTTGATGTTCATCTGATGATTGATGAGCCAATCCGTTATATTGATGAGCTGGTAGACTGCGGAGCTGATTTGATTACGGTGCATGCAGAAAGCTGTAAGCATTTAGATCGGACCATTGAAGCCATTAAGGAACGTGGCATCATTGCAGGAGTAGCATTAAATCCTGCTACACCATTAACTACCATTGAACATATTTTAGAAAAAGTGGATATGGTATTAATCATGACAGTAAATCCGGGCTTTGGCGGACAGAAGCTGATTCCTTATACTATCGATAAAGTGCGTCAGTTAAAGAAAATGGTGCAGGAGCGGAAGCTGAAGCTTGATATTGAAGTAGATGGCGGCGTAAACCTTTCCAATGTTGAAACATTGATGGATGCAGGAGCAAATATTATTGTTGCCGGAAGCGCAGTTTTTGGTGGAGATGCGGAAGAGAACACCAGATGTTTCTTAAATCTCATTAATGGTGGTAAATAAGATGAATACATTGATTATCAATGGCGGAACCATAGAGGATGCATTTGCATTAAGTTATATAGAGCGGGTAAAACCGGATTGTATCTTAGCAGCAGACCGTGGCATGGAATTCTGTTACCGCAATCAGATAAAACCGGATGTCATATTAGGAGATTATGATTCGGCAGATAAAACCATATTGGAAGCATTTCGACGGCAAAGCGGCATTGAGTGGCACCAGTATCAGCCGGAGAAGGATTATACCGATTCTGAAATTGCCATCGGAAAAGCCATGGAACGGAATAGCAGCGAAATCCATATATTAGGTGGCACCGGCACAAGGCTTGACCATGTGTTAGGTAATATACAGCTTTTGATGCAGCCGCTGGCAAAAGACATTCCATGCTTTCTCATAGATTCCCATAACCGGATTCGTCTGTTGAAAGAGCGCGCGGTTCTTCGAAAGAGTCAGCAGTTCGGAAAGTATGTATCCTTACTTCCTCTTACAACAGAAGTAACCGGAGTAACATTGACCGGAATGAAATATCCGCTGCAGGATGCAGCATTTACCAGTGATAATACATTGGGCGTCAGCAATGAAATTGTAGAGGACGAAGCGGTGATAGATTTAAAAAACGGAATATTGATTATGATTGAATCAAGAGACTGAATTCTGTAAGACGGAAGGAAGTCTCTTTTTTTGTTATTAAGCTTCTTCAGGCATGAGAACGAAGGAGTAAATAACTTTTTTTGTTTAGTAGAATAGTGGCACGGTCTGTCCGCCACCAATACATTATAAAGTCTGCTAGGAGCACTTGGAATTTCGTCCGACAACAGGCAACGCTGGCACAGGGAAGTGCCAGCGAGGCGCATTTGAACATGGATGTGAATATGCGCCGGTTGCCGGAACTGATGAAAGATGCTATCGAAATTCTTAGTGCTCCGGCAGGCTTTATGCTTGTATTGGAGCGGATAGACTGTGCCATTATTCTTTTAACGGAAAGACCGTTTCTATCTTGACAAATCAAAAAAATATAGTACAATACAATTCATAGTAAATAAATAGGAAAAGGATGAAAAGAAAAAATGAACAGAAGTGTAAGAACAAAAATAATAGCACTCGGTCTTTGCGTAACATTAATGTTTACAGCACTGACAGGATGTGGAAATAAGGATGCAAAGGAGACCTTAAGTACGGAGCAGCAGTCTGTGACAGAGGTAATTGAGAGTACAGAAAATGTGACAGAAGCAGGAAATGAAGTGACAGAGGGAGCCAGTGAAGAGAATCCGGTTACTTTTACGGATGCACTGGGAAGAGATGTAACCGTAACTTCCCATGACCGTGTGGCAGCCATGATTGGAAGCTTTGCAGATGTCTGGTTATTATCCGGTGGTGAACTGGTGGCAACAGCCAATGACTCCTGGGAGTCATTAGACCTTGACTTAGGAGATGATGTGGTAAATCTTGGAAGTATTCAGGAGCCAAATACAGAAGCATTACTTGCCGCACAGCCGGATCTTGTAATTGCAAGCACCAATACTACTTCTAATGTGGAGATGGAAAATATGCTGACAGAAGCAGGCGTTACAGTAGCATATTTTGATGTATCTGATTTTGACGCATATCTTCAGATGTTAGACATTTGTACAGATATTACCGGAAGAAAAGATTTATATGAGAAAAACGGACTTGAGGTTCAGAAACAGATTGAAGAAATCAAGGCAAGGGTAGATGATTCCCATCCAAGCGTATTATTTTTACGTGCAGCAGCAAGTGGTGTAAAAGCCAAAGGAAGTGAAGGCAGCGTAGGTGGTGAGCTGTTAAAGGATTTGGGATGTGTGAATATTGCAGACAGCGACAGCGGATTATTGGATAATCTGAGCCTTGAAGCAATCGTAACCGCAGATCCGGATTATATTTTCGTGACTACACAGGGAACCGATACAGATGCGGCACTGGAAAATGTGCAGGAAACATTAATTAACAGTCCGGTATGGAGTAGTCTTACTGCAGTGAAAGAGAATCACTATTATGTACTGGATAAACGGCTTTACAACCTGAAACCAAATGCCCGCTGGGGAGAAGCGTATAAAGAACTGGCAGACATTTTATATCAGGAAAACTAAGACGCAGAAACTTAAGTGACAGAGTATAGGCAATAAAGGAGAAGCGGGATGGGATATTTTCCATTTTTTGTGGAACTAAAAGGAAAAAGAGGACTGATTGTCGGTGGCGGTATTGTAGCAGAACGCAAGGTAAGAAAGCTGCTGCCTTATGAACCGGAGCTTCTGGTTGTTGCACCAAAGATTGATGATGGAATCTGGAAACTTTCCGAAGAAATAAAAGAGAAAAGAAAAAAGAACGAAGATACGTCGGAACTTATTTTATCCGAGCGGGATTTTGAAACTACAAATCTGGAAAAAATGGATTTTGTTATTGCGGCAACCTCGGATGAAACATTGAATGCAAGGATTGCAAAGCTTTGTGAAGAGAGGAATATTCTGGTAAATGTTGTAGATGATAAGGAAAAATGTGGATTCCTGTTCCCGTCACTGATTCGGGAAGGAAAGCTCAGTATTGGCATTTCTACCGAAGGAGCAAGTCCAAGAGTAGCAACCACGTTCCGTGCCCGGTTAAGCGCAGACATCCCAGAGCGGATGGAAGAAATCTTGGATTATCTTGAAAAGATTCGTCCTTTTGCAAAAATGGCAATCGAAGATGACAAAAAGAGAGCTGCTTTTCTGATGGAATTGGCAGATGTGTGTATGGGAAAAGGACGTCCCCTGACAGAAACTGAATGTGAAATTTTACTGGAAAATTATCAAAGCAAAACCCTAAAAGAAGCATTTGCAGATAAAGAAGCACTTTCGGATAAGGAGGCACAATCCGGAAAAGAAGCTTGTCCGGTCAGGAAAGTATCCCCAGGAAAGGTCGTTCTGGTGGGAGCCGGTTGTCTGTCCTATGAATACATAACACTGCGCGGCATGCAGGAAATCAGAAAAGCACAGGTGCTGATTTATGATGCGTTAATTGATACAAGGCTTCTTGATTTTACCATTGAAAACTGTGAAAAAATCTGTGTAGGAAAACGCAGTGGCAGACACAGCATGAAGCAGGAAGAGATTAATATGCTGCTGATAGAGAAGGCAAAAGAAGGTGCTCATGTAGTAAGGCTGAAAGGCGGTGACCCATTTGTCTTTGGCAGAGGAAATGAAGAAGTAGCCGCACTGACGGAGGCAGGCATTGAAACAGAAGTAATTCCCGGCATTTCATCCTGCATTGCAGTACCGGAGCTTGCTGGAATTCCGGTGACGGAGCGGAAGGTCAGCCGGAGCTTTCATGTAATGACCGGGCATTTTGCCGGAGATGAGGAATCATTAAAAGATGAGATTCACAAAATGGCTGCTATGGATGGAACCTGTGTCTTTCTGATGGGATATACAAGACTTGCGGAGATTGTAAGAGAATTACAAAACGGCGGTGCAGCGGCAGAGACACCGGTAGCAGTAATTCATGGAGCTTCCGACGGAAGCAGCCGGGCAGCCTATGGAACACTTTTTACCATCGAAAAAGAAGTGCAGGAGAAACAGATTCCAATGCCGGCAGTGATTGTGGTAGGAGACACCGTCCATTTACCGGAGTAAAAAAGAAAAATTTTCAGGACTTTTCGGGAAAATCGAGGTCCTGAAAAAAATTTCTTACATTTCCTATTGACCATATATGAATTATAGGGTATTATGGTAAATAGTTACAGGAAAGGAGAAAAAAGGAAATGGCGAAAATAGCACAATCTCTGACAGAATTAGTTGGTAATACACCAATACTGGAACTGAAAAATTACGAAGAAGCAAAGCATCTTCCGGCACACCTTTTAGCAAAGCTTGAGTATTTTAATCCATTGGGCAGCGTAAAAGACCGTGTGGCAGAAGCAATGATAGAACAGGGAATAAAAGACGGGCTGATTAATGACAAGACCGTTATTATAGAGCCGACCAGTGGCAATACTGGAATCGGGCTGGCATTTGTATGTGCGGCAAAGAAGCTGCATCTGATTTTAACCATGCCGGATACCATGAGTGTTGAGCGAAGAAAGATTGTAACAGCACTGGGAGCAGAAGTGGTACTGACCCAGGGACGGCTTGGCATGCGGGGCGCAATTGAGAAGGCAGCCCAGTTAAAAGAAGAATATGGAAATGCATTTATTCCGCAACAGTTTGAAAATCCGGTCAATCCAAAAATCCATGAGCTTACTACCGCAGAAGAAATCTGGCGGGATACGGACGGGAAGATAGACATCTTTGTAGCTTCCGTAGGAACCGGTGGAACACTGACCGGAACAGCAAGAGGCTTAAAGGCAAAGAAAGCAGACATTAAGATTGTGGCAGTAGAACCTGCAACTTCCGCCGTTCTTTCCGGAAAAGAACCGGGACCACATAAGATACAGGGAATCGGAGCAGGATTTATTCCGAAGGTTATGGATTTGTCACTGGTTGATGAGATTATTCCGATAGATAATGATGTGGCATTTGATACCACAAGAGAAGTGGCAAAGACGGATGGACTTCTGATTGGAATCTCGTCCGGTGCAGTCTTACATGCAGCAGAAGAACTGGCAGGCAGACCGGAGAATAAAGATAAAAATATTGTTATCTTAATGCCGGACAGCGGAGAGAGGTATTTATCCACCTCTTTATTCGAATTATAAAATCAATGAAAAGAGATAGAAAGGAAATGTTGGGTGACATGCAAAAGAGCAGAAAACAGCAGGGAAAGAAAATTACATATCGTTACCGCATCACTGCACTTTTACTTGCAGTCATGATGTTGCTGCTCAGTGGATGTGGCAGACAAAAGAGTGATGTCATTACCATAACCAATGTTTCCTATGACCCGACCAGAGAGTTTTATGAAGCATATAATAAAATGTTTATACAGCATTATGAAGCAGAAACCGGAAAAAAAGTGGAAGTCATCCAGTCTCATGGAGGCTCCGGCATGCAGGCACGTTCCGTAGTGGAAGGTTGTAATGCGGATGTGGTGACACTGGCACTGGCACATGACATTTCGTTGATAGAGGATACCGGATTGATTAATGAGGGCTGGGTGGATCAGTTCCCGGATGAATCCGCACCATATACTTCAACCATTGTCTTTCTGGTACGAAAGGGAAATGAGAGAAATATCAAAGACTGGGATGATTTGATTCAACCGGGTGTTGAAGTAATCACACCGGACCCGAAGAGCAGCGGCGGTGCATGCTGGAACTTTCTGGCAGCATTAAGCTATGCAAAGGAAAAGGGTTACAGTGAAGCAGAACAAAAGGAATTCTTAAAAGAACTTTATGCCAACGTTTCCGTGATGGATTCCGGAGCAAGAGGTTCCACAACCACCTTTGTGGAAAATGGAAAAGGTGATGCTCTGATTGCATGGGAAAATGAAGCCATGACAGTACTTAAGAATTATCCGGGAGAATATGAACTGATTTCTCCGACGGTCAGTATCTTAGCACAGCCCAGTGTGGCAGTGGTAGATGATAATGTAGATTTCAATGGAACAAGAGATGTGGCAGAAGCATATTTATCTTATTTATATGAAGATGATGCACAGCGGCTCGCCGCAGAGAATGGTTACCGTCCATCCAATCAGGAAATTTTAAAGGAATATGAAGATACCTTTGATCTGACGATGACACTTTGGAGCATTGATGATTTTGGTGGCTGGGATCAGGCGTACAAAGATTATTTTGATGATGATGCCTGGTTCGATGAGATATATAACTACTAGAAGAAGAGGCAAGTATGAAAAGACGATTCCGTAAAAATAAAAAAATCAGAGTCATACCTGGATTTCATTTAACGCTTGGAATTACAGTTACAATGCTTTCACTGATTGTACTGATTCCACTGGCATCCGTAATGGTATATTCCTTAAAGTTATCTCCGTCAGAATTTTTCGGACTTCTGACCAAGTCAAATGTATTATATGCATTCGCCACCAGCATCGGATGTTCTTTCTTAGCAGCATGTATCAATGTGGTATTTGGTGTGATATTAGCCTGGACGCTGACCCGGTATAATTTTCCGGGAAAACGGATTTTAGATGGATTTATTGAACTTCCATTTGCACTGCCTACTGCAGTTGCGGGTATTACTTTATCAAAGATGTATTCCAACACCGGAATCATTGGAAAGTCGTTAGCAGCTCTTGGAATAAAAGTAGCATATACCCATGTGGGACTGGTCATTGCACTGGTATTTGTAGGAATTCCGTTTGTTGTGCGTTCCGTTCAGCCCATATTGGAAAAATTAGACGGACAGTATGAAGAGGCAGCTTATATCCTTGGAGCAACACCTTCGAAAACATTTTTCAAAGTAATCTTATCTGAGATGAAACCGGCAATTTTAACCGGATTTGGACTGGCATTTGCCAGAGGGGTAGGAGAATATGGAAGTGTTATCTACATATCCGGCAACAGTGCCAAGGAGCATACACAGGTAATTTCCTATGTCATTATGCAGAAATTAAATTATATTGATTATGCCTCTGCAACAGCAATTGCACTGGTTATGTTAATCATATCATTCCTTATTTTATTTGCGGTAAATATCATTCAGATGAAGCAGGCACAACGCACGAATCAGTTATAGAAGGAGAAAAGTATGAACGAGCTTGAAAAACTGGAAAAAAGAAAAAAAAGTACGCGTCATATTCTGATTACAGTCAGTGTACTGTTCCTGTTCCTGATGCTGGTTCTTCCGATGCTCTGCATCATTGCAAGTTCCTTAAAAGAAGGATTTGCCTTTTACATGCAGTCCATCCGGACAGATTATGTAAAGAGTGCTTTAAAGGTAACTCTGATTGCAACAGTGGCAGCGGTGGTGATTAACACATTCTTTGGATTATGTGTTTCATGGCTTTTAACCAAGTTTTCCTTCCGAGGAAAACAGGTGCTGGCAACCTTAATCGATATTCCGTTTTCCATTTCACCGGTTATCGTGGGACTGGCATTTTTGATGACATTTGGAAGACTGGGCTGGACATATCCATTTATCCGGGCAATCAACCAGTTCTTTGGAACGAATATCAGAATCGCTTTTGCAATTCCGGGCGTTATTTTAGCAACGGTATTTGTAACATTCCCTTATGTATCAAGGGAAGTGATTCCGGTTTTAAATGCCCAGGGCAAGGACGAAGAGGAAGCAGCAGCTCTGATGGGAGCCGGCGGACTGAAAATCTTTTTTAAGATTACATTTCCACAGATGAAATGGGCATTGCTCTATGGAGTCATCCTTTGTACATCGAGAGCCTTGGGAGAGTTCGGTGCGGTCAATGCTCTGTCAAAGACAAGAGGAGAGACCTTTACACTTCCACTGGAAATCGATGCATTATATATGTCGGGTACAGAGCAGTCCGTTACTGCAGCATTTGCAGTATCTTCGCTTTTGGTTATTCTGGCAGTTATTATATTATTCCTTCGAAATATTCTGGAATATCGGGCAAAAACAAGAAGGGAGAGCCGCTGATATGTATGTTGAAATGAAAGATATATGCAAACAATATGGCAGTTTTAAAGCTTCTGATCATGTCAGCTTTGGCATTGAAAAAGGAAAACTGGTGGCACTGCTTGGACCATCCGGCAGTGGAAAGACAACACTGCTTCGTATGATTGCAGGACTGGAAATGTCAAATTCCGGAGACATTTACATCGACGGAAAACGGGTCAATGATGTACCGGCTTCCAAACGAGGCATCGGATTTGTTTTTCAGAACTACGCATTGTTCCGCTACATGACGGTATATGACAATGTGGCATTTGGACTGGAGCTTCAGAAGGTGCCAAAGAAAGAAATTAAGAAGCGGGTAACGGAGCTTTTGGAGATTACCGGACTTTCCGGTATGGAGAAGCGGTATCCGAACCAGTTGTCCGGCGGACAGCGGCAGAGAGTTGCTTTTGCAAGGGCATTGGCACCAAGACCACAGGTACTGCTTCTGGATGAACCGTTTGCAGCAATTGATGCCAAAGTTCGTTCGGAATTAAGACTCTGGCTTCGCAGTGTGGTTACAAAGCTTGGAATCACCAGCATTTTCGTAACCCATGACCAGGATGAAGCCGTTGAGGTGGCAGATGAGATTATCATTACTAATCACGGAACCATCGAACAGATTGGAACACCGGCAGAGATTTATAATACACCGGATACTCCGTTTGTAGCACAGTTTATCGGACGATCTTCTCTGGTGGAACATTACGAAGAACTGCATGGATTTGATAAAATCGAGGGTGCAGCCAAAGCAGTCATCCGACCGGAATTTGTAAAGATACATAAATTTGGCAAAATTGACCGCTATATGAGTGCATCCCAGGATGGCATTGTAAAGGATATCGTATTCCGTGGAAACCGTCTGGATGTTACGGTAGACGTAGGCGGCATAGAGATGATCTGTGAATGGCCATTGGAAAAAGAAAGTCTTGAAATCGGAGAAAAGGTAAGCCTTTTGATTTACCGGTTATATGTACTGGATAAAGAGCGGACGTATCTCTGTGAAAATAAAGAAATGCAGGAGGATGATGTATTCTACATCTAAGTTGCTATGGAAATTAAGAAAAGAAAAATATTGGATACAGACATTTTAATTATTGGCGGCGGAACCGCAGGCTGTTATGCAGCACTGACCATTGCAGAACAGTCTGATGCGAAAGTTATCATTGCAGAGAAAGCCAATATCAAAAGAAGCGGCTGTCTTGCAGCCGGAGTAAATGCCATTAATGCATATATTGTAGAGGGCAGAAAGCCGGAAGATTATGTGGATTATGCCAAAAAGGATGCAGACGGCATCGTAAGAGAGGATTTACTTCTTACCATGTCAGAGGGCTTAAACCGTGTAACAGAGAAAATGGAAAAGCTTGGTCTTGTCATTTTAAAAGATGAGAATGGCAAATATGTGGCAAGAGGAAACCGGAATATCAAAATCAACGGTGAGAATATCAAGCCGTTACTTGCTTCTGCAGTAGAAGCACTGCCGAATGTTACCATATTAAACCGGGTGGCAATTACCGATTATCTGGTAAAGGAGAACAGGATTTATGGCGCAGTGGGATTTTCCATTGAAGATGAGACAGCAGTAGAAATCCGGGCGAAGAAAGTGCTTTGTGCAACCGGTGGAGCATCCGGTCTTTACCGGCCGAACAATCCGGGATTCTCCAGACATAAGATGTGGTATCCACCATTTAATACCGGAGCCGGTTATGCCATGGGAATTGAGTCGGGAGCAGAGATGACCACCTTTGAAATGCGTTTTATTGCACTGCGTTGCAAAGATACCATCGCACCGACCGGAACCATTGCACAGGGTGTGGGGGCAAAGCAGGTAAATGCCCTTGGCGAAGTATATGAGACAAAATACGGACTTACCACTTCACAGCGTGTGTATGGAACCGTAAAAGAGAATTTATTAGGACATGGTCCATGTTATCTTCGGACAGAAGGAATCAGTGCAGAGCAGGATGATTCCTTAAAGAAGGCTTATCTTAACATGGCACCGAGCCAGACCTTAAAATGGATTGAGCAGGGAAAGAACCCAAGTAAGCAGAATGTGGAAATCGAAGGAACCGAGCCGTATGTGGTAGGTGGACATACCGCCAGTGGTTACTGGGTTGACACCAGAAGAGAATCTACGATTCACGGACTGTATGCAGCTGGAGATGTGGCAGGAGGCTGTCCACAGAAATATGTAACAGGAGCCATGGTCGAGGGCGAGATTGCAGCAAAGGCAATGGTAGAAGACCTTGCAAAAGAAAAGGCTGCAAGCTATGAAATGACGGAAGAAGAAAAAGCATTCTGTGACAACAGATTTGAAGAAAAAATAAAAGAGTATGATAAGATTTTAACAAATCAGTCTGGTTTATATGATACAGAACAGTTAGAGGAAGCCATGCAGAAGGTAATGGATACCTATGCAGGCGGAATCAGTAATCATTATCAGTTTAATGAAAACCAGTTGAATCTGGCAGAAGAGAAAATCGAAAAGTTAAAGGAACTTTCGAAGGAGCTTGGAGCTTCCAATATGCATGAGCTGATGTTTGTCTATGAGCTTAAGAACCGGCTGACGGTCTGTGAGACACTGATTTATCATCTGAGAGCCAGAAAGGAAACCCGCTGGCACAGTTTTGCAGAAAACTTAGATTATCCGGATAAGAGTGATGAGTGGTTAAAATATGTGAATACCAGAAAAGAAAATGGAAAAATCCAAGTGCTCTTCCGGGAATTAGTAAAGCGAGGTGAGACCTATGAGCATAGCTATTAATCAAAGTAAATGTGTGGGATGTGGCAGATGCAGTCAGGTCTGTCCGGGAACACTGATTGGAATGGGTTCTGACGGAAAGGCATGTATGCTGTATCCGAAGGACTGCTGGGGCTGTTGTTCCTGTATTAAGGAATGTAAGGTAGATGCCATAGCGCTTTACTTAGGTGCAGATATGGGCGGCATGGGAAGTAAGATGAGTGTAGCAAGCCGTGATCAGTATCTGGACTGGAAGATAGAAAAACGGGATGGAACCGTAGAGACTATCGTTATCGACAGAAAGCAATCGAATCAATATTAATAAATCGCCACAGGGTGGCAGAAAGAGGTAAGTATGGGTGAATTATCACATTTGGATGAACTGGAAGCAGAAGCAATTTACATCATAAGAGAGGTAGCCGCAGAGTGCGAGAAGCCGGTTATGCTTTACTCCATTGGAAAAGACAGCTCCGTAATGCTGCATCTTGCCATGAAAGCATTTTATCCGGAGAAGCCGCCATTTCCATTCCTGCATGTAAATACCACATGGAAATTCAAGGAAATGATTCAATTCCGTGATGAGACAGCAAAGAAGCTTGGCATTGAAATGTTAGAGTATATCAATGAAGATGGTGTAAAGAAGGGCATTAACCCATTCGACCATGGCTCTGCATATACCGATATCATGAAAACACAGGCATTGAAGCAGGCATTGAATAAATATGGATTTACCGCAGCATTTGGCGGCGGCAGACGTGATGAGGAGAAATCCCGTGCAAAGGAAAGAATTTTCTCCTTCCGTAATGAAAATCATGCCTGGGACCCGAAGAACCAGAGACCGGAAATGTGGAAGCTTTACAACGCTAAAATCAATAAAGGCGAAAGCATTCGAGTATTCCCGATTTCCAACTGGACAGAGACTGATATCTGGCAGTATATCAAACGTGAAAAAATTGACATTGTACCACTATATTTTGCAGCAGTGCGTCCGGTAGTATATCGTGATGGAAACATTATCATGGTGGATGATGACCGTATGCGTCTGCTTCCGGGAGAAGAAATTCAGTACAAGAGTGTACGTTTCCGTACCTTAGGATGCTATCCTTTGACCGGAGGAACAGAGTCAACAGCAACTACATTGGATGAAATTATCGATGAGACTTTAAGTGCAGTATCTTCCGAGAGAACCACCCGTGTCATTGATAACGAAGCAGCAGGCAGTATGGAAAGAAGAAAGAGAGAGGGGTATTTCTAAGATGAGTGGATTATTAAAATTTATTACATGCGGTAGTGTGGATGACGGAAAGTCCACTTTGATTGGACACATTCTTTATGATGCAAAGCTTTTGTATACAGACCAGGAAAAAGCACTGGAATTAGATTCCAAAGTAGGAAGCCGCGGTGGAGCAATTGACTATTCTCTTCTGTTGGATGGACTGATGGCAGAGCGTGAGCAGGGTATTACCATTGACGTAGCATACCGTTATTTTACAACAGACAACAGAAGCTTTATCGTAGCAGATACACCGGGCCATGAAGAGTACACCAGAAACATGGCAGTTGGTGCATCCTTTGCAGACCTTGCAGTTATCTTAATTGATGCAAAACAGGGGGTACTGGTGCAGACCAGAAGACATGCCAGAATCTGTGCATTAATGGGAATCAAGTTCTTTGTATTTGCAGTAAACAAAATGGATCTGGTAGACTACAGCGAAGAGCGTTTCGAAGAAATCGAAGCACAGATTAAAGAATTAGCAGACGAACTGAAGTTAGAGAGCATTTACATTATTCCGGTTTCTGCAACAGAAGGTGATAATGTTACAACCAAGTCTGATAAGATTAGCTGGTACAAGGGAGAAGCACTGCTTCCATATCTTGAAAAAGTAGATGTGACAGAGAAGAAGCAGGAAGAGGGCTTCTATATGCCGGTACAGAGAGTGTGCCGTCCGGACCATACTTTCCGTGGATTCCAGGGACAGATTGAATCCGGTGAAGTAAAAGTCGGAGACGAAATCGTTACCCTGCCAAGCAATGAGCGTGCGCATATCAAGAGCATTTTAGTAGGAGATAAAGACAGCCAGAGTGCCTTTATGGGACAGCCGGTTACACTGCAGCTTGATAAAGAAGTAGACGTATCCAGAGGTTGTGTCATTGCATCCGGCAATAACCTGCCAATCAGCAAATCCTTTACAGCAACCATTCTCTGGATGGATGATGAGGAGCTGACACCGGGAACCGATTATCTGGTAAAACTTGGAACAAAGCAGATTCCTGGTATCTTAAAGAACATCCAGTACAAGATTGATGTAAATACCGGTGAATTTATTCCGGCAGGACAGCTTAAGAAAAATGAGATTGCAGTCTGTGACCTTGATTTGCAGGAGCCGATTGTCATCGATGAATTCAAAAAGCATAAGACTTTAGGAGAGCTGATTCTGATTGACCGTATTTCCAATATGACTTCTGCCTGCGGTGTAGTAGAAGATGCCACCGTAGATGAGAGCAAGGATTTAAAAGCAGCTTTCGTATATGGAAGCCTTAAGGGAAATGGAGACATTTTTGAAGAGTTCTATTATAACCTTGAGAGTATGACGATTGCCAAGGTACGTCCGGTTCAGAAGACCTATACCATTGGAGATGAGATTCCGGTAAGCGGAGAAAGCTATCAGTATCCGGATGACTTCGATATTGTCATCTTAAGAGAAAGAATCTTTGTACAGGTTCGTGGACGCAAGGTAGAAAAGATTGCACCACTGGCAGAATACCAGTACAGCAATGTTCCGGTTATCAACGGAAGAGGATTTGCGGTTGCAGTTCATTCAGCACAGGATGCACAGGCATTCTTAGACGAGCTGGCTGCAGCAGGTGAAAAACAATCCAGCGACTTCTTCAATAAGTGGTTACATTTTGAGACTTATCGTAAGATTATTTTCAAGGATGAAATCTGGTTGTAAAAATAAGAAAGCTGTACTTCGGTGGAAAATACCAATCGTCTGGAGTACTACATCTAAAGTGATGCAGTTAAAGTACATGTGCGCAAACGTTTACATGGAAAATGATAAAAATGAGAAGAAAATAGTTACAAAAACAGAAAAAATGTTTTATCTTTGTAAAGATTATATAAATTCTATTAAATTAGATTAAAATATTCCGCAGAGTACTTGTGCTCTTCGGAATATTTTTGCTATTATACTTAAGTAAAATCAGTTCATAATAATATTCGATATTCATCTATTATGCAGGCGTGTTGAACCGTCTGCATTCGTGATAATCTTATATTCATATTTTCAGAATCTTTTTTATCCAAAATATTTATTTAACAGGGGGAAAATACTTGGCAGATAAGGATTTGGCAGAAAAATATCTGGAATCATTTTCGGATGTTTTTGCTGACATATATAATGTATTACTTTTTCGAAAGGAGATTCTTTTGGAAGAAGGATTGGAAGAGGGACCAACGGAAAGCATCTATAAGGTGGAAGAAAACAATCTTCGGAATCAGTTTCGGGATACTGTGAAATTATATAAGAATGGGTTATACAAAGTGGCATCTTTTGGGCTTGAAAATGAGAGTCTGATAGACAAAAATATGCCCATCCGGATTATGGGGTATGATTATGCCGTGTATCGGGCACAGATTGACCGTGGGGAAGAACGAAAATATCCGGCAATTACGATTGTTTTAAATTTCAGTGATACAGAATGGAAAAGTCCGAATGCGCTATTTGACATTTTAGATGTTTCTCCGGAACTAAGACCTTATGTAAATGATTATAAAATATTTGTTTTTAATATTGCATTTTTGCCAGAGAAAGTCCGAAAAGAGTTTAAAAGTGATTTTAAAATAGTAGCAGATTTTTTTGCAGAAAAACGTCTCAGAAGATATAATCATAAGGAACATCCGGAGGCAATCTGCCATGTAGAAGCGGTTTTGAATCTGCTTCGGGTGTTTACAAATGATAAAACCTATGTCAAAATAGAGAAAACAGTAGCAGAACGTGTGAAAGCAGGAGAGGTGATTACAATGTGTACATTTGCAGAAGAGATGACCAACAAGGGAATAGAAATTGGCGAGGCACAGGGCATCAGGATTGGCGAAGCCCGTGGAATTGCCAGAGAAAAAATCAGTGTTGCAAGAAACCTTTTAGATCTCTTGACAGATGATGTGATCGCAGAAAGGGTCGGTCTGGAGCTTGCTGCGGTGAAAGAACTTAGAGAAGGAACAAAGTAGAGGCATAAGAAATGGATAAAATAGCAGCACCAACTCCGGAACAGTTAAAAAAGCAGGAAGCGTTAAAACAATATTTTGAAAAATTAGGCAGCGTGGCAGTTGCATTCTCAAGTGGTGTGGATTCCACCTATCTTTTGAAAGTGGCGCATGATGTATTAGGAGAGCGGGCAATTGCAGTAACTGCGTCCTCCTGTTCATTTCCAAAGAGAGAGTTAGGGGAAGCAGAAGCATTTTGCCGGAAAGAAAATATAAGACATTTTATTACAGAATCGGAAGAACTTGAAATCGAAGGATTTGCACAGAATCCTAAGAACCGCTGTTATCTTTGCAAGCATGAATTATTTGAAAAGATATTAAAGATTGCAGAAGAACAGAAAATTGCCTATGTGGCGGAAGGCTCTAACCTTGATGATAACGGAGATTATCGTCCGGGATTAAAAGCAGTGGCAGAGCTTGGAATAAAAAGTCCGCTCAGAGACTGTGGTTTTACCAAGCAGGATATCCGTGTTCTTTCGAAGGCGTTGAATCTTCCAACCTGGGAAAAGCAGTCTTTTGCCTGTCTGTCATCCCGGTTTGTCTATGGAGAGACCATATCCGAAGAGAAACTTGCAATGGTGGATAAAGCGGAACAATTATTACTGGATTTAGGTTTTCATCAGGTGAGGGTAAGAATTCATGGAATGATGGCAAGAATTGAGATTGAGCCGGAAGAATTTTCGAAGCTGATGGAAAAGGAGAACCGGGAGAGAATTGCAAAAGCTTTCCGGGAATATGGATTTACCTATGTAACCTTAGACCTTTGCGGTTACCGGATGGGAAGTATGAATGAAACATTGGAAAAATAAGGAACTTACTCAAAGAAGTAGTAGGTTCCTTCCGCATCAGAGAACGTCTTAAGTGAAGTATGAAATACTTTATTTAAGACGTTTTTTTGTACGCATTCATCCGGAGTGCCCTGAAAGCAGATGGCACCGGATTCCATGACGATAAGTTTGTCTGAAATAGTAAGTGCTTTGGCAAGGTCGTGCAGCACCAGAAGAATTGTTTTTCCCTGTGCCTTTAAGATTGGAAGCATCCGGTAGAAATTATTCTGGCTTACCAAGTCTAAGAAGGTAGTCGGTTCATCCAAAATAATCGTATCGCAGTTCTGGGCTAAAGTCATGGCAAAGAAGACACGCTGTCTTATTCCGCCGGAAAGAGTGTCAGTTGCAACGTTGCGGTAATCCGTAACATGGGTAAATTCCATGGCATCTTCCACCAGTCTGCGGTCTTCTTCGGTGAGGCGTCTGGAGAAGCCAAGATATGGAAAGCGTCCATGCTCCACTAAGGTATGAACCGGAAGAGCAGGAATTACTTCGCGAATCTGTGGTAAAAATGCAATTTTCTGGGCACGAAGGTGTCCACTCATATGATAAATATCTTCGCCATCTAATGTGATAGAGCCGTTAAAAAGCTGGCTGGATTTATTTAATACGGAAATCAGCGTTGTTTTGCCACAGCCATTTGGCCCTACGATGGTTGTGATGCTGCCGGTAGGAATTTCAACGGACAGATTTTTAATCAGAGGCACCTTGTGGTAGCCAATGGAAACGGAATCAAATTTAAGCATGGACTCTGCGGCCTCCTTTCTTTCCTAATAAAAGATATAAGAAAAACGGTCCGCCAACAAAAGAAAGAATAATGCCGGCAGGAAGTTCATATGGTGCGGCAATAACACGTCCAAGGGTGTCACAGAAGAGGACGAAACTTGCACCTAAGAGAGCACAAAGGGGAACTAAAAGCCGCAGATCATTGCCAAAGAGCCGTCTTGCAATATGAGGAACAATCAGCCCGACGAAGCTTAACAGTCCTGCATAGCTTACCACACAGCCTGCCAGTATACTGGAAAGCATCAACAGCAGAAAACGGAGCAGCGATACCGGAATGCCAAGGGAGCGGGCAACATCTTCTCCAAGACTCAGAACATTCATGTGGCTTCCGAAAAAGCAGGAGATGATAACCGCAATGACAATGGCAATGCCGGGAGCAAAAAGCGTTTTTGTGGTGACATCAGAAAGAGAACCAATCATAAAGGTAGTGAGGTTTAAAGTGATATCATCACTTAATAATTTTACCGTATTAATTCCGGCACTTAAAAAAGAAGAAACGGTAATGCCGGCAAGAATGATGGTAGTACGTTTGCTGTCTGCCATATATGCCAGAGCAAAAATAAGAAGTGTCGTAAGGAAAGCTCCGGTAAAAGCAAAAATGGCATTATGGGCTGCACGACCATGGAAGATAGCAAGTCCAATCATAACGGCAAATCCGGCTCCGGAATTGACACCAATGGTATTCGGGCTGGCAAGGGAATTATTCATAACAGTCTGTAAGATAACTCCGGCGCAGGATAAACCCATGCCGGCAGCAATGGCGCCAAACATCCGTGGAATTCTGATATGAAAAAGTAACAGACCTGTGACAGAAGTCCGGTCATTTTGAATCAGGCAGGATAAAATCTCTTTCGGATTTAATAAAACGCTGCCGAAAAAAAGACTTGCTGACATCATAAAAAGCAGCAGGAAAAACATTCCGGCAAAAGATAAAATAATTTTTTTTCTCGTGTACATAGGAAATCCTTTCCATAATTTCAGAAATATGTATTGTTGCAAGAAAGCGTTTATTTATGCGGCTTGCGTGAATAAAATAACATATTCGGAGAGAAATAACAATGCTCTGATAAATTAGTATTGACAAATTAGAAAAATATAGTAAAATATAATTCATACAAAACCAATAGGAATAATCGTAAATAGAATTCCTAAGGCAGTTCAAAGTATTTAGTGCACAATAAGACGTGCAGGAATTGGAGCGTAAGATGAAGTTTAATACCGCATTATTACATGGAGATTTTCAGGGAGAACCGAATACAGGTGCAACAACAACTCCGATTTATCAATCCAGTGCATTTGCACATGAGTCGGCAGAGAAGTTAGAAAAGATTTTTCATAATCAGGCACCGGGATATTCCTATACGAGAATCAGTAATCCTACGGTAGATGCATTTGAAAAAAGAGTAACGGCGTTAGAGGGTGGCGTAGCAAGCGTTGCCTGTGCATCTGGAATGGCAGCACTCTACAATGCATTTTGTAATATCCTTCGTTCCGGCGATGAAATCGTATCCAGTGCCAGTCTCTATGGCGGCAGCATTGATTTATTCCGTGACTTAGAGACATTTGGTATCACAACACATTATGTGGAAAACAATGACCTGGCTGCATTTGAAGCAAAGACCAATGAACATACCCGTCTTTACTTTGCAGAGACCATTGGTAATCCAAGACTTGATGTGACAGATATTACGGCACTTGCAAATCTGGCACATGAGCATCAGGTACCGCTCATTATAGATAATACGGTTGCTACTGCATTCTTAGTGAAGCCGCTTTCCCTAGGAGCGGATATTGTAATGAATTCTTCCTCTAAATACATCAATGGTCACAGCAATTCCATCAGCGGAATTATTACGGACAGCGGCAGATTTAAGTGGGATGTGGAAAAATATCCGGGCATGGCAGACTTTAAGAAGTTTGGACCATTTGCCTATACTGCCAAGCTTCGGAATGGACTGTTCCGCAACACAGGAGCCTGTCTGTCTCCGCAGAATGCATTTTATAACTGCATCGGGTTAGAGACACTGGGAATCCGGATGGAGCGTATCTGTGACAATGCAGCAGAACTGGCAAGGTTTTTTGTAAGAGAATATCCGGATGTAACAGTCAATTATCCGGGATTGGAGAGCAGTCCATGGCATGAAATCGCAAAGAAACAGTTTAAGAACCGTTTTGGTGGAATCTTAACCATACGGACCGGAAGCAAGAAACGGGCATTTGAAATAATCAATGCATTAAAGCTTCCGCTGATTATTTCCAATATCGGAGATACGAAAACATTAGTGATTCATCCGGAATCTACATTAAATGTACACAGTACCCCGGAAGAAAAAAGAGACGCCGGAGTATTTGATGATTTGATCCGCATCAGTGTCGGAATTGAAGATATCGAAGATTTAATCGAAGACTTCAGACAGTCAATGGATCAGAGCAAACCAGAGAAAAGCGAAGAGTAAATGGAGGAAGCAGACAATGGCAAAAATTGATTATGCGGCATTGAAAAAAGGCGGATTTATGCGCCAGAAACAGAAAGGATTCTTTTCTTTAAGAATCCAGGTAGTTGGAGGAAACCTGACAGCAGAAAATATTAAAGCAGTAGCAGATGTAGCAGAAAAATATGGAAAAGGCTATGTTCATATGACTTCCAGACAGGGCATTGAGATTCCATTTATTAACTTTGAAGATATAGAAGAGGTTCGTGCAAAGTTAGCAGACGGCGGTGTAAAACCTGGTGTATGTGGACCGAGAGTCCGTACCGTTACCGCATGTCAGGGCTCTGAAATCTGCCCGAGCGGATGTATCGATACCTATAGCCTGGCAAAGAAATTAGATGAGCATTACTTCGGAAGAGAGCTTCCACACAAATTCAAATTTGGTGTTACCGGATGTCAGAACAACTGTCTTAAGGCAGAAGAAAATGATATCGGTGTAAAAGGTGGTATGGAAGTAAGCTGGGTAGCAGATAAATGTATCAATTGTGGTGTCTGCGAAAAGGCATGCCGTGAAGATGCTATCAAATGTACCGGAACAGAAGTTACCATTGATTATGATAAATGTACCAACTGCGGCCGTTGTGTAAAATCCTGCCCGACAGATGCATGGGAAGGAAAGAGCGGATATATTGTATCCTTTGGTGGATTATTTGGAAATCATATTTACAAAGGAGAACAGTTACTTCCGCTGATTACCGATGAAGAGACATTATTCCGTGTGACTGATGCGGCCATTGGATTCTTTGAAGAGCATGCAAATCCGGGTGAGCGTTTCCGTTTACTTTTACAGCGTGTGGGAGAAGATGAATTCCGCAAAGTAATCCGCAATGCATTTGAAGAAAAATAAAGTTGCCGGAAGCAGCAGAAAAAGAAAGAAAAAATCGGAATGAAAATTCAAAATAAAAATTATTATACGAGGAGATATAAGATGGAAATCGAAGGAATCAGAATTGATGACACAGTAGATATTACCGATAAAGTGTGCCCGCTTACTTTTGTAAAGGCAAAGGTTGCAATTGATGAGTTAGAGGATGGCGAAGTCATTGCAATCCGTATGAATGACGGCGAGCCGGTACAGAACGTACCACGCAGTATTAAAGAAGAAGGACATCAGATTTTAAAACTGGTTAATAACGAAGATGGAACCTATAACCTCATTGTAAAGAAGGTTGAGGACTAAACATCTGGAAGGGAGAAAGAAATGGCAGAACGCGTAACAAAAGACACTTTTGAAGAAAAAGTATTGAAGAGCAGCCTTCCGGTGCTGATTGATTTTTACTCAGACAGTTGTGTTCCGTGCAAGAAAATGTCACCGGTCATTGGTGCTATCGCAGACGAACAGGCAGAAAAATTAAATGTTTATAAAGTAAATACCAACTTTGATTCAGAACTGGCAGAAAAATACAGTGTAATGTCTGTACCAACCATTGTACTCTTCAAGGATGGCGAAGAAATTGCCCGTAAGAGTGGTGCAGAGAAAAAAGCGGTACTTGAGGAGTGGATTACCCAGTCCCTTGACAAATAAAAATAAAGAAAAGTGAGAGGAAGGAAATTATGCAGATTACAGTAGCAGGCGAAAAGAAAGAAGTAAAAGACGGATTAACACTTCCGGAATTAATTGAGCAGGAAAATGTAGAGACACCGGAATATGTAACCGTATCCATTAACGATGAATTTATAGAAACAGAAGCAAAGGCAACAACCGTTCTTAAGGATGGTGATAATGTAGAATTCCTTTACTTCATGGGAGGTGGAAGCTATGGCATTAACGGATGAGCAGATTGAACGTTATTCCAGACATATCATTTTAAAAGAAGTTGGCGCTAAGGGTCAGAAAAAACTTTTAAATGCAAAAGTTTTAATCATCGGAGCAGGCGGACTTGGAGCACCGGCAGCAATGTATCTTGGAGCAGCAGGTGTAGGTACCATCGGAATTGCAGATGCAGATGAAGTAGATTTAAGTAACCTTCAGAGACAGATTATTCATCAGACAGCAGATGTTGGCAAAGCAAAAGTGCAGTCTGCAAAAGAGACCATTAATGCAATGAACCCGGATGTAGAAGTCCGTACATATCGTGAATTCATTACCAGTGAAAATATCATGGACATCATTGCAGATTATGATTTTATCATTGACGGAACCGATAACTTCCCGGCAAAATTCTTAATTAACGATGCCTGTGTTATGGCAAAGAAACCATTTTCCCATGCAGGAATCATCCGTTTCAAAGGTCAGTTAATGACCTATGTTCCGGGAGAGGGACCATGTTACCGTTGTGTATTTAAGAATCCACCACCAAAGGATGCCGTACCGACCTGTAAGCAGGCTGGTGTTATCGGCGCAATGGGTGGTGTCATCGGAAGCCTTCAGGCAATGGAAGCAATCAAATACATCCTTGGAGTAGGAGATCTGCTGACCGGTCAGTTATTGACCTATGATGCAATTAAGCAGGAATTCCACAAGATTAAGCTTCCTTGGAATGGCAAGGGATGTGCCGTTTGTGGAGAACATCCGACCATAACAGAGCTGATTGATTATGAACAGGCAGAATGTACAGATAAATAAATGTATCAGTAAATAAATGTTATCAGATACATAACCCATGAAACATAGAAAGAGGATAGCATGATTTCATTAAAAAAAGCAGATTATGAAAAAATACTGGCACATGCCAAAAGCTGTGTACCAGAAGAGGCTTGCGGACTGATTGCCGGAATCAAAGAAGGAGAGGATAAGGTGGTAGAAAAGGTATATCTGTTGACCAATATCGACCATTCCAATGAGCATTTTACACTGGATCCGAAAGAGCAGTTAGCAGCCGTGAAGGATATGCGTGCCAATGGTCTCATGCCTTTAGGCAACTGGCACTCCCATCCGGAATCTCCTTCGAGACCATCCGAAGAGGATAAGCGTCTTGCATATGACAGTAAAGCAAGCTATATGATTCTTTCTCTGATGGAACCGGAACAGCCGGTACTCAATTCATTTCATATTGAAGGCGACGAATCAACGAAGGAAGATCTGGTAATATGTTAGATGTAGTTATCATTGGAAGCGGGCCGGCAGGTTTAAGTGCGGCAATCTATGCTAAGCGGGCAAACCTCGATGCGGTTGTACTGGAAAAAGAATATCTTGGAACCGGACAGATTGCATACAGCAGCCGGGTAGATAATTACCCGGGACTGCCGGGCAAAGACGGTTATTCTCTGGGAGAGGCATTCTTAGAGCATGCCGAAGGACTTGGAGTAACCATTGAAGAGGCAGAGGTTACAGCCATTACCAAAAAAGAGCAAAGCTTTGTCATTTCCTGTGAAGATGGAAAGAACATAGAAGCGAAGACCGTAGTCTATGCGGCAGGCTGTCAGAACCGCAGATTAGGGGTACCGGGAGAAGAAAAACTGCTGGCAAAAGGAGTTTCTTTTTGTGCAGTCTGTGACGGTGCCTTTTATAAGGGAAAGAAAGCCGCAGTCATCGGTGGTGGAGATACCGCATTGGATGATGCATTGTATTTATCCGATATCTGCGAACAGGTATATCTCATTCACCGGAGAGCAGAATTCCGTGGAGCAGAGAAGACAAAAAAGAAATTAGAAGAGCTTTCCAATGTAACGATACTTACCAATACAAGAGTACAGGAAATCACCGGGGAAGATAAAGTAAATGGTATTATTTTAGATAACGGTGGGACAATAGCTGTAGATGGTGTTTTTGAAGCGGTTGGAATGATTCCAAATACGGAATTATTAAAGAACCTTGACGTTCTCGATGAGAAAGGCTATGTGATTGCAGGAGAAGACTGCAACAGCAGTCTTGCGGGACTGTTCGTGGCAGGAGATGTGCGGACGAAAAGCCTGCGTCAGGTAGTCACAGCAGTTGCAGATGGTGCAGTGGCAATTCAGTCTGCAACCGGATATATCAAAGGAATGGAATAGAAAGAAGGAAACGTGTGTGAAAGGAATAGTGGACAGTGCTTCGGAACTGATTGGAAAGACGCCGATGCTCTATCTTCATAATTATATGAAAGAGGCAGGTGTAGAGGATGCGGCAATCATTGCCAAGCTGGAATATTTTAATCCGGCAGGTTCGGTAAAAGACCGAGTGGCACTTGCCATGATTGAAGATGCAGAGAGAAAGGGAAAATTAAAGCCGGGAGCTACGATTATCGAGCCAACTTCCGGTAATACGGGAATCGGACTTGCTTCTGTGGCGGCTGCAAAAGGGTATCATGCAATTTTAACATTGCCGGAAACCATGACGGTAGAGCGTCGGAATCTTCTGCAGGCGTATGGAGCACAGATTGTACTGACCTCCGGGTATAAGGGAATGAAGGGTGCAATCGAAAAAGCAGAAGAACTTCATAAAGAGATTCCAGGTTCAATTATTTTAGGACAGTTTGAAAATCCGGCAAATCCAAAAGCCCATGAAGAAACCACAGGACCGGAAATCTGGGAACAGACAGAAGGCAGCGTTGATATTTTGGTGGCAGGAGTCGGAACCGGTGGAACCATAACCGGAGTTGGAAAATATCTGAAAAAGCAGAAGAAGTCCGTACACATTGTTGCAGTAGAACCTGCAACCAGTCCGGTTCTTTCACAGGGAAAAGTCGGACCGCATAAAATTCAGGGAATCGGTGCCGGATTTATTCCGGACACACTGGATACTTCTGTTTATGATGAGATTATTCCAATTAAAAATGATGATGCCTTTGAAGAAGGAAGAGCATTTGCCCGCAGCGAGGGAATTCTTGTGGGAATCAGTGCAGGAGCTGCATTAAAGGCAGCTGTTGAGCTGGCAAAAAGAAAAGAAAATAAAGGAAAGAACATTGTGGTATTGCTTCCGGATTCCGGAGACCGCTATTTATCTACTCCTTTATTTGCAAAATAAAATCAGTGGAAAAGCATCAGGCATTCCGCTATAATATGGTAAAAGAGTCAAAAAGACTTTTACGAAAGGAAAAGAAGTATGTTCTATTTTCTTGTGTCGGTAAATATTATAGCGATTATCCTGATGCTTTTTATGTTGGCAATCTGCCTTCGTAAAAAACTCTCCAAAGCACAGCTTGCATTTATTATTTATGATATTTTTTCCATGCTGTTTGTGGTGGGAGTTCATCTGGAACTGGTGCATTCGGATACCGTTGGTGAGGCACTTACCGGGCTGTGCATCCAGTATGTTGGACAGGCAGGATTTTTAATGGCATTTCTCTGGTTTGCATCGGAGTTTGGAAGGCTTAAAATTCCTAAATTTATTTATTTTATTCAGGCAGTTGTAAATGCAATTGTGCTGGTGGCAGTATTTACTGCAGAATACCATCCGTATTTTTATAAAACGATGCGGATTTTAAAAGATGGTATGTATAACCGGATGGAAGTAACAGACGGGATTATCTGGGTGATTCATTATATCCATCTTGCAGTCGTTATACTGGCAGTATTTATTTTGTGTATCATGCGTTACAGGGAGAGTTCGCCGATTCATAGGAAACGGATTCTCTATATGATAGCAGGTGTGGGAACTTTTGCACTGGAATTAATCTTAAAGGGTCTGGGTGTATTTGGCAGTTATAACCCGGTAGTCATTGCCATGACAACTATGATGTTCTGCATGATGATGGCAATGATTCATTATGGATATTTTGGTTCTCAGCAGGCTGCGGTGGATAATGCATTTAATTATGGAAAAGAAGGCTTGATTATCCTGGATGCAGAAAATAAAATTATCTCCGTCAACCAGCGAATAAAAGAACTTTTCCCGGAAATAAAGGTGGGCAGTGCGGCAAGCAGACAAAAAGAAATCCTGCAGGCACTGACGAACCGGAAAAGACTATTGCATAAAAATGACCGCATCTATGAACTTCGTATGGAAGATATTGTGGAAAATGGTGAGAAGGACGGCTGCATGCTCTGGTTTATCGACCAGACAGAAACCTTGGAAATGATGCAGAGACTTCGGAGTGCGGACGAAGCCAAGACCAGATTTTTAATGAAAGTAAGCCATGAGCTGCGGACTCCGATGCATACGATACTTGGTATGAATGAAGTGATTGCGGAAGAGACATCAGAAGAGAAAATCCGCGGATATACCAGAGAAATTGCATCTGCCGGTGACAGTATGATTGCACTGATAGAAGAAGTGTTAGATGCTTCCCGGTTAGAAAGTGGTACGCTTCAGATAAAGAAGGATGCATTTGCTTTAGAAGAGGTTATCCATGACGCAGCAGCCCAGATGAGACCACAGGCAGAGAAGAAATCTTTAAACTTCCGGCTGCGGATGGAAGAACCATTATTAAAACCGGGAAAACATTTCTATGGAGACAAGGCACATATCCGTCAGATTATCATTAATCTTCTGGAAAATGCGGTGAAATACACAGATGAAGGCTTTGTGGAGCTGGGTGTAGAAAAAGCAGCAGAAAATGGAGATACCTTTTTGAAGATAGCTGTGGCAGACAGTGGAATTGGAATAGGAAAAGAAGAGCAGGATAAAATCTTTGAAAGCTTTGAACGGGGCAATACTGCCAGGAACAGCAGAAAAGACGGAATCGGTCTCGGGCTGGATATTGCAAAAAAGCTGGCAGAGGCTATGGGTGGAAGCCTCTGCCTGATTAGTGAAGTGACGAAGGGAAGTACCTTTACGGTTCTGATTCCGTGGGTAGAAGTATCGGAAAAACATCATTTTACAAAGCAGAGTGAGAAAAGTATGAATGCGGATTACAGCAGCTTTACCATTCTTGCGGTAGATGATAATGAGCAGAATCTGATGGTATTAGAACATCTTTTACATAAGACAAAGGTTAAAATGGAAACCGTGATGGATGGAAATACTGCCGTTCAAAAATGTGAAGAGAAAACATATGATTTACTTCTTTTAGACCATATGATGCCAAAGCCGGATGGCATAGAGACGCTGCACCTCATCCGTGCAGATGAGAAAGGACGAAATCATTATACGCAGGCAGTGGCATTTACCGCTAATGCAACAGCTGGTGCAAAAGAACTGTACAAAAACGAAGGATTTTCAGAGTATATTACCAAGCCGGTAAAACCGGGTACACTGGAGATTGTGCTGCAGAAATATCTTAGGGATTATCTGCCGGAAGAAAATATGGTTTTCCAGGGAAACATGGATGATACAAAGATAACAAAGCTAAGAGGCTTATTACATTATCTTGAGAAGAATGGAATTGCAGCAGAGGAAGGCTTATCCTATGCGGATGGAGATGAACAGTTCTATAAAGAATTGTTAGGCATCTTTGCAAAAGAAAAAGAGAAGAAGCAGCATCATTTAGAGAAAGCGTTCCAATCTCTTAAGGTAAATCATGTAGTAACAATGAAAGAAGCTGCAACTATCATAGATTCAGATGCTGCAACAGATACAGAGATGATGAACGAATTATGGAAAATATTCGTAACCCAGTCCCATGGACTAAAGGGTGAAGCCTGGGGCATCGGAGCCAGAACGCTTGGAGATTTCTTTTACCAGCTGGAGTGTGCCGGAAAAGAAAAAAACATCGAAAAGATAGAGCATTTTTATCCGAAAGCCATGGAAGAGTGGCAGCAGGTAGTAGATGCTATTCAAAGAGTATTATAAAAAGAGAACCGGAAGCCGGATAAAAGAAGCTGGTCTTTTCACTGGCTGTCTGTAATGGTGGTAAGACTATAGTGTGTTTGTAGAGACAGACCTCAACAAAGCAAGTGCTATTGAAAAGAACAAGAGGGAATTCAAAGAACAGCTTGAAAAGGGCAATTTTTCTGTCCGGAATCTTGCAGAGGTATCTGTGGATGAATAAAGTTTTCAACGATAATAGACGGAAACCATGAACTTTAAATTTTGATGGTTTCAAAATAATAAGACTTATGATATAATAATAGGCTGTATTAAGCTCCTTTTGTCAACATGGCAGAAAAGAGTTTGATACAGCTTAAAAATTTGCATGATAAATTATGTAGTAAAATAACATAGAAAGGCGAAAAACCTGATAACTTAAGGATTTTCGAACAGGTAAAAGATAAAATGAAACTTGGAATCGTAGGTTTACCAAACGTAGGAAAAAGTACATTATTTAATTCACTGACCAAAGCAGGCGCAGAATCAGCCAATTATCCGTTTTGTACCATTGACCCGAATGTGGGAATCGTAACCGTACCGGATAACCGTCTGAAGGTGTTAGGCGAGATGTATCATTCCAAGAAAGTAACACCGGCAGTCATTGAATTTGTAGATATTGCAGGACTTGTAAAAGGAGCCAGCAAAGGAGAGGGACTTGGAAACCAGTTCCTTGCTAATATTCGTGAAGTAGATGCCATCGTTCATGTTGTACGTTGTTTTGAAGATACCAACGTAGTCCATGTAGACGGAAGCATTGACCCGGTTCGTGATATTGAGACCATTAATTTAGAACTTATCTTTTCTGATATTGAAATCTTGGAAAGAAGAATTGCAAAAGTTACCAAGCAGGCAAGAATGGACAAGACACTTGCAAAAGAAGAGGCACTTTTGAAATCCTTAAAGGCACATCTGGAAGAAGGAAAGATGGCAAAGACTTATCCGTTGAGTGATGATGAGGACGAGCAGGCATGGTTTGCATCTTATAATTTATTAACTGCAAAACCGGTTATCTATGCAGCAAATGTAAGTGAGGATGACCTTGCAGATGATGGCGCAAACAATCCACATGTTGCAAGAGTAAGAGAACAGGCAGCCGCAGAAAACAGTGAAGTATTTGTTATCTGCGCACAGATTGAACAGGAAATTGCAGAATTAGATGATGATGAAAAAGCAATGTTCTTAGAGGACCTTGGATTAAAAGAATCCGGACTTGAGAAACTGATTGCAGCAAGTTATAAATTGTTAGGACTTATCAGCTACCTTACATCAGGAGAAGATGAGACAAGAGCATGGACTATTACCAAAGGAACCAAGGCACCGCAGGCGGCAGGAAAGATTCATACCGACTTTGAGCGTGGATTTATCCGTGCAGAGGTGGTATCCTATGACCATCTGATTGAGTGTGGAAGCATGACAGCAGCAAAAGAAAAGGGACTGGTAAGACTGGAAGGAAAAGATTACGTTGTTCAGGATGGTGATATTATCTTATTCCGTTTCAACGTATAAGGAACTTTTTGAAAAATCCGGCATAGTATAAATAGAAGAAAAGGCACAGTGGGGCAGGCACATGATACGCTATTGTGAATTGTGTGAAAAGCAGGTGATTAATATTGCAGACTGTTGCTGCCTGGGAAATGTGGTGGATTTGGAACTGGATGAGTGCAATGGAAGAATCTGTGCACTGGTTGTAGCTGCGCCGGGAAAATTTTTCTGTATTTTTTGTCCGGCATGCGAATATATTATTCCATGGAAACGTGTTGTGCGGATTGGACCGGATATTATTCTGGTAGATGTCTGTGTAGAAGATGTGAAAAGTTAGTTGACATAAGAATACGAGAAAGTTATACTAAAAATAGTACGACCAATATTTGTAAAAGCTGATATCAGCAGTTCTTTATGAATGTTTGGTGATGGAAAAACGGTATTATTTACGCAAAATTCACAAAGCGTGTTTTGCGTAGCTTTTAGAATAGGAGAAAAAAGATGAAGTGCCCATTTTGCAGCAGTGAAAATACCAGAGTAATTGATTCGAGACCGGCAGATGACAATAACTCCATTCGCCGGAGAAGATTATGTGACGATTGTGGAAAACGTTTCACAACTTATGAAAAAGTTGAGACAATTCCATTGATTGTAATAAAAAAGGATAACTGCAGAGAGCAGTATGACCGTTCCAAGATTGAAGCAGGTGTACTTCGTGCCTGCCATAAGAGACCGGTATCCGTGGAGCAGATAACCAGACTGGTTGATGAAGTGGAGACAGAGATTTTTAATCGGGAAGAAAAGGAAATCCCAAGTACTGTAATTGGTGAGATTCTGATGGATAAGATTAAAGATTTAGATGCAGTGGCGTATGTTCGTTTTGCATCTGTATATCGTGAATTTAAGGATGTAAATACCTTTATGAATGAGTTAAAGAAAATGCTGGATAAATAAAAGAAAATCTTTTTGGAGAAAAGGGTTGATTTTTGTTGAATTTATCCGATAAAATTAGTGGCAGATAATTATGATGTGAGGAACGTGATCGTTATGAATATTTCAGGAATTCGTCCCAATGCGGGATTTTACGATTACAACAGCATACAGAATATCCGGAATGCAGTAGAAGATACACCGGTTGTTAAGACGGCAGCAGATGCCGGTGCATCTGAACAGCAGCAGAAGGATACCTTAGAGACTCCGGTACGAAGAGAACAGGATTTTGGGGCAGCAGATTATGCAGCACAGTACCAGCCGGATCGTACCTACGAGATGAAAGGTTCTGAAAGTGATATACATAGCCTGGATGTTGAGAAGGCATTATCCGATATGCACAAGGATCAGGTGCTGCAGCAGTATCAGTTCTTTGTGGGAGAGAACATTGAACAGAGCGGAATCCGGCAGATTACTGCAACGGATACTGCAAAAGTGCGAAATGTAGAAAACTTTAATTTATAAGAGCAATTTTGATTATAAAAAAATAAGAGACCGTTAGAAGGTAAGATTCCTAAGAATTCTTAAGAATCTTACCTTTTTTACTTGCGGCAGTTATGCTTCTTTTGTATAATTAAATTCAGGCTTGCCTGAAGAACGGGAAGTATAAGAGAAAGAGGATAGGATATGAAGAAAGTGCAGGAAGACTGGAAGGAAGAAATGCTGCAGGTAGGTGTACTTACCAATACACATGGTGTGCGTGGCGAAGTGAAGGTATATCCGACAACAGATGATGTCATGCGTTTTAAAAAGCTGAAGCAGGTATTTTTGGATACTGGAAAAGAACCGATGGAGCTTCAGGTTACACAGGTGCGCTTCTTTAAAAATCTGGTAATATTAAAATTCAAAGAATTTGATAATATAAATGATGTAGAGAAGTATAAGAGCAGAGGGCTATATGTAACAAGGGAAAATGCTGTAAAGCTGGCTCCGAATGAATATTTCGTGGCTGATTTGATTGGCTTAAAGGCAGTCGGAGATGACGGAGAAGATTTAGGTGAAGTAAAGGATGTACTTCAGACCGGTGCAAATGACATTTATGTATTACATAAAGATGGGGAAGATGATATTTTACTTCCGGCAATTAAGGATTGTGTAAAAAATGTCAATATAGAGGAAGGCACCATTACGGTACACCTTTTAAATGGGCTTCGTGATATTAATAAGAAGTAGGTAGCAAAATGAATTTTCATATATTAACATTATTTCCGGATATGGTAGAACGGGGACTGAATACCAGTATCATCGGAAGAGCAGTTGGCAAAGGACTTTTAAATATAGAAACAATTAACATCCGGGATTATACGTTAGACCGTCATAAAAAAGTAGATGATTATCCGTATGGTGGCGGAGCCGGGATGGTAATGCAGGCACAGCCGATTTATGATGCGTGGCAGGCAGTGGCGCAGAAGATTGGAAGAAAGCCAAGAACAGTATATCTTACACCTCAGGGCAATACGTTTCAGCAGGAAATGGCAAAGGATTATGCGAAGGAAGAAGACCTGGTATTGCTTTGTGGGCATTATGAGGGCATCGATGAACGTGTGTTAGAAGAAATTGTGACGGATTATGTGTCGATTGGAGATTATGTGCTGACAGGAGGAGAACTTCCGGCAATGGTCATGGTGGATGCGATATCCCGTATGGTGCCTGGCGTACTGGCAAATGATGAATCCGGAACCACAGAATCCTTTGAAGGAAATTTATTGGAATATCCGCAGTATAGCAGACCGGAAGACTGGATGGGAAAGAAAGTTCCAGCTATTTTGCTTTCCGGAGACCATGCAAAGGTAGAAGCATGGAGGAGAGAACAATCCATTAAAAGAACCATGGAACGAAGACCGGATTTGCTGGCAGATGCAGATTTGACAGCAAAGGAGAAAGCAATGGTTGAGCATTTGCTGGACAAATCACAGGGTAAATGCTAGAATGTGTCTAGCAGTAATAGGAATGGAAGAGATTCCGCAGGAGGAAGACGGTAGTGAAAAGCTTTTTTGATGTGCTGAAAACGATGTTTTACCGTAAAAATGCGAAGAGTTATGGGACGCCGGACCGGAGCAGAAAAGAGCCGGTGACACAACAGAAGGTACAGATAAGAAATACAGAGACCAGAAAGGCAGCCCCTTCGTTAAAAGAAAACGAACAGCATAACAGGTCAGAGAGGACAAACAGTAAGGTGGATAAAGGAATGGATAAGGAAGATTTCTTATTAAAGCAGATTGATGAATTCCGTGAGAAAGCAAAACAGCTTCAGGCTTTGCTTGTTACAAAAGAAGACAAAGTGCAGGAATTACAGAATATCGTAGATGAAAGAGAAGAAAAAGCAAAAGAACTGCAGCATGTTTTAAATGCACGTAAATCAGAAGCAGATGTTCTTCTTACCGGAGTACACGGTCAGATGGAAGAAATGATTAACCGTGTAGAAGAAAAATTGAATGCACTGTCTGAAAAGATTGCAGCAGACGTAAGTGATTCCACCGGAAGAACCGCAGAACAGACTGCACAGATGCAGGCATCTTTACAGGAAATTTCCCAGCAGTTAGACAGCATGAAACTGGAACTGGCTGAGAAAATACATACCGAAGATGTAAAGTGCTACCGCAATATGCAGGACTTAATTAAAGAGCTTACCGTTAAGTTAGAGGAAAATGATACTTTAGAGAAGGGCTTGAATACCGTAAAAGGTTATGCAAAATGCTTAACCTGGTTTTCTGTTATCAATTTTGTAGTATTGGTGGCATTTATTCTATATTCTCTTGGAGTATTTAATTTTTAAGCAGTAGTTAAAACGAGGAATTATATGACACAGGGAAAGAGAAAGACATGGGTAATTGGACATAAGAATCCGGACACAGATTCTATTTGTGCGGCGATTGCCTATGCAGATTTAAAAAATCAAACAGAGGACGGTATTTTTATACCGAAAAGAGCAGGACATATGAACGAAGAGACGAAGTATGTCCTAAAATTTTTTGATGTACCGGAACCGGAACTGGTAACAGATGTCGGTGCACAGATTAAGGATATTGAATATCGTAGAACGGAGGGTGTCAGCAGTCACATTTCCATTAAACGGGCATGGGAGCTGATGAAGAATTTAGATGTCGTGTCATTGCCAATTACTGACAATGAGAACAATCTGCAGGGAATGGTTGTTACCAGTGATATTGCAAAATCCTATATGGATGTATTGGACAACCGGATTCTTGCAACTGCCCGGACGCAGTATAAGAATATTGTTGAAACTTTAAATGGAACTCTTGTAACAGGAAATGAGCATGGTTACTTCATAAAAGGTAAGGTTGTTGTTGCGGCTACTACACCGGATATGATGGAGCAGTATATTGAAGATGACGATATGGTTATCTTAGGAGACCGTTATGAATCACAGTTCTGTGCATTGGAAATGAATGCAAGCTGTGTGATTGTCTGTTCCGGAGCGAAGATTACAAAGACCATTGTGCAGCTTGCAGAAGAGAAAGACTGTATGCTTATCAGCACACCATATGACACATTTACCGTGGCGCGTTTGATTAATCAGAGTATGCCGATTAAATATATTATGAAAAAGGAGCATCTGATTACATTCGAATTAGAGGATTATGTGGATGATGTGAAAGAGACTATGTCTAAAGTGCGTCATCGTGATTTTCCGGTACTGGATGAGAATGGAAAATATGTCGGTATGTTTTCCAGACGAAATCTTTTAAATTTACAGAAAAAACAGGTGATCCTTGTTGACCATAATGAAAAATCCCAGGCAGTAGATGGAATCGAAGATGCAGAAATTTTAGAAATTATTGACCATCACCGACTGGGCAGCCTTGAGACGATTGCTCCGGTATTTTTCCGGAACCAGCCACTGGGCTGTACTTCAACGATTATTTATCAGATGTATCAGGAAAAGGGAGCAGCCATTGATAAAAAGACAGCCGGAATTCTTTTGGCAGCAATTATTTCAGATACCTTGATGTTCCGTTCACCGACCTGTACACAGATGGACCGGGCAGCAGCAGAAGCGCTGGCGAAGATTGCAGAAGTAGATATTGAAGAGCTGGCCAAGAAGATGTTTGAAGCCGGCAGTGATTTTAAGAAAAAGACAACAGAAGAACTGTTTTATCAGGATTTTAAAACCTTCCATACCGATGAATTTGATTTTGGTGTAGCACAGCTTAGTGCCATGAGTGACGTGCAGCTTGGCATGGCGAAGAAGAAGCTGCAGCCATATCTGGAAATTGCATTGGGAGAGCAGAAACTGGATGCCGTATTTGTGATGCTGACGGACATTCTGGATGAGAATTCGGAAGTAATCTATGCCGGAGCACAGGCAGGCAGCCTTTTAAAGGAGTGCTTTGGAGAGCCGGATGAATCAGGCAGCTTTTACTTAAAGGGAGTAGTATCCCGTAAGAAACAGATGATTCCGACATTAATGGCAGGATTGCAGCAAGCGTAAATGCTTACGGCAGGATGATGGCAGGTATAAATGCCCATATCAGAGACAGAAATAAGATAACAACCTATACAGGAGAATTGAAATGGCGAAAGAAACATGGAAGCCGGGTAATATGTTATATCCGGTTCCAGCAGTGATGGTAAGCTGCCAGAGACCGACAGAAAAACCGAATATTATTACGGTAGCGTGGGCAGGAACGGTATGTACGAATCCGCCAATGCTTTCCATATCTGTCCGTCCGGAACGATATTCCCATGGAATAATCGCGGAAACCGGCGAATTTGTTGTAAATCTTGTGACGAAGGATCTGGTCTGTGCCACGGATTATTGTGGCGTAAAAACCGGCCGTGACGTTGACAAGTTTGATGCCATGCATCTGACACCACTGAAACTTCCGCAGGTATCGGCACCGGGAATTGCAGAAAGTCCGGTAAACATTGCCTGCAAGGTAAGCCAGATATTACATCTTGGAAGCCATGATATGTTTCTGGCAGATGTAGTAGGCGTTACCGTTGATGATTCCTATATGAATGAAAAAGGTAAATTCGAACTGAATCAGAGCGGGCTGGTGACTTATTCCCATGGAGAATATTTTCTGCTGGGTAAGAAACTTGGAAGCTTTGGTTACAGCGTAAAGAAGCAGAAGCCTTCAAAGAATGGCAGAAAGAAGAAAGCGAAGTAAAAGAGCGAAATAAAAAAGAATAAAATAAAAAGGACAAAATAACTGAAAATATAAGAAATTATAGAAAGCGGAACAGAGAGAAAAATCTTCTCGTTGTTCCGCTTTTTGAATAACATTTATTTTAGATATTTATTTTAAAAGTAAATCCATCAGACAGGCAAATACATCATCTGCCTGATTCTGCCAGTTGGTGCAGATGGCTTCCGCCTGTTCCTTTGTCTGGACAGTTAAAGTAAAATCAAGGCGGGTACGGCCTTTTTCCCGGAGCTGGCATCGCACACCGTATTCCTGTTCCGGTGTTTTGTAATAATCGGATAGATATGCATTTTCTGTTTTAATGGCAAGCTTATTTGCCTGAAAATAAGCAGCAATATCTTCTTCAATAGAAGGGGATATTTTGTCATGAAAAAAATGCAGCGTTTCTTTTCCTGCAGGAGTAATGATATACCGTGTACTGTTGTGGGTGTTTTCCGTACGGACAAGCCCGGAATCCATCAGGTCATGAATGACCTGCTGAATCGTAAAGTAGTCGGTATATTCCCTGTCTAAAAAGAAATCTGAAATCTGCGCATTGGACAATGGAAAATCAATATGTTCAAGCATGTGCAGAATAATTAATTTATATAAAGTAGCTGGTTCAGCCATAAAATCACCTCTTAGTTGCTAAGCGTCCCTGGTAAGTATTCCGTTCTTTTAAGCGGCGGTGAATCTGATTTAAAACAGTCCGTTTTCCAGTGCTCCACATCGGCGCAATCAGTAAATCCTTCGGACCATCGCCGGTAATCCGGTGAATCACCATTTCCGGCGGCAGAAGCTCCAGACAGTCAATAATCATTTCACAGTATTCATTCATGGAAAATACCGGAAAATGCGTCTTTTCATAATAAGCGGCTAAATCGGTGCCGGATAATACATGAAGCAGCTGTAGCTTGATTCCCCAGACCGGGAGATTTGCAATTGCCTGAACGGAAGCAGACATCATTTCTCTGGTTTCGTGGGGCAGTCCTAAAATCAGATGAACAATCACCTTGATAGAAAGGGCGTGAAGGGCGAAGAGACTTTTTTGAAAAGTCTCATAAGTAAAGCCGCTTCGTGTAAACACTCTGGTGTCATCATGGATTGTCTGTAAACCAAGTTCCACCCAGACGGTTTTCTTTTCATTGATTTCGGCAAGCAGTGAAAGAATCTCAGGCTGCAGACAGTCAGGTCTTGTGGCAATGGAAATAATAACCACATCCGGGTCATTTACTGCCTGCATATAAAGATCCCGCAGGTGTTCCACAGAACCATAAGTATTCGTGAATGCCTGAAAATATGCAATGAATTTGTTACAGTTTCTTTTTGCTCTCAGAATCCTTTTTTCAGTTTCTAACTGCTCTGTGATAGAAAGTGTGGGAGAGGCGGCAAAATCTCCGGAGCCACCGGCAGAGCAGAAAATACAGCCTCTGGTATCTAAGCGTCCGTCACGGTTGGGACAACTGAGTCCGGCATTTAATGCAATCCGGTATACCTTTTCGTGATAGGTATTTTTTAAATAGTAGTCCAGAGAGTGGTAGCGCTTCTCCCCCCACAGTGAAATCGTGTCGTTTTTCATTAGCGGATGTGTGATTTGACTGCCTGGCTTACCACTTCGGCAACACGCGGGTCAAATGCTTCCGGCATAATAAAGTCTTCATTTAATTCTTCATCAGATACTAACCCTGCAATTGCTTTTGCAGCAGCAAGCTTCATTTCTTCTGTAATCTGGGAAGCGTGTCCTTCTAAAGCACCTTTGAAGATTCCCGGGAAAGCAACGACGTTGTTTACCTGATTCGGGAAATCGCTTCTTCCGGTTCCGACCACTTTAGCACCTGCAGCTTTGGCAAGGTCTGGCATGATTTCCGGAGTAGGATTTGCCATGGCAAAAAGAATGGCATCTTTATTCATGGATGCAACCATTTCCTGAGTCACGATATTCGGTGCGGAAACACCAACGAAGATATCAGCACCCTTTAATGCATCGGCAAGGGTACCGGATTCATTGGAAAGGTTGGTAACTTCGGTCATTTTCTTCTGCATCCAGTTTAAGTCAGGATAATCTTTGCCGATGATTCCCATGCGGTCACACATAATAACATTTTTAAAGCCGTAAGTCAGTAACAGTTTGGTGATGGCAACACCGGCAGAACCGGCACCATTTACAACAACGCGGCAGTTTTCTTTTTCTTTTCCGGTTACTTTTAATGCGTTGATGATTCCGGCAAGAACAACAATAGCAGTACCATGCTGGTCGTCATGGAAGACCGGAATATCAAGCATTTCCTTTAAACGCTCTTCAATTTCAAAACAACGTGGAGCGGAAATATCCTCTAAGTTGATGCCGCCGAATCCCGGAGCAATATTTTTAACAGTTTTTATAATTTCTTCGGTATCCTGTGTGTCAAGGCAGATTGGAACAGCATTGACATTTCCGAATTCTTTAAACAGTACACATTTTCCTTCCATAACCGGCATGGCTGCGTACGGTCCGATGTTTCCAAGACCAAGAACAGCACTTCCGTCTGATACAACGGCAACGGTGTTGGCTTTCATGGTATAAGTATAAGCTTCTTCTTTATTTTCTGCGATGATACGGCAAGGTGCCGCAACACCAGGTGTGTATGCGATAGATAAATCTTCCCGGGTCTTTACCGGTGTCTTGGAGATGGTTTCTAATTTTCCATTCCATTTTTTATGCATTTCAATTGCTTTTTCGTTGGTATCCATAGTTCGTCTCCTTTTCTTAGCCATTGATTACTTCCGTCTAGTATCATATCATTAAAAAATTTTTAAAGCAAGAAAAAGGACTTCCTATTTGAAAGAAACTGTTGTATAATACGAAAAGACGAATCTTACGTTCCAATTATTTTTATTTCAAAAAGAAATCCCAATTATTTAGCAGATAATCAAATAAGCAAGAGGTAAGGAGAATAGAATGAGAGAGAAGTATGAAAGTCTTTCTGCAGCAGTGCTGCGTGAACTGGCGAAAGCAAGGGGAATGAAAGGAATTTCTACCTTAAAGAAAGCTGAATTAGTAGAAGCTATGCTGGCGGAAGATGAAAAGGAAGCAAAGGTGCAGGAAGCAAAGAAAGAAGCAGAAGGCACAACAGAAACTACGGAGCAGGTAGCAGAAACCAGAACTTATCGCGCAGAACGTCCGCACCGGGAAAATGCAGCGAGGGGACATGAGGGCGAGATGCGTCGAAGCACAGTAAGACATACACCGGATGAGCATATTTCGGAAAAAGATGAAACGGAGCGTGTGGCAGAAGAAAACAAGGACTTAGACAGCGGTGTGAAGGCACATGGAATTCTTGAAGTTATGCCGGATGGATTCGGATTTATCCGTTGTGAAAATTATCTGCCGGGAGAGCATGATGTCTATGTTTCTCCATCCCAGATTCGTAAGTTCAATCTGAAAACCGGAGATATTGTGACCGGAAATACCAGAATTAAGACGCAGGCTGAGAAATTCTCCGCATTATTATACATTACTTCTATTAACGACCTGCATCCGTCAGAGGCTGTAAAGCGGAAGAATTTTGAAGATTTAACTCCGATCTTTCCGGATGAGAGAATCCGGCTTGAGACAAGCCATAGTGCAATGGCAATGCGAATTGTAGATTTAGTATCTCCGATTGGTAAGGGACAGCGTGGAATGATTGTTTCCCCACCAAAAGCAGGTAAGACTACATTATTAAAAGGTGTGGCACAGGCAGTAAAGCAGAATAACCCGGAGATGCATCTGATTATCTTATTAATTGATGAGCGGCCGGAGGAAGTTACCGATATTAAGGAAGCAATTGAAGGACCAAATGTAGAAGTTATTTATTCTACCTTTGACGAATTGCCGGAGCATCATAAGAGAGTATCCGAGATGGTAATTGAGAGAGCAAAACGTCTGGTAGAACATAAGAAGGATGTTATGATTCTCTTAGACAGTATTACAAGACTTGCAAGAGCATATAACCTTACAGTTCCGCCAAGTGGAAGAACCTTATCCGGTGGTCTTGACCCGGCAGCCCTCCATATGCCGAAGCGTTTCTTTGGTGCAGCACGTAATATGCGTGAGGGCGGAAGCCTTACGATCCTTGCAACAGCACTGGTAGATACCGGAAGCAAGATGGATGATGTTGTTTACGAGGAATTTAAGGGAACCGGTAACATGGAACTGGTGCTTGACCGTAAGTTATCTGAGAAACGTGTATTCCCTGCAATTGACATTGTAAAATCTGGTACAAGAAGAGAAGACCTCTTACTGACACAGGAAGAGCAGGAGGCCGTATTTATTATGCGTAAGGCAATCAATGGCATGCGTACCGATGAAGCGGTTGAGAGCATCTTGAATATGTTTGTCCGGACGAAAAACAACCGGGAATATATCCAGACTGTAAAAAAGACAAAATTTGTTTAAAAACACTTGCATAACAGCTTTTCCTATGCTACAATGAATAAGCTGTTTATTCGGAAACTAAACAGTATCGCACTTAAATTAGACAAATGTCGTAATTGCGAAGCAATTCATATATGAGAGGTGAGAGACATGAGAGAAGGAATCCATCCAGATTATTATCAGGCAACAGTTACATGTAACTGTGGTAACACATTCGTAACTGGTTCAACCAAAGAGGATATTCACGTTGAAATTTGTTCCAAATGCCATCCATTCTATACTGGACAGCAGAAAGCTAACCAGGCTCGTGGACGTATTGAGCAGTTCAATAAGAAATACGGCATGAAATAGAAATTGCACAATGTGACTGAAAGATAAGGTTGAGGTTTCTAATCTCAACCTTTTTTTAGAAACAGGAAGAGAGGTCACACATGAAATATTCGGGAATCGGTGGACAGGCAGTTTTAGAAGGCGTAATGATGAAAAATAAGGAAAAGTACGCCGTGGCAGTCCGGAAGCCGGATGGAGAGATTACCGTTGATACCAAAGAGTATTATGGACTGATTAAAAACAAGACATTGCGGAACATTCCGATTTTACGTGGAGTGTTAAGTTTTGTGGAGTCTTTGACGCTTGGAATATCAACGCTTACATATTCCGCATCTTTCTTTGAAGAGGATGAGGAAGATACCAAAGTAAAAAAGAAAGAATTAACAAAAGAGGCAGCAGCAAAAAAAGAAAAAGCAGAAATGGGTATTACTGTTGCATTTTCCTTTGTACTTGCCATTGGAATCTTTATGATTCTGCCATATTATCTTTCTTTGATTTTTCAGAAATTTATTACATCCCATGTGGCACTGGCGCTGATTGAAGGTGTCATCCGAATGATGATTTTTTTGGCATACATTGCTTCGATTTCCTTAATGAAGGATATCCAGCGTGTATTCATGTATCATGGAGCAGAGCACAAATGCATTAACTGCATTGAACATGGAATGGAACTGAATGTAGAAAACGTGAGAAAGAGTTCCAGACTGCATAAGCGGTGTGGTACAAGTTTTCTCCTGTTTGTAATGATTATCAGTATTATTTTCTTTGCATTTATTGATGTAAAGAGCCGGATTTTGAAGGTAGTGCTTCGTTTGCTGCTGATACCGGTGATTGCTGGTGTGTCATATGAATTTATCCGGCTTGCCGGAAAAAGTGATAATCCGGTAGTGAATTTGTTAAGTAAACCAGGATTATGGTTACAGAAGCTCACTACAAGAGAACCGGACGATTCTATGATTGAGGTTGGTATTGCTTCCGTGGAAGCAGTATTTGACTGGAAAAAATATTTGAGCGAAATGTAAAAGAAAAGGGCGTAATATATGACTTATAGAGAGGCAGTGGAATTTGGTACAAAGTGTCTTACAGATGCAGGAGTGCCGGATGCCGCACTGGATGCATGGTATCTTTTACAGATGGTATGCAAGATTGAACGCAGTTACTACTACGTTCACGGGGAAGAAGATATTACACAGGATGCTCAGAAGGAATATGAGATTGCAGTACAAAAACGTGCCGAACATATTCCGTTACAGTATATTATTGGAGAACAGGAATTTATGGGGCTTCGATTCAAAGTAAATTCCAATGTTCTGATACCGCGGCAGGATACCGAGACTTTAGTGGAGCAGGTATTGAAGATTGTAAAGCCGGGGATGAAAGTATTAGACCTTTGTACAGGGTCTGGTTGTGTATTGATTAGTGTGTTGAAAAATGCACCGGAACTTACCGGTATGGGAAGCGACATTTCCAAAACAGCTTTATTAGTAGCGAAGGAAAACGCAAAGCTGCATGAAGTGGATGCCGAGTGGGTACGGAGTGATTTATTTGATAATATAACAGAGACCTTTGATGTCATTATGGCAAATCCACCATATATCCCGACAGGAGAGATTCTGTCACTGATGCCGGAGGTACGGGATTTTGAGCCGGAAAACGCATTAGATGGCGGAGCGGATGGCCTTGATTTTTATCGGAAGATTGTCGGACAGGTAAAGGATTATTTGAATCCTGGCGGATATGTTTACATGGAAATCGGATATGACCAGGGAGAAGCTGTCTCAGAGCTGATGCGTAACGCAGGATTTACAGAAGTTGAAGTAATCAAAGACCTTGCACGAAATGACCGTGTGGTAAAAGGGAAAGGAAATTAAAATGTTTGATCGTTTAGAGGATTTATTGATTCGTTATGAAGAGTTGATGAGTGAGTTAAGTGAACCGGATGTGGCAAATAATCCGGAGCGTTTTCGTAAGCTGATGAAGGAGCAGAGCGATTTAACTCCTATCGTGGAAGCTTATAAAGAATATAAACAGTGTAAGCAGAATATTGAAGATTCTCTTGCTATGCTGGACGAAGAAACAGATGAAGAAATGAAGGAGCTTGCAAAGGAAGAGTTAAATGATTCCAAAGCAAGAGTAGAAGAATTAGAGCAGAAACTAAAAATTCTTCTTCTTCCAAAAGACCCGAATGATGACAAGAACGTTATTGTGGAAATCCGTGCCGGTGCCGGCGGAGATGAAGCTGCTTTATTTGCAGCTGAGATTTATCGTATGTATGTCCATTATGCTGAAAGCAGACGCTGGAAAGTAGAGACAATGGAGTGCGAAGAAATCGGAATTGGTGGAATGAAGAGTGTTACTTTCATGATTACCGGACAGGGTGCTTACTCTGTTATGAAATATGAATCCGGTGTACATCGTGTACAACGTGTGCCTGAGACAGAGTCCGGTGGACGTATCCATACGTCTACCATTACAGTAGCAGTAATGCCGGAGGCAGAAGAAGTTGATGTCCAGATTGATGAAAAGGATATCCGAATCGACGTTATGCGTGCATCCGGAAACGGTGGACAGTGTGTCAATACTACAGACTCTGCAGTTCGTCTGACTCATTATCCAACCGGAATTGTAATCTACAGCCAGACAGAGAAATCACAGCTTCAGAATAAAGAGAAAGCATTTGCGCTTTTACGTGCCAAATTATACGACATGGAATGCCAGAAGGCTCATGATGCAGAAGCAGAAGCCAGAAGAAGCCAGATTGGTACCGGTGACCGTTCTGAGAAGATTCGTACTTACAACTTCCCACAGGGACGTGTAACCGACCACAGAATCAATCTTACCCTTTATAAACTGGACAAGATTATGAATGGTGATATCCAGGAAATCTTAGATGCATTGATTGCAGCAGATCAGGCAGCAAAATTAGCGAAGATGAATGAGAATTAATAAGAATTAGTAAGAATCAAGAAAAGCGGTCTTTTGATTAGGTCAAAGGATTGCTTTTTTCTTGTAGGTATTAGGATACTTTGGAGAGTCAAGTATTAGAGTCTATAAGAAAAACAAGAATAGAAGAGGAAATAACAATAGTATTTATGATAATCAAATTGGAAAAAAGACATAATTATGGTATAATTAGACTATGAATAGGGAGGTGTATATTATGCCACAAATAATTCCAATTAAAGATTTGAAGAATACATCAGAGATATCGGATATGTGCCATAAGGCAGCGGAACCAATTTATGTTACGAAAAATGGATATGGAGATATGGTAATTATGAGCATGGAGACTTATGAGTCAACCATGAGACAGATTGCCATGTACAGAGATATTGAAATATCTGAAAAGCAAATAGAGGCAGGACAGGTAAAGGATGCCAGAACTGCGCTTAGAGAAATGAAGGCGAAGTATGGCATATAAAATAAATGTTACTGAACATGCGAATGAACTGCTTGATAATCTTGTGTATCATTTAATTTATTGCTTAAGGAATGAACAGGCAGCAAAGCATCTGTTGGATAGTATAGATACTATCTATGACAGGCTAGAGGTTAATCCATTTCAGTTCGCAGAGTGCAGAGATGCATATCTTGCTAAAAGAGGATATCGTGAGGCAGTTGTATCACAGATGAATTATATTATCGTTTTTGATGTGAGAGCAGATGTTGTAAATGTAGTTGGTATTTTTCATCAGTTAGAGAATTATCAAAGTAAATTATAAAAAATGTGTTGTATTCATCCTACAAATTAAATTTAGTATAATAGAAATACTGCAAAGTAAAATTTGGTAATGGAAGATATTGCAACTAATAAAAATGACAGGTCTGTTAGTTCCGTATAAATAAAATTCAATTGGAAATACTATTTGAAGAAGTAGAATATATAGATGAGGTGAGCACATATGGAACAGGAAACACAGGAGCAAACTAATAAGTTTAATAATAAAATCTATTATATTCTTCCAGAGTTTTCAGGTAAGAATGTTCCTATTATAGAAGTTGCTAAACTAATGGGAAAAGACCAGCAGTTTATTCGGCAGGGAATAATAAGGGGGATTTTGCCGATTGGAGTTGCATTTAAGAAAACAATCCCAAATGGTAGTTATGAAGGGAAAGAATCATCTCAATACGATTTTTATGTTAGCCCAAAATTATTATGGGAATATACTGGAATAATTTATAAAGAATAATATAAAAGTAATACAGGAGAGGTTATTGTGTGCCACCACCAAAAGTTAGGTTTCAAATCTAACGATTGGTGGCTGTTTTTTGCTAAATATAACTACAGAGTATATACCGCAATTATCTTTCTATTAACTCCTTGCACTTCCCCTTCATCTACGGTATAATCGTAAAGTCCGTGTGCGACCAATCGCATGCGGAGATAAGAACGAATATATTGTGTTATGGATAGAGTGAAGGAGCAGGAAATGAAGAAGAAAATATGGGCGGCAGCTTTGATTTGCATTGTCGTATTAGGAATGCTGGATGGATGCGGACCAAAGGAGAAAGATACAGACAAGGAAGCAGCAGGAAATACAGAAACAGAAGCAGTGGAAGGGATCCATGCCACAGAGACGGAGACAGAGGCACAGGGAAATCTTAAGGAAGATACCTGGTATGTTTTATCCGGTATGTATCAGCACAAAATGGAAACCGAAGAGAATACCGCTGTGATAAAAAATGTCAATGTATACAATATGGCAGGAACCATGGATGGTGAGACCTTTGTGCAGGCATCTGATTTTACCAATCATTTAAATCAGGCGGAGTATGAGATAAGCTGGAATCGTACTGAGGCAGACGAAGAAGGAAATACAGTTTATACGGTTACTTTATCTGCAAAGATTCCGTGGAATGGCATACAGACGGATGCAGAAGCTTATATCGAATATGAAGACATCAGCCTCGTGGATGCAACTACCGGAATGGTGCTGCCGCAGCATGTAGCTGCAACAGACAGTTCCATGGCTATGATGGCAGAAGTGGCTTGTGCCGGCACAACATATCAGGTGGCAGCCACAGAAGATACAGAGACAACATTTGGTGACTGGACGGTAGAGGATGGCAGTGAGTATCCGATGGTGACTTACTATGAAATAAAAGAGACTTATAAAGTAACAGCACCGACAGAATATAAGGGACTGCTGTTCGTATTACAGACACAGCGTACCGCAGAAGAATATGAAAATGGAATTGTAAAGGGTCTTGGAACAGATGAAGCACATACATTTGATGGCACAATCAATGATGGAAGTGTCGCAATTGAGTTAGACCGGGATTATGAGTATATCAATGCAGAATAGAAACTGAGCAAAGTGGGCAAAGCTTACTTTGTATCAGCATGAAACAGAATCGTCGAAAGGTGGTTCTGTTTTTCCACGTCTAAAGGAGCATATAATGGATTATAGCAGATTAGAAAAAGGAATTATGGATTTCATACAGGAAGAGCAGGTAAAACTTGGATACCGGAAAGAAAAAATCCGGTTATATTATCCTTTGAGTTCATTAAAACATTTTCTGGGAGAAGAAGTGAGCGGAAAATCAACGGAAGAATTGGAAAAAGAATTTTATGAAGCAGCAGGAATACGGCTTGGCAGAGTAGAAATTAGCAGAAACAAGGACCGCTTTTGTTTTGTAGTGCCGGAAGAAGGTGCAGAATATGTGCATGAAAAAAGAAGTGGAAATTCTTTTATTAAAAAGCTGGTGGCTCTGCTGCAGACACATCCTTGCACCATAGAGGACATCCATAAGCTGTTCTTAGGAACCGGCGAGAAGATACATTTTGAGAAAATTGAGACAGAGGATTTTGACTATCTTATTTATTTTGAAAGCGGAGAGGATTCCTATTATTATTGCTTTAAGGACGAAGGCTGCCATATCATCTATCATCGCTTTATGCCGGAGGATTACCGGGATTTGTTTTCTGACAACATAGAGTAAGCGAGGAAGAAAAGATGCAAAAGAAAATAAGCAGAGTAATTGCAGTATACAATCATTTCTTTGGAAAATATCGTTACGAATCCTAAGCTTGTCCTAGCCATTCGAAGGGAAAAATGGTAAAATAGAACTAATGATGTAAGTTAAGAAAAGAAGAAAATTCACAGAAATAAAAGATAGTAAGAGGAAGAAGAATGGCAGCAAAGTTTTATGCAGTCCGAAAAGGAAAGAAACCGGGTATTTATATGAGCTGGGATATATGTAAGCAGCAGACCGATGGTTTTCCGGGAGCAGAGTTTAAAAGCTTTCCAACAAGGGAAGCGGCAGAAGAATATATCGGTCAGAAGCAGCAGACAGTAGAAAAAGAGCCGGAAAATTATGCCTTTGTGGATGGTTCCTATAATATTGCAACTAAGGTATACGGATATGGCGGCTTTCTGATGGCAGATGGGAAAAAAGAAGTACTGCAGGGTTCAGGCTCGGAAGAAGAAATGGCTTCCATGCGTAATGTGGCAGGAGAAGTATTAGGAAGTATGGCTGCCATTGAGAAGGCGGTGGAGCTTGGACTGGCAGAGCTTACGATATATTATGACTATATGGGCATTGAAATGTGGGCAACAGGAGCATGGAAACGGAATAAGACAGGAACCATTGCTTATTATGACTATATTCAGAGCATAAAGGATAAAATTACGCTTCATTTTGTAAAAGTAAAAGGGCACTCAGGGGTAGAAGGAAATGAAGAAGCAGACCGGCTGGCAAAAGAGGCAGTCGGAATTGAAATATAGTATCTGCAGATGAGTGGATACGGGGATAAAAAGGAGAAAAGAAATGGTTTCATTAAAGGACGTGGCGAAACGTTGCGGTGTCTCAACGGCAACAGTAAGTAAAGCGTTGAATGGACATAGTGATATTGGGGAGAAGACCAGGATACGGATTAAAGAAGCAGCACAGGAGATGGGATATTTTCCGAATGCGGCAGCAAGGGCATTAAAGACGAACCGTTCTTATAACTTAGGAGTACTTTTTAAAGAGGAGGCCGGAAGAGGGCTTACCCATGAATATTTCTCTGGCATCTTAAATGGATTTAAAGAAAAGGCGGAAGAATTAGGCTATGATATCACTTTTATTAATAATGAGCATGTGAATCATAAGATGTCATATCTTGAACACTGCAAATACCGGAATTTTGATGGAGTTGGAATTGTGTGTGCCAGGTTTGATGAACCGGAGGTACAGGAACTTTTGCAGAGTAATATTCCGATTGTTACTGTGGATTATGTATATTACAACTGCACGGTTGTTTCTTCTAATAATGTAAAAGGGATGAATGAACTGGTACGTTATATTTATTCCAAGGGACACCGGAAAATTGCATACATTTATGGGGAAAAACATTCGGCTGTTACCAGAGATCGTCTGACCAGCTTTTTCCAGACAATGGAGAGCTTTAATCTGAATGTTCCGGATGACTATTTAAAGGAAGGAGAATATTTAGATACCAGGCTTGTGGCAAAGGCAACCAGGGAACTTTTAAATCTGCCTGACCCGCCGACCTGTATTCTCTACCCGGATGATACAGCATTAATTGGTGGGATTAATGTAATTGATGAAATGGGACTTAAAGTACCGGATGATATTTCTATTGCAGGTTTTGATGGAACGAAAGTATCCCAGCTGATGAGCCCAAAGATTACAACCATACGGCAGAATACCAGAAAGATTGGAGAAGAGGCCGTAAAACGTTTGGTACAGAGAATCGAGCAGCCTAAGACAACGCTGGTGGAGCGTGTGATTATCAATGGAGAACTTTTGGTAGGAGAATCAGTAGGAGGAATCTGATATGGCACTGCAATTTGTGCTGGGCAGTGCTGGAAGCGGAAAGTCAGGCTATGTATTCCGCAAAACAGTCAAAGAAGCTCAGAAGAATTTAAAGAAAAATTATTATGTAGTAGTACCGGAACAGTTCACGATGCAGACGCAGCGTGAACTTGTTCGGTTACAGGAAAAAAACAGTATTATGAATATAGATGTGGTCAGCTTCCAGCGACTGGCATATCGTATTTTCGATGAATTAGGAAAGACGAATATGGCAGTTTTAGAAGAGACCGGGAAAAACCTTGTATTGCGTAAGGTTGCCGAAGAGCGGATGGATGATTTATGCGTCATGCAGGGAAATATGAAAAAGATGGGATATATCAGTGAAGTGAAGTCCCTGATATCAGAGCTGACACAGTATAATATCGATCCGGATACTTTGGAAACATTTATTGAAGAGCAGAATATGCCACCGGCATTTTCCTATAAACTGCAGGATATCCTGACCATGTACCGGGGCTTTCGAAGTGCAATTTCCGGGATGTATATTACTGCTGAAGAAGTTTTAGAAGCCTTCTGTGATATGGCAGAGGAATCAAAGCTTTTACAGGATGCCGTGCTGGTTTTCGATGGATTTACCGGATTTACACCGATTCAGAATAACGTGCTTTACCGCCTGATGGGAATTGTATCAGATATATATGTGACAGTAACCATTGATCCGGCAGAGGATATTTATTCCTATCATGATATGCAGGAGCTGTTTGCCATGAGTAAGAAGACTGTAGCCAGCCTAATGAAAATGGCGGAAGAGAAGCATTTTGAAGTAACAGAGCCGGTGGTATTAAAGAATCCCAAAGCTGACCGGTTCCGGGAGGCACCGGTACTACGGTTCTTAGAGCAGAATCTGTTCCGTACCAGACATCATAGCTACGAAAAGAAGGATGAGAAAGAAATCAAAGAAGGCATAGAGATTTTATCCCTGCCAAATCCAAGAAGAGAACTGCAGTATGCAGCAGAAGAGATTGCAAGGCTGGTGCATACCGGAGCATACCGCTACCGGGATTTTGCCATTATTTCCGGTGCCATAGAAGAGTATGGAAGCTATGTGCCGCAGATTATGGAGGAGTTTGGCATTCCGTTTTTCTTAGATACAACGAAAAATATTTTACTGCATCCATTTTTGGAATTTGTCCGGTCTCTTTTGCAGGTAATCGAGGACAATTTTTCAGAGGAAGCAATGTTCCGTTATCTGCGCTGCGGATTATCACAAATCAGTGAGGATGAGATTGACCTGCTGGAAAATTATGTACTGGCAGCAGGCATCCGTGGAAAGAAAAAATGGGAGGCAAGATTTATTTATACCACCCATGAGGTTACGGAAGAAGATTTAGAAGCATTAAATGAACTACGGATCCGTGTAATGGAGCCATTTTCGGAATTGACGGCTGTATTTCGTAAAAAAGGTGCTACCGTACGGGAATGCACGACAGCACTCTATCAGTTTATTGTGTCCTTACAGATAGAGCAGCAGTTAAAATACCGGGAGAATCAGTATAAAGAGGCGAAGGACTTAGCCAAGGCAAAGGAATATGCACAGATTTATCGCATCGTAATGGATATTTTGGATAAGATGGCAACGCTTCTGGGTGATGAAGTCATGGACATATCCGAATATGCCAAGGTCTTAGAGGCTGGCTTTGAAGCAGCCAAAGTAGGCGTGATTCCGGGTGGCTATGACTGCGTGATGATTGGTGATATCGAAAGAACCCGTCTTGACGATATAAAAGTATTATTTATCGTGGGAGTCAATGATGGTATTGTGCCAAAATCCGATAATCGTGGCGGCATCATTTCCCAGCTGGAAAGAGAAGAACTTGCGAAAAATCATATGGAACTGGCTCCTACAGCAAGGGAACGTGTTTTTATCCAGCGTTTTTACCTTTATCTTGCAGTGACAAAGCCATCGAAAAAACTTTATCTTACCTATGCAAGGGTAGGCAGTGATGGAAGTGCAAAGCGCCCGTCCTATTTTATTCATATGATTGAGGGACTGTTCCCGGGGTTAAAAGCAGAGCTGATAACGGGAGAACAGGTTGATGAAACACTGGTAACACCGGAGAGCAGCATGGCATTTCTGTTAGAGGGACTGTATCAGGAAGATGCCGGGTGGAATGATGAGAAGGAAGTACTCTGGCAGGCTTTGCTGCATTGGTATGAAAAGGAACCGGCATATCGGGAGCAGGTAAAAGCTATTCTTGATGCAGCAGAGCTTAAATATCATGCAGAGCCAATCAGCCGGGCTGTGGCAAAGGCTCTTTATGGAAATGAGTTAAAGAACAGTGTTACGCGGTTGGAACAGTATGCAGCCTGTGCCTGTGCCCATTTCCTAACTTATGGACTGCGTTTACAGGAACGGGAACTCTTTGAATTCCGTATGACGGATATGGGAAATATCTATCATCAGGCATTGGAAAATTATAGCCGGTATCTGAAAGAATCATCCTATAGCTGGTTTGATATTACTGAAGAAGCACAAAAACAGCTTATGGAGCGGGCAATGGAAGAAGCAATTGCTTCCAGTGGAAATGCAGCCATGGCAGATACAGCGGCAAACCGTTATCAGGTAGCAAAGATGAAAAAGATTTTTGCACGAACCATCTGGGCACTGACCAGCCAGATCCGTCAGGGAAAATTTGAACCATCGCAGTTTGAAGTGGGATTTTCCTATACGGATGATTTAAATGCAGTGAATTTTAAACTCAGTGAAGAAGAGCATATGCGGCTCCAGGGAAGAATTGACCGTATTGATACTTATGAAGACAAAGATAAGTTATATGTAAAGATTATTGATTATAAATCCGGTAATACCGGTTTTGAACTGCTATCTTTGTATCATGGACTGAAGCTTCAGCTTGTGGTTTATATGAATGCAGCAATGGAATTATTTGCAAAGCAAAATCCGGCAAAAGAGGTAGTGCCGGCAGGTATGTTCTACTATCATATTGATGATCCGATGGTGGAAGGAACCGGTAGTGAATCTGAAGAAGAGATTCGAAGAAAGATATTGGAAAATTTACGTCTGGATGGAGTGGTAAATACAGAGGATGATATTTACCGTGCCATGGATGTGGAACTTTCCGGTAAATCCAATGTCCTTCCGATTTCTGTAAATAAGGACGGAACGGTGCGAAAGAGCGATAAGGCTGTGGATAAGGAAGAATTTAGGCTGATTGCGGATTATGCCAATTATCGGATTGCAGAAGCCGGAAATGCTATTTTAAAGGGAAATACAGAGGTGAATCCGTATCTTTTAAAGAACCGGAGCAGCTGTGATTATTGTCCGTATGCTGCGGTCTGTGGATTTGATAAAAAGATTCCGGGATATGAAGTAAGACGGTTGGAAGAATTATCTTCCGAGGAAATCTATGAACGCATGAAGGAGGTTTTTTAAGAAATGGGAATGACATGGACAAAAGAACAACAGCAGGTCATTGATTTAAGAAACCGTAATATCTTAGTGTCTGCGGCAGCAGGTTCCGGAAAGACAGCCGTACTGGTAGAGCGAATCAAAGAGCTGGTATTGGATAAGAAGCATCCGGTAGATATTGACCATCTTCTGGTGGTAACCTTCACCAATGCGGCGGCAGCCCAGATGAAAGAGCGTGTAGCAAAAGCCTTGGAAAAGGCATTGCAGGAGAATCCTTCCGATGTGAGATTACAGCAGCAGGCGGCACTGGTGCAGAATGCGCAGATTACTACCATAGACAGTTTCTGCCTTTATGTGCTTCGGAATCATTTTCATGAAATCGGTCTGGAGCCGAATTTCAGGATTGGAGATGAAGGCGAGTTAAAGCTTCTTCGGGAAGATGTAATGACCGGATTGTTTGAACAGTGTTATGAAGAAAAACATCCGGGGTTTTTGCATCTCATTTCCTGTTATGGAACCAGTAGAAGTGATGCACCGGTGCGGGATATGATTTTTAAACTTTATTCCTATGCACAGAGTTATCCATGGCCGAAGCAGTGGCTTCGGGAAGCGTTAAGCTGTTATGAGATAAAAACAGAGCAGGAATTAGAGCAGGCGCCTTTTATTGAAATGACGGTAGAATATGGGAAGCAGATGGTAAAGGGCTATTTAGAGCAGGCAGAGCATTATCATGAACTTTGTCAGGATGTCGATGGCCCCTATATGTATGAGGAAGCCTGTGAGCAGGATGTAGAGCGGATGGAGGAATTGCTTTCCTGCAGTACTTATCAGGATTTTTATGAAGAATTAGGAAAATGTAAATTTGCAACATTAGGAAGAGCAAAGGATTATATCGGAAGTCCGGAAAAGCAGGAGCAGGTAAAGACAGAACGTAAGAAGCTTAAGGATGGAATCGGAAAGTTAAAAAGTGACTGCTTTGCCCTTACTTTTCAGGAAATCTTAGAACAGCTCACTCTGGTGCAGCCATCAGCAGAAGCGTTAGCTGAAGTGACGGAGCGTTTTATCGATGCTTTCACAGAAAGAAAGCAGGATAAGAATCTGGTGGATTTCTCAGACCTTGAGCATTTTGCATTAGAGATATTGTTAGAGGAAGAGACCGGGAAACCAACGGAGACTGCAAAGGAATTTCAAAATGCCTATGAAGAAATTATGATTGATGAGTATCAGGACAGCAACTATGTGCAGGAGACGATTCTCCGGGCAATTTCAAGAGAGGCTGTGGGACAGAATAACCTCTTTATGGTAGGAGATGTAAAACAGAGTATTTATCGTTTCCGTCTGGCGAGACCGGAGCTTTTCATGGAAAAGTTTGATACTTATGAGACAACAGATGCACCCTGTCAGCGGATTGATCTGCATAAGAACTTCCGAAGCAGAGATACGGTGCTTGCTTTTACCAATGATATTTTCTATCAGATTATGAAACGGAATCTTGGCGGTGTGGATTATACCGATGAGGCGGCATTGTATTGTGGTGCAGATTATCCGGCGGGCGAGAAAGAGGATGCTTTTGACAGTGAGATTCTTCTTACAACTACACAGGAACTGGAAGAGGGAACAAAACAGCAGATTTCAAAACAGGAACTGGAAGCAAAATTAATTGCAGACCGGATTCGGAAGATGGTAGGCAAAGAAGAAGTGGTAGACGAAGAAACCGGAGAATTCCGGGAAGTCCGCTATGGCGATATTGTAATTTTACTGCGTAGTTTAAGTGAATGGGCGGACCTTTTTGCAGAGGTTTTAAATGCCAATGGAATTCCGGCACATACGGTTTCAAGAACCGGATATTTTTCCACATTAGAAATCAGGACGGTATTAAATTATCTTAGGATATTAGATAATCCAAGACAGGATATTCCACTGGCAGCAGTATTAAAATCCCCAATGGCAGGTCTTTCCGATGAGCAGCTTGCAAGACTCCGGTTACTGGCAGAGGACAAGCCGTATCATCAGTGTGTAAAGATGTTTTTGGAAGCGGAAGAAAAGCTGACAGAAAAAGAATCAACAGCGGATGAAGACATGCGGGCAAAATTAAAACGTTTTTCCGAAACATATAAAAAGCTTCGTAGACAGACCATGGATATACCAATGCACGAACTGCTGCAGAAGGTATTGAAGGAAACGGGATATGCAAGATATGCATCGGCATTGCCGGCGGGCAGACAGAGACTTGCAAATCTTCATATGCTGTCAGAGAAAGCCATTGCCTATGAGAAAACCAGTTATCGCGGACTTTATCATTTTATAAGATACATTGATGAGCTGCAGAAGTATGATGTGGACTTTGGGGAAGCAGAACTTGTGGGTGAAAATGAAGATGCAGTAAATATAATGAGTATACACAAGAGTAAGGGACTGGAATTTCCGGTCTGCTTTGTCAGTGGAATGGGCAAATCCTTTAATAAGCAGGATAGCCGCAGCAAGATGATTCTGCATCCGAACCTTGGCGTTGGACTTGATATTATTGAGGAAGACCGGCGGATAAAAGTACCTGCATTTTTTAAGAAGGTAATTGCAAGGCAGACAGAATTAGAAAGTCTCGGTGAGGAGCTTCGTGTCTTATATGTGGCATTTACAAGAGCCAAAGAAAAATTGATTATAACGGGCTGCATCAAGGATGAAGAAATGCTGCAGCAGATAAGAGAAATTTATTGCGGAAGTAACCGAAAAGCACTTAATTTTAAGGAGCGGGCAGAAGCAAAGACCTTCCTGGAGTGGATTCTTCCGGCGGCAGCCGCCAGTGGCAGCTGGGACAAGGTTTCCTATGTGACACCATGGAGCATGTTAGAGGACGAGGCGGCGCATCAGATAACAGAGCATGTGTCATTGAGGCAGCGTGTGCAGCAGGCGGAGGAAGTTTCGGATACTCTGTATGAAAAGATAAAGGAACAATTATCCTATCAGTATCCGCACCCGGATGCCATTCATCTGGTGACAAAATATTCTGTATCGGAATTAAAACACCGGGCAATGAGGGAGCTTGCAGCAAAGGAAGAAGAGGATGTTACACCGAAATTCTTAGAAGAAGTATCTACCCCATATGTCCCGGCATTTATGGAAGGAAAAGCAGAAGTAAATCAGGGAGCACTGCGTGGAACAGCAATGCATCGTCTGATGGAATGCTATGATTTTACGAAAATGCCGGATCATTCCGATGAATTTGCAGAGAATATAAAAAAGCAGTTGACAGGACTGGTACAAATGGGTAAAGTATCTGAGGATATGCAAAAATTAATCCGTATACCATCCGTGGAATTATTCTTAAAATCGAAGCTTGCACCCCGTATGAAAGCAGCTGCAATGCGGGATGATTTGTTCCGCGAGAAGCCGTTTGTCATGGGAAATCATGAGATGGAAGAAGAGATGGTTTTAATCCAGGGAATCATAGATGTTTTCTGGGTGGAAGAAGATGGAATCGTACTGCTTGATTATAAGACAGACCGGGTAGATAGTGCCACAAAGCTGCGGGATATGTATAAAGAACAGCTGGATTTATATGCAGAAGCGTTAGAACGGATATTTCGGCTGCCGGTGAAGGAGAAGTATCTTTATTCCTTCCGGCTGAATCAGGCAATTGAAGTATAAGGTGTCATAAGCGATGAAGGAGAAAAAGTTTGTATAGGAAAGGCTTTTGTTTGAAGGCATTTGCTTTAACCTTTGAAATGCCGAAGTTCTAAGGCATATGTTTTCCTTTTTTCTATAAATACAGTCTTTCCAATGTTTGACAGACACATTGCACGGTTCGCTGCCTGCGGATACATGAATAGGCTTGTTAGGGGCACTTAGAATTTCGTCTGCAACCAGGCAACGCTGGTACAGGGATGTACCAGCGAGGCACAGATGAACATGGATGTGAATTTGTGCCGGTTGCCAGACAAAGCAGGCTGTAAATCGAAATTCCTAGTGCCCCTTGCAGGACTTATGTGGCATCCGTATCCAGCGGACAGTACAGTATTCCAGTCAAAGCAGGCAAAAGACAGTTTACAATCAAGAAAAACATATGTGTAAGAACTGTAGGCATTTTAGGTCAAAGCCAGTCAATCTCTAAATACCAATGATATTTATTGTATCTTATAAGCTTTCCCCATCGCCTGCATAAAGCATTTCATACCGAACGATTGTAACACCCATTTTCTCCGAAGTCAAACCAGCAGCGGAAGAGATTTCATATGAAAAATATGTCTTTTACAACCATACCCAAAGAATGGTATACTTAGCATAGATATGGAGGTCTTATGATACAGACAGATAAATTGGTACAATTCTATTGTGCCCAGTATAAAACCTTTGCGAAAAAGAAGCATAAAAAAACGATACCGGAAACAGGTCCCTATCCGAAGCGGATGCAGCGGCTTTCCAAGGAACTGCTGGCTATCCATTCTCCGAAGATAAAACAGCCGCAACTGGAAAATTATCACCGTCAGCTCCGTAATCTTGCCTATTTTGTTTATCGGGATGCCAATCCCATTTATATTATGCAGTTTGAGACTTATCTTATTGCTGAGCTGGTTCGTCTTGATATCAGTTCCCTGCGGGACGAGGAACCGGAATTAATTACAGAGCGTTTCTTAAACTTTTTATATCAGGAAATGCCCCTTGCAATCTGCCGGCGCACCTTAAAGGATTTGTGCCATCAGTATGGACAATTTGGAATGCGTCATCAGATTGTCGGGATGGTTCCGTTGAAACCGGAAACAGAATTTCCACAGACCAGAGGCATGCAGCGGCATTTTATCCTGCATGTTGGTCCTACCAACTGTGGCAAAACTTATCACGCATTAGAGCGTTTAAAAGAGGCTTCGTGCGGAGTCTATCTTGGTCCTTTGCGTCTTCTGGCGCTGGAAATCTATGAGAAAATGAAAGATGCCGGCATTGCCTGTACGATGCTTACCGGAGAAGAATGCATTCCGGAGGAAAACAGCCGGATTACTTCTTCTACCATTGAAATGTTAGACATGGAACAGCACTATGATATTGCCGTTATTGATGAAGCACAGATGATTGCAGACCGTGACCGTGGGCACTCCTGGACCCGCGCTATTCTGGGGGTAAAAGCAGATGAAATCCATATCTGCATGAGTCCCGCTGCCGAGGAAGTTGTTACCCACCTCATAGCCCTTTGCGAGGATACCTTTGAGGTTCGCCACTATGAACGGAAAACTGCACTGGTCTGTGAGCAAGAGGCATTTGTTTTTCCGGATGATGTCACAGAAGGTGATGCACTAATCACTTTTACCAAGCGTGCTGTCTTAGACATTGCCGGACGATTAGAACGTGAGGGAATTCGTGCCAGTGTCATCTACGGCAGTCTTCCACCGGAAATCCGCAGAAGACAGATTCGTCTTTTCTTAAGCCACGAAACCAAAGTAGTGGTTTCCACCGATGCCATCGGTATGGGACTGAATCTTCCGGTACGAAGAATTGTTTTTATCCAGACAGAAAAGTATGACGGCATTTCCACCCGCCCGCTTAATATTCCGGAGATACGGCAGATTGCCGGACGTGCCGGACGGTTTAGCATGTATGACACCGGTTATGTCAATGCCATGGGAGAGGATGCCAGAAATTATATTGCCAAACGTTTTGACCAGCCGGAACCGGTTATTAAGAAGGTAAGCCTTGGTTTCCCACATGTCCTTTTAGATATGGACGAGCCATTAAATGCCATTTTAAAAATATGGAAATCCGTAGAGCCCTCTGCTCCTTTTGAGAAAATCAGCATTGACGAAATTCTCTTTCTATATGATAAGGCATATAAAGCCCGTAAAGAAATCGATGGGTTTGAGGATAAACATACCCTCTACCGGATGCTGACCTGCTCCATTGATATCAAAAACCGGGATATCGTTGATTTGTGGCTCTATTACTGTAAAACCTATACTGCTGATGTCTCCCTTCATTTTCCATCACTGATTATGTGTAATGACAAGGGACTGATGCGTTACGAAACTTTTTATAAAATGCTGGACTTGTACCATCAGTTTTCCACCAGAATGGGAAAAATTTCTGATAGCGAACGATTAAACCGGGAACGGGAAAAGACAGAAGATACAATTATGAAGCTTCTTGCCAAAGATAAGAAGGATTATATCCGCACCTGTAAATACTGCGGCGTAACGCTGCCGGTAGGTTATCCGTTCCGGGTCTGTGAGAAGTGTTATGGACACAGTCCCTATAAAAAAATCTGATAACAGGAGGTAATCATTATGTTTCTTTCCATTGAGTCCAAACATCCAAAATTTTATCAGGTCTTCCGGGTTTTCATCGTATTTTTTGCATCGATTCTGTATGCATGGAACCTGCGTTGTTTTGCGAAAACTGCCGGATTATTTCCGGGCGGCTTTTCCGGAGTGTCCCTGCTCTTACAGAAAATCGGGCTGACCTTTTTCCATATTGATATTCCATATACCTTTTTCAACGTGGTTTTAAATATTTTCCCAATCTATATCGGTTTCCGGTTCCTTGGGAAAAAATTTACCTGGTACTCGATTCTTACGATTTTCTTATCCAGTATTTTCGTAGACCTGCTGCCGGCTTATGTATTTACACAGGATGTTCTTTTAATCAGTGTGTTTGGTGGTCTTTTAAACGGATTTGCCATCTGCCTGTGCTTAAACGTTGGAACTACTACCGGTGGAACCGATTTTATCAGTATTTATCTTTCTTCCCAGAAGGGAATTGATGCATGGAATTATATTCTCCTTGGCAATGTCATTATCCTTGCCATTGCAGGTGCTCTCTTTGGCTGGTCTATTGCACTTTATTCCATTATTTACCAGTTCTGCAGCACCCAGGTAATTCAGATGCTTTATAAGCGTTACAAGAAAGAGACTCTGTTTATTATTTCTGATAAATCCAATGAAATTTATCATGCGATCCGGGAAACCACCAACCATGATGCCACCCTCTTTCAGGGCATTGGCTGTTATGAAGAAAAAGAAAAGACGCTTATCTACTCCGTCATTAATACGGAGGCTAAGCGCCAGTTAATTCCTATGATACGTTCCATCGACCCACACGCCTTTATCAATATTGTAAAGACGGAGGAATTGGAAGGCCGGTTTCACAATACTCCAAATGATTAATGCATCATCTGGTATACAAAACTACTTTTCCTGATACCGGTCATAAATTTTCTCCGGTGTCATCAACGAAACTTCATCGATGAAAACATTTCGGAATGTCATGGTACCGCCCTGACATTCCTTTGTTTTTTCTGCGGCTGCCTCGCCGCACAATCCAATAAAACTGCAGCAGGCTGCTGCCGCTTCTATGGTTGCTTCTGTTCCAAGAAATGCACCCAGCATAACCGATGACATACAACCGCTTCCGGTAATATGCGCCATCATTTCATGGCCTCTTCTGCATTCAAAGACTTCTACGCCATCCGTAATCACATCCACTGCACCGGATGCAATCAGTATGGTCTTCTGTACCTTCGCATATTGTTTCATGCTTTCCACATCAACAGACTTATCCGATGCATCCACACCGGTTACGGTATTGCAGTCCTTTAACAGTGCACGAATCTCAGAATAATTTCCCCGAATGCAGGTCGGGTGAATTTCTTTTATCAAAGTCTGGCATTGCATCCGCCGGTAAGTAGAACCGGAAATTCCTACCGGGTCTAATACAATGGCATGTCCCATTTCATCTGCTTTCTTTCCGGCTTTTTCCATAGCTTCAAAATCCGCAATAGCTCCAAGATTGCAGACTAAGGCTGCTGCCCCTTCTGTTATCTCTTCCACTTCCAGCGGATGATGTGCCATGGTCGGAGATGCGCCTGCTGCCAGCAGAATATTGGCACAGTCATTGACGGTCACCGCATTGGTTATACAGTGAATGACCGGACGTTTCTCTTTTATCTCATGATGCAGTTCTGCAATTTTTCCGGCTTCTAATTCCATATTCTAGTTCTCCAGACTGTCTTTCATTTTTGCTAACATTCCTGATTTCTTTAAAGGAATGGTAATAATCATTGCAATAATGGTTCCGCCACATGTACTGATTAAGAATGGTACTACAAAAGTAAATAATGCAGCTGCTGTATTTCCCATTACCAGATAAGCAACCGGATAAGAAAGCATTCCACCGATAATTCCGGTTCCTACTACCTCACCGATATATGCAAATGGGAGTTTCTTTCCATATTTATAAAGGAGTCCGCCAAGAAGTGCTCCACACATACTTCCCGGAAATGCCAGTGGACTTCCCAATGCTAAAAGGTTACGGATTAAGGATGCAATAAATGCCTGGGCAAGTCCCCACCAAGGTCCTACCAGAACAGCACACAGTACGTTTACAAGATGCTGTACCGGGGCACATTTTGAGCCGAATACCGGAAATGAAAACAGGCTTCCTACGACTGCGATTGCTGCAAAAATTGCGGTTACGGTTAATTTCTTTAAGTTTGATTTGTGATTCATTTTGTCCTCTCTTCTGTTCCCATCCGAGAGGACGGGAACCTCTTAGTTTTTCTTTACTGCTTCTGCAACTTTTTCCACAATCACGCAGAGAATGACGGTAACCACCATATCCGGAAGTGTATTTCCAACCGGAGTATCAATGTGCATCAACACACGGTAAAGCACAAATCCGATAAGCCAGACACCAAGATTACGCCACTGAAATGCCATGTCTTTTGCATTGGCTTTCTTTAAAATAAAGTAATCTGCAATCTGTACGGCAATCATCGGAGCAAAGACAGAACCGATAAGATATAAGAAATTTGTAATGTTATCCATTGGATATACAATTGCTGCAACAGTTCCGATTACCGTTACAATAATTGCTGCCCATTTCTCATTGATTTTCTCAGAAATGGATACACTGGAAACACCTGCAGAATAAGCATCCAAGAAAGTCGTTGTTACTGTTGAGAAAATGATAATCACAAGTCCTACGATACCAAATCCGGTCTTTAACATAATCTGTGCAATATCATATTCACCGGTAATAAGTGCTGCACCCATACCAATGACATACATGAAAATACTGACCAGACTGTATACAACAACGCTGACTGCGGTTGCTGCAAATGGTTTTTCTGCTTCTCTTGTATAATCACTGATTAATGGCAGCCAGGAAAGTGGCATTGCTACCGCAAGCTCTACGGCTGCGCCAAAGGTAAGGCTTCCATCATCCACGATTGCCGGAATGGCTCCATTTCCAATAAAAATCACTTTAAACAATACCAGTGACAGGATAAATAATGCGGTCATTGCAATGGTATTGAGCTTTCCAAGATTGGTAAGTCCAATCAGAATCCAAAGGATAATGAGGACTCCGATAATAGCTGCCCAGAACCAGTTTGCTACCGGAATGACACCATTGGCTGCCAGTGCGCCATCATAAATCATTATGGCTGTCCATCCTACCAGCTGCAATACATTCAACGCTGCAAAAAGAAGGCTTCCCTTCTTTCCAAAGCTCATTTTTACGGTTTCCATAGCACTTCTTCGTTCTCTTGCACCAATCATCCCTGCTGCAAACATCATCAGTCCACCGATTAAGTGTCCTAATAAGATAGCTGCCATGGCTTTTCCAAATCCAAGCGGTGCAAAATAAGTTCCGGTTAAAATTTCAGCAATGGATACACCGGCTCCAAACCAGATTAATCCATTACTGAATACAGATGTCTTCTTCTCATTCATTGGTATATTCTCCTTCTATTGCAAATGCGTGATTCATCGGGCCGCTTCCCTTTCCCAGATTCAACATGGCTGCCAGTGCGCCGGATATGTAATTCTTTGCGTACTGCACGGATGTTTCCAGGCTGCGTCCCTTGGCAAGATTAGATGCTATGGCAGATGATAAAGTACAACCGGTTCCGTGGGTGTTTGGATTGTCAATTCTCTTTCCGTGGAACCATACCGGCTCTTTGTCCTTCTGCCAGAGCAAATCATTGGCATCATTTAACTGATGTCCGCCTTTTAACAGCACGGCACAACCGAAGGTTTTACAAATGATTTCTGCTGCTTTTTCCATATCTGCTTCTGTCTTTATCTCCATACCGGAAAGCACTTCCGCTTCCGGGATATTTGGGGTTATAACAGTTGCCAGAGGCAATAATTTAGTTTTCAATGTACCGATAGCGTCATCGCTGATGAGCTTTGCTCCGCTGGTCGCTACCATAACAGGATCCACGACTATATTTTTTGCGTGGTACGCTGTCAGTTTGTCCGCAATTGTCTCTATCAGAGCACTGGAAGAGACCATTCCGGTCTTCACTGCATCCGGATATATATCCGTAAAAATACGATCCAGCTCCTCTGCCAAAAATTCTGGAGTTACCTCCATAATGTCTGTTACGCCGGTTGTATTCTGGGCAGTAAGTGCCGTGATCGCACTCATGGCGTATACGCCATTGGCGGTCATCGTCTTAATATCTGCCTGGATGCCGGCGCCTCCACTGGAATCACTTCCAGCGATTGTTAATGCTGTGTTCATACATTTGTCTCCTTTGCATTAATTTTGTATAGCGACCTAAGGTGGTGCCCCCAATCTGCCGCTGAATTGTTCAGATGAATCATTTTCTGATACGGGCTTCGGCTTGTCCTGAAATACCTTCTTTGACTATAAGAGGCTCTAGGATTTCCCGGAAGTATATCTTTTTTCCGGCAAACGGCGAAAAGTCGCATCCTTGCTCCATTCCGCCTCGCCGGCACATCCATGATGCCGGCGTTGCCTGTTGCATAAGGGAAATCCAATAGCCTCTAACAGCCAAAGAAATGGTATTATCAGAACAACCCGAATCCCTTATTCACAAAAATCATCATCTGCACTTTATATAAGTAAGACTTTTTTATGTCCTATCTTATTCATGATTTTTTACTACCATATTCACTTTTTGCAACAGTTCTTTCGTTCCCTCTTCGATGTCCTCACATGCGAAGATTCCACTTACAACTGCTGCTCCTGCAATTTCGCATCCTTTTAATTTCAGGATGTTATCATGGTTGATGCCGCCAATTGCGACCACGGGGATGGTGACGCTCTGACAGATTTCCTGCAGCAGGGTTAGTTCCATCGGCTTTGCATCAGTCTTGGTGCTGCTGCCAAATACGGCTCCGCTTCCTAAGTAATCTGCACCGGCTTTTTCTGCTGCCTGTGCCTGTTCTATTGTTTTCGCAGTCACTCCGATGATTTTATCTGTTCCAAGAATTTTTCTTGCACGGGTCAGCTCCATATCGGACTGCCCCACATGCACGCCATCGGCTCCTATCCTTTCTGCCAGTTCCACATTATCATTGATGATCAATGGTACCCTATAACGGTGGCAGAGTTCCAAAAGGCTTCTGCCTTCTGCTTCAAATTCCGGCTCAGATAATTCTTTTTCCCGAAGCTGCACTAAAGTAACTCCGCCCTTCAATGCTTTTTCTACCTGCTCATATAAGGTCTCTCCCTTAAGCCAGCTACGGTCGGTAACGGCATAAAGAAGAAGCTGTTCTCTTGTAATATTCATATGTGATTTCTCCTCACTACCTGCAAAAACAAAAGTGCAGGACCTCTGTAAAAAAGATTCCTGCACACTAAGTAATCGCACCTGCGTTTCGTTATCTCCCTACGTTGGCATTATCCAAATCAGGTTCTGGGTTAAAGCTTCTGCTTACTCTCAGCCCGCCTGTGCGAGCACCCCGTTTTTCAACGATTTTCATTATACACATTCCCCACAAAAAAGCAAGCTATGTTTTCCATAAAATACCTTGAAAACCACAAAAAAATGGCTTAGAATTAAATCAGCTTATTATATCATTGTGCGAAAGAGAAGGATTAAGAATATCTATGAATTATGATGAAAATGTTTTTAAAGCCAAGGCCAATATCAAAGCCCGCAGAATCTGGCTTATATTTTCCCTGCTGCTGACCGCTAACTATGGTGCCGATATGTCCAACGGTCTCTATCCATCGAAGCAGTATCTCTATTTTGTTCTGCTCTGCTGGATTCCATTTTTTATTGGAGAATTATTTCTAAAAATCAAAGGCAAAACTACTGACATCTATCGCTATATACTGGTACTTGGTTACGGTATCTTTTATACTTATCTTTTATGTACCACAGCATCCCCAATTGCATTTACCTACATTCTGCCGGTAACCAGTCTTTTAATTATTTTTAAAGACCGGAAATTCATGCTGCAGTGCGGTATTGCAAATACTATCAGCGTAGTAATCAGTATTATTTACCGCTATATGGTATTAAGCTGCACCACTGCTGCTGACGTAAAGAATTATCAGCTGCAGATATCCTGCCTGATTCTGTGCTATATCTGTTATATCATGTCCATCCGCCATTTAAATGAGGCTGACGGTGCACTGACAGACAGTATCAAGGATGATTTACATCGTGTGGTAAATACCGTAGAAAAGGTGAAAACCGCCAGCAATAACGTTATGGACGGTATCACCGTTGTCCGGGAACTGGCTAATGAAAATAAACACGGTTCTGACGTTGTCTTAAAAGGAATGAACAATCTGACCAACAACAATCAGGAATTACAGAACCGTACGACTTCTTCCCTTGATATGACAACTGACATCAATTCCCAGGTAGAACATGTCGGCTCCATGATTCAGGAAATGGTTTCTCTTACCAATGAATCCATTCATCATGCACAGGTCAGTTCTGCTGACTTGGAGAGTCTTGTTACAACTGCAGGAACCATGTCCAGACTTTCCAATGAAGTAGAACAGGTTCTGACAGAATTTACCTCTGAATTTGAAAAAGTAAAATCCGAAACCGGAACCATCGACAATATCTCCGGTCAGACCAATCTCCTTGCCTTAAATGCTTCCATTGAAGCTGCAAGAGCCGGAGAAGCAGGAAAAGGATTTGCTGTTGTTGCTGAGGAAATCCGTACCTTGAGCACTGAAACCAAGGCTTCTTCCAAACAGATCCAGGATGCGCTGATGCGTTTGGATGAAATCTCCGGCAAGATGACAAAATCCATTGAAGAGACCTTAAAACTTATTCAGCTTACTCTTGAGAAAGTCACACTGACAGGTGAAAACGTAAATAAAATTACCGCTGACTCATCTCAGATGGGTGAGCATATACAGGTCATTGACAATGCAATCAAAGAAGTGGAAACATCAAACCGCCAGTTAGTAGAAAATATGAAGTATATTTCTGAAATTGTCGATACCATGACACTCTGCATTCATGATTCTGATGATATCAGTCAGCGTATGGTAAGCAAATATGATGAAAGTGCTAACAATATTAACAGCATAGAAAATGAAATCCAGGCGTTGATGTGCAAGCTTGGAATCGGCGGCTTCATGGGTATTGAGGATATCAATCCTGGTATGAAAGCAACCATCCGCCTGACGAAAAACCCCGACCATGTTTTCCATGGTGAAGTTCTGAAACAGTATTCCAACCAGATTATACTTTCTCTGGAAGAAAAGATTTCTCTTCGTAACAGCGAATCCTGTTCCATCCAGATTACTGTTGGAAATGTACTATACTGCTGGGATAATGCTTCCATCCATGTAGATAAAACAACCTCTGATTTCGTCGTAGAAATCACCGGCAGTCCAAATATTTTAAACCGACGGAAATATCCTCGTGCCGACCTTTCCAATTTCTGTAATATTACAGTTAAGAACACCGGAGAAACCTTCCAGGGACGTATGGAAAATATCAGTGCCAACGGATTTGCTTTCCTTTGCGATGCACCGTTCTTTGCAGATAGCAAAGGGACTGATATTCTCTTAAATATCCTTTCCTTTGATTTACCGGATCAGGCTACTTTGGAAGGTCATATTATCCGAAGTTCTGACGACGAAGGCATGTATATCGTCGGCTGCCAGATGCCGGAAGACAATATGGCAATTAAAGATTATGTAGAACAGTTGCTAGGATAAAAGAAAACTCATAGCAGATTCCACATGGAATTTACTATGAGTTTTTTTCTATAAGTTTTCTTTTCTGTCTGTATTTTATATTGCTGACCTCTGCCCTGACTTTCCAGAATCTTCTTTCAACGGCTCTGAATAAATGCTTCAATTTCCGATAAATCTTTGGAAATCAGCACCCGGTTAAAATCTTCTTTTGCTGCAAAGCCTGAGCTCTGCATTTCTTCGAAAAATGCTTTCAGTGGCTGATAGAAGCCATCAATATCATAAAGAATGCATGGATTCTCATTGATGTGAAGACGCTGCAGGGATATGATATCCGATAACTCGTCTAAGGTTCCCGGACCACCCGGCAGTGCGATGTAAGCATCTGCTAACTCTATCATTTTCGCTTTCCGCTCCGCCATATCTTTCGTATCTATGTACTCTGTCAAAAACTGGTGTCTGCGGTTTTGGATGGATTCCACCTGTGGCAGTACACCGATTACTTTTCCACCATTGGATAATACGGAATTGGCTATGGTTCCCATCAATCCGCCCCGGGCTCCACCGTATACCAGTGTGTGTCCGTTCTCTGCAATCCACATGCCAAGGGCTACTGCACCGATGGTATATGCTTCCTTACTTCCTGCGGATGAACCGCAATATACTGCTATATTCATATGCTCTCCTCTGCTACTTTTCCTGACGTTCTACTTCCATATTTTTAGGCAATACAAGATTCAAAATAATGGCAGTAAGGAATACAACTGCTACACAGTTTTCTGCAAAGATAGAACGGATAATTCCTGGGAAGATTGCAAATAAATCCGGCAGCTGGGTAAAGCCTAATCCGATACTTAAGGACAGTGCCGATATGGTAATATTTCTCTGGGAAAATCCACATTTTCCAATCATCTGCAGTCCACTGATTACGATAGTTCCGAACATCATAATTGTACATCCGCCCAGAACTGCACTTGGCAGTGTGGCAAGTACTGCACCTATTACCGGGAAAATTCCTGCCAAAATCATAATTATGGCCCCCGTTGCAATGACAAAACGGTTTACAACCTTGGTCATGGCAACCAGACCTACATTCTGGCTGAAGGATGTAATCGGCATACAGCCAAATACCGAAGATAATGCACTGACAAATCCATCACAGGCAAGTGAGCCCGCCGTCTCCTTCTGGGTAACATCACGGTTTAAGCCGGATGATGCCAGTGCCGAGGTATCTCCAATTGTCTCGGTTGCTGACACTAAGAATATCAAAACAAATGCGATAATAGCATCTGCATGAAATTCCATTTTAAATGGCATCAGATGCGGCAGTGCCAGAAGGCTTGTATCGGAAAGTGCTGAAAAATCTACCACACCCATACACAATGCCACAATATAACCTACAATCAGTCCAAACAGTACGGATAACTGTTTGAAATAGGATTTTGCTACAATATTAAATACGATACAGCATACCAGTGTCACAGTTCCAAGTATCCAGTTGGTTGCAGATCCGAAATCTGCACTGCTGCTGCCACCACCAAAGGAATCTGCGCCTACTTCAAGCAGGGAAAATCCAATTGCTGTTACAACGGTAGCTGCTACAATCGGTGTTACCAGTTTCATCCAGTATTTGGATAAAAGTCCAAGGACACCTTCTACGATACCTCCAACAAGAACCGCTCCCATGATTGCTCCATAGCCATACTGTCCGCCAATGACACAGGCAATGGATACAAAGGTAAAGGAAATTCCCATGACAATCGGAAGTCTCGAACCGATTCTCCAGATTGGGAATAACTGAATCAGTGTTCCGATTCCGGCAATCATCATTGCACTCTGAATAATCATTGCCGTATTCTTTGCATCCATTCCGCAGGCCCCTGCCACAATCAGAATCGGTGCAATATTGGCTACAAACATAGCTAAAATATGCTGCAAGCCAAATGGAATTGCATTTAAAACCGGCACTTTGCCATCCAGCGAATAAATATTATCTACGCTGGCTTTCTGACCTGCTGCCATACCATCTTTTGTGTTTTTTCTTTCTGAAAAACTCATTTTCTTTTTTCCTCCGTTATCTGTTTCCGCAATAGCATGCTCACTATCTTTTTTATCTTATGACGGAACAGAGGGGAGGTCAACTGCTTTTTACAATTTCCAGCCTGCTGCCTGAAGCTGTGTCTTTGCCATATGCCGGTAAACGCCATCCTTTGCTGTAAGTTCTTCCGGCGCACCCTCTTCGGCTACCACTCCATCTTTTAATACCACAATCTTATCTGCATCTGCCACTGTACGCATACGATGTGCAATAATCATAACCGTCTTATCCTGAATCAGCCGGGACAGTGCCTCCTGAATCAGTGTTTCATTATCTACGTCCAAGGATGCAGTTGCTTCATCTAAGAATATAATCGGCGCATCCTTTAAAAATGCTCTTGCAATAGAAATTCTCTGACGTTCTCCACCGGATAATTCAGAACCGTTTTCCCCAATCATGGTATGCCAGCCCTCCGGCAGTTTATCTGCAAATTCATCACAGTGTGCCAATTTTGCTGCCGCAATGACTTCCTCATCTGTTGCATCGGAACGTCCAATACGGATATTTTCCATAATCGTATTGTTAAAAAGTGTAACATCCTGAAAGACAATGGAATAAAGAGACATCAGTGTTTCCGGGTCAATCTTTGAAATGTCCATGCCGCCTACCGTAATCGTTCCCTTATTGATATCCCAGAATCTTGAGGCAAGTCTTGAGACCGTGGTCTTACCACCGCCGGATGGTCCGATTAATGCTGTGACTTCGCCCTGTTTTGCAGTAAAAGTAACATCTTTCAGCACACTTTCCTTACTGTTATAGGAAAATCCCACATGTGAAAATACAATATCATATCCATCATATTTCATCTCGGTGCTTCCACTCTGTACCGAATGGGATAAAATTTCATCCAGCCGCTCGCACTGCACATCCACACTGATTATGGCAGCAAGGTTCTGCAGGGAAATCTGCATCGGGTCATAAAGTCTTGATACCAGTAATAAGAACATAAAGAAAGTCAGTAAATCAATACTTCCTTTCGAAAGTAAAATTCCGCCAACCAGTGCTACCGTCGCAATTCCAAGCTTTAAAATCATCTGGGCACCGGATACAAAAACAGCATTTCCAAGTTCTGCCGCCACTGCATGTTTTTCTACTGCTTTAATTTTCTTCTCGAGTCCAGCCATATAATTTTCCTGTGCATCATTTGCCCGTAAATCCCGGACCGTCTCCAAGCATTCCTGAATGCCATCTGCGCAGGCCATTTTCAGTTTCATCTGTTTTCTGCTAAGATATCTTAAAAATTTTCCGGCACTCAGCACAATGAGGAATGATATCGGAAGTACCCACAGTGCAGCCAGTGCCATCCGCCAGTCAAAAAAGAATAAGCTGACAGCAATAATTGCGGTGGAAACACAGGCTCCAAAAAGCTCCGGAATATAGTGGGAGGATGCCGTTTCTATCGTGGCACAGTCCGCCATAATGGTGCTGGTCAAATCGGATAAATCCTTTTTGCCAAAGAAAGATAATGGAATCTTTCTTAATTTTTCTGCCAGCGTAATTCTTCGCACACCGCTTTCCACATAGGTGGCGAGGAAGGTGCAGTTATACTGGATATATGTTGTCACTGCAATCAGAAGCAGGCAGAGAATACTTCCAATCAGATAGAACATGCCTCTGCCGCTCAAATTATCGTTCAGATAATCCTCTACCAGAAAATACAGCAGCCCCACCGGAAACATCAACACAATATTGGAAACGGTTGCTGTCAGAAATGCCTTTATCATGTCATTTGTGCCCTGCTCTGATAGTGCATATTTATGTTGTAATTTTTCTTTCCAGCTCATGTTACGCACCTACCTTCCACTGTACCGATTTGTTGTATTCTTCCCACATATGGGCATATACACCATTTTTCTGAAGTAACGTCTCATGGGTCCCCTCTTCTGCAATACTGCCATCCTTTAAAACGCAAATCCGGTCTGCGTCTACAATAGAGGACAGACGATGGGCTATCATAATTACGGTCTTGCCCTTAGACAGTCTGGAAAACGCTTCCTGCACCTTTGCTTCATTATCCGGGTCTGCAAAGGCAGTTGCTTCATCAAGAATCAGAATCGGTGCATTCTTTAACATGGCTCTTGCAATGGAAAGCCGCTGGGCTTCTCCACCGGATACATAGGTTCCGCTGCTTCCGATTACTGTATCAATTCCATCTGGAAGTTTTGCAATGATATCTTCACACTGGGCTTCCTTTAACGCCTGCATGACTTCTTCCCTGGTTGCACCTTTCTTTCCCATGCGGACATTTTCCAAAATGGAAGTTTTTAATAATTTGCTGTCCTGGAATACAAAAGATACCATATCCATTAACTGCCTGGAAGGAATTTCCTTCACATCCTTATTTCCTATTAGGATGCGTCCTTCCGTGATATCAAAGAATCGTGCCACAAGGCTTGCCAGCGTCGTCTTTCCGCCGCCGGACGGTCCTACAAATGCCACATGCTCGCCCTCTTTGATGGCAAGATTAATCTGATGCAGCGCATCTCTTCCGGCATCTTCATAACGGAAGGATACATTTTCAAAGGTAATGGAGTTGTTCTCCGGCTCCTGTGCATAGGCGGTTTCCGGTAACGATTTCTTTTCTAAAATACTTTCGATACGGGAAATTGCATCTGCTACAATCAGCTGATTTTCACTGGAATACATAATTTTATTCATGGTCACAGTGATAATCGGCGTAATGATAATATAGAATAAAAGATTTAATAAAAAGGTATTATCGGCTCCATTTCGTGTAAAGAAAAAGGTTGCTGCAATCAGCACCGCAAATACCGCATTGATAACTGTTGTATACACCGTCATTGGTATCCGCATTTCCTTCGTGTACGCAATCGTCCATTTTTCGTATTTCCTGATAGAGGTCTGAAAGCGTTTGAATGAAAATACCGACTGTCCGAAAGTCTTTACTACCGGGATTCCACGGACATATTCCACTGCTTCGCTGGACATTTCGTCCAATGCATTCTGATATTCTTCCATCTTATCTTTCATACGCTGTCCGGTCATGGTTCCCATAATTAAAAATGCTGCCACCACAGGAATCAGGCTCAAAAGTCCAAGCCGGAAATCAAATACCATAAGCAATACCAAAAGACCTGCCGGTGTTGCGATGGCTCCTGCCTGATCCGGTAACTGGTGCGCCAGATAGGTCTCTGTTGCTGCGCTGGATTCATTGACGATTTTACGGATTTTGCCGGTTCCGTCTTTATCCAAAAATCCCATTGGCAGCGTCAGGATATGCCGCATCAGGCTGGTACGGATATTTGCCTGGACACGGAATGCTGCCAGATGGGAACACATCAGCGCGCACACATAAACCAGCATGGATAAAATGGCAAATCCAACGGCGGCCCAGCCATATTCTTTTAAATGAGCTGCTTTGCCAAAATCCGGTGCCACAGAAAGTACTTCTTTCATAATTCTCCAGATGTAATAAAATGGCACCAAAGCCAGCCATGCGCTGATTACCGATAAAATCCAGGATGCTATGGTCAGATAGCGGAATTTACCGGCATAGGCAAAAAGCTTTGATAAGGAACTTTCCTTTTTCACTTTTTCTTCTCCTCCTTTAAAAATAATTGATTCTTTCTTCTTATTGAAACGAAAACTGTTTTAAAAACTGCTCCCGGTGTGCTGCTGCCACATATTTTCACAGCCAAGTGCCACCTCACTGTTGGTATTCAGGCAGAAGAACTGACTTTTGGGATTCTGGAATGCACCTTTTTGATATTTCCATCGTACAGTGTATCTAATGCAAATTAGTTTTGACTAACCTGTGTTTTTAAGAAAAGACTGCTTCCTGCTGTTACAAGATAAGCAGTCTTACTATCTTTTACACTTCGAATTTTAAAATGGTATTCCAGCCTGCATAGTTGAATTTTTCCAACATATGTATGTATTTCCGAGCTGTCTCCTTCTCCATCTTGTGGCGGACAACTTCAAACATGCTGTCAAATAATGCTCTGGTCATGATATGGATGAATTCTCCCGTCACTTCATTTTCCTCTTCATTCTGAAAATGAATAACCTCCATGAACTTGTAGGTATATTCTGCCTCTACTTCTGCCAACTGTTCTACAAAATTCTGGAACTTCGTTCCATAGGACGCCTCTAATAACAACTGAAATGCGGTAAAATTATCATAGATGTAATCCAACATTTCATCCATTCCGGATATTACATAGTCATCCATTTCTTTCGGCTGCCGCTCCGGCTCTACTGCATGAAATTCTTCCTGCGTCTTCACAAAAAGATTCATCATATACTCTGCCACCGGTCCTACAATTGCTGCAAACAGCCCTTCTTTGTCTTTAAATCTGGAATAAATAGAACCTGTAGTTGTTCCCGCTTTCGCCGCAATGGTGCGAAGCGATGCATCGGAATAACCCTTTTCTAAAAATTCTTCCGTTGCGCAGGAAAGTATTCTTTCCGATACGCCTTCGATTGGTTTAGTCACTGATGCCTCCGTTTCATTTATAACAGTGTTATATAACACTGTTATAAATATAATAAGTTTTGGGTGAGATGTCAAGGGGGTTTTCGTCACCTTACACTCTTAAAATACTGTATCAGTATATTCTTAATGTAATTATACCTTCTGGCATAAGAATTTTCCACCCGGATTAACTCAAATCCATGTGCCCGGCAAATTGCATTTTTCTTCTCGTCTCTCGCCCGCACAATGGCATTTTCTTTATGTTCTTTTCCGTCTAACTCAATGGCGAGTATCGGCATATCCTGTCCACGGTATCCTTTTTCATATACCACAAAGTCAAATCTTCCGGTATAAAAAAGGTCGTCATAGGATTCATTTTCCTGAAATACGTGTGCAATGCTGACTTCTCTCTGCACAACGCAGCGGTTATTTGTATTCAGCACATTATCTAGTGCATGATTTAATGTGGTTAAAAATGCAGCCTCTGTCTGCGTGCTGTACGGCTTGATTCCCAATGCCCTGGAAGAAGTCTCTCTTGCTGTCACCTGCGCCTCACCGTTGGTCTGGACATAATCTACCAGCTCATAAATATCATCATCCCCAGCGGAATGCAAACGCTTCAGTTCCTTGATATCCGACAATATTACCAACTGGTCTTTTGCCCGGGAGGTTGCCACATTAATCAGTTCTTTATTATTTTTCAGCCAGTCATAAGTTCCCTGATAAGTCTGCTGGGTGATTGCCAGCGAAAAAAGCACAACATCTTTTTCATCTCCCTGAAATGCATGAACCGTTCCGCAGGGAATATTTTCCATCCCATTGTCTTTCAACGCCTTGTTAATCAGCTCTTTCTGATTGGTAAACGGAGTAATGATACCAATGCTCTTATCCGGATGTTCTTTGATAAACGAAATAATCTCTTCCACTTCCTGCGGCGCTGTATTCTTATAGTTGGTGGTATTTGCTGGAATATTCTTAAAAATCAGCGGATTAGACTCTTTATCCGGACTGTTGATAATCAACTTGTTGTTATAATATTTTTTATTATTAAATGAAATAATTTTCTTATTGCAGCGGTAATGGTGGCTGAGCAGAATTTCCTCGCTGACTGCATCACATGCCAGATAGGTCTTATAAATGGAATTCTTTATATAATCATACTCATCTGTCACTCCATAAATCCGCTTAAGCTTCTCATTGTCCACCGGATTCAGCAGGATTACCGGACTCAACTGCTGCGGATCACCTACCAGCATAAGGCTTCTGCCCCGGATAATCGGTACTAATGACATGGCAATATTTCCCTGACTTGCTTCATCCATAATAACCATATCAAAATACGTCCCCGGCTCACCAATCTTGTGTGCCGATATGGATGTCGTTGCAATAATCGGAAAAATTCTCTGGAACTTCTTCAAATTTTCTTCCTGACGGATATAGGTATTAAACTGCTTGACTTTCTTTTCCTCATCCGGACAGTTTACAATCTCCATCAAATCCTGATTTTTCGGTTCCTTCAGACGCTGAATATATTTTGCAGACGTATAGTAGAGATATTTCTTAAACAGCTCCTCATCTTCCACTACAAGTTTCAATGCTTCTTCATCTGTAATCTCACCAATTTCTGCTAATTTTTTCCGTACCTCCTGAAGCTGAACACCCTGCAATTCTGTCTGAAAAGTCAGATGCTGATTAGTCTCTATCATTTTAAGAATCGCTTCTTCCCGCTCCTTTAATTCGATTCTCTCTTCATGCCTCTGTAAAAGCTTGGTCAGCTTCTCCGTCCTTCTCGTCTTATCGTCCTTGTTCTTCTCAAGGGTACTGTCAAATATGGAAATATCCTTTGTCCGCTTATACAAATCCCGAATATCATCCAGTGCCTGCAGCACGCATTTATCATTTCCAAGGCGGATAATCGGAAATGGTATCATCCCCTTATTCCGATAAGGAATGGACTTTAATTTATCGCACACTCCATCAATGGGATGATTGTTATAAGACGCAAATAAGACCGTTTTCTCGTTAAAGAAAGCAGTCACCATAGTATTTACGATGGTATTTGTTTTGCCGGTTCCCGGCGGTCCCTGGATATATGCCAGCGGATATTTCATGGCATTATGAATTGCCAGTAACTGGTCCAGATTGATTTTCCGGTCTAAAAGTGTTATCGGATAATTTTTCCTTCGGTCTACCTGTTTTAACAGTTCTCCGAAAAATGCTTTTATCGGAATGGTCACTTCATCTTTTTCATACATTTTATGAATTGCTTCATACTCCTGATGAAGATCCACCAGCAAATCCCTGCCGATTGCAATTACATATGGCATATCATCCACGCCGTTTATCTGGGGATTGGACTTCGTTATTTTATCTTTTATCAGTTCCTGATTCTTTTCAAAATCATTTAAAAGTTCATAGTCATCTGCATCTAAAAATTTCCGGATTCCAAATTTTGCTTCCGGCTTATTCTTCTCCAATGCAAACTCCATGCAGACGGTTATTTCTTCATCCTGCCTTAAGGTCTTCTTCTGCACATCCAGCCGCAGCTTTCGGTATACCAGCACATATACGCCTTTGGGCGTATGTATACTTAATACATTTATTGCCAGCTGCTTCATTTTCTTCTTGGAAGCGGCATCCTTTGCTCCATATTGAAACTTCGATACAATCTGCTTAAACTGCTCCGGTGCGAGCTTATAAGCTCCCTGCCATTCACCATCCAGATGCTCAATGAGTGCATAATCTGTTTTGTAAGGTACAGAATCCATTTTATTGCAGTCAACAAGATAATTGAGCACCTTCAGATTTGCAATATTATCAAAGATTCTCCGGTATTTTCCCTGGTTATATGTAATATCATCTATCAGCTCCTGCTTTGTTTCAAAATAAGAGCCTTCTATTACTGCCGATGACAGTATGGAATCAATATAAATGTAAAGGCTCATTGTGGTATACTGCCCCAAATGCAGTCCCATTACATGCATGGATTTCCGGATAGGGTCTATCTCCATAATTCCAATCCAATATTTTGTTACTTCATCTTTTCCATTTTTGTACTCTATACTGAGCCATTTTCTCTCATGAATGGCCCGGAAGATATCTCTGCAAATTGTGTTCATGGTTTATAATTGTTTGTTTTGTAATGTTTCGGGTCGATAGGTTGCTTTGCTTCAAGTATGGCTGAAATCTTGGTGGGTAGTTCATAGCAGGGTCTTGGGAAGCGTTTTGGAATAGAGGCGGCGGGAACTTTATATGGAAAATAAATCAGTTCTTTAGCATCAAGAATTTGTTCATAAACTATTCTTTCAGAAGTTTTATTTCATTTCTGTCAAAAAGTTTTCAACAAATATTCTTTCATCTTCTCCTTTTGAACATAATTAATTTCACTCCTGCATATGCTGCACTCCCTTTCTATCATATCTATATATTCATCTACATTCATATTTCTTGCTATAAATGCGTTTCTTACAATTCCTTTTATATCATCCTGATTTTGCACCTTATGCGACAACTCATTTATCTTAATTAAAATATATATTCCAAAAATATCCGCACGTAAATAACTCTTTTCCCTCATAAATGCTATAACAACCAATACATGCATGCCTGTTAACAAAAGACATCTAAGTGAAATCTCTAATTTTTCAGGAAAACTAGTTTGTCCTGCAAATGTTTTGTATTTCATATATTGGAGCCACTCGGCAATAGTCTGGCATTCTAATAATTCATCATGCTTTGACACTTCATTTATAATTGCTATTTGTGACGCCATATCATAATCATCTTGATATATACAATACATCACCTCATCTGAATTAGTAACACTGCTTTTTATTGTCCAAATATAAAACGCATCTAATATCCCGTCTTTACAAACAGTATTAAATAAATTTCCATTTGGACTGGCGTCAATATACTCCATCAACTTTGTATACATTTTCTTTTCAAACCGATGCCCTATGTTTGTATTTTTTATCTTCTGTATCACTGCTTCTTCATCACTTTTCATATCACCATGATAATTCCATAATACTCTTAACATCTTTATATTAAAAAATTCCCACTCCAATCGGAATCTATACAAAGAATAATACATAACAATATATGTAAATAAATATGTACAATTTTGTTTGCTTAACTGTTTTAATATTTCTTCTATATCAATTTTATTATAATAATCAATTCTATCTCTTATTATTTCTGTCAAATAGTCATTAAAATTTTCTTCATTTATGATTGTTCCAAATAAATCAATAACATCTTTTTGTTTTCTTTTCTCCTTAAATATATCGTTTACTTCCATTGTAATAAAACTTTTAAGGCACTCGTCACAATATGATGCATATAATTCTTGTCTATTACATATTTCTATATATAAGCGATGTATCAATGATTGTCTTCTTTCATCATCCATTTTTATATATATTTCTAATAATACTTCCTTCCACCCACTGGCATCAAATATACTATTATTCTCGTTCAACGACAAACTAATATACTTATTATAATTAATTTGATCATATCCTTCTAATTCAGCTCTCGAAATATTTTGTTTACATACATCCAGATAAAAATTCATAATTTTTTCTATATTTTCCTTATCTACCCGAAAATATTTTTCATCTATAATCTCTTGTAATAGAGATACTTCCTTTTTTGTATTATATATCCAATTTTTTTGATTTTTGAATTCTATATTATATTTTTTTCCCAAAGAGAATTCATGTTCTTTTTGTTTCCTATAATCTTCAAAAATAAACGAAATCAATTTGTCATATTTCTCTTGTAATCCATAATTATCATCATCTTTAATGGCATAATATAAACATCTAAAGTCTTTACATAATAATTCTATATTTGTATATTTAATTCTATCTTTTACTGTTTTTTTCAAAAAAATTCTATTAATATCCTCCATCACAAACTCTTGCGTTTTTGCATCAGATAACATTTTTATTACTAGTACACTTTTCGTGCATTGATAAAAAATAATTACAAATAAAACAAAATATGTAATTGCAAATCCAAACCAAATAAAATTCATTATACTAATGGTTTTTATAGGAAGAACTGCCCTATAAATCGTTATAAAAGGCTTATACAAAATTTCCAATATAACTATAATGCCAAAACCTTTTTTTGATATAAAATTATTAAAAACTTTTATCTTTTTCTTTACAAAAAATTCTTTTATATTAATCCCTAAATACCTATTTATTCCTATTTCACTTCCCTGATATGACGCCACAAATTGGTAAAATGTTAGTAATATTCCATATATTGTAATTTGTCCAATTACTATGGTCAAAAAAGTTGCTTTATCAACATTTAAATTATTGTTCAAAATATATTCCCTTATTATTTGTACCCAATATTCTATTTTATCCATTGTACCTCCAATGCAATTCTAGTAGTATCTAAAACCAATTATGACTTTTTGAAATTTTTCTCTAATTGTTTTTTTCAAATTTTAAATACAAAAAAGCCCACAAAAAAGCCAACACCTTAAGCATTGTCTCTTTTGTGAACTTCTAAATTTTTTCTTATTATAATATCTGCTCTCATTTCTCATAACTCACTCTCCCAAATATGATATAGATATTATGCGACTATTTTTTACAAATTGCAACCCTTTTATTGACAAATTGTCTGATTTTTCTATCTATAAATAATATTTTTACTACTGGATTTATCAATAAATATTTGCATACTAAATTCTCTTGGCAAGTTCAATTGCGATATATAATTTGTCCACGTCATGATTTGCTGCCGCCAGTCCAGTTGCATCATAAATTGCCTGATCCAGCACATCGCCCGTAACCAGAAAATTATATAAATCCCAACCATAAAAATCACAGACTGCCTGAACTCCAGCCAATTCCATCTCCACTGCAATGCATCCTTCCTTTTTCCTTGCATCAAGCTTCGCTTTAGTTTCCCGATATATTGCATCCGTTGTCCAGACTTTTCCTGCCACATTAGGAAGTCCTAAATTGTCAAATATGGATTTCACAATCCGATAATTTCTGATTTATATATAATTTGACGGTTTTGCATAGTGATAACTCATTCCCTCTTTCCTGTAACTTTCCGTTGGAATAACAAACTTTCCTGTTGTCTTGTCACTATCCAGCGAACCTGCTAAACCAAACATAATAAACCTGCTTGCACCCGTCAGCCAATTTGCATCTATCACATCACTCCCTGCCATTGCAGAACCTATATGGCTTAAGTATGCGACAATTTTCATATTATCTATTTCAAAAACATATACCTTTGTAATTCCATTGCAGCACTTTATTGTACCAGCCTGCTCATGTGCATATGTTTTCAGCATATAGTCAAATATCTGCCCCGAAAAAACAATAATACACTTATCACACAACTGCCTTTTCTCCCCATAAAAATCCTCCGGTCTAATTATTGCCTCTGAATTATCAAATGCCTCTGTTATCATTTTTCTGGCTCCTTAGGTCACTCTGCCTCATGATTTTTTACAAGTTTTTGTATACTCAACTAAAGTCATTTTTTCGTTTATAACTGTTTCATCGCCGACTCTGACAAATCCACATTTTTCATATAAATAGCAATTTTTTTCTTCCTGCTTAATAGTATCTAACCGCCATTCTATTGTATCAGAAGAATACATTTCAAATAATCGTTCTATTACAGCACTTGCTATTCCTTTATTTTGAAATTGTGGAATAACAAAAATAGGGGAAATCCACTTTACATTTCTCCCATTATACCATTTGACTCTTACACCACCTACTCTCTTACCATTAAACAAAATAAAATAGAAATCCGAATTGTCTTCAACTATCTTCTGTGTTATTTTTTCAAGACTTTCTTTTGCCGGGCTTGTAATATCATCCCGATATTTTTCATATAACGCTATAAATGCTTCTACCTGCAATTTACGCAAACCTTCTGCTTCTCCACTTGTTATGAGTTCCAATTCTATTACATCATTCATTTTTTATCTCTCCTTCTTGTAAACCTATTTCCAACAGTTCTTTACAAATGCTCTTTCACCTACAATACCTGCCACCGGCAGCTCCTTCCAGATGCCTGGTAGCATAAAAAAAATCGCACTAAACCCTCAAAGTCCAGTGCGATATTTCCAATCTAAGATATAAAATGTGTTAAATCATCTCTTATATTCTGGTTTTATGCACTAGACTAAAAGACCTACAAGCCATAAACTAATGCACTAACCTTGCATATTTATAGCTGTGTACGTCCGTAATACATGTACATATAACGTCTTGAATATAAGTTCTGATTCATGTGTATGTTCTCCTTTTTTTGTTGGTAAATATACTATTATTGGCAATTCATGTCAACAATAGGCAACAATATATTTTTAAATATTATTTCACCATACTCTGTTTTTCTTCCATGCATACTACTCTGCTGTATAGATATGACTTCTTGTATTTGGGCACAAATACAATATAATACTTACAATTCCACTTTGTATGTGCCAAACTATTAACATTCATTTATGATAGTCTCCTTTGTTTTTAATATAGTTGGCAAACCTATACTTAGTATAACATTGGCGATTTTTTATTGTAAGTTAAAACGTTTGTTGGCACACCTGCACAGCTGATGATTCAATTATATCTTATACGAATAAACCAATCTCACTTTTACATAAGAGACTGGTTTAAAGTCTTAACATATACTCTAATACATCTACATTTTAAATTCTGCGAAATTACCACTATATCCTACTTTTGTAATTTTTCTTTTAAATTCATTTCTGCGTTCAACTGAATCATATTCTTCAAGATACCACCTACTCGCTCTCATTTTTTTCGATTTTCTAAGTCTATCACATATTTCCTTAACATATGGCATATCTACATCTGAATATGATAAACCTACTGAATATCTGCTTTTTCGATATCTTCAAAAAATTCTTTTTCATGAAATATATTTTGATTCGTATCTTTTATTAATCCCGTTTTAGCAATATGAATAGCATTTCTTATGTTTTCATCATTATAAAGTAAATTATGCTCTTTTAAATTTAATAATTTTTCCTCATATCCAATAATCAGTTTACTATAATCCTTGCCAATTGAAACCATATCCTTATGTTTTTGTTCTTCATAATTTATCTCTCTTATCCCATGTATATGACAGATATTATGTTTGCACACCCCATATATCCTTTCAAGCGTTTCAGAATAATCAAATATGGCTTGCGGGTGCTTAACTGTACCTGCTGTCACCCCACTATGAAAGGAGCTTTACCATGAGCAATCAACACAAACATCCAACTATAAGTTTTAGAATCAGCGATGCTGAACGCAAATAAATCGAAGCCCGCATTCTTGCCAGTGGCATGATGAAGAAAGATTACTTTGTCCGTTCCTGCATCTATAACCGCATCTGCGTTGTCGGCAAGAAAGAAACTATATATCCTCTTGTGCAGACTGTTAATGCTTTATATCTGCAATTACTTGAAATACAGAAAGCATTTACTAATTGCTGTAATCAACAAAATTTAAGCAATCTTCCTACCAATGATGAAATTAAGGAACTACAGACCGACTATAACAATATGCTTACAGCTATCATTGATCTGCTTGATGGTGCTAAGTATCTTTGGGAAGGAGAACACCATGAAACAAAATCGCCGCATCTTCATCTTCTCCTGATATCAGCTCAGCAATGCATTTATTCAGTATCGTTGCGATCTCAAGTCTTTCCTTTATCTTGCCCTCTCTGCTTATCAGCTGATACATTTCCTGATTCAGCTCTGTCATCGTCACGATAAACATAATGATCATGGAGATACCAACAGAAAACTCGATCAGCGACATTCCATACCAGAATGCCTGCACAGCTGCCGCCACTGCCGGAAGTACAACGCATGACAGCATAGAGAACAGGAGCTTCCGACTGACTCTCTTTTTGTACTGGAGCAGAAGCGTATGATCAATGAGCAAGCCTGCTGCCGGAAGAAGAATTGACATAATATATAACGGTGCCCGATGATAACAATTATCCCCATCTATGTAATAATACCAGTGAGTAAACTGCGAGATCACCACAAAAGCAGCCCCTGCGGCAGCAATAACATATCCGGCTTTTACTCTTTTTAATGTTCTCCGCTCTTTCTTCGAAAACAGATAAACACACACATAAATGTGAAAACACAGCAGGAATACGTCACTTAAAAGGAATACGAGAAAACTCGAAATACAGACCATCACACTGCCCGGAACTCCGGGATATCCGCTGAAAATATGCGCCATGGCATCCATCAGCAATAATAGGGAAGCAAAACTCTCCATCAGGATAAGATACCGACGCTTTTCCCTGTCATAATTACTGCTCAGAAATATACATAATGCAGCTATGGCACAAAATACACATCCCCATATAAGTATCGCTACCTGCAGTACTTTTTCATCCGGCATAAAAAACACTCATCACATTCGTCACTTACAATAAGTATTACACTTTACCGCGTAAAAGTCAACCTTCCCAAAAAATCCCGGAGTACATTGTCATACTCCAGGATTTTATCGTCAACCGGATAAAAGCAACCGCATTCGCCACATAATTCTACACCAGCTAACTGCTTCGCAGTTGATTCAGTTAAAACTCTTCCCCGCAGGATTCAATCACTTTTTTGTACCAGTAAAAAGAATCTTTGCGGATTCTGGAAAAGTCTCCGGTTCCGTCATCATTTTTATTTACATAGATAAGACCATAACGCTTCTTGAATTCTCCGGTGGAGGCACTGACAAGATCTGTACAGCCCCAGCAGGTGTAGCCGATCAGATCTACTCCGTCATGGATTGCTTCCTTCATCTGCTCTATATGGCGGCGCATATATTCAATACGGTAATCATCGTGAATCTTTCCATCCTCTGTCAGCTGATCCACCGCCCCAAGACCATTTTCCACGATCATGATTGGAATCTGATAGCGGTCATAGATCTGGTTCAGAACATAGCGAAGACCAGTTGCATCGATCTGCCAGCCCCAGTCGGAAGCTTTCAGATATGGATTTTTCAGATTGTCACTTCCATTTCCGGCCGTTTTCTCTCCGTCCTTTGTCACGCTGACACAGCTACTGGAATAATAGCTGATGGTGAAAAAGTCCACCGTACCCTTCTTGAGGATCTCTTTATCCTCCTGAAGAACCTCCAGCTGGATTCCGTGCTCCTCAAAGTATCTCGCTGCAAATCCCGGATAATATCCTCTTACATGAACATCACCGGCAATGGAATTGTGGATCTGCCCAAACTGCTGTGCATATAAGATATCATCCGGATGGCAGGTATATGGATAACCATTGTGATAAGCAAGCATACAGCCAAGCATAAACTCCGGATCGATCTCATGAGCCATGGAAACTGCAAGTGCACTTGCTACCAGCTGGTGATGCATTGCCTGATAACGGCTCTGCTCACATACATCCTTCGGGTCCAGCATTCCTGCACAGAATACCGCACCAAAGTCCTGCGTCAGCATATTGATCTCATTAAAAGTCAGCCAATATTTTACCTTACCTTTATATCTCTCAAATAAAACCTTTGCAAATCGAAGATAGAAATCGATCATCTTACGGTTTTTCCATCCTCCATACTCCAGAGAAAGATGAAGGGGATTCTCATAATGAGAGATCGTTATCAGCGGCTCAATGTTATATTTTCTCAACTCATCGATCACATTGTCGTAGAACTTAAGGCCTTCCTCATTTGGAGTTTCCTCATCCCCATTTGGGAACACTCTGGACCAAGAAATAGAAAAACGATATACCTTAAATCCCATCTCTGCAAAAAGAGCAATATCCTCTTTCCAGTGATGATAAAAATCAGTTGCCTGGTGATTGGGATAAAATTCTTCCGGTAACGGTGCCGGCGGTGTAAGACGACGTTCCTTATCCACACTTCCTCCTGTCAGGATATCTGCAATGGACGGGCCTCTGCCATCCTCATCCCAACCGCCTTCATACTGGTTTGCAGCAGTTGCTCCGCCCCAGAGAAATTTTTCCGGCATACGGTTATAATTTTTCATTTTTTAATTTTCTCCTTTTTACAAACATCAGGCGGATTTGTTATCTCCGCCTGATGTTTCGTTGTTATTCTTATACAATAGTCAGAAATTTATCTCCTGCATTTACAGCTGCATCTTCTTTTTCCATGCATACTGCTTTGATATAATCAGAAATATTGGTCACAACAACCGGTGTGATCAGATCATATCCTTCTTTCTTAATGGCATCCATATCGAATTCCACAAGAAGCTTTCCTTTTTTTACCTTATCTCCCTCAGAAACATGGGATTTAAAATATTTACCATTTAAATTTACAGTATCAAGTCCGATGTGGATCAGAATTTCTACTCCACTTTCTGTCACAAACATGATTCCATGTTTGCTCTCCATGATATTTGCCACCGTACCATCTGCCGGTGCATAAACCTTTCCTTCTGATGGAACGATCGCTGCTCCGTCACCTAAAACCTTATCAGCAAAAGTTTTATCCGGAACATCGGAAAGTGCTTTTACAGTTCCTGCTACCGGTGCACAAAGCTCGATCTTATCTACAAGCGGAGCGTTCTGCTGTGCCGGCTGTTTTTCTGTATCTGTGTTCTGTACTTCATCCTCTGTCTCAGCCTTTACATCCTCAAATCCGAAGATAAGTGTAAGAACAAAAGCAGCTACAAAAGATACCACGATCATAATGATTCCATAAATCAGATTGCTTAATCCCTTCTCGCCGATAAACGCCGGGATTGCCATGATACAATTCTGTGCAATGTAAAGAGAAACCTGAAGAAGTCCTCCTACGATACCACCGATTCCGGCTGCGATGGAAGCTGCTACAACCGGTCTTTTCAGTTTCAGTGTAACACCATACAGAGCAGGCTCTGTGATACCCATAAGAGCGGAAACACCGGCTGCACTTGCCAGCTGTTTCATGTTGCTGTCCTTGGATCTTACAGCTACTGCAAGAGAAGCTCCGGACTGTGCAAGGTTAGAGCATACCTGAGATACAAAGATCAGTGTATCGCTACCACCGGTTGCAATGGCATTCAGTCCGATCGGTGTCAGCGCATGGTGCATACCGGTCATAACGATGAACGGGAAGGTTGCTGCAAGGATACCTACAATAATGAAACCAAGTTTTACGGACAGGAAGTTGATGGCTACCGCAAGTCCGTTACCAATAATTGTTCCGATCGGTCCAACTACGATCAGGGCGATCGGTGCACTGATCAGAATTACCAGTGTCGGGTTCAGAATCAGTTTTACCATTTTCGGTGTGATCTTATCAACCAGAATCTCAATATAATGTGTGATCCATACCATCAGGATAACCGGAATAACGGAATAAGAATAAGTTGCTTTTGTGATCGGCAGACCAAACAGTGTGATGGCCGCATCACCAGCTACCATAGTTACAAAGGTAGGGCTTAAGTAAACACCGGCAATAAACAGCGCCAGTGACTGGTTCACGCGGAAAACCTTGGCAGCATTTGCTGCGATCAGGAACGGCATGAAGTAGAAAGTAACATCTCCGATAAAACTGATCACCTGGTAGGTACTGCTTGTTTCTGATACCAGATGAAAAGTTGTCAGCAGGGTAAGTACAACTTTGATCATACCGGCTGCAGTCAGGGCAGGGATCATCGGGGTCATACATCCGGTGATGGCATCGATAACTTTTGAAACAACACTCTTTGAGCTGTCAGAGTTCGCTGCCGGTGCATCATCGGTAGGAACGCCTTTGTCTTCCAATGCCTTGTAAACAGCGTTTACTTCGTTTCCTGCGATAACCTGGAACTGATCTTCATGCCAGTTAACGCCGGAGATCTCAGAAAGCTTTAAGATCTCTTTCTCGTTGATCTTCGATCTGTCTTTCACATAGAAACGAAGCCTTGTCATGCAGTGGAACAGACGGGTGATATTATCTTTTCCGCCCAGCGCTGCAATCAGTGTGTCTGCAGTTTTTGCATAGTCCTTTTTCATTTGGGGACCTCCTTTAATAATAAATATTGAAATTTATATTAAAGGTCTTGCCTGAAAAGATACGCACATGGCACGTATTTCAGTAACAATCCATTAACACCTAATTTATAAAACAATCTCTTTTCACAGATTTTTCAGACGTTTATGATCTTCTGTGATCTTCTGGATATGAATCGTCAGATACAGCATTTCGTCCTCAGTCATAGCGTATTTATATTCCTCTTCCATCATAAGATAGATCATTTTTACACAGCCGTAAGCTTCTCTGTACTGCTCCTTGATGATCTTGAAAAGCTCCTGATTCTCATCATAGTGAAGCTCTTTATGAAGGAATCTCTGGGCAAAATATTTCAGATGCGTGAGAAACCGCTGATAATACAGATTATCCTCCTGAAATTCCATATTGTCATAATACTTCTCCACGATGTCCAGGATCTGATGTACGATAATGGAAATCTGATAGCTGTCCGTCTTGCCGCCATCTTCCGCATTCACAAAATGCAATGCAAAAAATCCTGCTTCATCTGCAGAAAGATCTACCTCAAACATCTCATTTACCTTTTTCAGTAATTCCAAGCCGATCTCATATTCCTTATGATAAAGCTGCTTGATATCCAGAAGCAGCATATTCTGAAGGCGGATTCCGTTTTCAAGTCTGGAGATCGCACCCATGATATGGTCGCTAAGGGAAAAATAAATACTGTCATTTAATTTCATCCCCTCTTTTTCCTTCACTTCATTTACAAAAGCTCCCACAAAATCCAGATATTTTTCCGGAATAGCAGTCAGATAACCCTGTATCTCCTTGCTGATCTGGGCATTTTCCGCAGTAAAGATCTTCTCGATCCTAGACTCCTCCACTTGCTGTCCTTTCTTTTTCTGAAAGGCAATTCCGCAGCCCTTTACAATAACTTCATGTCCCTGTCCATCCCTGGACAGTATCAGATTATTATTCAAAATCTTATGGATAACCATATTCCTGTTCCCCCGCTGCCAGACAAATAAAAAAAGGCCATTACAGTATATAGAAAACCTATTCCTATACTACTATAAGGTCTTGCCTGACGATAAATAAATATTTCAGTAACAATCCTTCTGATTCGTAACTATTTAATAACTGTATGTAATCGTATCAGAAAAAATATATGTTGTCTATCTGGAATATTTAATAAAATATTCATAATATTTTTGTGAACTTTGACAAAATCCCCTAATGATCCTGCCATACGGATGATATGTACCCTCTTTCTCCATTAAAAAAAGAGCCCAAAACATACAAAAAAATATGTTTAGGACTCTACCTATGACGGGATAATGAAGTTTACTAATTTCAGGATAATAGAGTTTGCTAATTTACAGTTTACTACTCAAACTCAATCGTTCCAGGTGGCTTACTCGTCAAATCATAGAATACACGGTTTACCCCGCGTACCTCGTTGATGATTCGGCTCATTACTGTTTGCAGTACTGCAAATGGAATCTCTGCGCTTTCGGCGGTCATGAAATCGACGGTATTTACGGCGCGCAGTGCAACTGCGTAGTCGTAGGTTCTCTCGTCGCCCATTACTCCAACGGAACGCATATTGGTCAGGGCTGCGAAATACTGGTTCGGCATCCAGGATGGAGCTTTGCCATTTTCTTTCTTGTAAGCAGCTACTGCCTTGTCCACTTCTTCTCGGTAGATGGCATCGGCATCCTGTACGATGCGGACTTTCTCAGCATTGACTTCACCGATGATTCGGATACCAAGACCCGGACCCGGGAATGGCTGACGGAATACCAGATGCTCTGGAATTCCAAGTTCAAGACCGGCTTTACGAACCTCATCTTTAAAAAGGTTACGCAATGGCTCGATGATTTCCTTGAAATCAACATATTCCGGAAGACCACCTACGTTATGGTGGGATTTGATGACAGCGGATTCTCCGCCAAGACCACTTTCTACCACATCTGGATAAATGGTTCCCTGTGCCAGGAAATCAACGGCTCCGATTTTCTTTGCTTCTTCTTCAAAGACACGGATAAATTCTTCACCGATAATTTTACGTTTTGCTTCCGGCTCTGTTACTCCGGCAAGCTTGTTATAGTAACGCTCCTGGGCATTTACACGGATGAAGTTTAAGTCAAACTGACCGTTCGGTCCAAATACATTTTCCACTTCATCTCCCTCGTCTTTACGAAGAAGGCCATGGTCAACAAATACGCAGGTAAGCTGCTTTCCGATTGCTCTGGATAAAAGACCTGCTGCCACAGAAGAATCCACTCCACCGGACAATGCCAGAAGCACTCTTCCGTTGCCGACTTTTTCACGGATTTCCTTGATGGTATTTTCCACAAAGGAATCCATTCTCCATGTTCCGGCACAGCCACAGACACCACGCACGAAGTTGTGGAGCATCTTGGTTCCCTCTTTGGTATGGAGTACCTCCGGGTGAAACTGGATGGCATAGAGATTTTTTTCACGGTTTTCTGCGGCTGCCACCGGGCAGTCTGCAGTATGTGCTACGATTTCAAAACCAGGTGCTGTCTTTGAAATATAATCAAAATGGCTCATCCAGCAAATGGTCTTTTCTTCTACATTCTGGAATAATGGTGAATTCTTATCTACCATTACTTCTGTCTTACCATATTCGCGAACCGGTGCTTTTTCTACCTTGCCGCCCAACACATGCATCATGAGCTGTGCGCCATAACAAAGTCCCAGAACCGGGATACCAAGTTCAAAAAGCTCTTTGCTGTAAGTTGGTGAATCTGCCTCATAACAACTATTTGGACCTCCGGTCAGGATAATTCCCTTCGGGTTCATCGCTTTGATTGTCTCGATATCCGTGCGGTAAGAATATATTTCACAATATACATTGCATTCACGGACACGTCTTGCAACCAGCTGGTTGTACTGTCCGCCAAAATCAATGACAATAACTTTTTCCTTATCCATGGACGTTTTTCCTCCTAATTTTTGCTGAGACTCGCCCAGCGTCTAAATTTTATTATAGTTGAGCCACCCTGGAAAGACAAGCCCTATTTTGTTTTCGCAAGATATTCTGAGTTGTTATTTGGGGCAGCACATAATTCTTTATTATATGGAAATACTCCCTGTATGCGTAAAGATTATCTGATTAAATCCATCACACAATATATTTTCTTTTTCTTTCTGGGGGCGTTCCTTGGATACCTGTGGGAAGTGCTGCTTTTTTATGTGCAGGATGGTACTTTCTGTAACCGCGGTTTTCTCTATGGGCCATGGCTTCCGGTCTATGGTGTGGGGGCTGTCCTGATGCTGCTTATTTTAAGACGCTTTCAGAAGCATCCGGTCAAAGTCTTTTTTCTTGCGGTGCTTCTCGGCTCTTTCGTAGAACTTTTTATCGGATGGTTTCTCGCCCAAGTTTTCCACCTGCGTTACTGGGATTATCACGATTATCCACTGCAGCTTGGCGGTTATATCTGTCTTTATTCTGCACTGGGATTCGGCATCGCCGGTGTGCTCTGGGTCTGTGTGTTTGCACGGATTGCATCTCATTTATGGAGAAAAATGCCAGTACCCCTACAACGCATTTTTCTTACGCTGCTGATACTGGCATTTCTTTTTGATTGCGCCGCCGCACTGATTCTTCCCAACGCCGGGCACAATATTACGTTTTCTTAATTCTATTCTTCCATTTCAACCATGGTTGGATACGAGGCAATAGCTCCGGCTTTCTGCACACTCTTCGCACAATACCGGTTAGAAAAATCAAGGTATACTGCCATCTTATCCGAAGTCAGTTCCGGCAAATCTGCTTCCGTCACACCATCTGCATAGAGTTGATACAGGAAGGAGCCGATAAATGCATCCCCGGCTCCGGTGGTATCTACCGCCTTTACCTTCTTTCCCTTGCTTTGTGCGTTTGCTTTTTTCGTATAGCACTCTGCTCCATCTGCTCCCCTGGTATAAATGAGAAGATGAACATTTCCCACGAAAAGCTTTTCTTTTGCTGCCTCAATCGAATCCTCTCCGGTCAGGAAATAAAGTTCCTCATCCGAAAGCTTTAATACATGTGCCAATGGGAGGAATTCCAGCACTGCTTTCTTTAAATCTTCCAGATTTTCCCAGAGTGCAAACCTGAGATTTGGATCAAAGCTTATAATTGCACCAGCCTCTGTTGCAGCTTCTATTGCCTTTTTATGTGCTTTCTTCATTGGAAAATCTCCCAGTGAAACGGAGCAGAAATGCAATGCATAGGCATCCTTAAACCAATCCGCTTCTACTTTTTCTTTTGAAAAAAGCATGTCGGCTCCCGGTTTTCGGTAAAAAGAAAATTCCCGGTTTCCATCTTCCTTTAAAGCCACAAAGGCAAGAGAGGTATTTGCCTCTTTTGTACGAAGTACATGACTGGTTCCAATTCCGTTTTCTTCCAATGCTTCTTCAATTTTATTGCCAAAAGGATCATCTCCAAGCTGCGTTATCATCTCAGATTTACCACCAAGTCTGGTAAATGCACCGCAGACATTCGCCGGTGCACCACCTACTTTCGGGCAGAATCCCAAGACATCTTTCATAGGTCTGCCACTTTCCTGTGGAATAAAATCAATCAGTGCTTCTCCGATTGCATACAGTTTTTTCTCCATCTGATCTGCCTTCCTCTTTTCACCATTTTCTAACTATGTTCAATGGTAAATGTTTTCTTCACAAGGTCTGCCTTTAATACTGCATAGTCTGCTCCGCTGCTTCTTCGAATCTCAAGCAGTCCCTCTTCCGGAAGTTCTACCGCAATATCACCTTCCACATCAAATGCCGGATGGCTGTTGTGGAATTCCATTAATTCCAAAAGTTTCTTTACCACCGGACGCTCTACTTCTTTTGCAATCTCTTCCTTCGAATAATAGTGGCGGTTAATATTTCTGCCTTCTTTCGTTGCTTCCAGAAGCTCCAGGTCATTGCATCCTGCCAGCATGCCTACATAATAGACCTGCGGAATTCCCGGTGCAAAGAACTGGATTGCACGGGCAAGAAGATAAGCATCATCCTGATTTCCAAGTGCAGAATAGTAAGTCGTATTCACCTGATAAATATCAAGGTTATTGTAGGCTGCCGTATTGTAGATTTTCTTGACATTCGCTCCTTCGGAAAACATCATTTCCTTTGTTCGGTCAATTTCTTCATCCGGCATCAGATCTTTCACGTCCACAATTCCGATTCCATCATGGGTATCTAACGTGGTAAACTGATGCTTCGGACTCATTTCCAGCCATTTCTTAAGATAAGTTCCCTTTCCAAAGTAAAGGGCATTCAATACCAGCACCGGAAGTGCAAAATCGTAAATCCAGAAATTCTGATTGGCAATTTTCATCTGAATACTGTAATGTTCATGAATTTCCGGCAGAATTATCACATCATGTTTCTTTACGATTGTTTCAATTCGATGCAGAAGATTCCAGATTTCCGGTTCTACAAAGAAACAGCTTGTATTCGCTTTCTTAACAGCGTAAGCAAATGCATCCAGCCGGATAATGGAAGCATTTTTACTGCACATCAGTTCCAGTGTATCTTCGATAAATTTCTGAACAGCTTCGGATTCCACATTTAAGTCAATCTGTTCTTCTCCAAAGGTGCACCAGACCTTCTCGCTGCTTCCATCAGCAAAATCTGCATCAATATAAGGTGCTCTTGGTTTCCTTTTATAAATCAAATCTACCTGTTCTTCTGTCGGTTCTCCGTTTTCCCAGAAATCCTTGTATCGGATGAAGAAATCCTTATATTCCGATGCATCCTTTTTCTCTAAGAAATCTTTAAAATACGGAGACTGTCTGGAAATGTGGTTGACCATAAAATCAAACATCAGATAGTATTCTTCTCCGATTTTGCGTACATCTTCATAGGTTCCAAACTGCTCGTCTACCATGTCATAACGCATCGGTGCAAATCCCCTGTCTGCCGAGGACGGAAAGAACGGAAGAATGTGTACGCCACCTACCGCCTTATGAAAATAAGTTTCTAACATTTCTTTTAATTCAGAAAGATTTTTTCCAAGGCTGTCTGCATAAGTGATCAGCATAATTTTATTTGTCAGTTTCAAGCTTCTTCCCTCCTTTTAACGTAAATGTAAATTCATATTTTCCCGGCTGTTCCATCCGGTACTGCGGATGTGGTTTGGAAAGCCAGCTATCGTCGCCGCCAACTCCCATCTGATGGAGAGACGGACGGAGAATCGTATATTCACTATCCGGCAGCTCGTAAAGATGTCTGGCATTTTCCAGCTCATGCGGTGTATAAGGCAACGCCGATAAATCCATTTCTTCTGCACTAATCCGGAGTCCATAACCATTCTCATCTTCGATTACTGCTTCTCTGACACCACTGCGTCCGCCACTTTCCTGCGGAGCCAGATATTCTGACAGATTTTCCTTTACGGAAAAATGAAATTTTCCAAGTCTGCTGCCCTGACGGCGGTCCCAGTAATTTTCTTCCGGACCGTATCCATAGTAAGTTACTTTATCATATTGCTCCGGGATTCGAAGCAGCATACCAAATTCCGGCATTTCATGGGTCTTGATCTTCTCATCGGCTTCATATTCCATATGGATGGTGAGTGCTCCGTCTTTTCTGATACCATAAGTCACCCTGCACTCATTTCCCGGGATGTTCTCTGCCACATCAAAGAGACGGTATACATAAGAAATTTCTGCACCATCCTTTGTTTCTTTCAGCTCTGCCGGCATTGCTTTTGCATACATGCTGGCTGTCTTCCAGCATCCGCAACGCAGCGGCATTCCACTTCCTTTGTCATTGTCTGTCGGTGCCCGCCAGAAATTCGGCCTTGGAACGGATACGATAAATTCTTTCTCTTCTACCTGATAAGAGGTCAGTCCGCCACCTTCCTTTGCAAAAAGCATTTTTATATTACCTGCTCTCACACCGATATTCATAAGTCCATCAACCAGCTCAAAATCTTCTGCTTCTCTGATTACTTCTTCCGGAGCTTCCTTTTTTCCTGCATACTGACCAAAGGCAAGCTCATATCCGGCTTTCGCCCACGCAGTATCTTCTTTGGTAAGTAAGGAGGCGGTCACCGTAAATTCTCCGGCTATCTTAAGCCCCTTGGAAAGGCTGCTGATATCTATCGCCTCTTCTTCCTGTGGTGCTGTATGAAGCTCATAAGTGTTCTCTGCACATACACCGTCTTTTGTTGCAACGACAACTTTTAATACATAATTTTTCAGAGAAATAAATAAATTTTCGTTTTTAACAATAACCTTTGTTTCCTCCGGCAAAAGCTTTACACTCTGATACTGGAATTTTACCTCCTGCATCTTTGGAGTCACCTTGCGGTCAGCATAGAGAAGTCCGTTTCCACAGAAGGTTCCATCATTCGGACGGTCTCCGAAATCTCCACCGTAGGCTAAATATCTCTCGCCCTTTTCATTGGCAAGATAAAAGCTCTGGTCAATAAAATCCCAGATAAATCCACCCTGATAACGTGGTTCTTCTTCTGTAAGCCGGATATATTCATCCATTCCACCAGTAGAATTTCCCATGGAATGCATATATTCACAACTGATTACCGGTTTTGTTTTTTCATTGGTAGAGGCTTCACCCTCGCTTAAATATTTCCGCAGTTTTTCTGCCGGTGCATACATAAAGCTCTTCACATCAGAAGTATCCGGATAAGTATCATCAAAGGTAATACCCTCATAATGTACCAGGCGTTCGGAATCATTTTTCCGGAAGAACTCTGACATTTCATATAAATTGCTTCCGCCACAGGACTCATTTCCGCAGGACCAAAGCAGAATGCAGGCATGGTTCTTGTCCCGCTGATACATGGAGTTAGCGCGGTCTAAGACGTTTTCTCTCCACTCTGCTTTGCTGCCCGGTATCGTCTCACTCATCGGTGCCTTTCCTACTGTTGCAAGGAAACAATCCGCATGGGACTCAAGGTTCGCCTCGTCTATCACATATAACCCCAATTCATCGCAAAGTTCATAGAAATAACTCTGATTTGGATAATGTGAAGTCCGCACTGCATTGATATTATTCTGCTTCATGATAAGAAGGTCATGGAGAATTTCTTTTTTTGTAACGCTTCTTCCATGGTCGCAGCTTAATTCGTGACGGTTTACACCGCGAAATACAATACGTTTTCCATTCAGGCACATAATGCCATTTTCCATAGCAAAATGCCGGAATCCAATGCGCTGTTTTATTACTTCTGTTACGGTATCATCGGAGTCTGTTACTTCTATATATAAGGTATAAAGATTCGGCTCCTCCGCACTCCAAAGCTTTGGTGCTTTTATTTTTAACTCTATTTCAGCTTCTGTGTAAGCTGTCTCTGTCTTTACAACACATTCCTTTTTATCATCGTATAAGAAAATATGCAGCTTGCAGCAGGTATCTGCACCGGCTCCTACCAGCTCTTTCTCCTGCCAGTTTTCCTGTGCCGGCTGGTCTTCCTGTTCCGGTACACCCTTCCACTGCAATTTCAAAACTGCTTCTGTCAGATTATCCTGAAACTGCTGACTTACCTTCAAATCATAGATATGATGTGCCGGCATACGACGCAGTGTCACATCACGGAAGATTCCAGACATCCGGAAGAAATCCTGACTCTCTAAAATACTTCCGGTGCAGAAACGAAAGACTTCTGCCGCCAGCTTATTTTCTCCCTCGCAGACCAATTCTGTGATATCAAATTCTGCCGGTGTAAAAGAGTCTTCGCTATAGCCTGCAAATCTGCCATTTACCCAGAGTGCCATAGCACTTTCCACCCCATCAAACCGGAGGGATAACCGGTCCTTTAACATTTCTCCGGTCACTGAAAAAGAATGCACATACATTGCAACCGGATTATATTTCTTTGGAATCTCTTTGCCACAGACAGCTTCTTTTCCATCCCATGGATACTGGGAATTCACATACTGCAATTTGTCATAGCCAAAAAGCTGTATGGAAGAAGGCACCATAATCTCATCCCAGTTGCTGCTGTCATAATCCTTACGATAAAAGCCCTCTATGACTTCTGCTAAGTTATTGGCATATGCAAATTTCCATCTGCCATTGAGGCTGGTGAGAAAACTGCTTTCCACACCGTCTGCCTCTTTTCCGGTTGCATAATATCCATGGTCTGAATGTGCCGGCATCCGCCGGATTGCAAAACAGTCTGGCTCATAAATTACATTTTCGTTAAATTCCATAGCTCTTCTCCTTTATGATTTTACAGAACCGGTAATTCCTTCTACGAAGTTCTTCTGTAATACGAAGAATATAATCAGCATCGGAATTGTAGAAATCGTGACTGCAAGCATCATGCTTCCATAATCAATGGTATATCGTGCGGTCAGTCCAGATACCAGAATCGGCATAGTCTTGGAATTTTCATTCTGTAATACGATCAATGGCCACATGTAGCTGTTCCATGCATTCATAAAGCTTACAATTGCAGCTGCTGCGTAGGTAGATTTCATAATCGGTAAGAACATTTTAAAGTAAATGCCCCATTCACCTACTCCGTCAATCCGGGCTGCTTCAATGATTTCATCCGGAAATGATTTTGCTGCCTGGCGGAACATGAATATCATAAATGCAGTAGAAACGGTCGGTAAAATACATCCAACGGTTGTATTTAAAAGTCCCATCTTTCCAAACATACGGAACAATGGAATTACAGTTGCTGCAGTCGGTACCATCATGGAAAGTAACAAAATGGACATAATTTTATCTTTGTATTTATCATGGAATTTTTCGAATCCATAACCTGCCAGTGAGCAGACAAATACATTTAAAACCATGGAAACTACTGCGTTCCGGATGGAATTCCACATTGCCTGTGAAAGAACCGTTGTATCCAGAAGAGATTTTAAGTTTTCCATCAGGTAATTGCCCGGAAGAATTTTTCCTACAATGACATCCACACTTTTATTGGTTCCACTGACAATCATCCAGTACATTGGGAAGATGGAAATGATTGCGACCAGAATTAGGAATACATATTTCCAGAAATATACGAATTTTCTTTTACTCATTTCTCATCACCTACTTTCATCTGAATAAAGGCAAGGATTGCCACCAGGATAAATACTACATAAGAAATTGCGGATGCATATCCAAAGTTTGGATTTCCTGCAAAAGACAAATTGTATATGTAGTGGGATATTGTCATGGACGTATTTGCCGGTCCACCATTGGTAATATTCATAGACTCATCGAAGAGCTGTAAGGTTCCATTGGTTGACATAATTGCTGTCAGTAAAATTGTCGGACGAAGCATCGGGATTGTAATCTTAGTAAACTTCTGGAATGCATTGGCTCCATCTACAACTGCTGCTTCATAAATAGAACTGTCAATATTCTGCAATGCCGCCAGGAAAAATATCATATTATAACCGGTCCATCTCCACAATAATGCCAGTACGATTACAATTCGTGCGGTCCAGGTATTTCCCAGCCAGTTGATTGGAGATGCAATCAGATGCAGATTCGTAAGAATCGTATTGATGAATCCGTCTACAGAGAAAAGAGAACGAAAAATAATGGAATACGATACCAGGGAAGTAGTACATGGTAAGAAAATTGCAAGACGGAAAAACCACTTTCCTTTTAATCTCTTATCATTCAAAAGCGATGCTAAGAACATTGCTATCACCAGCATGATTGCTACTTCTAAGATCAGATAAATAAAAGTATTGCTTAATGTCATTTTAAAAATTTTATCCTGGAACATTCTTTTATAGTTAGAAAGTCCGGTAAAAGTCATGTTCGTTCCGCTTCCGCGTTTTAAGGATAAAATAAAGGACTGTATCATCGGCACGAAATTGAATATGACAATCATTATCGATGCCGGTATTACGAATGTCCATCCCATAATCTTTCTTTTCTTCGTTTTCACTGTTGTTCCTCCAATTCGTATCGACTTTACAGCTTTCTTCTTGAAAATTCTGCCTGCACAGCAGCTGCTATGCAGGCAGTTTGTAAAGCGCTTCTGCTAAATTATTCGCTCATTGCAAATGATACGGTATCATCTGCTTCTTTTAACGCTTCCTGAATATCCTGTCCCTGCTGAATCTGGGTAAGCGCTGTTCCAAGTGCGGATTTTGCTTCCTCCCAATACTGACCTAATGTGATAGCCGGTACTTCAGCACCATAGTTAGCAAATCTCTCGTAAATCTTATCGCCACCGAAGAATTCATTTTCCTGTGAGTATGCATCACTTTCTGCTGCCGGAAGGTAGGTTGCTACTGCACCGGTAGTAGGAAGAATAGTATCATAAAGCTCTGTGCTACTTGCAAATGTATTCTTTAAGAAATCGATAGCAAGGTCTTTGTTTGGTGAGTCATTCATAACCATCCATCCTGCACCACCATTATTACTGTAATTGGTTGCATTTGGAGCATTGTCCAGTCTTGGCATTGTAGTAACGCCCCAGTCACCGGACTGGTCTTCCTGTGCCTGAATGGTACTTGTAATCCAGCATCCGTTGATTACGCTTGCTACTGTTCCGTTGTTGATAGTTCCAATATACTGATCCCAGTCATTTACTTCTACTAAAATTCCCTTGTCAACCATGGTCTCATAATCTTCTACAGCTTCTGCAACTACATCATTTCCCGCAAAATTTGGATTGCCATCTTCATCAAACATGCTGTCGCCTGCACTTCTTAACATTGCAATCAATAAGTCAGGTCCACCAGCCTGTGCGCTTAATAATGGTTTGCCGGTCTTTGCTAATACATCTTCGCCAAGTTCAATGAATTTGGACCATGTAATATCAGTAAAGTCATCAATAGAATAACCAGCTTCGCCGATTACATCGGTACGAATAAATAATGCGGTTACACCACTGTCGAATGGTACATTGTAATTCTTTCCATCTACTGTTCCAATTGCTGTTTTATAACTTGCAAATTTGGAGAAATCGATTCCGGAATCAGATAAATCTGCAAATAAGTCCGGATAATTCTTTACATTATTTAATAAAGCAGTGTCATTCATAAGAATGATGTCTGGCAGTGTATCGGTCTGTCCAGAGGTTGCTGCTGTTGTAAGCTTGGTCTGAATATCCTCCCAGGATGTTTCTACTACATTTACGTTTACATCCGGATGATCTTTCTGGTAAATCTTTTCTGCCTCTTCCATTGCCGGAATATTAAAGGTTGCATCCCAGCACCATACGGTCAGTTCGTTTGAAGATGCTTCGGTATTTGAAGCGGAATTATTTCCATTGTCAGAACTACTGGTGGAACCACATCCAACCATTCCAATTGTCATTGCTGCGGTAAGAATTGCAGCCAAAATCTTTTTCTTCATTTGTCTTCCTCCTGTCATTGTAAAAAGTATCTCTTCCCCGTTTCTTATATTTTCTTATCGTGAACGCGTTTCACTTGATTACATTGCTAATATAATACCGGTTCTGTAAAATGTCAAGCGGTTAACATGCGAAATATTAGGTTTTCACAAGATAATGCCACGTTTTTTGTGCAGTATGCACTAATGTCAACCAATTTATCCGTTTTATACCACAGAAAAATAGTTCTAAATTCATGTCAACCGATGGACACGAGCTAAGAACTATTGTCTTTTTTTTTATTTATTTATCATTTCTGTCAATCTGTTACTTTTCTTTTGTTGTACCACGCTTCATTAAGCTGACCGGAAGTACCACCTTTGCCGGCATTACGCCGCCACCTCGCTTTTTTAAGATGGCATCCACTGCCAGCTGTGCCATTTCCTTAATCGGCTGCCGGATTGTAGTCAGCATCGGATTTACCAGTGTTGCAATATTGACATCATCAAAACCTACAATCTGCACATCCTCCGGAACCCGCTTTCCAAGGGCACTGCATGCCTGAATGGACTGGGCTGCAATGACATCACTGCTGGCAAAAATTCCATCAATCTCCGGATATGTCTGCAGCGTCTGCTTGATATTTTCCAGATATTCCATCACGCTGTAGGACGCTTCGCTTGTTTCTATTTCATGATGCCGGATTCCGTATTTCCCGCATACCTCCCGGAAGCCTACACAACGTCTGTCTGCCGGCATCACCTGTCGCTCTACTCCACTAAAATGCACAATTTCTTTACATCCGCATTTAGCAAGATGTTCTGTAGCAAGCACTCCTCCCATATAGTTATCACACTGGATATTGCAGTCCCCCAATGCATCATCACACTCTATGGTAACAATTGGAATATTCAGATTCAGGAATTCATTGGCACTTACTGTTCCACTGCATAATATGATTCCTGCCACCTGATTACTTTTAAACATCTCTACATATTTCCGTTCGTTGCTGCGCTCCTCCTTGGAGTTGCAGACTATCATTTTATAATTTTCCGCTGCCGCCGCCGATTCAATATTACTTAAAAGCTTCGCAAAATACGGGTGCACGATATGTGGTACGATTACGCCAATCGTGCTGGTATGCTGTTTTGAAAGAGAACGGGCTACCTCATTGGGCTGATAGCCTATCTCCTTCATGACATCATATACCTTCTGTCTGGTCTTCTCACTGATATATCCACGGTTATTAATTACTCTCGAAACAGTCGTAACAGTTACTCCTGCCCGTTCTGCCACATCCTTTAATGTACTCAAAATTGTCCCCCTTCTCCTTGGTTGTTACTATAACGATAGCACTTTTATGCCTATATGTCAACATGACATATCAACTTGTCACATGTTGATGAAGATATTTTTCTCTCGTTGCCAGTCCCCCACGGATATGACGCTCTGACTTATTGACATCCAGTACTTTCCTTGCTTCCCGCGCCAGGGTCGGATTCACCTGGGATAAACGTTCTGTTACGTCCTTATGTACCGTACTCTTACTGATTCCAAACTGCTTTGCGGTCTGACGCACTGTCGCATTGTTATCTATAATGTATTTGGCTATTTCTACGGCTCTTTCTTCTATATAGCTTTTCAAAGAAAATCCCCTGCAATACTTGTTTTTACATTGTATGCAGAGGATTTGCTTTTATGTATGGCTTTTTTATCTCATCTATATTCTATTTCAAATAACCCTTTTTCCCTGTGAATACTACTGCTGCTCCGCATAATGCCAAGAGTGCAAGCAGATATCCAACCGGTGATTCATCACCTGTTTTCAATACTTTTGTTTTCTGTGCTGTGGTCTGGTCTGCAGTTGCATTATTACTTCCATTTGTTGTATCAGCTTTCTTCGCAACGGTAAATTCGGCGGTTGCTTTCTTTTCTTCCCCACTGATAGAAGACACAATCGCAACCGTATGCTTTCCGGTAGCAAGGCTTTCTAAGTATTCTGCAGTAAAGGTGACAATGGTAGAGCCTTCTGTTACCGTATAGTTTTTCGCATCTACTACGGTGCCATCCACTTCTACACGAAGGAAGCTGCTGATACCGGCGTCACTGCGGAAACGAAGCGTTGCACCACTTTCCTTTGTCCATTCTCCACCAGCGCCTTCAATAATGACCGGTGTTGCCGGTTTATAATCCGGGTTCTTCTCATTACAGCCTTCCCGTCTGCAGACTTCTGCATTGTTGCTAAAGTCATGTCCTAATGGATTTCCACTGGTAAAGGTTTCCGTTCCCTTTGCCCCACACAGCTTGCAGGATTTGTAGTAAACTGCCGGTGCCGTACAGGTTGCTGCTGTTTTCAGATAGGAATCTGATACTGTTTCCACCCATTCACCATGCTTGCATGTAATTGTAAATTCTTTTGTTGCTTTCGTATCTGTTCCAACTGTAATCTGTGCCTTATAACTGCCCGGTAACTTTGGTGCACCTCCAACGGCTTCTGCTCCGCTGTTGTCACTGTTGGTCTTTGTGTCTGTTCCACTCAGATAATATACGATTTCCGGAACCGGAAGATTAAGTCTCTTCCAGTCTTCGGATGTTGTTATATTGGCAGCTTTTGCTGTTCCATCATAGTCTGTATTCTCAGCTGATAAGGATAACCATAAAGATGCATCTTTCTCATCACAATCTCCCAAGCCGCTGCAGGCTGCAAGAATACGGCTTCCATCTTTGCCTTCATCCACTGCATAACTCCATGTGTGACTGTGCTTCCACATACCAATCAGGAGTGTTTTGGCAAATCCTCGCTCTCTATAGTCCTCATTGTTATTAACTGCAATACAATTTGTCCATGTCTTCGGTGTATCTGTCAATTCCGAAATATCTGCCATCATAGCTGTAGAACTTTTCATTGACATGGCATCTCCAACTGTAATGCATGCATCACTTTTTCCATATCCTTCTGATACAGAAATGGCACCCCAGCCGAGTCCATCTGCAGTTGCATAAAGAGAACCGTTTGGACTATTCTCAATGCTTACACTTCCATGTCCAAAAATTGCAAAACTACCATAAGTTTCAGAGTCTCTTTTTATGCTGACCAGTTCATTGCTTCCAACCAATGTAATATGAATATGGTCTACATTACTGTATATATTATTATAATAAGATTTCATTTTTAAATTTGAAAATGTTACCTTAGAAAAACTGTCAAGTGGGGGGTTATTAAATTCTCCCAGCTCAATAATATCTGATGTAGGTTCTGCATTTTCATCCATTGCAATCGTAATGTCATCCGTCAGAATAGTAAGCGAATTTCTATTTCCAGATCCATATTTTACATAGGTATAATCGACTCCTTCTACAATCGTCCCCGAATCCCTTGACAACGTAAATGGTCCCACCTGTACCGAATTTGTAGCTGCCTTTGTCTCAACTGTCATCCCCTGCATAAGACCTGCTACCATCATCAACGCAAGTAACAAGGAAAATAAACTTTTCTTCTTTTGTTTCATGTACATCCTTCCCTTCTTAAATTACACTTAAATTACTTTTTTCTTTTTTCACTTTTCACACTCTCAATGCTGTGTTACAATGACACTGTTATTTTACACCGCACATCAATGTACGATGCAATCATTTTACAAATTTTGCCGGTAATTGTGAAAAAATATATGATATGAAAATTTTGTGTGAAATAAAGACCGGCTGGTTTGCCTCAAAACACCAACAGTTCTTAAATGTATGTTTTGCTTGTTTGTAAGCTGTCTTTCCGTTGCTTTGACCGGCTGCCCGGTTGTCCGTCTGCTACAGATACTTTCACAAACCCGTAAGGAGGTCTAGGCATTCTGGCAAATAAGTTTATGATTCCGGCAACCGGCGCAAATTCATATCCATATTCAACTGCGCCTTGCAGGCACATCCCTGTGCCTGCATTGCCGGTTGCATAACAGAATGCCAAGACCTCCTAACAGGCTTGTTTATGTATCTGTATGCAGGCGGACAACCGGTGCAGACTGTCAAACATTGGAAAGACTGGCTTTCATAGAGAAAAGCAAAACATATATTTTAGAACTACGGTGTTTTGAAGTGATGCAGCCGACTTTATTTCTTCAAAATTTCTAAATCCATTCTTTTCACAATCACCGAATAAATAAAAAGGGGGAACATTTTGAAAGAACTGTTTTCAATTGGAGATGCCGCAGACTTTGTGGGCATCACAAGAAGAATTATTTTAAATTATGAAGCTCATGGACTGGTTTTTCCGGATGTAAAAGAAGACCCCTCCGGCAATCGTTACTATACCATTGATACACTGACGAAGATTCGAACCATCCGCTCGCTGCAGAATCTTGGCCTGTCACTGGATGAAATCCATGGCTACTTTGACAACTCCAACGACCTTTTATCCATGGTTCGAAGGCTGGAATCTTTGCGGGATGAATTAAATGCCAATATCAAAGCCTTATACGAAAGAATCAATCAGGGATTTGAATCAATGGAAATCATTACAATTCCACCACAAACGGTGTACTGCCGCAAAACGGAAAGTGACAGCATCGTAGAAAAGACGAATTTGTTAAGAGAGGTTGCCTTGGAAGCACTGCAGAACTATGGTCCGGCACATACCGGGCAGATTTATTTTACGGAAGCTCCCATTACGGATGCAAAGGATATGTCCTTTTTTGCTGTTGTCCCGGCAGGAAGTAAGGGCGAACATATCCTAAATCTTCCTGCCCAGAAAGCAGTCTGCCTCTATCATCATGGAGCGTATGAAGAATTGCCATCGGTTCATGATACCCTGCTTTCCTATGCCAGAGAGCAAAAGCTTACACCAGTTGGCATCTTCCGCCACTGCTATTTAGAGGGACCACCACAGCATAAAGACAAAAGTAAATTTATTACCCAGGTACTGCTGCCGGTATGCTGATACTGCTCATGCAACAATATTATGCATGTTCTAAATGACATGTATCCGGCTCCACCTGCCGCTTAAATACCGGACGCTGAATGCGATAGCACGAAGCGTCCAATCGGCAAACATGCCAATCCACACCGCCATTGGTCCGAAACCACAGCTGCGGATCAGATATACACACAGTGCCACACGGCAGAACCACATGGTAAGACTGGATAAAATCATGGAAAATTTCACATCTCCGGCGGCACGCATGCCATAAGCCGGGATAAATGCCAGCACCCATACAATCGGTTTTACAATCGTAATTGCTATTATCATTTCCATGCAGAGGGAGGCACTTTCTGCTTCCATTCCAGCTAAAAATGTAACCGGCTTTGTCAATAAAAATACCACTGCACAGGAAATCAGAATAACGATTTCCGCATAGCCGCAGAGTTTCACCATATAATAACGCGCCTCTTCCACTTTTCCGGCTCCGATGCACTGTCCTACTACCGTCATCAGACCGATGCCGATTCCAATGGCTCCGATTCCGTTTAAGTTTTCCAGAATAATGGTCATTGCCTGCGCAGCAATGGCTGCCGTTCCAAGGGTTGATACGCTGGACTGGATTGCCAGCTTTCCAAACTGGAACATTCCGTTTTCAATTCCGGATGGAATTCCGATAGAAAGAATTTTTCCAATCAAAGGGAAGTTCGGACGGATTTTAAGATAATGATTTACCACAATCACCTGATCCGGTTTCCGCAGATTCCAGAAAATGACTACTGCACAAAAGATTCTGGAAAATAATGTAGAAAGGGCTGCTCCTTCCACCCCCATCTGAAATCCAAAGATAAGCACTGCATTTCCGGCAATGTTGAGTCCATTGGAAAGGACGGAAATCATCATTGGAAAACGGCTGTTTCCTGCCGCCCGGTAAAAGGCTCCGCCGGCATCAAAAAGTGCAATAAACGGAAAGGAAATGGCTGTCAGCAGGAAGTAAATCATGGAATTATCCATAACAGCCTCTTCTACCTGGCCAAAAATCAGATGCAGCAGTGGTCCACGAAATATAATACAAAATATAGACAATACCGTAGAAATCGTCAGTACGCTTAAAGTTACCTGTCTTGCAGCCTCATTGCTGGACTCCCTGTCTCCCCTTCCAAGATACTGGGAACAGATAATTGCTGCTCCTGCTCCTAATGCCGTAAATACCTGTATGACCAGTACATTGATGGAATCCACCAGTGATACCGCAGAGATTGCCGCACTTCCCACATTGCTTACCATCATGGTATCCGCCATTCCCATAAAGGAATTCAAAAGCTGCTCTACCATAATCGGCAGAAGCAGCGTAATAAGTTGCTTATTGGAAAACATCATATGTTCCCGGTCTAATTTTGTTGCATCATATAATCTTATCTTTCGCATTTTTTATTTCACTTCTTACTCTTTTACTACCGGTGTAAAATCCTCTGTATCACCGCAGAAAAAGCCTCCTGCACCGGCGATGATTTTCTGCATGATTTTTTGCATAAATGCATAGTTTTCTGTGTCAATTGTGACAGCAAAAAGAGCATGAATATCATGCTCTTTTAAATAAGCATTGGCATATTCATCCTTTAAATTGACTGCAATCTCCTCGATATCCATGGAATGATGCTCCGGAACCTCCACTTCCAACACTCCGGCTTCTTTCCAGATTTCTGTTTCGATGCCATCCATTCCCTCTAATGCATTTTCAATCTCTGCTACTGTGATGGAATTTGGATTCATATAAAGCCACTCTTTGGTAACGGTGGCTGTGCCTGCTTTCTTTTCTCTTATTTTCTTTAACTTTGATTTATTCTTCATATCCGCTCCTGTTTGTGTTTATGGATATGTTCATCTTAGCACAAACATGGACTTCTGTCTCCCTACTTTTTTACTTCTCCATCCATAAAATATAAACGGGATGCAAAATCCGGGTAGTGCCTTACCTTATCATTGTATCCGGTTCCGCCAAATGCCGGACTGACATGAACGCCGCCATACATTAAGGTATCTCCATATGCATGGAAGTCTTCCGTCTCGCCATCCATTTTTATCAATTTCGAAAGCACCTGATGGGTCAGGGAATCCTGTCTGATATGAACCGGCGAAACCGTATTTACCAGATCACCGAATTCTTTGATATTATATTTTAATTTCCGGTTGTAGAAATGGTAACGGACATCCGGCAGCAATCCCTTCGGATAATAGGTCTGCTGCTGCGTATTTGGCACCACTAATTTCTGCATCAGCATACCCACTGCCTTTGTGCCATCTTCCGATACGCAGGTCCACTCCATCTGGTTACCGGCTTCGTCCGCCAAAACACTGCCACCCATTCCACTCTGTGCTCCATCATAAAAGCTTCTACCCCGGTAAAAAGTTCCCTGTTGCAACACCTTCCGCCATTTCTTATATAATGCAATCTGCTCCTTAATGGCTTCCTTTTCTTCCTTTTTCATATCGCAGAGGTTGCATTCATATCCGAAGCTTCCAAAGCATGCCACCTGAAATCTTGTCTCTAATGGCGTATTCCGCAGCGTCTGGTGATTCGGGCAGGCAGACACATGGGCACTGACTGCTGACAGCGGATAGCCATAACTATAATTTTCTTCTATCTCCGCCCGGCACAATGCATCCGTATCATCACTGCCCCAGATCTGCGGAAAATAGCATAAGATTCCAAGGTCAAAGCGGTTGCCGCCTGCTGCACAGCCTTCAAATAAAATCTCCGGAAACCGTTCCGTCAGCTCCTTCATGCAGCGGTATAATCCCAGCACATAGCGGTGTGCCACTTCTCCCTGCCGTTCCGGTGGAAGTGCTGTGGAATAATAATCACTGAAGGTCCGGTTCATGTCCCATTTCACATAGGAAATGTCTGCTGAAGAAAAGACTTTACTCATGCTCTCAATAATATAATCCTGTACTTCTCTTCTTCCCAAATCTAAAATCCGCTGGTTTCTTCCTTCCGAATGAGGCTGTCCCGGAATCTCAATGGTCCAGTCCGGATGTGCCACATAAAGTTTGCTTTTCACATTGACCATTTCCGGCTCCACCCAGATACCAAATTGCAGGCCAAGCCCGTGAATCTTATCGGATAAACCTTTAAGCCCACCCGGCAGCTTCTTCGCATTTGCTTCCCAGTCTCCTAAGGAACTGCTGTCATCCATCCGTTCGCCAAACCAGCCGTCATCCATTACAAATAATTCTATGCCAACTTCTTTTGCTTCCTTTGCCAGCTTCAGTAACTTCTTCTCACTGATGTCAAAATAGGAAGCCTCCCAACTGTTAAGCAGTATCGGCCGCTCCTTCTTCTGCCAGGTTCCACGGACAATATGCTCCCGGATAAAATAATGCAGCCTCTGGCTCATCTGGTTAAATCCGTTTTCTGCATATGCCATCACTGCCTCCGGTGCCTGAAAGCATTCTTCCGATGCCACTTCATAGGAAAATGCCTGTGGGTTGATTCCTGTCACCAGACGCATTTTGCCAAAGCTGTTTACTTCTGTTGCTTCATAGTGATTACCGGAATAGATAAGGTGAAAACCAAAGCATTCCCCGGCATCCTCTGTGGTCTTCGGCCGGCTTAGCATCACAAAGGAATTGGCCCGGCTGGAGGTGGTTCCGGTATAGGAAGCATTTACTAATTTTCCTGCTATTACCGGCATATCACTCCGCTTCATTTCTCTTGCCCAGGCTCCATGAAATGTAGTAAATGCATAATCATGCCCATCAAAGTCAAGCTGCAGGCTCATCAGCCGTTTCAACTGCACAGCTTTCTTTCCGTTATTATAGAATTTCGCACTGCGGCTAATGATGTCACAGGATGGATAGACATAATAATACAATTCCAGTGCCAGCTCATTTCCTTCGTCCGCAAGCCGGATACAAAGCTGCTCCACTTCCTCTTCGCTGCCATAGGAACCCGGCAGTTCCGCAAAGGCTTCCTTACCTTTGGTTATCTCTGCTTCCTTGTATACAAAATCTATCGTATTGCTTCCATTGGCATTCACCACTTCCACAAAAGGCTCTCTTATATCTCCTTTTCCATAGGAGGACATTTCAAGGCGCATATCCTCTAAGGAATATGCTTTCTGCTCTTCGTTATACAGATTCACATTACCCGGTGCAAAGACATGCTTTTCCACCAGCGGCTGCATATCTGCTTCATCCTCGATATGAAGCTTTCTGCCATAATAAAGATGTTCCAACTGTCCGGTAGGAAGTACCCGGAAGCAATAGGTGGTATGGTCGGTATCCAGAATAAAATAATCCTTTTCCTTACGAATCATCGATAATTTTCCTTCCCTTTAATCTGTTCTGTGATTTCCTGCACTTTTTCTTCTGTCAGGATAAATTTCTTACGGAATACCAGCACTGCAATCAATAAGCCGATAATCGGAATTCCTGCCATCGTCATGCGGAGTCCTAAAAGGGAGCTGCCGGATGCAGCAGCTGCGGCTGCTGTTTCTGCAGTATCATTACTTAAGTTGCAGAGATTTAAGCAGATGGAAGCTGCCAGTGCAGCTACTCCAGATGCCAGTTTTACCACAAAGGTCTGCATGGAAAAGATAACGCTCTCATCTCTCCGGCTATTTTTCAGTTCGCCATAGTCCACGGTATTTGCAAGAAATACGGTGGTAAGTACCGTCAGCATTCCAAAGGCTGTAAAGATAAAGAATGCCGGAATAAATAATAACAATAAGTTTGACATATTTGTCAGTGTCAATATAAATAATACACCATAACCTGCGATTGCCATAACAAAGCTTACATAAAATACCTTCAAGACACTTAAGAATTTACGCAGCAGTGGGAAGAATATCATCATGGAAATAATCTGGATTCCACCACCAAAGGTATTGAATAAAGTATAGCTGTTATACCATGCGTCCCCGCCAAAATCATATTTGAAGAAATAAATCAAAAGGTTTGAAGTAATATAAAGAGAGCAGTTAATCAGCACTATCGTAATAACAACGGTCATTGCCTGGTCATTCTGTAACAATGCTTTAAACATCTGTCCTACTGACGGAGAGTCCACATTTACGGTAGATTTTTCCTTGATGCTCATACAGGTAATAGTAATAAAAATCACAAATAATACTGCAATGATTAACGCAAACCATTTAAAACCGGCACGCTCATTGCCCTGGCCTAATAAAACCACGCATTTTACCGTGATAATGGTAATCAGTGCGGAACCCACGCCTGCGCAGGAACGGGCAAGAGTAGAAAGTCCCTCTCTTTCTTTTCCACCTTCGGTAAATGCCGGAATCATAGACCAAAATGGAATGTCCATCATGGTATAAGTAACACCCCACAGCACATAGGTTACTGCTGCATAGGCAACCAGTCCGCTGCCATCTAATGCAGGTGGTGCTGCAAACATCAGATATAAGATTACTGCATTGGTTATGGTTCCAATCAAAAGCCACGGACGGAACTTACCCCAGCGGGTTCTCGTCTTGGCTACGATAATTCCCATAATCGGATCATTAAATGCATCAAATACTCTTGCTGCCATCAGGATAATTCCCATCGCAATGGCACTGACATTCAAAATATCCTGATAGTAATATAAAATGTAACTTGCAGAAAGCATGTATACCATGTCTTTGCCAACTGCACCAAGGCCATATGCCACTTTTTCTTTTGTTGTTAATCTCATTGTCCTTCTCCTCCTTTTCGTAAGCCCATTGCCAGTTCCACTACCCTGTATGCGCCATCGTAAATCCCCTGTTTCTTATTTTCCATAATTGCTTCACACATATCGGTAAGCAGATGGTCTGAGCTTTGGAATAATTCCAGCATCTGCAAGGTATGCGGAATATCACGGCATTCCAGGGTACCGTCCCCAATCTCTGCGGAATGGATGGCACCCCACTGTTCATGTCCACCCACTCTTTTGATAAAGAGCTTCGGCACCGGATAAAATGCCAGTTCGCTTGGCTTTGTCACCAGCACATCACAGCTTCGCACCAAAAGATTCGTGCAGTATACTGCTTCGAAAATATTCTTATGGTAGAAGCCATGGACTCCGGTTACTTCCCCATCCAGTGCAGCTTCGGCAAAATGCTTTGTATTTTTCCAGTCATCAAAATGCTCCGTTGCCATGCCTTTAAGATTTGGAATTTCCTGTAATAATTCTTCCCAGACATTCCGGTAATCTCCCACATTGACATAAAGTGCTGCCCTGCCTTCCCGGATTGCCGGCAGCAGATATCTGATAATAGCCGCAAAAATTTCTCTCTGGGCTCCTGCTCCGCCGATGGTTAATAAGAAACGCATCGGTTTCTTCTCCTGCTTTCTTTTAATTCTCGCTTCGCAGTCTGCTTCAATATTGCTTACCAGCTCATGGTCAATATAATGTCCCGTGTATATAAGATCTTTTTCCGGCATAGGATTTAAGACATCTTTTCCCTGCATGCCATTTAAAATCCGATAGCCCTGATATGCATAATGAGTCTGAACTGTATGAAGGCTTCCTTCGGATAAATGCAATGCCATCGGCCAGTTATCCGGAATCGCATTGACTACATATTTCATGCCGGCATGTATAGCTGCCTGTGCCGGCCACACATGGGTTGCTACCACCGGAATTTCCTTTGGTACATTCCGGTAAACCGGAGCCATAAGCTCTGCATTTTTCTGGTCAGAAGCATTATAGGAAAGCTTCCGGAACCCTTCGTAATTCATTGGCTCCCACACCAGTTTATTAAAGAGCTTACTCTTACCGGAAAGTCTAGAACCCAGAGAATACAAATCATTCTGTGCGCCAATGACCTTCGTGCAGGTAGTCCTAGGATAGGAATTTAAGTCCATCCAGTATGGTGTGTAGCCCATGGATTTTGCTGCGGATGCAATTGCCATGGAAATCCGGTAATGTCCAAATCCCATACGGATATTTCCTACAATGATTCCCTTCTCTTTGTCAAATTCCAGTTTCGAAGCCTCTTTCTGCTCCGGCAGCAGCACATCCACAACACCAAGGGAATCTCCGATATGTGCATTTTCTTTTAACACCACCGGATAATCCACCTTGCTGTCATCCCCGAATTTCTTTTGAAACTTCTTCTTACTCTTTACCGCTTTCCGGTACACCTTCTGCGGCATTTTGTTTCCGAAGATTTCTCTTGATTTCTCCTTCATAGATACCCTCCTTATCGTTATACTCCCTTATTCTATTTCAAATGTAATTTCTCTGGTTCCTGCCTGGCGGCTGCTTATCATAAGTTTTCCGCTTCCGGTCTTTCCTATGGTCTTTACATAAGTGCCGCCCATACCGCCCTGCAGGCTGATGATGTCCGGTCCGATGAGTTCTAATGCTCCCTCACATTTTAGCTGCACTGGCTCCTGAAAATATGGCAACAGATTTCCATTTTCATCCACTGCCTGTATTCTTACCGCAGCCACATCATAGGTATGTGTTTCTTTTAATTTCTGACTGCTGACCGTAATCTGATACTGCACCTTCTGTACCGGCTCCCTTACTAAAGTTTTGACCACCTTACCATCCTTTATCGCTTCTAACTTATATACCATGGATTGTCCGCCCCAGTCCCCGACATACCTGTTATAAAGTGCAACCGCATCCTCCATCTTCATATGATAAAAAAGCATCAGTTTTGCCGCCAGATAATATGCTCTTTTCGGCAGATGATTCATGCCATAGCGTGCCGCCAGATTCAAAACTTCTTTTACCATTGCAGCCTGTTTCGGTGCGAAATCCTCTCCCTCTTCGATGGCATTTCCAATGTAATCATCAATTGGAACCGGACCATGTTTCAGATTCTTATATGGAGAATCCGTTTTCTTATATTCCTTGGTAAACCGGTCATTTTTGTACATTTTAACACTGTCTGCATTGGTAAAAATATAAGTCTCGCCCCGGTTGCAGGCTGGATGTTCTCCAATATCCATCGTTGAACTTAAGGCTAATACCGGTCTTTCTTCCTGCTGGCAGGCATACACATCTGCCGCCATTTTCGGATTACGGAACATGTCTAAGACTCCGTGATAGCAAATTCTGTCTCCACTACCGAAATCTTTATGTGTATTATAATCTGCCATACACCATCCGAAGCTTCCGGCAATGTCCTCTTCTCCTGCTACTGCATCCAGTACACTGGCGTGGCGGAGTGCATGCCACATACGATGTTCTTCCCAGTCGAAGGATTTGGTGGAATACATATGTCCGTTATATTCCGTGATAAGATATGGTTTTTCTATATCGGATGTCACATTCTTCTTGTGCTCACAGCCTTTGTTCAGACCATTGTGTACAAAATCATTATAGGTATATACATCCTCCAAAAGACTGCTCTTTTTATGTGCCCGCACGCCACCAGTCTGTCTGGTATCATCTAACTTATGTGCTATTGCATTGGTGCGGCGGTAAAATTCATCGTCATCCTGCGATTCATTAATCCGCACTCCCCAGAGAATAATGGATGGATGGTTGCGGTACTGTATCACCATGTCTTTTACATTTTCCACAGCCTGCGCTTTCCACGCTTCATCGCCGATATGCTGCCAGCCCGGAATCTCGGTAAATACCATAAGCCCCAGCTCATCGCACCGGTTTATAAATTCCTGGGACTGCGGATAATGGGATGTCCGCACTGCATTCAGCCCTAACTCTTTCTTTAATACTTCCGCATCCATCCTCTGTATGGAAGCCGGCATGGCATAACCCACATAAGGATAACTCTGGTGACGGTTCAGTCCACGAATTCGAAGCTTATGCCCATTTAAGTAAAAGCCATCTTTTTGGAATACTGCCTGGCGGAAGCCCACCGTTGTTACAACCTCGTCAATTATGACCTGCCCGGTTTTCATGCCTCCGCCTGCTGCATCTTTATTTACCGGATTCCCGGTTACAAGCTGGGTCTTTACTTCATACAATGCCGGATTCTCTACCTCCCATAGGGATACGATTCCTGCCGGAAATACAAGTGTTTTCTTTCCCTCCTGCGTAGGAATTTCAGAAAAAGTTTTCTCTCCAACCAGACGGTATTCCTCTTCACCTTTTTTCCGGATGTTCTGCCGTAACAACAGGTTTTCTTCTTTTCCTGCCAGCGTGATTTCCGATAGCAGTGTTCCCTTCTTCGTTTCCAGCTCCACCTGTGGTTTTAAAAATACATCTGCAAGATAGCTTTCCTCATTTATCTCAAGGTACACATCCCGGTAAATTCCACCGTAAGTCATATAATCAATGACAAATCCAAAGGGCGGAACATTCAGATTCTCATTGCTGTCTACCCGCACCGCAATGATATTATCTTCCCCATAATAAAGCAGTGCTGAAATATCAATGGTAAATGCCGTATATCCGCAATGGTGTGCACCTGCTTTCTTTCCATTTACATAGACTTCACTGTCATGGGCAACTCCTTCAAAGGTCAGCCGCACTACTTTTCCTTCCCACTCTTTCTTCGCCAAAAGGTGTCTGCGGTAGCCGCTTACCATCTGATAGGCATGTTCATCAAAATAGTGAAAAGGCAGTTCCTTTACTGTATGGGGAATCCGCACGCTCTGCATCGCTGCTTCGTCATATTCTGCGTTGCTTTGTGCTGCTTCCCATTTCTCACTAAAATACCAGTCATTGTCCAAATAGTATTTTTCTCTCATACCTTTTCCTCGCTCTTTCTACTGGTGTATTTCTATTCATGCATCTCTATTCGCACATATCTATTGCCTCGTGATAATTCCATCCACCAGAATATTCACTACTTCCTCTAATGCTTCACCATAGGAAAGTTTGCTCTGAATCAGGATGTCTCTCTGGAAGAACTGCTCTAAGGAGGCTTCCAGCATCATCTTTAAAACAGGTATGTTGATGCGGCGGATTACGCCCTCCTCCATGCCCTGTTCCAATAACGCAATGGTGGTCTCCCAGCCGGTCTCTAACCGAAGTTCCACCTGATGATAGATTTCCGGAAATTTATCTTTTAATAAATACATCTGCCGGAAATCAATTTCCTTATAACTCTCCGGCATTACCCCTAAGATTTTCCGTATTTTTTCTAAAGTTCCAAGGCTTTCGTCTGCCATAACTTCCCGTTCACTTTCCTTGATGCAGTCAAACAGATAATCCACCATGGCAAGAAATAGCGCCTCTTTATCTGCAAATACCTGATAAATCGTTTTCTTGCTGATACCAAGAATGTGGGCGATATCATCCATGGTAAATTTCAATCCCTTCTGGTTAAATGCCTGCATCGTGCCCTGCAATATTTTCTCTCTCAATTCCATGTTCACTACCCCTGTTCTCTGTGGAAACTACTTTTTGTTTTTCGGTTTCCTTAATTGTAACACCTTGAGATTTCCGTTACAAGAAACTGAATTACCAAAATTGGTTTCCTGAATTTGTGGATTTTGACGAGAAGGGGATTTCAATGATGCCAAATGTTCGTCGGAAGTTTTTTGTGCAAAAAAAGCAGACATAAATTGCCACCTTAAATAGCAATAAATGTCTGCTTCAAATTGTTTTATTTAATTTAATCTCCTCTTACAGGAAGATATACTTACAAATGAATAATACTGCAAGAATATACATCAGCGGAGTAATTTTCTTAGCTTTACCACAGATTAAGTTGATGATAACGTAAGAGATAACACCGATTGCGATACCTTCTGCAATGCTGTACATAAGAGGCATAGCAATTAAGCAAAGGTATGCAGGAGCTGCTTCTGTAACATCGTTGAAGTCAATCTTAACGATTGCAGATACCATAAGGAATCCGACGAAGATTAATGCAGGAGCGGTAGCAAATCCTGGGATTGCTGTAAAGATTGGTGCAAATAAGATTGCAATCAGGAACATGAATCCGGTTACAACAGATGCAAAACCGGTTCTGGCACCTGCACCTACACCAGCAGAACTCTCTACGAAAGTTGTGGTTGTAGAAGTACCAAGAACAGCACCAGCGGATGTTGCGATAGCGTCAGCTAATAACGCATTTTTAACTCTTGGAAGTTTTCCTTCCTTGTCTAACATACCTGCTTTATCAGAAACACCGATTAAGGTTCCGATAGTATCAAACATATCTACAAATAAGAAGGATAATAATACTACAATAAAGTTAACAATACCTACACCGGTAAAGTCAGCTTTGAAACACTGTCCAAAGGTTTCTCCGATTTTGGTGAAGTCTGTCATTGCAAATGTAGGATATAAAGAATAGAATCCAGCTTCTGCATCAATCTGATAGATACCTGCTGCCTGGCAGATCATACCAAGAATCCATGTAGCAAGGATTCCGATAAGGATGGAACCTTTTACATTTTTTACATATAAGATAATGGTAAGAAGTAAACCAATCAGTGCAAGCAAAGCACAGATTCCTTCTGTATGCCAGTTCTCTGTAAATTTAACATAAGATAATAAAGTAGAGCTGTTGTCAACAACAATGTGAGCACCCTGTAAACCGATGAAAGCGATAAACAAACCAATACCGGCACTTACACCTTTTTTCAGTGTAGCAGGAATGGCATTGAAAATTGCCTCACGTACGTTGGTCAGTGAAAGTACGATAAAGATGATACCTTCAATGAACACTGCCATTAATGCGACTCTCCAGTCATAACCCATATTTCCACATACTGTAAATGCGAAATATGCATTCAATCCCATACCAGGAGCTAATGCAAATGGATAATTAGCCATCAAAGCCATTGCAAGTGTTCCGATAAAGGATGCAAGACAGGTTGCAATCAAAACTGCAGTAGGATCCATGCCAGCAGCAGATAACAGGTTCGGGTTAACTGCCAGGATGTAAGCCATTGTCATAAATGTGGTAAGACCTGCAATTACTTCTGTCTTGACGTTAGTGTTGTTCTCTTTGAATTTGAACATTTTCTCTAACATTTTTCTTCCTCCAAATTGTTTTTTTTACCTAAAGCCAGCCTCTCTGGCAATAAGTCATGTTAAACTTCTCTTCTGTAAATTATTTTCCTTCATATGTAATTACAGAAGCAACATCATAACCCTTCAAACGCTCTCTTCCCTTTAATCCAGCCAATTCCATTAAGAAAATGACCTTAACTACTTCTCCGCCAAGCTGCTCTACTAATTTGATAGCAGCTTCAATGGTTCCGCCGGTTGCGATTAAGTCATCTACTAAAACAACCTTCTGCCCCGGTTTGATGGAATCCTTGTGCATCTCAATGGTAGCCTGTCCATACTCTAAATCATAAGACTGTGAAATGGTCTCACATGGTAATTTTCCTTTTTTACGAACCGGTACAAACGGTTTATGCATTTCGTAAGCAATTGGTACTCCGAAAATGAATCCTCTGGATTCTGTACCGGCAACTACATCAAAGTCCACACCATCTAAAAGCTTGATCATGGAATCTATTGCAAGCTGAAGTCCGTCTGCATCCTGCAATACGGAAGTAATATCTCTGAAAATAATTCCCGGCTCTGGAAAATCCGGTATACTTCTTACATATTCTTCTATTTTTTTCATCTTAATACCCTTCTTTCTATTTACTGCCCTCTGTTTTAAAAAACACTTTTTTATTATAAATTTATACTGCCAGAAATACAAGCAATTTTTTATAAAATGTTTCGTTTTTGGTTATAAAATTTTATGAAAAGTTGCTATTTTGTTGCAAATATATTAAGATGTTCTATACGAAAGAAAAGTTCGAAAAGGGGATTTTTTGTGAAAATTCTGATTTTATCCTGCAACACAGGAGAAGGACATAACGCCGCCGGTCATGCCGTGGAAGAAGCAGCTTTAGCAAGGGGACACGAAGTAAATTTCGTTGATGCCATGCAGCTTGGCAAAAGGCATACTTCACGCCTTATCAGCGGACTTTATATTGGGATTGTAAAGCATCTGCCGTGGTTTTTCGGTTTCATTTATAAACTGGGAATGCTTATCAGTAACCGCCATTTCAAATCTCCGGTTTACTGGGCAAATGCAAAGCTGGCGAAACCGCTTGCATCCCTCATCGAAGAAGGAAATTATGACATTGTGGTGATGCCGCACCTTTACCCGGCAGAGACCATTACTTATATGAAGAAACACAACATGCTGCCGGTAAAAGCAGTCGCTATCGGAACCGATTATACCTGCATCCCTTTCTGGGAGGAAACCAACTGCGACTACTATGTTATTCCCCATGAGGATTTAGTAGACGAATATATAAAACGTGGTGTTCCAAAGGAAAAATTACTGCCTTACGGTATTCCGGTACGCCACGCCTTTGCCAATCATACACCAAAAGACATTGCCCGCCGCAAATGCCACCTAGATGCTGATGCTCCTACCTTTCTCATTATGAGCGGAAGTATGGGATTTGGAAAACTGGCAGTCTTTGCCATGGCACTTTATAAGCAGTGTAAAAATGACGAACACATTGTAATTATCTGCGGAAACAATAAGAAATTACAGTCAGTTCTCACCAAAGAATTCAGACATTGCCCGCGGGTTCATGTCTTAGGCTACACCAGACATGTTTCCCTTTATATGGATGCCTGTGATGTCATCTTTACCAAACCGGGCGGACTTACCTCCACCGAAACTTTGGTAAAGGGAATTCCAACTATCCATACCGCACCGATTCCAGGCTGCGAAACCGCAAACAGTGCATTTTTCGTAGACCGTGGCATTTCCTATGCCTCTAAATACATGATAGAACAGATTCGCCTTGGAAAGCTGCTGATGCGAAGCCATGATTTACAGGAGGAAATGCATACCGCACAGCTCCGGGAGCAGAAATCCGATGCAGCAGAACGCATTGTAGACCTGTTAGAATCACTGTCTGAAAAATAACGACAATTGCTTTTATTCAAACAAGTGATTGTGGAAGCAGGAGAAAAGATTTTAATAGGAAATTTTGTGGCATTCCATGTACATCTGATTTTCCTGGATGTGAAATGCCAACCATTCTTAGTGGTTCATTTTTCTTGATTATAAACTGTCTTTTCGCTTGCTTTGACAGAATCTCGGCACTGTCCGTCAAAAGCGGATGCCACATAAAGCCTGCAAGGGGCACTAGGAATTTCGACATCATACTATTTTCATCTGGCAACCGGCACAAATTCACATCCATGTTCAACTGTGCCTCGCTGGTACATCCCTGTACCAGCGTTGCCTGTTGCCAGACGAAATTCCAAGTGCCCCTAACAGTCCTTACCAGGCATCCGCACTTTGACGAACAGTACCAGGATTCTGTTAAACATGGAAAAGACTGTTTTTATCAGAAAAAGAAAAATGAACTACTTAGAACGGTGGTATTTCATCATCAGAAAATCAATGCATATGGAATACTGCAAAATTCCTTTATACAAACGCTATCTCCTTCCACAATCACCTGTTTATCGAAAAGAAAAGGAGCCTTTATATGAACCAGTCAATTATCACCTGCATCTTTTTTTCCATCGCCGGCTATCTCAGCGGCAGCATACTCTATGCCTACTGGATTCCGAAGATATTATTCCAGAAAGATATCTGTGCATTAAGTCCGGATGGAAATCCCGGCACTGCCAATGCCTTTGTGTACGGCGGATTCCGGGCTGGTATTCTTGCGCTCCTTTTGGAACTTTTCAAGGGCTTTTTCCCGGTCGTACTCGCCCTACGGACATTGGATATTGACACTCCATACATGATTCCGATTCTGATAGCACCGGTTCTCGGACATGCGTTCCCATTGCAGTTTCATCCGAAAAACAGTAACAAAAAAGGCGGCAAAGCCATTGCCGTCTCCTTTGGTGTACTGCTTGGAATCTTTCCGGTTGTTCTTCCGGTTCTTTTCCTTGCAGCCGCTTATATTCTTTTTTCTGTGGTCTTAATTATCCGGCCACATCTTTTCCGGTCCATTATTACCTTTGGCGTATTCTGCCTTCTGGTCTTTCTCTTTGTGCCGGTTCTCTCCATTGACTTTGCCTGCCTTGGAATTGCACTGCTTGTTATCTATAAGCATCTTTGCGCTTACCAGAATGAGAAACTTTCCATCCGGTTTTTCTTTCAAAAATAGCTTTTTTAAGAGATACCTACCAGGAAATAACTTCGGTTCCCTCTTCGGTTACCAGAACCTGAATCTCCCACTGGGCACTTGGAAGTCCGTCTTCTGTATACACGGTCCAGTTATTTTCGTCATCTATGTAGATAGCTTCTTTTCCCATATTTACCATTGGCTCAATCGTAAACATCATGCCCGGAACTAAGAGCATCTCGGTTCCTCTCTTGCTGTGATAGCCAACCCATGGCTCTTCGTGGAATTCTTTTCCAACCCCATGTCCACCGATTTCTCTTACGATAGTATAGCCATTTTCATAAGCATGGTCATGCACTGCCTGCCCCATATCTCCTAAAAAGCCCCATGGTTTTACCGCTTTTAAGCCTTCTTCCACACATTCTTTCGTTACCTGGACAAGACGCTTCTTTTCTTCACTGACATCTCCAATCAGAAACATTCTGGAGGAATCAGAAAAATATCCATCTAATATTGTGGAAACATCCACATTAATGATATCGCCATCCTTTAAAATAATATCCTCCGATGGAATACCATGGCATACTTCTTCATTAATTGACGTACAGACGCTCTTCGGAAATCCTTGATAATTAAGCGGTGCCGGGATTCCACCCATGGCTGTTGTTTTCTCATATACCATACGGTCAATTTCTTCTGTACTCATGCCAGCTTTGATATGCTCAGCCACATAATCCAGTACTGCCACATTAATTTTGGCACTTTCCCTGATACCTTCGATATCCTTCGGTGTCTTAATCAAATCATGGGTTGGCACAATACAGCCTGCCTCACGATACTTTTCAATCTTTTCATCAAATGACTGATGGCATGTCTTATACTTTCTTCCACTGCCACACCAGCAGGGATCATTTCTACCTATTTTTACAGACATTTCTAATTCCTTCCATTCTAATGATTCAATATGATATTCCCAAAATCCACTCTGTCCCAGAGCTTCTCATTCAGTTTATACTTATGTTCTTTTAAAATCTGCTCATATGGCTCTGCCCCGGCACTGTAACCGTCAAAATCACTGTTATTCTCTGCTGCTATCTGATTCTGATATTTCTGTGCCAATGCAGCTTTCTCTAACTGACGATCTATCTCTGCTTTATCAACGCCCAGTCTTTCCTGCTGTTCCTCTGTCATATCCGTCCAGAAATCCTCCTGACGGCTACGAAGCTGTTCTTCTTCTTTTTCATCCAGCGTCAGTTTCTCTGCCATTGCCTGCCGGTAAAAGATTTCATCATGTACTGCCATTTCGATGACATGGGTCTTTGCTACTTCTTTTACAAACCTTCCACTGGTATGAAGATTCCAATACTTATTCGTATCATAATAATCATAGGCTGCTGCCTCATCTTCTACCTTCAGTTCCTCATAAGCGATATACATTGCCAGATCCCCAAGCTGCAGTTTTTCTCCATCTACTGTTAGGATATCTTCGGAAAGATACTCCCTGTATACAATCTTCCCCCTTCGTTCGGAAGCAAAGAGACTGATTAATAACAGTACCAGTAGAATCAGTATTGTAATGAACCATATGCGCTTCTTCTGTGATTTATTTTCACTCATACACTATCCTATTTGCAAAGCTCTGCTACAACCTGTCCAATTAATTTTCCATCTGCCTTGCCTTTTAACTCCGGCATAACTGTTTTCATAATCTGACCTTTATTTTTTGTTGCAATGACATCTGCAAATTTTTCTGTCAGAATCTTACGTACTTCTTCCTCAGAAAGCATTGCCGGTGCATATTCACTCATAATGTCATAACGCTGCTGATATTCCGCAAGTAAATCTGTTCTTTCTGCCGGACAGGAATCAATCTGTTCTTTTGCGGTCTTCATTTCTTTTAAAATCACACGATTTACTAATTCTTCTTTTATGTCATCACGACAGCCTTCATCAATTGCTGTTTTCTTCACTGCAGAAACCAGAGAAGAAATTGCATCTTTTCTTGGTTTATCTTTTGCCTTCATTGCTGCTATCATTTCTTTTTGTAACTGTTCTATCTGCATTTCTTATTCCTCCTAAAATATTTTCTACTTTTTCATTATACGCAACTTGAAAGATTTTACAAGTTCTTAAAACCCCGCAGTAGTTTGCTTACTGCGGGGAATTTTTATCATTTTTCTTCTTTATTGATAACTTTTTACAATACACGCCGGACAGATATAATGCTTCGATAAGTTGCTGAGCCTGTCTTAATGCCGGTAGACGGTGAACTTGCATGGACAATCTGCCCTCCGCCCATATAAATTGCCACATGACCGGCATAACAGACAATGTCACCTGGCTGGGCATTCTCATAGCTTACTTCACTTCCTGCCCGCTGTAATGCTACCGAACTATGAGGCAGGCTGATTCCAAAGTTTGCATAGACACTTTTAATGAATCCGGAACAATCTGCTCCATTGGTGAGACTCTCGCCGCCCCATACATACGGGTTTCCAATAAACTGACAGGCATAAGATACTACATCGCTTCCACTTACTGATGTACTAAAAGAAGGATTCAATCCACCTCCACCTGTACTGCCACCAGTAGTGCTGTCACCTCCGGTATTGCTGCCATTATTATTGTTAGCAGTTGTTGTATTATTGCCTTTATTATTATTCTGAGCAGCGGCAGCTGCTGCAGCTGCCTGCTCCTGTCTTATGATTTCATTCTGTTCATCAACAGTGGCTTTATACTGGGCTGCAAGACTCTGGGCTGATGCAAGCTGGGTATCAAAATCAGACATCTGAGACTGTTTCTCTGCAATCATGCTTTCATAAGAAGCCTGCTGTTCCTGATAAGACTGCTGCACTTCCTCTAACTCTGCCTTCTCTGTCTCCACCTGACTCTTAAGGTCAGCTACCTGCTGCACTGTCTCCTGATACTGCGTCAGCAGATTTCTGTCATAATCATAAATCTGCTGGGCATATTCCAGACGATTCAGTAAATCGGAGAAATCTGTTGCGCCCACCAGTGCCTCAATATAACTGTCATCCCCATTCTCATACATATATACGATACGCTTTTTCATAGCATCGTACTGGTTCTGTTCATCTTCCTGCGCCTGTGCAAGCTGTGCTGTCACATTATCCAGTTCAGTCTGCTTATCCGAAAGTTCCCCTTCCAGAATATCTAAGTTCATAATAATATTTACCAGATCTGCATCCAGTGCATCAATCTGGGACTGCAGTTCCTGCTGCTGGCTCTGTATATTCTCTATATCTGCATTGGCATTATCCAATGCGGTCTGTGCTTCACTCTTCTTGTTTTTAGCCTTTGAAAGAGCGCTTGCTGACGCACTTTGAAAACATGAAATTCCAAGAATTGCTACCAGTCCTGCTGCAACCAACCGCATTTTCCACATATGTTTTTTTCTGTGCATATTTCTGCTCCTTCCACTTTTGTGTATTTCCTATCATCTTAGTATAACATCATGATACCATCTTTACAATTAACAATTTATCGCCTTTTTGAATTTCTTCACTCTTTAAGTCGTTGGTTTCCATTAACTGGGAAATAGTCGTATGATTTGCCTTGGCAATTTTCCAGAGACTGTCCCCCTCTCTTACAATATATCCGGTAATTCCTGGCTGTCTCTGTAATTCTTCCATATCCCGTTCTGTAATTCTGATTTCATCCATTTTCTGGATGTTCTCCTGTGAAAATGCAATCAGATTCAGATTCAGTACTGCCTTTACCTCAATCTGGGTATTGTCTAAAAGAATCGCTGACAACTGCTCGATTCCCGCTTCCAGTTCATAGTTCATATCGTCTGTCATTTCCGGGACTTCAATCAGCTGTTCAAAAGGAAATGTCTCCCGGCAGGTTCCAATCGGCATGGCATCGTCCGTGGTTACATAAAGGATTTCCACATTCAGGCTTCCTTCCACTTTAAGACCGTCTGCCTGTGGCTCCACATGGTCAATAAATGCCATTCCTTCGCAGGAACAAATCTGCAGGATATTCTCCTGATTCTTCTTTAAATTCATGTGGTCTGTCAACCGGCATTTTGCATAATTCTTTGCCAGCAGCCTGCTCATGGTAACTTCTTCATAAGCTGGTGTCATCTCTTCCCGCAGCGAATATACGTCCTCTACCACATCTGTCTCTGTTTCCTTCCAGATACAGATATCTAATTCTAACGTCATATCCAGACTGATTTTCCGGTCTTCTCCATCATAATCCGGTCTGACCTCTACTTCCACACTGGCAGGTGTTACCTGAATCCGATAGATTTTTTCCTCACTGCATCCCTCGCAGGCAAGTTCTCCGTTCAGTGGTATCGTCTCTTCTATCCATTCTAACCGGCGTTCTTCTTTCTGGGCATAATATAGCAAAAACAGTCTTATTTCTCCGGTAAGCTGGATTTTTTCTTCCCGTAACCTCGTTTCCACACCCCGAAGCTGCACACTTTTCCATAAAATCTGTTCTACATCTGGCTTGCTCTGGGGCAACTCTATTTCCTGTTTCAACCGGTAATTATCTTTCTTACAGGTTTCCAATTCCAGAATATTATGCCTGTTCTGAAGGATTTCCAACGGATGTTCCATGGCTACTCCCGTAATCAGTTCCGTCTCCTTGCGCATCCGCATTTCTGCCTTCAGCATCACCAGTGCACGAACACTTAATTTTCTGGAATTAATAATCCCGATATTAATGTCTTCCAGTTCTGCTGTGACGTCCACCGGATCTAATTCATTCACTCCATCCATACTGATGGTTTCTTCAAATGGAATCTGTCCCCGCAGGCAGTCTAATTTATGCTCCTCCATATCGCTGCGGTAGAGCACATGAAAGATAAGATTCCCCTTCACATAAATACGTCCTTCTTTTACCTGTATCTCATCAAAGCGGATTTCACCTTTTTCTTTCAGTACTTTTACAATATCCGGCCGGTAATCCGGCAGATTGTAATCATCATCCAGAGTAATCTGACTCATGGCACTGGCTTTTTCATAATTCATATGTATGTTCTGTTTCTTTATTTCCACTAAAAAAATCCCCTTCCTGAATGTTATTTCATTTTATTCAGGAAAAAGGGACTTTATTCTTCTAACATAATTTCATTCGGATATCTCTTGTGATGATATCTGTATAACTGAAAGATAATAACTGTGGCGGATTGCCTTCTCTTTCATCATCTACAAGAATCGTGAATACACTCGGATAAGCATTCTGTATTACACCACGCTGTACATCTACTTTATTACGACCTCTGTCCAGTTGAATCATTACACTGCTACCGCACTGCTGATGCACGGATGCCCGGACTCTGTTAATATCTGCTCTCTGCATATACCAGTTCCTCCTTTTTTATCCACGCTCTTTAGTATATCACCGTGTTAAAATGCTGTCAAAGGGAAAAAAGTACCATTTTTTCACTCAAACACCACGTTCTTGTCACATTTTGTCACCTCAACCACAATATATGGGAAACTTGGTGCCTTTGCCACCGTCTCATTCTCCCCCGGACCAATCAGCGTTGTAACAAAACAGAGGGCATTCTGAGTCAGATAAACATCTTTTACGGAAATGCTGTAGCCTCCCGTTTCCTTCTCTCCATAACCCCTTGCAATATAGAGTTTTCCGTTATCTTCATAAGTCAGCTTGAAATCCATTTCCTTTCGTTCTTCAATTTCCTGCTTCAATTCTTCCGGCACTGCTTCCTCTTCTAACACAGTAAATTCCACGTCTTCTATTTTACTGCCATTGGTATCTTCGATACCGCAGCCTGCTGCTGCCAGTCCAATCCATGCTACCGCAAGCAGACCGATGACACTCCGGACAGCTTTCCTTGCTTCTATTGTTTTCCGTTTCACTTTCTTCTCCCTGTTTTTATTCTTTTCATTCTATTCCAAAATCCGGATTATCATGTTGTAATTCTTAAGCTTTACCGCTATAATAGGGAAAGAAATCAGTATTTTGTTTTTGAAATTTATATCCAGAAAGGAATTCTATCTCTATGATACGAGCAATTCTTGCACTTTTATTTGCTGTTCTTTACCTGATTCTTGGTATTCCAGTTCTCTTTGTAGAATGGATTATCCGTAAATGCAACCGCCATGCCGCCGATATCAGCAGTCTTCGCATGGTGCAGTGGGCATTCCGTGTGATTATGTTTATCTGTGGCGTTAAGCTGACTGTAATCGGGGAAGAAAATGTTCCAAAAGATGTTCCGGTTCTTTATATCGGAAATCATAGAAGTTATTTTGACATTATTATCACTTATTCCAGATGTCCGAGACTCACCGGTTACATTGCCAAAGACACCATGGGAAAAGTTCCTCTTTTAAACATCTGGATGAAGCGGCTCTACTGCCTCTTCTTAGACCGTACCGATATGAAAAAGGGCTTAAAAACCATTCTGACCGGTATCGACCAGATTAAAGCCGGCATTTCCATGTGTATCTTCCCGGAAGGTACCAGAAACAAGACTGAGGACGAAATGCTTCCTTTCAAAGCCGGAAGCCTAAAGCTCTCTGAGAAAACCGGATGTCCGATTGTTCCTATGGCAATCACCAATTCTGCTGATATTCTGGAAAATCATTTTCCAAAGGTAAAACCTACCCATGTTATCCTGCAGTATGGTACTCCGATTTATTTAGATCAGCTTTCTGCTGATGACCGCAAACATCTTGCTGCCTATACACAGAATACGGTGCATGAGCTGCTGGCAGATAACCGGAAATATCTTTAAACCGCAAATATTGATAAAAAAAGGAACTGTAGCTTTGATGACTATACTTCAAAGTTACAGTTTCTTTTTTCATTTTTCTATATTATTATCAAACACTTCCTGTATTTACCATTTAAAAAAAACATTTTCTTATGCTTCGGTTAATGCTGCCACCACTTTCGGGAATTCCATAAAATGGGATGCCTTGACTAAAACAGTATCTCCTTCTTTTACGGTAGCAAGAAGTTCTTCTGTCATCTCCTCACGGGTTGCATAGTGTTTTACGGTCAGAGCCGGATTCTGTTTCTTCGCTCCTTCTGCCAGTTTCCCGGATAATGTTCCAACACAGAATAACAAATCAATTGGCAGTGTTCCGACATAGGTTCCCACTTCATAATGAAGCTGTTTTTCATCCTCGCCTAATTCACCCATATCTCCAAGAACCGCTATCTTTCGTCCCCCTGCCTTAGACAGGACATCCAAAGATGCCTTCATGGAAACCGGATTCGCATTGTAGCAGTCATCAATAACCGTCATGCCCTTTGTGTGAATCAGATTAGTTCTTCCGCTGATAGTGGAAGCGGCTGCAATTCCACATTTAATTTCATCCATGGAAAGGCCTAACTGTTCTGCCACGCAGGTTGCTGCCAGTGCATTATATACATTATGTTCTCCCGGAATTGGAATAAATACTTCCATGTCTCCCTGTGGAGTGTGGAATTCTGCTGTCATTCCTTCTAAGCCATGCTCTGTAACTGCATCTGCACAGACAGAAGTCTCGCAGAGATTCCTTCCCTTGATTCCATAAAATACAGGCTTTCTTCCTGCCACCTGCTCTACAGTTGAAAGTTTGTCATCATCTCCATTTAATATCACAACACCATCCGGTTTCAAATGGGAAAAGCTTTCTGTCTTTGCTTTTAAGATTCCATCTCTGGTTTTCAAATTCTCCAAATGACATAAACCGATATTGGTAATAACCATAATATCCGGCTGCGCCATATCTGCCAGTTCATGCATCTCGCCAAATTCAGAAATTCCCATTTCCAGAACTGCAACCTGATGCTCTTTTTCAATCTGAAAAATAGTCAGTGGCAGACCAATTCCATTATTAAAATTCCCCTGTGTCTTATGTACCCGGAATTTTGTGTCCAGTACAGATGCAATCATTTCTTTGGTACTGGTCTTTCCAACACTTCCGGTAATTCCCACTACTTTAATGTCAAGAGTACTCCGATAGAAACGTGCCAGACGCTTCATGGCAGTTACGGTATCTTCCACCAGAATATAAGCTCCATCTACATCAAGACTCTGCTGGGACAGTGCATATGCTCCTTTTTTTAATACATCCGGAATAAATTTGTGACCATCGACCTTTTCTCCCGGAATGGCAACAAATAAATCTCCTGCCTTTACTCTCCGGCTGTCAATCTCTACTCCGGTTACGGTATATTCTTTTGCTTCATTTCCACCTATTAATGTTCCACCGCAGGCTTCTGCAATCTGTGCTAATGTCAGTTCCTTCATATCTGCCTTCTCTGCCCTTTCTTATGCTCCGTATTTCTCCATGGAAATATCAACCAGCTGCTGGCATAACTCTTCGAAGTTTACTCCTTCTACCTTGGCTTCCTGCGGCAGTAAGCTGGTTGCTGTCATACCAGGCAATGTATTTGCCTCTAAGCAGTATACTTCATCTTTTGCATTGACTAAGAAGTCGATTCTGGAATAGGTGTCCAGGCCTAACGCTTCCGCAACTTTTACTGCATGCTTCTGCATCTCTTTTGCCACACTGTCTTTAATATCTGCCGGACAGGTTTCCACTGTGCTTCCAGCCTTATACTTATTTTTATAATCGTAAAATCCTTCTTTTGGTGCAATCTCGATAACCGGCAATGCTCTTCCTTTGATGACACCTACTGAAAATTCTCTTCCCTCTACATACTCTTCAATTAAGATTTCATCTTCCCAGAAAAATGCATCATCCAATGCTTTTGTAAAATTGCTTTCTTCTTTTACAATGGAAACCCCAATACTGGAACCACCGCAACATGGCTTTACCACGCAAGGCAACGTAATTCCTATTTCAGCCAGGCTGTCTTTTCTGTCCTTTTTCTTCATATAAATGCCCTTCGGACAAGGGATTCCATTGGCTTCAAAAAACTGCTTTGCCATATTTTTATTCATGGCAATCGCACTGCTTAAATAGCCGCTTCCGGTATAACGGATTCCAAACAAATCAAAGGCTGCCTGAATCTTACCATTCTCTCCGTTTTCCCCATGTAATGCCATAAATACAATATCTGCCATACGGCACATTGCGATTACATTCGGTCCAAAGAAGCAGGCAGACTGGTCTTTTCTACTCTTTCTTACCTTATCAAGATCCGGAGCCGTCTCCGGTATATCCGTTACTTTTACACTTGCTTCTTCTGAATGTTCAAAAATTCCAGTAATATCCTGTTCTTCTTCTCCATATCCCATAAACACATCCAGAAGAATAACCTGATGTCCATTCTTCCGCAATGCCTTTGTTACCATATCTCCTGTTTTAAAAGACACATCACGCTCTGTGCTCAAACCGCCTGCCAAAACTACGATATTCATTCTCTAATGCCCTTCTTTCTTTCAGATTCAAATATGTATATTACATCTCTTTTTTCAATATGTATATTATACCTTTTTTTCTTAGAATGACAAGAGAATCTCACAAAGCAATCAAGATTGGTTCTCCGGGCTTTGCATTATGATTTTCAAACACCTGAAAAAGATGCTCTGCACACTGCTGTACATCCATGGCTTCTTCCGGCTGCTCCATCCATTTTAAAATTCCGGACTTGCAGAGCAAAAGATATGGCAATACCATATATTTATTGCTCCTTGTGCAATAATCGATACCCTTATTGCATAATTCCAGTGCCTCTCTGTAAATTTCCATCTCATACAAAAGATTAGCTTCATTGTAAAGTATCATCGGATATACCTTTTCTTTTTCTTCATCATCTACTTTTCTTACTTCCAGATAATCAGATAACTGCATCCAGATGCGGAGTGCCTGCTTTCTTTCACCAAGCCGCTGTTTCTGTACCGCCATACTGTTGATAATGTTGATTTCCTCAAAGGTAAACATCCGCTTCTGCACCAGATTTGCCAGCCCCGCCGGATGTGTCAGATGTAACGCTTCTTCCAGCTTTGCATATACAAGTTCCGGACGGACTCCTTCCTTACTGTCCATCACCGCCTTTATGTATGAAAAGAACTGTCTGGTCAGTTTATCCTCTTGTTTATGTTCCGGTTGTCTCTGCCAGAGTTCCCTGCTGCCTTTCATATCATTATTTGCTACTGCATGCACCAGCTGTCGCATATAGGCATATAATTCCATTTCTTCCGCCGTTGCATGAATATTGCATATACCCATTGTCTTTCCAAGACGCTGCATAATAGCTTCATAATTTTTCCGCTTTGGTACCACAAATCCGTTTTCAATTTTTGATAAAGTTCCAGTTGAACAGATGCCAAAAGCAAGTTCTTCCTGTGTAATGCCAAGCTGTTTGCGGGATTCACATATATAATCCCCAAGATTGTAACAAGCCAATTCCTAACCTCCCTTTTCTCATAACCCATCGTATTGACTGTTCCAAAGAAATGTCTTATCGATATATTATAACTACTGTAGCATAAAAATAACGGTACCGCTATTGGCGTTTTGTCAAGCCTGTTGTCAAAACGTTAACTGCGATACCGCTGTCTGTTACCAGTTATCCATAAGGAACTGCCGGTGATAGTCTTTTTCGTTATATATCTAGAATTCCGGTTCAATAAGACCGTAGGTGTTACCTTTTCTCTTATATACAACGTTTACATTGTCATCCTCTGCATTTACGAATACAAAGAAATCATGTCCTAATAATTCCATCTGAACACATGCATCTTCCGGATACATTGGTTTCATATCGAATTTCTTGGTACGGATGATTTTAATTTCATCATCTGCTTCCACTTCTTTTTCAATATATTCCTTACGGAAATTGCTGTTGCTCTGCTGTTTTGTAATAATCTTATTCTTATACTTTTTAAGCTGTCTCTCAATAATCTCTTCTACAAGATCAATTGATACATACATATCATTGCTTACCTGCTCTGAACGGATAATGTGTCCAGGTACAGGAATCGTAACCTCGATTTTCTGTCTCTCCTTTTCTACACTCAAAGTTACAAATACGTCTGTGTCCGGAGTAAAGTACTTCTCCAGTTTTCCAATTTTGTCCTCAACTGCTGCCTTAAGACCGTCTGTCAATTCGATGTTTCTTCCTGAAATAGTAATACGCATGATGTCCAACCCCTTTGCCATTTATTTGATACAGACTGATATCATGGTTTTATTATACTATTTTGTACGAATATTTACAAGTTTTTTGTGCAATATTTACTGTATTTTTAGAGAATTTTTCGAATATCTTTCTGAAATCAGGAAATGTGCAGGATTTTTCAAAAGGGATTGCCTGTATTCTAAAATAAGTCTAAAATATAACTGTATTTTTTAACGCTTTCATCTGTGCTATCATTTTCTAAGGCAGATAAAAACCAGAAAGGATTTGTTTCTTATGAATACTGTTTTAATTACCGGAGCTTCCCGGGGCATCGGTGCTGCTATCGCAGAAGTATTTGCCCGCCACGGTTATCAGCTCATTTTAAATTGCTGTCATTCCGAAACTGCTCTTAAGGCTTTGTCTGATGAACTTTCGGACAAATATCATGTCACGGTTCTTCCGGTTATCGGAGATGTCAGTGATCCGGATTTTATTGCCAATATGTTTGCCATGATTCACCAGCAGTCCCTTTCGGTTGATGTTCTGATCAACAATGCCGGAATCTCCCACATCGGTCTGCTGCAGGATATGACTTATGAACAATGGCAGCACGTTATAAACACCAATCTTTCTTCTGTTTTTTCCTGCTGCAAATATGCTCTGCCAGATATGCTGCACAAAAAATCAGGTCGGATTCTTAACATTTCTTCTGTCTGGGGAAATGTAGGTGCCTCCTGTGAGGTTGCTTATTCCGCCAGCAAGGGAGCTGTTAATTCCTTTACAAAGGCACTTGCCAAAGAGGTGGCACCCAGTGGAATCTCTGTCAATGCCATTGCCTGCGGCACCATTGATACTTCCATGAACGCCTGTTTTTCTGCCGAAGAGCGTGCTGACTTAGAATCCGAAATTCCCTGCGGCAGATATGGTACACCTGTGGAAACAGCTGAACTTGCTTATGCTATCGTATCACAAAGTCCATATCTCACCGGTCAGATTATTACCTTAGATGGTGGCTGGTGTTAATTTATATATGTGAATAGTTTGTGCTCCGTTGATACAATTTATCTTTCGTTTATTTTTGCCACTGGTTTTTTAACATGTTTTAAAATAGAGGTATTATTTACGAAAGATGAGGTTTGTATATGAATATCGGTTCTAAGTTACGATATCTGATTGAAGAAGCTAACATTACCCAGCGGCAGCTTGCAGATGCACTACATATCTCTCCCTCTGCTCTGAATGGATATATCAATCAGGGGAAAGAACCTGACTATGCAACTTTAGTAAGAATAGCCGACTATTTTCATACTTCCACCGACTATCTGCTCGGTCACAGTAACATCCGCAATGCCAGTCTGACGCATCTCAACAGCTGTGAAGGTGAACTGCTAAGTATCTATCATACTCTTTCCAGCTATAACCAGCAGCTTTTCTTAGAAGAATTGAAGGCTGTTGACCGGATGGTTTCCCGGGCAACAGCCTCGCCATTAAAATAGTTAATCTTCATCAAAGTAGCCGATGTATTTTACATCATACTTTCCTTTCGGGAACATTTCATGGTACAAATCTACAAAATAGTCATCCGTCATGCTTGCGATATAATCCACCACAAGCTGATTCGGTTCTGTCTCCATGTATTGTTCCTTCGAAAAGGTTCTGCTGAACCGGTTGTTTTCTGCCACATATGCAATGTGGTGGCGGTAGAGCCAGGAATTTTCATTCTTATCCCTTGCATCTTTCAATAACTGATAGTACATCTCTTCAAACATCGGATTCAGATTTTCCCGGATGACTTTTTCGATTTTCTCATTGTGATAGATATACTCATAATTTTCAGTCTTTGCAAGCTTCAACTGTTGAAAATATGCTTCATCCATGGAAAGATATGGTTTTCCATAGCTGTTTTCAATGATGTTAACTACCATATTATTGATGATTTCCGCATTGCTGCTGCCTATAGTATCTCCGTTAAAACCTCTGTCATCCGGCAGAAGATGCAGGCGTACAGCATCCTGTCTGTCCTTGCCAAGATATGCTATAATATCACAAATCCGCATTACACAGGCTTCCAGGGTTCCCGGCACAAGATGTTTAATTCCATCTTCCTTCTGATAACACATTTCTACTTCTGTATCCAGATCTGCAAAGGTTTTTGCCTTTTTCGGCTGATACTCCTGCTGTTCCATTTCACCATTATGACATAGGACACCATCCAGAGTCTGCAGACTGATATTTCTCTGTCCCAGTACATCCAGCACACGCACACTGTGCACATTATGGTTAAAATATCGTCCGGTCTCTCCCCGCAAAAGTGCACTTAAAATTCTCTCACCGGCATGTCCGAATGGTGCATGTCCGATGTCATGTCCCAGGGAAATTGCTTCTATTAAATCCTGATTGAGATTTAATACATTTCCAATATTCCTTGCAATCCTTGAAACGAGCTGCACATGCTGCGCCCGTCTTGAAATATCATCATTTCTGTAAAGAGAAAATACCTGCGTCTTGTCTCCATAACGGTTATAATAAGGCAGATGCATGATTTTCTCAATGTCCCTTACAAAGGGAGGCCTCCAGAGATTCGCCCTGTCATGATTCATCTCCCGGCGCAAAACCTGTTCTTCGGAAAAAGCATATGGATTTGCCCTATGCTCTTTTCTGTCTTCTATGATTCTCTGCTGTAATTTTTCTGAAAGATTATGATATGCTCCCATTTTTTGCTCCCTGCTCATATAATAAATATCTTTACTGCTGAAGCTGATGCGTCAGTTCAATTAAATTTTCAGTCTCTGCCATCAGATGTTCTACGCTCTTCTGGTTCTTCTCGCAGGTTGTCAGTGTATTATTTGTATGTGCTGCTACTTCTTCTGAAATAGCGGAAATTGTCTGGATACTATCCATGATACCTGCATTGGCACTTTCTAATTCTTTCACAATACCAGACAATGCATCCGACTGGCTCTGTACACGGTCCGAATTATCCTCTATCGTACGGAAGCTTCCGGCAGTTTCATTGACTGTTACATTCTGATGTTCAACCTGTGAAATCATGCTTTCGATGATGGTCACTACTTTTTCCAGTTCTTCCGATACATTTCTTATCAGTTCTTCAATACTGACCGTTGCTTCCTGTGTCTGAGTTGCCAGACCGGAAATCTCAGATGCTACTACAGCAAAACCTCTTCCTGCTTCACCGGCACGGGCTGCTTCAATTGACGCATTTAATGAAAGCAGGCTGGTTTCTGAAGTAATATTATTGATAATCTCAATGATGGAATACATTTTATCCATATACTCTTTTAAAGAAGTAAGTTCTGCTGCCACCTGACTGTTCGTCTGCTCAGTCACACTCACCTGTGATACCAGCTGTTCAATATTTTTCTTACCAGCGTTCAACGCCTCTGCTGTAACTGCCATGCTCTCAGCAATGCTGCCAGATGCCCTGGTTACCTGCATTACTTTTTCCTGGATTGCTTCTGTCTGACTTAACTGATTCTGCACCGCTTCCGCTGTATCTGTTGTTCCGCCGGTCAACTCTTCCATGGCATTTCTGGTATCACTGACACCACTGCCAAGTAATTCTACTTCATCAGACATTCCATTAATTTTCTTTGTCATGGCATCAGATACTTCTAAAATTTTCTGAAGCATGGTATCAGACTGTCCCTTCGCCTGATTCATTTCACCCAGCCGTGATAAAAACGATTTCTGTAAAACAGCAGAACTACAATAAGAAAATGCTGTTGTCAAAATCAGTATAATAATCTCTGTTCCATAGAAAGCAGGTCCCTCACCTTGGCCTTTCATGGTATGTACTACAATAGAAATAAGATTTACGATAATTGCTCCAATTCCAAGTTCCAATGCATATTTCGAATCTGAAAATACAGAAATCAAAATAAACATCGGTATTACATATACAAAAACCAACTGATCGCCGGCACCTATCAGTGCCACCGTATAATATACTGCAAATCCAATCCCCAAAAGATGCTTGATTGCTTTTGTCTCCTGATCTTTCCTATAGCAAATCCATTCTGCCACCACCGGTCCAAGTGCCAGCACAATAAGCACCGCCACATAAACTACATTCTTGGAAGTTTTGAAAATTTCCAAAAAATTAACCAGTGCCAATAAGATTCCCATAATTGTATGCCCTGTCATTGCAGTCTTATTTACTCTTCCTTGTTCTGTCAATTCTTTCATCCTCCCATATATAACATATATAAACTGTAATTTTTGAACTTTACCAGCAATTTTATTATACCTTTCTCTACATAAATTGAAAAGACTTTTATTTATACGCCTTACCATATGCCTTTCCATTGGACTCTTTTATTATTACGTTCATAAAAAACTTGCTCTTCATCTTTAAACTGGCATGGTCATTTTTATCAAAATTGGATGTTTTTATAATGCCATTTCTGTTTTATGATAAACCGCAACAAAGAAAAAGAAAAGAGGACTTTATGATGAAAAACGAAAGAATCTACAAACTTGTACTGACTGCTCTTATGGCAGCACTTTCCTATGTGGTATTCACATTCTTACAGATTAAAATTGCACTTCCTGGCGGAGATGCCACATCTCTCCACCTTGGGAACGCGGTATGTGTATTAGGTGCATTATTGTTAGGCGGTGTTTATGGTGGAATTGGCGGTGCCATCGGTATGACAATCGGCGACCTTTTAGACCCGATTTACATTGTATACGCACCAAAGACTTTTATCTTAAAATTCTGCATCGGTCTGATTACCGGTCTGGTTGCACACAAAATCGGTAAAATTTCCACTTCCAAAGATAGCAGGCACGTTTTCAAATGGGTTGTTATCGCAAGTATCTGCGGACTGTTATTCAACGTTGTTTTTGACCCACTGTTCGGCTACTTCTACAAACTGGTTATCTTAGGAAAACCGGCAGCAGAAGTTACACTTTCTATTAACATTGCAGCAACCAGCATTAATGCAGTATTATCCGTTATCGTAGCAACTGCTGTATACATGGCACTGCGTCCGGTACTGGCAAAATCTAATATGCTGCCACGTCTTGGAAAGGAAAGCGCATGCGCATGAAATTAAATACTTTACCACCAAAACTTCTGATTATCAATGATATATCCGGTGTGGGACGCTGCTCCATGAGCGTGTCTCTCCCGGTGGTAAGTGCATGTAAGGTACAGGGAATCCCTGTGCCTACTTCTGTTTTCAGCAATCATACCGGTTTCCCTACCCACTTGAAAATTGATTTAACCGGACAGCTTAAGGATTATTTTGCTGCACTGAATACTCTTTCCATGAACTGGGATGGTATCTACTGCGGCTACCTTGGTGCCAAGGAACAGCTCCATGCCATTTCCCATTACTATGATTCTCTCACCAAAAAACCTCTTTTTATTATAGACCCGGTAATGGGTGACCACGGCAGAGCCTATCAGCATATTACGCCGGAATTCTGCAATCACATGAAAGACTTTGTATCCCGGGGTGATATTATCACACCAAATCTGACGGAAGCCTGCCTTTTAACAGATACGCCTTATCCGGAGCATGACTGCACCGATTCGGAGCTTTCTGCCATTTCCAAAAAGCTTCATGCACTGGGTGTGAAAAAATGTATTATTACCGGCTGTCCAAAAGACAACACTTTCCTTAACTATATTTCCGATAGCAGCGGAAATGTGGATACTGTTTCCACGAAAAAAGCCGGTCCGGGGTATCCCGGAACCGGCGACATCTTCGTCAGTATTGTATCTGCACTTACCTTACGGGGCTTCTCCTTAAAAGAATGTACCACGCAGGCAGCTCATTTTATTGCTTCCTGTATTTCCTATTCGCAGTCACTTTCGGATGATACTTTGCAGGGTGTTATTTTTGAACCGCTTCTTTCTGACTTAGTGACACTTTAATCTCAAGAAAGAGAGTCTAAGTAACTGCCTATCAGATTTGCCATCTGGACATATTCTGCGGATGTACCACCTGCTGTATAGTTGGCACAACTGTCCACATACTGGTCAGCCGCAGCATTTGCTCCGATGTAAATGCTTTTATCAGCAACTTTTCCTGCAACGGAATTTTCTCCCTGGAACAGGTCTTTTAATTCCTTCTTATCTGCATTTTTCAGAGTTACCTCATCTATTACAAGTTTTCCATTACTGTCTACGGTAATGCCGACCTTCTGTAACGATTCACTCTGACCGGAAATAATGCTTTTTAATTCCTTGCTGTAATTTGCAGATTTGTCTGTATCAAGGTCTGACAGGCTTTCTAAGAGACTGTTATAATCTCCGGTAAAACGCTCTATCAGTGAAATCAAATCGGAATAATCTCCGCTTTCTTCTGCCTTGGCAAAAATGGAATCCTCTCCTGTTTCACTTAATACTGCTGCACTTGCTTTGAGTGAGGATGCAGACTTCTTGACACTGTCATATTCTTCACTCTTTTTCCCGGTTGTTTTGCTGCTCTTCTCTGTCTCACTGCTCTTTTTTAACAAGTCCACCACTTTTGTATCATTGTCTGTGTCCGTATTCAGCGAACTCATCAAAAGGCTGTTATTTCCTGTTACACGAATCATATTTCTCCTCCTAATTTTAAGACAAAATTGCCTCCATCCATCTTATACCTGATATATCGTTCTTTTTTCCGAAAAACTTAACCTTTAAGCTAATCCTTTCTTGCCGCTTTTAACATGGCAATCTCTCTGGCATATCCTTCTAAATCATTCGGTGTTTCAAGGTAAAATGGCAGTTTTTTCAATGCCGGATGGTTGATTATCCGCACAATGGCATCCATGGTCAGATTGCCTGCACCCAGACATTCATGACGGTCTTTATGGCTGCCCAGTACATTTTTCGAATCATTCAAATGAATGGCACACAGCTTATCCAGTCCGATAATGCGGTCAAATTCTTCTAATACTTCCTCTAAATGTCCGCTGATATCATAGCCGCCATCAAAAACATGGCAGGTATCCAGACAGACTCCCATTTTCTCCGGATATTTTACCCTGCTTAAAATCTCCTGCAGTTCTTCAAAGTTTCTTCCTACTTCTGTTCCTTTTCCAGCCATGGTCTCAAGCAGCACTGTTGTTTTCTGCTCCTGCCACATGATTTCATTTAAGACTCCTGCAATCTTTTCAATTCCAACTTCCGCTCCCTGCTGCACATGGCTGCCAGGATGAAAATTATATTTGCAGTCCGGTATCTCCTCTAAACGCCGCAAATCATCCGCCATGGTTTCTCTGGCAAACTCCTGTACCCGCTCATCTTTGCCGCAGGCATTTATTGTATAGGGTGCATGGGCAAGAATCTGCCCGATGCCATGCTCCGCAGCATACTGCTGATATGCAGCTATATCTTTCACATCTAAATCCTTTGCTTTGCCGCCTCTTGGATTTCTGGTAAAAAACTGAAATGTATTGGCTCCGATTTCCTCTGCCTGCTTTGCCATAGCAAGGAAGCCTTTTGATGATGATAAATGGCAACCGATTCGAAACATATTTTTCTCCTTTTTCCTTTTCCTACGTTCACTTAATGCTACGTCATAATAACTATTCTATCTTTTTCATCCGTGTCAGCCCGTCCATTGAAGTCAGATGCGATACAACGTCTGCAAGTGCCACTAACAGACTTTTGTTATGCATCTTCCTTTAACAGACCGGCTGGCACGGGTTCCAAAAATTATAATCCTTATAATGACTCTAAAAATTCTAATTATCTCGTGGTTCGGTGATTGGGAAATGGGGAAATGGATTTCTAAATATTGGAATAGAAAGAGAATTTTGTTTTTCTCTTTGAAATGCCAGTAGTTCTTAGACACAGGTTTTTCTTGATAGGGAAACTGTCTTTCCGTTGCTTTGACCAAAAGCACTGCATCGTCCGTCGGAGACGGATGCCAGATGATGCTTGGAAGGGGCACTAAGAATTTCGGCATGATTATATATATTGTCCGGCAACTGGTGCATATTCGCATCCATGCTCAAATGCACCTCGCTGGCACGTCCCTGTGCCAGCGTTGCCTATTACCAGACGAAATTCCAAGTGCCCCTAGCAAGCATCATAAGGTATCCGCGTTCCGGCGAACAATGCAGTGTTTTTTGTCAAACATTGGAAAGACTGTTCTTATCGTCAAAAGAAAAACTTGTGTCTTAGAACTACGGCATTTTAAAGTAAATCAAATTCTCTTTCTATTCCAATGATTTATCGATGTCTTTTCCCCTCTCCCAATCACCGTACACTTGTTATTTCATTATAACCGTTATAAAATAAAAAAGTAACCCCAAACCAGTAATCCCGCCCTCGCAATTTAATAGGACACATACAAAAAGGTACATTTTATGAAAATTGGAATTTTATCAGATACACATGGTGTATTAAAGGATACATTTTTAGACGAGCTGCAAAGCTGTGATTATCTTCTGCACGCAGGAGATATTGGAAGTCTCAAATGTTATGAGACTTTAAAAGATCTGCATGTTCCGCTTTATATTATCAAGGGGAACTGCGACAAAGGCGAATGGACGAAATATCTGCCGGAGACTCTGGCAGCTCCCATTGGTGGGAAGATTTTCTATCTCATCCATAAGAAAAGCGATTTGCCTTATCCACAACCGGAAGCAGATTTTATTATTACCGGGCATACCCACCATTATGAAGTAAGCAAAAGGGGAACCACTACTTTCATCAATCCGGGCAGTGCCGGTCGAAGCCGCAGTGGTTCCTCCTGTACTATCGCTATTCTGACTTTGGATGGGGACGATGTTTCTATTTCACCCATTTATACCGAATAGCAATTTATATCGTGTGATAATTTTTATTGCATATCAATTGATATTACATCATGATTCTATGTCATTTGACTCTTTCGGTTATTTTCCAGCACCAGTTGAAAATATCTCTGAAACAGCAGCCTGGTATTCTATCAGGCTGTTTGCTTTCTTTATCTTCTTTAATGGTTTTTCAATTCCGGTAAACTGCGTGCCAAGATAAAACCACAATTCTTTCATTTTAAAGAGGACATTTTTCTCCCCAGACATTTCTTCCTGATAGCCGGCAACCAGCTTATTGTGAAATGCATAAAGCCGCTTTAATTCAACAGCCCTATCTATTACGCCGCCGGAGCGGATTTTCTCTATGAGTGCCGGGTCTCTTATAACACCACGCCCTAACATAATGGCATCTATCGTTGGAAAACGTTCTGTAAACCGCTCATAATCTTCCACTGTAAAAATATCTCCATTGTAAACCAGCGGATTACTGCTGTACTCCAGCGCATACTCTACCATCGTCCAATCCGGCTTATTTTTATAATAATCTTCTCTGACGCGGGGATGTAAAATCAGCTCCTTTATCGGGAAACGATTGTATATTTTTAAAATGCCTTCAAATTCATCCGGATATTCCATGCCAAGTCTTGTCTTAATGGAAATCTCTGCATCCGTCTTTTCAAACATTTCATCCAGGAAATGAAGCAAGGCTCTTTCATCATCTAAAAGTCCGGCACCTCTTCCCTTCGATACTACTGTTCCGGAAGGGCATCCGGCGTTGATATTAATTTCCTGATAGCCAAACTCTTTCAGCTCTTCTGCAATTGCTGCCACATCTTCTCCGCTTTTTGACAATACCTGTGGCACGGTATACATGCCGGTATTATGCTCCGGGATTAAATCATTTCTTTCTCTGGCATTGAAGCTTCGCTTCGTATGCGGTGCTAAAAATGGTGTAAAATATTTGTCGGCATCTTCATAGCATGCATGGTAAGCCTGCCGGTATACATATCCTGTAATTCCCTCTAAGGGAGCTAAATATAGTTTCATGGGTACATCCTGTTTTTTATTTCATTTCTCAATTCTGTTTTCAAATTCTGCTTTTTATCTTACCCTTCGATTTCAAGCATGCTTGTACAATGTGGACAGCGTGTTGCTTCCAGTGCAATAAACCAGTTACTGAAATCCAGTCTTCCAACTACAAGACTAAGAATCGGCATAATTACATTGTCTACCAGCGAGCTTACCAGTTAATTAAAAGCACCACCGATAATCACACCGACTGCAAGGTCTAACATATTTCCTCTTACTGCAAACTTCTTAAACTCTTTCCACATCTTCATTCTCCTTTGTTCCTGGCACACTATTTAGCTGTTCTTCCTTCTGCCTTCTGACATTCCATAATTTACAAAATGTGCCAATACAGCTACATCATCATCCCCAAAAGCTGCCTTTATATCACCATTGTTAGTAATATAATAATTATAATCAAAAACCGCACTATAGTCTACCCCATTATATACAGTTACAGCTCCCTGTAATGTCTTACATCCGGTTCCTGCTCTACCATCTTTCTTACCACTTGCAATATAATGCATATAGTAAGATTTCAAGTCATTTCATCTTCCTGCGTTACATTTGGCATATGGAATGTTCCCAGCATCTGGCAGTCACTCTTAATATCCACAGTACCTGTTCCATTACTGTTTAATGTTGTGGTTCCCTCCGGAAGTATCAACTGCGCACTATTTTCTCCACCATCAATCGTAATGGATTTTACCTTCGGCCAGCTTGTTCTTGCTACTACATGCTGTCCTTTTAAATTCACAGAATATTTTGCAGTTGAATCTGTCATTGCATTAAATGCTTCATCCATTGTGGCATAGGACTGTACTTTGGTTCCATTCTTATAAAGTATTGCACTTGCATCAGCTACAGATACCGATTTTACATTTCCAAATATCAGAAATGTAAAACATACTGCCAGAAACATGCACAACCGTAATGTTGTTTTTTCTAATTGTGTCTTTCATCTTCATTCTCCTCTCGTTTTTCTTTAATAATATTCTGCTGTTTTATCCTTCACAGCATCTCTGTTTTCCAGTGCCTTCTCTACCGTCCGGTAATAAACAATATTTTTTCGGCCGGTATTATTTCTGTCTGTTCCCAAATAAGTATCTTCTGCTACAAGACTCGCTCTTGAGACATCAAAGGAATAGGATTCCAATGCGGTGTCTCCACTTCCCATGATATCTCCCAACAGAAGCTGCCGCTCCGGGATATAAGATAAATAATATCCAAACTCCATATAACCAGATATCATTGCTCCATTGCTGCTATTTTCATTAATGGCATTGTCCACCGGCTGGACGGTCTCTGTCGTTTTGTCATAGTAATAAATCTTGACTTCATACAGATATTCATTGGTACAGCTTGCTCCATCTGTAGAATATGTTATGCTATTGCTTTCTGCCGTAAATACATCCGGCTGTTCAATAAGAAGTGGAATATCATAGTTTGCAACATCTATCACTGCATAGCCATTATCAACAGAATTCTGACTCTCTGCAAATGCAAGATAAGCATCCTGCCAGATTTTGTCCTCATCAACTTCTGTCTCAGTTTCCGTTTCAGTTTCCGTTTCAGTCTCGGTTTCTACCTCTACAACTGGTTCTTCTTTTCTTTCTTCTATGGTATCTGCAGCCTCCGGTTTCTCCGGCTGTCTGCTGGCAAGACTTACCACTGCTGTTGTTACACCGGCTGTAACCACAATTCCTGCAATCACTCCGGCAATAATTTTTCCTGCTGCAACGGATGAAGTCTTAGCTGCTGCCGATGCTGCAGTGCCCATTCCTGCACCACTTCCGACACCGGTTCCACTTCCCGCTCCTGCACCGCTTCCAACACTTGCGCCATTTCCAACTCCAGTGCCGTGAAAGGTAGCTATGCCTGCTGTCTGCAGAATATTCCGCAATGGAATCTGAAATACACCAGCTGAATAGGTATCCCGAAGCAGGAAGTATAAGAAGAATGGGAATGGTGTAATACCATAAAGTTTGGTTCCTTTTCTTTCTAATTCCAATACCTTTTCTTCGATATTCTTACGTCCGTATTTTAACCGGCTCTTTACGGTATTTTCCGAAACACCGGTTACTTCTGCAATGTTCTTTACCGACATCTGCTCAATATAGAACATCATCACGCACATTCTCTGCTCGTCTGATAAACCGGCTATCATTTCCTGCACCAGACGGCTGGTTTCTTCTCTGTCCATTGCCAGCTCCGGTCTGTTTTCCACCCGTTCATCCACAAGAAGTTCTTCCATGCTGACTTCTTCGGAATCCTCTGTCTGCATCTGTGAAAACAGCACTACCTTCTTTTTCCGCAACTCATCCAATGCCTTACTGGCTACGATTTTTGAAAACCATCCCGGAAATTTATCCGGTTCCTGAAGCTGATCCAGATTCTGAAATGCCTTGATATATGCATCCTGCAATACATCTGCAGCCTCTTCCTCCTGTTTCATATATTTTAAAGCTACATAATAGCTCTTCTGGTATGTCTGCTGATACAGGAAATTATATCCTTCTTCCCGACCTTCCAATGCAAGACCTACCGCATCTTTCCATGTCATATAAATTACTCCTCTTTCGTTCATTTTCGTCTTAATCCTTTCATTATATTGTAGAACAGCCTTCTTACCTTTTGCAATGTAAACTTCTGATTTTTGATATCCTCTTTTGCCATCGTTATAAAAGTTTCCATCTCATGCATTGCTCTTCCTCCTTTCACTTACTAGACGGATGAAAAATGGATGAGGTTTTAAAATTTCCAAAAAAATTTTATTTTTTCAAATTTGTTGACCAAATGGCTGAAAATTGGATTTTGTCATTGAAATAAGACTATAAGAGTGCTAAACTTTTTGAATTGCGTGTTTAGTGGGGGAAGGTGAAGTTTTCGCTGTATTCTGGAATATCTGCGCAGATATCCTGACAAAACAGAAATTTCATCTTCCACCATAAACAAAGAAACAAATGAGGAGATTTTATTATGAACGAACTACGACCAAAGCTCTTTGATGTCATAAAGGGCTACACGAAAGAGCAGCTGATGAAGGATATCATTTCCGGTATCATTGTTGCCATCATCGCTCTGCCACTATCGATTGCCCTTGCGATTGCATCCGGTGTTGGTCCGGAACAGGGGCTTTATACTGCAATTATCGCAGGTTTTTTTATTTCATTCTTTGGAGGAAGTCGTGTACAGATTGGCGGTCCGACTGCCGCTTTCGTTGTTATCATCTATGGCATCGTTGCAGAGTATGGAACCGACGGTCTGATTGTTGCTACCATTCTTGCCGGTATTATCTTAGTGATTATGGGAATCTGCCGTTTTGGTTCCCTGATTAAATACATTCCCTATACCATTACCACCGGATTTACCTGTGGAATCGCAGTTACTTTATTTGTGGGACAGTTAAAGGATTTCTTCGGTATGGATATTGCCTCTGTTCCTTCTGAATTCTTAGATAAAGTAATTGTATATGCTAAAAATATCCGATCCATCAACCTGACTGCAATCCTGATTGGCATTGCGGCTGTTGCAATTATGCTGCTCTGGCCGAAGGTTACCGATAAGATTCCTGGGTCTCTGATTGCGATTATCGTAACAACAGCAGTGGTTTATTTTGCCAAGCTTCCGGTCAATACCATCGGAAGTGTTTACGGGGAATTAAATTCTGCATTTCCAGGTTTTCATGCTCCATCCCTTTCCATGAAGCTGGTACAGGAAATGTTATCCCCGGCATTTACCATTGCAATCTTAGCTGGAATTGAGTCCTTACTGTCTGCTGTTGTTTCCGATGGTATGATTGGCGATACCCATAAATCCAATGCTGAGTTAGTGGGACAGGGGCTTGGAAATATTTTCTCCGGTCTCTTTGGCGGAATTCCTGCCACCGGAGCCATTGCCAGAACTGCTGCCAATGTCCGAAACGGTGGACGTACTCCGATTGCCGGAATCACCCACTGCATCACTTTAACCATTATTCTTCTGGTGTTGATGCCGCTGGCTGCACTGATTCCTATGACAACACTGGCTGCCGTACTTTTAGTAGTTGCCGCTAACATGGCAGACTGGTCCTCTTTCTTCCGCCTTTGTAAGATGGCACCTAAGAGTGACATCATCGTTCTGGTTGCAACCTTTTTCTTAACGGTATTTTTCGACCTTGTGGTTGCCATCGAAATCGGTGTTGTATTAGCAGCTCTGCTCTTTATGAAACGTATGGCAGAAACAGCTGATATCAAAGCATGGAAATACACAGATTCTCCTGATATTACACCGGGTGAAGCGGAAAAACTGCGTGACATCCCGCATTCCATCAGTGTTTTTGAAATCTGCGGTCCGATGTTTTTCGCCGCAGCAGACCAGATTCTTAATATCAACAGTAACCATCATACGAAGGTTGTTGTCATCCGTATGCGTAGCGTTCCTGCCATTGATGCCAGCGCAATGCGTTCTCTCCATGAGCTTGCCAACCGTGCAAAACGCAAAAATATTACGCTGGTATTCTCCCATGTCAATGAGCAGCCAATGCGCGTGATGGAAAAAGATGGTTTTATTGGATTAGTTGGAAAAGAAAATTTCCATCACAATATTGTGGATGCACTGGATTATGCAGAAGCACTGGTAAAATAAAATTTGAGAATAAAGAATGTGCCCTGGCACATTCTCGCGCCTGCGGCGGTCGCTTGCGACATCTACCTTATACGCCGCAGTGTGCATCCTCGCGGAGCATTTATACTTTACAGGAAAGCAATTTCCTGTAAAGTATAAAAGTGTGCACTCTACCAACTGCATTTAACAGATTTTCACTTTTTCTGTTAAAATTCATGGCAAAATGCACACTTTTATTTTTAATCATGCAAGTGCAATCGCATATGCTTCCTGTAATTACAATCTTTTTCCTCTTTTATAATAATCCCTGAATCAAAATAAACAGAATCAGTATCGGAAGGATAAACTGGAAATATGGCTTTAATCTTCTTGCAATCTTAATGCCTTTTCCGGTATTTACCTCCTCTAAGTAGTTGTCAAATCCCCAGCCCCACTTCGTCACACAGAACAGCAGGTAAACAAGAGAACCGATTGGCAGCAGCAGGTTACTTACAATAAAATCCTCGCTGTCCAGCACATCCCTTCCGCCAATCAGGTGGAGATTGCTCCACACATTGTATCCTAAAACACATGGCAGACTGGCAATAAGAATAATGATTCCATTTACCAGTGCCGCTTTGTTGCGGTTCCAGCCAAACATATCCATGCAGAAGGACATGATATTTTCAAATACGGCAATTACCGTAGAAAAGCTTGCAAATGTCATGAACAGGAAGAACAGTGCGCCCCAGATTCTGCCGCCACCCATATTTACAAAGACATTTGGCAGTGTCACAAAGATAAGGCTTGGTCCTACGCCTACTTCCACGCCATAGCTGAAGCATGCCGGAAAAATAATCAATCCTGCCATAATCGCCACAAAGGTATCCAGTGCACAGATACGTACTCCTTCTCCTGCCAGCGTATGGTCTTTTCCCATATAGCTTCCGAAAATCTCCATTGCTGCCACGCCAAGGCTCAAAGTAAAGAATGCCTGATTCATGGCAGAGGTTATTACATTTTTCAAACCGACTTCCCGGACACTGTCCATATTTGGCACCAGATAGAACTTTAATCCCTCGCCGGCTCCGGAAAGTGTCAGGCTATGTACTGCAAGGACAATAATCAGTATCAGCAGTGCACTCATCATAACTTTACTGATTTTTTCCAATCCGTTCTGCAAGCCGCGGCTGCATACAAAGAATCCAACCACAACAGTCAGTATCATCCAGAATGCCATCTGTTTGGGATCTGCTAAAAGATTGCTGAACACAGCTCCGGTCTGCTCGGTATCCATTCTTGGGGTAAATTCACCTTTTACAAACTTATAGAAATAAGTTACCATCCAGCCGGAAACCGTTGTATAATACATCATCAGCATATAACAGCCGAAAATTGCCACCCAGCCATGAATATGCCATTTACTATTTGGCTTCTCCAATGCCTTATATCCTAAAACTGCACTTTTTCTGCTGGCTCTTCCGACTGCTAATTCCATTGTCAGTACCGGAAGCCCCATTGCAATCAGGAATATCAGATAAAACAGTACAAAAATTCCTCCGCCATTCTGTCCTGCCACATACGGAAATCTCCACACATTTCCAATTCCGATTGCGCATCCTGCGCTTACTAGTATAAATCCCAGACGGGACTTAAATGATTCACGACCCATAACTATAAATTTCTCCTTTTGTAGTTTTCTCCCTAGTATAACATGGAATCACCGGTTTTGATAACTACTTCTTTTTTACTATTTCTCTTCTTCAAAAAAAATAATTCCCGCTGCTGGATTTTGATTACTGTCTCTTTCGGTCTTTTTCTCTTTCTCATACTCCGACAGTGGCTTCAATGCCTGTCCCCCCATAAGATACAGCATTCCGATATTAAATATCGTCATCAGTCCGATTCCCACATCGCCTAAATCCCATACAAAAGTATAGGTTGCAATTCCGCCGATAAAAAGCATAATCAGTGCAACGATTTTATAAAGGGTCTGCCAGATCCATTTATCTCCAAATAAATATGCCACATTGCTTCTGGCATAAAACAATATTCCAAGAAATGTGGAAAAGCTGAACAGAAATAAGGTCAGTGCAATAAAGATAACTCCGAATCTGCCCAGATGATACTGCATGGCAGACTGCAGCAAATCCATACCAGCTTTTCCTTCAATTATCTTTTCCGGTGCAATAAGCATAATCATAGCGGTACAACTGCAAATGATAATCGTATCGATAAATACGCCCAATGCCTGTGTCAGTCCCGCACGTACCGGATTATCGCATTCCGCTGCTGCCGCTGCACAAGGTGCAGAACCGGAACCTGCTTCATTAGAAAACAGTCCTCTCTTAACTCCATTCATAAGCACTGCTCCAAATCCACCGGATACTACCTGCCGGATACCAAATGCCTCTTCAAAAATCCTGCCAAATACGCCCGGAACACTGCGGAAATTTACGATAATAATAAATAATGTAATAAAGAAATAACACACTGCCATAATCGGTACTATCATATCCAGTACTTTTACAGTTGCATTTTTCCGCAATACAATCACTGCCGCAACTGCCACCAGCACAATTGTTGTATACAAGGGTGGAATATGAAATGCATTTTCAAAAGAAGATGCCACTGAATTACTGATTACCTGGCTGATTCCACACCAGCAAATCAGACCGGATATGGCAAATAACACTGCCACCAGCACATGTTTTTTCTTCTTTCCTGACTTTTCTTCAAAAAAATGATGGATATAATATGCCGGACCACCGCGGTAACCGCCATACAGCGGATCTTTTTCCTTATGCAGCTGTGCCAGTGTTGCTTCAATAAACGCTGTAGCAGAACCAATCAGCGCTGTAATCCACATCCAGAATACCGCTCCGGCTCCACCTGCCGACACTGCTGCAACTACACCTACCAGATTTCCCATTCCCACACGGGTTGCCGTGGACACAATCAGCGTCTGAAAAGTTGACAGACTGTCTTTATGTTCCTTCTTTGCTACCAGTGCCCGCACCATATCCGGGAACAGTCTTATCTGTAAAAACTTTGTCCGAATCGTAAAATAAATTCCTGTTGGAATTAACAAAATAATCAGCAGTGAAATGCCAAGACTGCCTCCCCCCGGAAGCGGAATTTTAATCCAGTCTCCCCATAAAAATGAATACACTTTTTCAATAATTGAAACTACCATTATAAAATACCTTTCTCTCTCCGTAATAACCCTATTGTGGTATTTTAACATTTAATTTCACATTTGGCTATCATAATATGACAACTCTTTTTCTATCCAGGTCATAATCACATCCACCAAGTATTCCTTCTGCACCTGGCTCAGTTCTTTTCCCGGCTGTATCTTGTGCCACTTCCGAATGCACTCCCGGCAGCAGCCATATCGGTAATACATATATAATCATCCATATCAGCTTCTGCTATGGTAATAGGTATATTTTGTACTTTGATAATTCTATTCTTCGGCATTTTTAACTTCCTTTTTCTGCATCAATTTCTCATATTTTAACTGATAATCGATTAATCTTGGAATATATTCCGGTGGAGTCCGTCTTGCAGCCTCCCAATCCTCAAGAGTACGAACAGGAATGCGTGTTTTTACAACCAAACTGTTTTCGTTGCAATCTTCTCCCGAAACCGCACATCATGGTCTACCACCAGCATGGTTGGCTGATATTTAAGAATCAGATTTTCAAGCTGTATTCTTGAAAAAACATCAATATAATTCAGTGGTTCATCCCAGATATACAAATGCGCCGGTTCCTTATTTATATCATCCACTTTATTTACTTTTTACCAAATAGCTTGTACCAAAAACTTGATTTTATTTCTGTGTTCTCCTGCTCTGTAACTCTCAATTTCGCTTCAAAACTAGATAATTTATTTTTATATGCATCAATATTCCTATCAAGTAATTGTATCTGCTCCCTTAACTGTTTATTAGTATCAACAACTTGACCATATAGTTTCTTAACCTGATTCAATTCAGCTATCGTGCTTTCTTTTTCTCTCTTTTCGTCTTCATACAATTTTGTAGCAAAATACTTCCTAGATATTGGATCTACTAATAGTTTTCCCCAAATATATCCACCACTTTTTCCATCTAACTTTTCTGTTATTTCAACAGTTTGCTTCTCTTCATCCTCTGCATTGTTAAAGTTTTCTCTGACATTCCATTTACTTACTGTAAATTCTAAACATGCAAGTCCTTTTTGTCTCATTTGGCTTATCTTTTTACTATCTACCGAATGAGTATCATTAATTTCAATTGCAAGTTGACCTTCCCATTTCTCAACATAAATTGCTGGATCCGCTTTTGTGAAATTTACAAGTAAATCAACAATTCGTCTACTTCCATCTTCCATAAGAATAGTTTCTTCTTGCAATATTTCATCAGGATATATCGTTAAAGCCTCACCCTTCCACCTTATTTCTAGACGCTCAATTCTAGAGATACATTCTTTAAATAATTCATGTCTATATGATTCTTCACTGCCTTCTCCTTTGTGTTCAAAATCAGCATTATAATATCTAAAATAACTATTCTTGAGTATACCATTTTTTCCAGTTTGAAAAACCATTCTCACCTTATTTTCCGGTTTTCGACAAATACTATAAATGTTATTTTTATATTTTTCCCAAAGATCTGGGCGATTTTGTTCCCAATCTAATGCATCCCATATAGTTATTCTTCTATATTTTCCGTCTATTAATAAATCTGCTCTTCTTTTCAATAACATCATCTCCTTCTTGCTTTTTACTAATAAGTTCTATACTCGTCCAACATTTTCTTCAGTACAAGTGCATTCTCGTATTCCTCTTTAAATGCATCTTCCCGATATGTATCCGGCAATTCCATATGTGGTAATCGTACACCGTCCAAATAATCCTGTCTTTTTGACCATTTCGAAGCCGCATAGTCTTTAAAATTTTCTTTCTCCGTATCTGACACAAATATCAATATGCATTCTTCAAACCGGTCTCTTGCATACATTGCTTCATGACTATCATAATCACAAAAGAAATCATGTAATATCATTTCCTTCGTTCCCTTGACATAGTATTTAAAAGAGATATTCCCTTCATGATGCCAATCATTAAACAAAAAATCCGTGCATGGAACATTTGTAAAATATCTACCACCATCCAATCCTACACCAATAGTTGAAAACAATATTGTCTGATGATATTTAACATATATATTATACCAATGAGGTCTACTATCAGTCTGACTAAATAAATAATAAACATATCCATCTCTATCATCGCAACCATCATATTCGATAACATATTCTGGCGAATACTTATAATACATGCGTGTCACAGAACTATCATCTGGTACATCTTCCCACTCTTCCCTTTTCAGCAAAAAATAAAATACCTGTTCAAGCGGCGCCATCAATAATCGAAATCTCTTTTTCCACAGATATTCAATGTGTGAAATTTCAGCAGTTTTGTTTTTAGGTGTGTTACTGTCCATTACTCTGGTATATATGTTGTTAGCATTCACCCCCCGATACGACTCTTCCAGAACATAAGGAGTAGAATATCCATTTTTTATTACAATTATATCTATCGTGCCTGTTTCCAGTTGCATTGTTTCAACCATTACACGAGGTCTAATCCCACCTACAAACTTCTTATTTCTCACAAAATCCACTAGCATTTGCGTCGATTTTCGATTCTCTGCATTAGTCATATCATTGACACAATAATCATTTTCTTCATCAATTCCTATAATGATATACGCATCTCGATTCTCTAGATTATTGGACATACAAATAATATCATGTAGCAAATCCGGCTGTTTTCCCTCTTCGTACCACTCCTTTTTAAAGTCCCAATAAGCTCCTTCCTGCTTGAGAGAAATTAGCCCCAATATTTCTTCCTTTTGTAATTCTGAAAGCATACATTCCTCCATTCGATTAAATTCATTTTTATATAATCTCTCTATATACTCATAATCCCATTCTTGGTTCTCACTTTCTTCTGCCCATGTTGAATAGTCTTTTGCTTGTTGTGATAATACTCCAATAACTTTGCTAATCAGTTCTTTTTCTTTTATTTTTCCATAAACTTTCTCAACATCTCTCCACATTGTATTATATATCAAACCATTTACATCACTATAATAAATACTTAATTCCCCAAATAACCAAAAACTATATTGTGTAGGTGTAAATTGATATTTTTCTGTAAAAGTCGAATAATAATCCCTATACTCATTCTGAACATCTACATCAAAATTACTTATGTCCTTACTAATTTTTCCATCATATAATACATTCTCAAAAATTCATGTGCAACATTTCTCTGATAATTCAAATGATATGTTGAATGCAGAAAATGATTTTTATCAAATTCTTCTGAATGTTTCTGGTTAAGTTCTTCAGCTACTACTAACTGCAACTGAATAATTTTTTTATAATCTTCTTCTAATATTTCATATTGTGTATTGCATATAGTTTCATAATTCCCAAATTGAATATTTTTTCAGTAGTATAAGTAACTTTTGAGCTGAAATAATATGTACATTTTTTTCATTAACGGATTTGTCAACAATTCTTCAGGAGATTTTGGTTCAATACCGTTTCAAATGGAATTCTGAACTCTCCCCATAAAATCGGTACTGGATCAAGCATTGCATCTCTTACTCTGATTAATTCACAAATAATAGAAATTGCCTTATGCATATTCATGTTATTTATTTCTTCTTGTAAATTTGGCATTTTCTTAGAAAAAACATCAGTATATCCTAATAACAAATGTGCATCTTCTGCATCAACTGAATACATTTGATTTTCCTCCTTCAAAATTCAATTTATAATACATTAAATCATTATCAATTTTTTATCCTTACTCGTAGCCTATTATACATTAATATTATTTTACCGCGACCGCCTCTTTTTTACCATCTGCAAAAGAACAAGAAAAAAAGCCGATTAGGAATCGCAACTCCCAATCGGCATCTTTTCTTATCAATGTGTTTCGCAATCACACATGCTTCGTCTTTGCTGTACGCTGACATTTTTCCTGTACAGTCTCACTGTTCAGCAATGCATCATTGATGATTTCAATGACCGGTCGTGCTTCTTCACGCTTGAGTTCTGCTTCTTTCGCAGCCATTTCTTTCTTCATTTTTTCAAGTTCCGCACGAACATTTTTTTAATTACTCATATGTTGTTACTTCGACTTTCTATATAAATTTTGTAAACTTATTTTCTCTGATACTTGAAATATAACACATTTCGAATTGTTTTCCTACCCATAGTTACAACTTTATTTTTATAACATGTTTCACTAAAATTAAGCATAGAAAACCAGGTGACATACAAACTTTGTACATCACCTGTTCACTATTGATTTATTCAGTTGTTCTCATACAAACATCTGCTGCAACAGACCTTTTTTCATCTCTTCCCACGCAGCTAATGTTGCTTTCTGCTTTGCAATGACATCATCCAATGATGAAAGACAATCAGAAATTTTCTGCTGCTCTGGAAGTGATGGCATATCAACAGTTATATTTCGCAAATCTGTTATCGAAAGTACTTTTTGACCAGTTCCCTTTGCTGTATATGCAATTTTACGTACTGTCTTCCGTTCATTATTCAATAACGAAACCAAAAAGAACAAATCACAATCATTTTCTTTAAATACAGGATAAAACTTGCTTACAATACCTTTATCGCAAAGTTTATTGATATTAAATGTAAAATCTGTTCCATCACTTCTGTTCCTATATGTACAATAATTTCTTGGCAGAACATTATATCCTTCAATATCATGCCTTTGTTTTCCTGCAAAATGTTCTTCCTGATATTCTATTCCATTCTTCTTTGAAGATGTCAATATAGGCAACTGACAATCTGATGATACTTTTTCATTATAGAGCTGTATTAACTCAGCAATCTCATGTTCTTTCCACTCAGGGAAATCACTTCCATCATCCGCTTTGAATCTTACTTTCTGACTAAACAGTTTCTGCATCACACCTTTTTTACGTTCTTCCCATGCGGATACAGTTTCCTTTTGCTTCTCAATCACTGTATCAATCGTTGATAAGAACTCTGCAATTTTCTGCTGTTCTGGAAGTGATGGCATGTTTACTCTTACCGAACTCAATATTTCTTGTCCAATATTGATGTGCTGAGCACCTTGTGCTTTACTCATAATTTGCTTTCGCACACTAAATGTATTTAACAAACCATTCATAAACATAGGTTCATAATTTGCAATTCTCTTTCCTCTAATTACAAACCCACTAAATGTAGCAGGTCTATCTTTATCCATATAAACATTGGCACGTCCTGCATCTTGTACATTTTCCGAACTTCTCTGAAAAACAGCATCACCATTCTCAACAGTAAAATTCTGTAATATCTTTTCATCAACATCGACTTCGCCTTTAATAACGTCATATGTTATACAAGAATTATTCAAAATATCCATTACACTAATGCATTTTGTTCCACGCCCAAATTTATCACCACTAGCATTGATTCCATTTTTAAAAGCCATCAATGTATCTAATTTTGTTTCTTCCAAACCCGGATAATCGCTTCCATCATCCGCTTTGAATCTTAACTTAGGTACAGCCATCCAATCACCTCTTTCCAAGGTTCAATCCACAAATCTGTTCTGCAAGTTTCTCAGATAAATCCAATTCATCATGCCAACTGATTGTCTGAACCTGTTTAATATCAAAATGTATATTTGCAAAATCACTATCCTTACAAGTGAAAATAACTGTCTTTCCTAATGCTTTTGCATAGCCAGCTTCATAATACACACCAAGATTCTGTGTTGTTAAATCAGCCACAAGAAACTTGCAATTATGAATATGTTCAAGCATGACATTATAAATGTTCTCGCTATGGAAATCCTTATCCAAGAAATACGGTTTATTTCCTGTACTTATCAATGCTGTACGGATTCCTTCTCTAATCACTGCCACACAATCACATTTCTGTTCATTCATAGGCATTGATACAAACACCTGTCCTGCTGCATCATCTGTAAAATCTACAACAGGTACATCAACATGTTTCTTACAAATATTTGCAATGACTTTCAACTGGTCATCCGTAGCCTTTGTAATCATGAAATTATGCAATTTTTCAAGATTATCGGCATGGACACTGGAAGATGCACCGATAAATTTCCCTGACGGAATATTAAACCATGCAAGCACATCTTCAATTACACCATGTTTCCCCCATGTATAATATTTATCATCTGATTCTGCATATTTAGCAAATTCATTGAAAATCATTTCAGCATTCATATTCATTCCCCTTCCTTTACAGTCCAAGCTGTCTCATAAAACTTTCAGCCTTATCAATTGCAGCTTTTGTTTCAGAATCCAGTGTTTTAATCTGAGCCTTTACAGCATCCAAATTCACTGGTTCTTCTTCCTCGAATGTATCAACATATCTCGGAATATTCAGATTATAGCCGTTCTCGATAATCTCACTCATATCTGCTACATGAGCAAACTTATCTACATTTTCACGCTTTGCATACGCATCTACAATCTTATCAATATGCTCCTGTTCCAAGACATTCTGATTCTTTCCAGCCTTGAACTCTTTCGATGCATCAATAAACAGAATATTTCCTGAATTGCCGTTTCTCTTGCTTTTCAGCACCAATACACACACTGGAATTCCAGTTCCATGAAACAGATTTGCAGGCAATCCAATAACAGCATCCAGACGGTTCAGGTCTTTGATAATATATTTTCTGATTGCTTCTTCTGCACCACCACGGAACAATACGCCATGTGGCAGCAACACAGCTACACGACCATCTGAATCATCCATGTGGTAAATCATATGTTCTACAAAGGCAAGGTCAGCCTGTCCCTTGGGTGCCAGCTTTCCAGCTCCGCTGTATCGTGGGTCATCTTCAAATTTCTTATCAGCTGACCACTTCCAGCTATACGGTGGATTGCAGACCTGTACAGTCAGCTTCAAATCATCACCGTATCTATCATCTTTCAGCGTATCACCTTTGTAAATATTAAAATTCTGCCAGTCTACACCATGCATAATCATATTCATTCTTGACAGGTTGTATGTTGTAGCGTTCAACTCCTGTCCATAGAAATGACCGACTTTATGTGTGGTCAGATGCTTCTGAACTTCTAACAGCATGGATGCAGAACCGCAGGTACAGTCACCGACAGTCTTCGCTTCGTCCAGTCCAAGGGATGCAAGTGTAGCACAAAGTCTACTCGGTCCAGCAGGTGTGAAGAACTCTCCACCTTTCTTCCCGGCATCTGAAGCAAATAGACCAATCAGAATCATATATGCTGTACCCAGTACATCAAACTGAGAATCCTGTAAGTCAAAATCAATGTCTGAAACCTTGACCATGACACGACCTATCATATCTGTACGGTCTGCCACTGTCTCTCCAAGACGTGCATCCTGTAAACGCATATCATTGAACAATCCATCAAATGCTTTGTTGGATTCATGACCCATTGTAGAACCTACAAGTTCATTGATTGCTTTTTCAAAATCTTCTACACTGAACTTATCAGCATCATTCTCAAATTTTGTAATCTTACGAATCAGGTTACGGAACAGGTTTTCCGGCTTGATGACATATCCCAGTTTGGATAAAGACCAGTTTTCTACAGCAGGTCTGTAATCATCATCCGCAAATGCTTCTTCGTATGTTACACCATCATTTTCAAGGATTTCTACCATGTACATTTCTGTACGTTCTGACAGATAACGATAGAAAATTACTCCAAGAATATAATTCTTGAACTCACTGGCATCCATCTGTCCTCGTAATTCATTGGCAATCGCCCAGAGCTTTTGAGAAAGCTCATTTGCCTGTGCCTGATATGTATTTGTATCTGCCATAATTATTCTCCCTCTGCTTTGTATTTGTTATAGGTCTCTGTTACAAATGTCTTCACTGATTTTGTCAGTTTCGTCATTTTCAGAAGCCCCAGTTTGTATGCTGTCAATTTCTTACGAATATCATCATCTGAAATCGTACCGTGGAACACATATTCCGTAAACAGTTCTGATACAATCATGTAATCAATCTTGTTCTCAAACGCAAATTCTTCCATGTCAGCCTCCATTTGCTCTTTCTCGAACTGAGTAAATGCTTCCATCACATCTGCAGCCTCTGGTAAATCATAGAATCTGGTCAAAATGAACTGTCTCATGACCTCTTTCTTCAATCGCAAAGATTCATTGTCAGAACGCTCAATCTCACGCAGAATCAAATCAACATCCTGCTGCTTTTCTTCCTCTGTCTTATCGTGAGTATTCGCATTTTTCAGCAGATTCAGAATATACACAACATTGATACGGTCAGTACGGACAAGCTCAATGTCGAAATCCACATCTACTGGTACAGGTACTTTCGGATTTGAATTGTGTGTCTGGTCTTTGTAATACAGATACCAGCTCTTGAATCCTTCGTATTCATTCTCGTCCATCACAACAGCAAGGTCATCCCAGTCAAACTTAGAAAATGTCTTCAAAGTGGCAAGGGTCTTTGCCATTGAGCGGAACGCAATGATAAACATACGGATTTCATCTTCTGACTTGAGCTGACCAGCTGCATCCACATCTGCTGTAATCTTTCTCAGTACAGGTTCCTGATTTACCCACTGATTCAGATAATACTCATAATTTTCAAGCAGATATTCATTCGGGTCTCCATCCCCGGAGAATAATGTCAATGCATCATCCTGCCACTGCTTGATATTTCTGTATGATACAATCTGTCCGAATTGCTTTGTCACCTTATCTACACGATTTGTACGGCTATATGCCTGTACAAGTGAGTGCCAGATAAGATTCTTGTCCAGATACAGCGTATTCAATGGCTTTGCATCGAATCCCGTCAGGAACATATTGACTACCAGGAGAATATCAACCTGCGGTAAATCCTTCTGTTTCAATCTCTTTGCAATATCTTTTCTGTATGCATCAAATGTATCAATCGTAAATGCTGTATTGTATAAAGCATTATAATCCTGCATACAGCGGTCAAGAAGTTCCTGTGAATGTTCATCTGCACCATCATCCATATCTTCATTTGCCTGATAGGAAAAGATTGCAGCCACTTTCAGCTTCTTATCATCTGGTACTGCATCATTCAGCTTCTTGAACTCATCATAATACTTTCCAAGGGTCTGAATCTTATCCACTGCGAATAGTGCTGTATAAATATCCTTGCCCTGCGGATGTACATGTTGCTCATGATGTTCAAAAATATGTTTTGCAATGCCAGCAATACGCTCATCATCATGGTACAGAGGTTCCATGTCGATTTTATGACGCTTGCAGTATTCCGGGTCATCCAGCTGTTCCGGGTCAATACCCTTTACAGCAAGATTCCTTGCAAAGATAGTACGCTGATACTCTACTGAGAACCTAAGCACGTTACCGTCTGCAATCGCATCTTTTATCATGTATTTATGCAAGCATGAATCCAGCTTATCTCCTGCATGGAAAATATCAGCTGTGGTACGACCATCCGCACCCTTGTTTTTCTCAAAAATCGGTGTTCCAGTAAATCCGATGTAATTTGCTCTTTCAAAATGCTTTTCAATCTGACCATGCATCTTTCCGAACTGGGAACGATGACACTCATCAATGATAAATACAACCTTCTTATCCTTGTATGCATCCATTACAGCTGCATATTTCGGATTCTTGACAGCATTTGCCATCTTCTGAATCGTTGTAACAATCATCTTTTTCTCAGATGATTTCAGCATATTGATAAGTACAGCAGTGCTGTCCGTATTGTCTACACAATCTTTTTCAAAACTGTTATATTCATCAACAGTCTGGTCATCAAGGTCTTTTCTGTCAATCAGGAATACGACCAAATCTACCATTGATTCATCACGCAAAAGCTGTGCCAGCTTGAATGATGTCAATGTCTTTCCTGAACCTGTACAGGCAAATACATAACCATCCTGATTTACTTCCAATACGCGCTTCTTTGCAGCCTTTACAGCATAAATCTGATATGGTCTCATGACCATCAATACAGGCTCCGTAGTCTTAATGACCATGTATTTGTCCATCATCTCTGTAATAGCGGATTTACGGAAAAATTCACCTGTGAATGTGTTCAGGTCATTGATACGTGTATTCTTTTCATCTGTCCAGAAGAATACAAGAGCTTTCAGGATTGGATTGTACTGACCATCCATCATCTCATTTTCATTGCAGAAATACTTCGTCTGTACAGAATTGCTGACTACAAACAGTTGCAAATATCTGAAAATACCTTTGAAAGAAAACTTTCTGTATCTGTTAATCTGGTTGATTGCTTCGTTGATTTCCACGCCGGGGCGTTTCAATTCAATCTGTACAAGCGGTAAACCGTTGATAAGGACGGTCACATCATAACGATTCTTATACACTACGTCGTCTTTATGTGCCTTGTCCATTGTGACCTGATGTGTTACCTGATAAATATTTCTATCTGTATCACCTGAAAAGAAATCAATATACACTGATTCTCCATTATCCAGCTGTAACACATATTTATCACGAAGAATCTTTGCTGATTCATACACAGAATGATTATCTACATGAATCATAATGCGATTGAACTCAGCATCTGAAAATGATGCATCATGTCCTTTTTCTGCCAGCTTCTTTGCATTGAACTTTGCAAGCTGCTCACGGAAATTGGCAAGCACATCATCATAGTTATCTAGTTTTATGAATTTGTATCCGATACCTTCTAAACGGTCTATGAAAATATCTTCAACTTCATATTCAGAAGTATGTGCCATACTTTGCTATGCTCCTTCCTTTGTATATAATTAATATCTACACGATATATATTCTATATTTATTTTGATAGATATATGGATAACTCTACGAGTTACCCACATACCCACAAAATCGGCTACTGCTACTGCGGATTCCACTCCACATCCATACACCCATGTATTACCAATTGTGTGTATTCATATATTCATCAGCAGCTAATCTAAAAAATGCAGACAAGCTCAAGCCATGTGCTTTTGCTTTCGTTGTCAGACGCTCTTTTTCATCCTTGGTCATTGATACAAGTGCTGTTGCTCTTGTATCTCCACCTGTGGATTTCTTCAGTGTCTTCGCTGCTACTGTCACAGCTGCATCATGCCCTTTTTCTGTATCACTTTCAAAACTGTCTAAAAGACTTGTCATATTCTTTTTTGTTCTTGCCATCGCAATCATCTCCTTACTCTGTATTTCTACACAAAAGCAAATATTTTATATCTACATTATAGATATAAAATATCTATTTTTCAATCAGTTTCTTGCTATTAACCTAACCTATTAACCATGCAATAAATTTCTCTGCCGCTACTCTTCGACAGTTTCCGCCAAATAGATTCCCCACTCTTTTAACAATTTCGGTAAATCGTATACTGTTTTTCTGTTTTTCCATTTTTCTCTATTCTCTCCGATGAACCCGGATGTTCCAGTGAAAATGTATCCCAGGCCGTAATGAAATTTTCTGCTTCTTTAATATTATGTGGTTCATAAAAATCATTATATTTTTGTATATCCTGACTATATATAGAAACAACATTATACTTCTCAACCATTATTTCATCATGTGATTCATGGCATCCAAAGCCAAATTAGCACATTCCATCTGCTAACAGCAAATCTTTTGTTCTTTCAAATAATATAAGTACCGCATCAACACTACATCCATCAATATAATAAATGTCTTTATGAAGTGCTGTCACAATTCCCGAAGCTTTTGGTGACTCCTTTTCACCAGAAGCCGGCAATTCAAGAATAAAAAATAATGGCTCATCCTTAATTGCAATAAAATGCTGTATTACCTCTTCTAATTTATCAACTCCCACATTTGCAACGATACTATTTTCTTCCATTACATATCCTTCCGAAAGTTTCTCTGGAAATGGGACATGGTATCCTTCTTTTAACTTTAACATGACTTTATCACCTGCATTTCTATATTTTCTTTGGCTCCCTCTCTCTTTACCGTTCCATCAATTAAAATCTAGTGGTTCGAGCCTGTGAAAGGCTTGATTGCACTTTATTCTTCGTACAACATTACACTTCCAAAAGTAATAGTTACAATTGTATCAAGCATCCCCTTGTATTCAATTAATGAAGATTTCATTAATCCAACAAATTCAGGAAACTGTGCAAGCACTTCTTTAACCACTTCAGGACGAAGTTCGCCTATCATAATCTTTTCTATTTTACAAAAGGTTCTGTCATTTTATAAATAGATCTCTTCAAAAGATATTTCTTATATACTGGATACATTAAATTTCCGTCTTTGAAATATATTTCATTTATATCCTTAGCCTGTATTGGAACAGCTATATCTCTCAATGATTTCTCCAAATCTAATGTAAAACATTTGTCGTTATCATTTATAAATGTAATTCTAAACTCATTCTGATACTTAAACTTATTTTTATCTTTTTTAAATGGATGCCAATGATTAACACCAGGTTTTATATCATGATATTCAACAAATCCAAGCTGTGCCTTTTTAATTTCATTCTGTTTTTTTAGTGCTTTTTCTATCCTATCAAAAAACTCTTGCCTATCCAATATAATAATCCCATATTCACCAAACTCTTTAGACATATTATCAGCAAACGGAGAAACCTGTTCATTATCAAAATTTATATACATGGTATAAAAAGACATAACCTTTCTCCTTCTATTTTCAGCTGGTGAATAGCTAAACACGTTGCTCTTTCTGTATTCCGACATATTATTTGTATAGTCCTCTTCTATCAAACATACTTGACCATTGATAATTTCATATCTTAATGACGACGTTGATTTCTCAGATTCATTAACAACTATAGCATTTCCCTCATGATGGTCACTTCGTCCTACATCATCACATCTTGCAAAAAAATCAGATGTATTAAAAAACAGTTTTCCATCGAGAAAGCGTTGCTGATAACGGTATTTACTGGTAAATTTCATAAGCAAATAGCCATTATAATCCTTAATCCAATCTCCCATTCCAATATCTATCATTTATCATCCTCCATATTAATTAATAAAACAACCTCACCAGACAACATTCCAGTGAGGTCATATAATCAAGCTTTCTGTTTAGGTACAAACTCTATTCTAAGAGCCATCCCCATACCATCCGCTAATCTTTTAAGCAAATTAACAGAAGGGTTCCGTGTTCCATTCTCTGGCTTGCTGATATCTGCCTGATTAATACCAGTACATTCAGCAAGTTCCTTCTGTGTCATATTCTGAGAAGTACATGCATCTACGATAGCTCTTATAACAACCATCTCCACATGGAACGACACCTCCTGATTGATGTCAGAATGACCGCTTGTTCGTGAAAGCATATCATATCAAAAAGGAAACAAGTCCACACTCGCTGAAATTCAAAATATACACTTTAAAAATCGCTAATATTCAATAGCAAAACCGAGGTCTTAACTATTGAAGTATTCGGAAAGTGGTCGATACATACCCTTTGCCACTATAATAATGCAAGCAATTTTCTGTAGCTGCGTTTTACCACCGTCTCGACCTGAAATCAACGCTTTATTTCTTTGCATTTTCCTCTAATTCCAGCATGTATTTATCAAAGTCGGACATAAATAATCTGTCCTGAACGGCACGGTACTTTTCAAATTCAGTTTCAGCTTTTGCCTTGGCAATCTCCGCTGTAATTTTGCCTGCATCCTGAAGAACCTCTCTGTCATCTGCCATCAGAAACAAATCCAGACGCTTAGACCAGTCCTCCATCGTCATCGGAATATGGCGTTCCGCACGGTCTTCTGCCAAATCCAAATACGCTGATACAATACGTTCTAACGAACGCATCTCTTCTTCGCTTAGATAGTTTTTTGCAATGCTTACATCACTTTTTACTATTTTGCCGTCCGGTGCTGCTGCCCATGTGGTCAGACCCATATGTGGCTTATTCGCATCTGTGCGCTCATAAATCAGCTCTGCTGCCGTATGTCCGTGTACCGCATAATGCATTTTATTTTGTACCTTTGCAAAAAACTGTTTCGTCGTTTTTGCATTACGGTCATAATCAAGTGATGTGGCATAGATGTCCGTTATCTTCTGATAAAATCTACGCTCGGAAAGACGGATTTCACGAATCTGCTCAAGTAAACGGTCAAAGTACTCTGTTGTAAGCACTGAACCACCATTCTTCAGACGCTCATCATCCATAGCCCAGCCTTTGATAGTGTAGTCCTTAACTATGTTGTTGGCCCATTTACGAAACTGCACTGCACGCCCATTATTCACTTTAAATCCGACTGCGATAATCATTTGAAGATTATAATGCTTGGTATCACGTGTAACCTGACGGGAACCTTCCGTTTGAACTATCCGGAAATTCCGGATAGTTGAATCTTCCTCAAGCTCTGAATCTGAATAAATTTTTTTAATGTGTTCATTGATTGTACGAACATCCACATCATATAATGTGGCCATCATCTTCTGTGTAAGCCATATATTCTCATTCTCATAGCGCATTTCAAAACTGTCCTGCTGGTCGCCGACAGTGGCGACATAGGTCAAATATTCTGCTGCGCTGGAACGGATTGTTACTTCATCCTTTTTCTTTTTCAAGTAGAATTCCTCCTTCAGTTCAAACTAATACAACGCTTCAAACATTCTTTCGATAAAAAATTGAATTTCTCTATTTACACAATTTTTCATATGCTTTCTTTATATCTTGCCACATACTCTGCTGGTGGTGCATCCGAAATATCAATGTTTGTTGCGTAGTCTAAATATGTAAAGTTAGCAATTTGGTTTCTAACACGGTCATTGTCATAGCCGATTTGCTCAAGATAATGCTTAGGGAAGATATGATGCGGGCGGGTGGAATTTATTTTTATCCAAAATGTAAACACATCTGAATTATCGAATTTTCTGCACCAATGCCACAATATTTTCTATATGATACGTCCACGGGAACATATCCACCGGCTGGCACCGCTCCACCCGGTAGCCATGGCTTGTAAGATACTTCAGGTCCCGCGCCTGAGTGACTGGATTGCAGGAAATATAGACCACACGCTTTGGGGAAAGCTGCAGCAGTGAGGATAAGAATGCCTCATCACTTCCGGCACGAGGCGGATCCATGAATACCACATCGGCAGTCTCGCCCTGTGCTGCCATTTTGACCATGAATTCTCCGGCATCCTTATTGTAAAATGTGATATTTTTCATGTTATTGCGCTTCGCATTGGTAATGGCATCACGTACCGCATCACGATTCACTTCCACGCCAATGACAGAGCCGGCTTTTCCTGCTGCTGCCATGCCAATGGTACCAATGCCGCAATACGCGTCGATTACCTTTTCTTTTCCGGTCAATCCGGCAAACTCGATAGCTTTGCCATAAAGGATTTCTGTCTGCACCGGATTTATCTGGTAGAATGAGGATGGAGAAATGCGGAAACGAAGTCCGCACAGCTCGTCCTCAATAAATCCTTTTCCATAAATAGTAATATTCCGCTCCCCTAAGACAACGCTGGTGCGCCGGTCATTTACATTTACCACCACCGTTGTAATCTCCGGATGCTTATCACGAAGTGCTTTTACAAAATTATTTTTTGACGGCAGAATTGGAGATGCCAGCACCAGAACAACCATAACTTCGCCGGTACGGAAACCTCTTCTTACCAGAACATGGCGCAGTAATCCATATCCGCTGTCCTCGTCATATACTTTTATTTTAAAGGAGCGAAGCATTCCACGAATATCATAAATGATGCTGTCCGCAATCTTATCCTCAATCTGACATTCATCAATCTTTACCACCGAATGTGTTCCCTGCTGATATGCCCCGGAAATCACTGTTCCATTTTTCAGCCGCTGAAACGTAGCATTGACCTTGTTCCGATAATGAAATGGCTCCTGCATTCCGATAACCGGCTCCACTTTTCCAAAGCTGCCTAAAAGCTCTTTTACTTCCCGATGTTTCTTGTTGAGCTGCTTTTCATAATCCATTCCCTGATACTGGCAGCCGCCACATTTTTTTGCAAGATCACATTCCCCCGGTGGGCAGATGTGTTTTTCCGGACGTTCCGATTTCGAACCATGCTGCTTTTTTGCATTTTCCTTTTTTCTAAATTTATTGTTCTCTTCTGACTTTCTCATTTCCTGTACCGTTCCTTATTTTTTCAAATACTATACTATTTTTTAGTTTAACGCATTTAGCAGCCTTTTTCTATGGTTATTGCAGAAATATTTTCATAAATGAATTAAAATAAAATGTGAAATAATGACACCTGCTGAGCCTGCCACTGGCAGTTTCTTACGGATATACAAAACGTCGATACAGGCTGTACCGACGTTCCTTCAACACTTCACACTATTTAATTTTTGCAATCAAACTGCAATCATCTCTTTTTGTAAAGAAGTAATTCCGGATTTTCGCCATTTTCCTACCAGTGCATTTAATTTTTCAACCTTAGGAAGCCCGTCTATGTGAAGTTCATTTATTTCCTTTATTAGCTGTTGCTTAAACTCCTCAAACTCTCCATTGTCGCTGAGTTCATCATATTTTTTCCAATAATCTAACTTTGGGAGCATTTCTTTCATATATGCGCGCGCCTGCTCCTCTGTAAAATCATCGCTTACCATGTTTTTAACGCATATGTCGATTAATTCATCCATATCGTTATAGGTATATGTTCTGCCAGCTCATTCTGGGACATTCCTCTTTGTGTACGAAGTTCCTGAATAATATTTTTTGTCTCCATCGTTGCTACCTCCTTTATCCATATCATACCGGTAAATTCAGTTTCAGAAAAGCAACTTACTGTTGCTGTACGATAAGGCAACTAACACTTTAGATGCAAAATACACTATATAGCGGAACTGATTTTATTCCTTTTGCCATCCCAAAATTTCTTGTTGAAATCCGGATTGCATACGAAGGATTATATTTTTCCATATAAACCATCATGCTTTTGGCTTTTACATGGTTACCAGCCTTACACTCTACCGGAATAACGTGACTTTCTTTTTGTATCAGGAAATCCACTTCCGCCGTATTATCAGACTCCCAATAATGAAGATCATAACCATTTGTTTTCAAAGCAATTGCAACATAGTTTTCTGTCAGTATGCCACGAAAATGCTCTGTTTCCATGCTTTGTAATGCTTCCAACGTCATTCCTATTCTTGCAGACATAATACCCATATCACTGTAATATAATTTGAATGCACTTACATCCTGATATGCCGCAACCGGATAAAATCCCTGACTGCACTTCATGCATTTATTCACAATTCCAGCCCGAATCAGCCAATCAATTGCATCTCCATATTGAGATGCCCGTGCTCCTGATTTTATCAGCTTGTATTGAAATTTTTTTGCATCTTTTGCCAACTGTGCCGGCAGGGAATCATACGCTTCAAAAATACGCACGGTGTCCGTCTGATTTTCATATTTTGTCATGTCTGCAATATAAGAATTTAACAGCATCTGACGAATTTCCGTCTGCTCCAATGGACTGTCTTTTGCAAGGTCTGCCTTTACTGCTGCCGGCATTCCTCCCACGATGCAATAATGATAAAATTCCTGCAAAGCTTCCTCGTGCAATATCTCATCTAACGGCTGATTATTTTCATAATGTTCCCGTATGGTATCCGAAAGCATCTGCTTTCCCTTAGCCCACAATACCTCTTCCAAATCCATCGGGTACATGGTAACCATCTGAACTTTTCCTACCGGAAATGAATATTTTTCACGGTTGACTGCTACACCCAGCAGACTTCCGGCAGCTATTACATGGTATTCCGGTGTCTCTTCTGAAAAATATTTTAAAGAAGTTAATGCTCTTTCACACATCTGTATCTCGTCAAAAATAATGAGCGTATTTTCCGGTACAATCTTTACCTGATAATATTTTTCTAATATGGCGATGATATAATCTGCATGAATATCTGTATCAAAATACTTCCCAATTCTTTCGTCCGTTTCAAAATTTACATAGACTGTATTTTTATAATATAATGCTCCAAATTCACGCATTTCAAACGTTTTTCCAACTTGTCTTGCACCATAAATAAGTAACGGCATTCTGCCTTTTTTCATATTTTTCCATTCATATAATTTAGCAGTTATTTTACGCTTCATGTGTGTGCTCTCTCCCTTCTTTAAAATATCATCGTGTCTTTTAATGTATTATATTACTTTTTTCCGTACGAATCAATGTGTTTTTGCACACAAAAAAGTGGCAATCCACTTAGGACCTGCCACTTTCAAAATTTTTACATCTCATCAACAACCTGGAACACATAGAACTTCAGATAATAGGATTCGTCCGCCGCCCAGAGAATCGGATGATCCGGTGCCTGGGTGCGGAATTCCACCTGACGCAGACGCTTGTGGACGCTGTGAGCTGCCTGTCCGATTGTCTTGGCAAACAACTCATACGTCATAAAATGGGAGCAGGAGCAGGTCGCAAGAAATCCGCCATTTTTCACAAGCTTCATGGCACGAAGGTTAATCTCACGATAGCCCTTGATGGCATTTTTAACAGAATTTCTGGACTTGGTAAATGCCGGTGGGTCTAAGATTACCACATCATACTTTTCGCCTGCTTCCTCTAATTCCGGCAGCAGTTCAAAGACATCCCTGCATAGGAATTTTACCGTGCCGGAAAGACCGTTCAATGCTGCATTTTCTTCTGCCTGATGTACGGCAAGTTCCGAAGCATCCACTCCGGTGACTTCTTTTGCTCCGGCAATTCCGGCATTTAATGCAAAGGAGCCGGTATGGGTAAAGCAGTCTAACACTCTTGCATCCTCACATAATTTCTGAATGGCAAGACGGTTGTATTTCTGGTCTAAGAAAAATCCGGTCTTCTGACCATCCTTTACATCTACGATATAATGCACACCATTTTCTACAATTTCCACATTGGTATCAAATGCTTCTCCGATAAAGCCCTTCTTAAGCTCCATGCCTTCCTGCTTGCGGACTTTTGCATCACTCCGCTCATATACGCCGCGGATTGTAATGCCGTCCTCTGCCAAAATTTCCTTTAAACACTTTACCATAAGCTCTTTGTAACGGTCGATGCCAAGTGCTAAGGACTGCACTACCAGCACATCCGAAAACTTATCAATAACCAGTCCCGGCAGAAAATCTGCCTCTCCAAATACCACGCGACAGGATGAGGTGTCTACCGTCTTTTTCCGGTATTCCCATGCCTGCTGCAATCGTGTCCGGAAAAATGCTTCATCAATAACTGTATCTTCTTTTCTGCTGAAAAGGCGCACCCGGATTTTGGAATTGCGGTTGATAAATCCAATGCCCATCGGATATCCGTCAAAATCGTGTACCAGCACCAGATCTCCGTTTTCAAATGTTCCCATGACACTTTCTATTTCATTATCGAAAATCCACATGCCACCGGATTTTACCATTCTTCCTTCGCCTTTTTTCAATGTTACAACTGCACTCATGTTAGTCCTCCTTCGTAACCTCTTTCTTATAATTTACCACAAATATACCAATGCATACCAGTATCAGGGCAATCACACTTTTGATACCTGCTGCCTGCTCTTTTTCTCCTAGAAGCCATGCAGAAAGAATCACACCAAACACCGGGTTCATAAATCCAAATACCGCTACACGGGAAATCGGATTATATTTTAATAAAATGCCCCACAGCGTGTATGCGACGGCAGAAATGCATGCCATGTAAAACAACAGCCCAAAGGATGACGCCGTAAATCCGCTCACCCGTCCACCTGCTGCAAAGCCGCACAATGCCATAATAATTCCACCCACCAGGAACTGGTATCCACTCAGCATGACAGGATTTTCGGATTTGGAATACCGCTTTAACAACACGGAAGAAAATGCATACGCTACCGTTGACAGGAAAATAAATCCTTCTCCGGTCACGCTCATATGAAAATCAAATCCGCTGCTTCCCATATTTACCAGTGCCACGCCTGCAAATCCAATGATACAGCCTGCTATTTTCCGCGCCGATAATTTTTCCTGATGGAATAAAAGACTTGCTACCAGAATTGCCACGAATACATTTAACGCTTCGATGATGGATGCTTTTACCCCGGAGGTGTGCGCCAGTCCGATATAGAAAAGCAGGTACTGTCCCACAGTCTGCAGACTGCTTAATTTAAAAACTTTTCCAATGGAGTTCTTTGTCGGACGCAGAAACCGTCTGCTTCCAATACTTCCCAATAATATTGTTAAAATTCCCGCCAGCGTAAACCGATAGCCAGCATACAGAATCTGGGATGCCACCTCATCCGATGCAATGTGCATCATCTGATAGCCGATTTTAATGCACGGAAATGCACTGCCCCACAACAGGCAGCACACCAATGCTCCCAGCCAGACTACTATGTTTTTCTGCATGAATTTTTCTTTTGTTTCCATTGCTTTCATCCTTTTCTCAAGCTTTCGCTTTTCTTCTCATTCTTGTCTCATTTCATCATAGACACCAGTACCGGCTCTGTCAAATAAATTCTGTCCCTACTGATATACTTTTTCCCTGAAATATGCGATAATAAATATGTTTGTATAGGTGCTTGCGAAAGGAGATAATTTGATGATAACAATAAGCCTTTGCATGATTGTCAAAAACGAGGAGCAGGTTCTCTCCCGCTGTCTGGATTCACTCGCCGGTCTGATGGATGAAATCATTATCGTGGATACCGGCTCTTGCGACCGCACCAGGGAAATTGCTGCCCGCTATACCGATAAAATCTATGACTATATCTGGAAGGATGACTTTGCAGATGCCAGAAATTTTGCTTTTTCCAAAGCTTCCATGGAATACATTTATACCGCAGATGCAGATGAAGTCTTAGATGATGAGAACCGGGAACAGTTCCGGCTTTTAAAAGAAGCCATGGTTCCGGAGGTCGAAATTGTACAGATGAAATATGTGACCAAAAATGAATTTAATACGGTGCTTAACTTTAAAGAAGAATACCGTCCGAAGCTCTACCGGAGACTCCGTACCTTTACCTGGATTGACCCGATTCACGAAACGGTGCGCTTAGACCCGGTTGTCTTTGACAGTGATATTGCTATTACGCATCTTCCGCAGTCCCTGCACAGCAGCCGTGATTTCAAAGGCTTCTTACTGGCATTTGACCGGGACGGACGGCTTTCCGAAAAATTGCACCGGATGTATGCCAAAGAGCTCCTCATGACCGGGGAGAAAGAAGATTTCATTGCCGCCGCAAAAATATTTCTTGCTACCCTGCAGGATGAAACCGCTTCTGGGGATGCCCGCAAGGAAGCCGGCTGTATCTTAAGCCGCTGCTACCGGATTACCGGAAATGTCAATGAATTTTTCAAGCTGGCACTAAAGGATATGATTACTACCCCTTGTGCAGAAATCTGCTGCGAATTGGGAAATTATTTTTTTGACGCAGAAGATTATGATGAAGCAGCCGTGTGGTACTACAACGCTGCCTTTGAAACTGCCAGCATTCTTGATGTCCATACCAGTGGAAATATTCCGCTGAACGGACTGGCTGACTGCTATGAAAAATCCGGGAATGCAGCCCAGGCGGAAGAATATAGAAATGCAGCCAGACAATGGCAGCTCCCAGACGATAATTCTTAGTCCCTTCGACTTGAATAATCATGTACGAAGTGGTACTATGATAATAATTTAACAACCAAAATATACAGGAGGTTTTTCATGGATTACACACAGGAATATAAACAGAAATTAGTCTCCGCAGATGAGGCTGTCAAAGTCATCAAATCCGGTGACTGGGTAGATTATGGATGGTGTACCGGAACTCCGGATGCACTGGATAAAGCCCTTGCAAAACGTACGGATGAATTAAAGGATGTCAACTTAAGAGGTGGTATTCTGTTAAAACCGTTAGCTGTCTTCGAACGTGAAGATGCCGGCGAACACTTTACCTGGAACTCCTGGCATATGTCCGGAATCGAGCGTAAATATATCAACCGTGGTTTTTCTTACTACGCTCCAATCCGTTATTCCGAGCTTCCAAGATACTATCGTGACTCCGCTACTCCGGATGATGTAGCAATGTTCCAGGTTGCTCCAATGGACAAACATGGATATTTCAACTTTGGTCCAAACGCTTCTCATATGATGGCAGTTTGCGAGACTTCCAAGAAAGTTATCGTTGAAGTAAATAAAAATATGCCTCGCTGCTTAGGCGGATTTGAAAACAGCATCCATATTTCCGATGTTGATTTCATCGTAGAAGGCGAGAACCCGGCTATCGGTGAATTAGGCGGCGGCGGAGCTGCCACTGAAATCGATCAGGCAGTTGCAAAATTAATCGTAGATGAGATTCCAAATGGTGCATGTCTCCAACTTGGTATCGGTGGAATGCCAAATGCTGTTGGTTCCATGATTGCAGAATCTGATTTGAAAGATTTAGGTGTACATACCGAAATGTACGTTGATGCATTCGTTGATATTGCAAGAGCAGGAAAAATCAACGGTTCCAAGAAAAACATCGACCGTTTCCGTCAGACCTATGGTTTCGGTGCAGGAACTCAGAAAATGTATGACTACTTAGATGAAAACCCGGAACTTATGAGTGCTCCGGTAAGCTATACCAATGATATCCGTTCCATTTCCGCACTGGATAACTTTATTTCCATTAACAATGCAGTAAATGTAGACCTCTTCGGTCAGGTAAATGCAGAGTCTGCTGGAATCAAACACATCAGTGGTGCCGGCGGACAGTTAGACTTCGTTCTGGGTGCATACCTTTCTAATGGTGGTAAGAGCTTCATCTGCTGTTCTTCTACCTTTACAACCAGGGATGGTCAGTTAAAATCCCGTATCCTTCCTACCTTAGATCCAGGATCTATCGTAACCGATACCCGTGCCAACATCCACTATCTGGTAACAGAATATGGTAAAGTCAACTTAAAGGGACTTTCTACCTGGCAGAAATGTGAAGCAATTATCTCTGTCGCACATCCGGACTTCCGCGATGAATTAATCGCAGATGCAGAGAAAATGCATATCTGGAGAAGAAGCAACAAATAACTACGTAATTTTTAAAAATCCCATGGGATTATCCCATGGGATTTTTGCAATATGATAGGTGGAACCCTTATGATTCTGTCCATAAATGCACACAATTTTCATGTTATCTCTTTTTCCTCTCTTCCACAGATACTGCGATAAATTTCCCAGATTAAAAATCCGGAAAGCGGACCTAAAATAACACCGGCTGTTCCATATATTTTCAGACCTGCATAAATACTGATAATAACCGCCAGCGGATGCACGCCCAGCCCTCTTCCCATAAGCCTTGGCTCCATAAATTCCCGGATAAAGGTACTCAATATAAACAGTATACCATATATCACTGCCGCAAAATACTTTCCACGAAATAAATCGATAATCAGCCATGGAATAAAGACAAGTCCCGTGCCAATAAAAGGCAGTGCATCACTCATTCCAATCAGCACTCCCGCCAGAATGGCATAAGAATTTCCGGTAAGGAACAGACCTGCTATACATACACCACTGATTAATGCCAATATAATAAGCTGTGCCTTAAGATATGTTCCACCGGCATGACACATATTTTGAAATATCCGTCCGCCCCAGGAATAAAAGCTGCTTTTTCTCCAACGCTGCACCAGATTATCATAATCACAGAGTATCAGTACTGCCGCCACAACAGTTACAATGCAGATGCCAAAGAATGCTGCCAGTCCCCGCAAAGATGCCAGCGAGCCATTCATCATTGCCGGAATCAATTTCGTTTCTGCCTGACTGCTGACATATGCCGCGCAGTTTTTTCCCCACTGCACCATTGTCTCTGTTTTCATGCCGGTGATTTCCGCAACCCGCTCACAACAACTGCACCAGAGTGTATCTGCTTTTCCAAATAATGCCGGATAATTCGTTATCAGTGATGCAAGTTCGCAGATTCCCTTGTATACAAGATAGCCCATCGGCAGAAAAATCACTGCCAGCAGCAACAGCACTGCAGCCGTACTTACAATTCCTTTGGGAAGCTTTATTTTCTCTGACAGAAAAGCTACTGGTTTACATAATATTCTTGCAATAAGGATTGCCAGTAAAAAAGGAATTACAATCGGCAGTGCGAAACGCATTCCCAAATATACTGCAACTGTAATCCCTGCTAAATATATAATCTTTTTTATAAGTTGTCTTGTTTTCCCAGTCATACCATCAGTATGTGGCATCCCGGACTTTTTTATGTATTATAAATCTGAAAATAAATGAAATGCCTGACCTTCCGGTGTTATCTGAAACTGCATCTTCTTTTTGCTTGTGGGATGCAGAAATTCCAGCCGATAAGAACAAAGTGCCAGTGGAATCGACCCCATTCCCAGCAGACTTTCATTCTTCCTTCCATACTTTCTATCTCCCACCAATGGCCAGCCATGATGCGACATCTGCACACGGATCTGGTGATGCCGCCCGGTTTCTAATTTTACTTCAAGAAGACTGATTTCTTCCGCAGCTTCAGTTTTTTCCGATGTTCCATCCGCTGTACCCGCTCCTGAAGCAGCTTTACCATCTCTGCCATCTCTATCATCAAGCGTACTACATTCCAGCACCCGATAGGTTAACGCCGCCCGCTTTGCATCTGCGGTTCCCTGTTTTACGACAGAAGAAGTATTACTTCTGCCATCCTTCTTAAGAAAGTCAATAAGCTGTCCTTCTTTCGGTTCTGCTTTTCCATATACCACTGTCAGATAATATTTTCCAAAACCGTTTTTCTGCATCTGCCGGTTCAGCTCTGCTGTAGCTTCTTTGGTCTTTCCAAAGACCATTACGCCTTCCACCGGCTGGTCTAAGCGATGGATGATTCCAATAAAGGGAGTCTCTCCTTTTGCAGCAAGATAATTCCGAAGCAGGCTCTCCATATCCTGCTCGCCCATACGCTTCGTCTGCACTGCAATCCCTGCCGGTTTTACACAGACAAGCAGCTTGTCATCCTCATATAAAACATGTTCTGCAATCTTATACATATACTTTTTCCTGCATCTCCTGTGCATTTTCTAATTGTAAAAATAAAGCTGAATTTGTTTTTACATAAATTTTAATACATACAAAGTCAACAATAATAGCTGCCGCAATAAGTAAAGCAAATAACAATGCCACCGGATTAGCTGCTACCAGACCATTTATAATTTAAATCTGTAACCTACCCCCAGCTCAGACAGCTTTGCTGGCTGACGCGCGCATGCGCATCTATAGACAATCTGGGGCTACACATTCTATAATTTAAATCTGTATCCTACCCCCCAGATTGTCTCGATATACTGAGGCTTTGCGGTATCCATTTCAATCTTCTCACGAATCTTTTTGATATGTACCGTTACGGTTGCGATATCACCAACGGATTCCATATCCCAGATTTCTTTAAACAGTTCTTCCTTGGTAAATACATGATTCGGATTCTGTGCTAAGAATACCAGTAAATCAAATTCCTTTGTGGTAAATGCCTTTTCCTCGCCATTTACCCAGACGCGGCGGGCTGTCTTATCAATCTTGATTCCACGAATCTCAATAATATCATTTTCCTGCACATTGCTGCCAATCAGTCTTTCATAACGGGCAAGGTGTGCCTTTACTCTTGCTACCAGCTCGCTTGGGGAGAATGGTTTTGTGATATAATCATCTGCACCTAGTCCCAGTCCGCGAATCTTGTCAATATCATCCTTCTTGGCAGATACCATAAGAATCGGTGTATTCTTTACTTCACGAATACGTTTGCAGATCTCGAATCCGTCCATGCCCGGAAGCATCAGGTCTAAGATATACATGTCAAAATCAGATGCCAGTGCTTTCTCCAAGCCCCTTGCTCCATCACTTTCGATTTCGACATCGAAACCGCTTAACTCTAAATAATCCTTCTCCAGTTCTGCAATTGAAACCTCATCTTCAATAATCAATACTTTACTCATTTGGAACCTCCTGATATTTTCTCAGTACAAAATACATGATTGTACCTGTTTCTTCTTTACTGGTTGCCCATATCTTTCCGCCATGGTCTTCAATAATTTTACGGACAATGGATAAACCGATACCACTTCCGCCGGTTGCAGAATTTCTTGAAGTATCTGCCCGGAAGAACCGGTCAAAGATATATGGCAGGTCTTTCTTTGCAATTCCTTTTCCATTATCTTCTATCTCTACCTGGATAAAATCACCCACATCCTTTACACGAATATTGATAAAGCCCTTCGGCTTATCCAGATATTTGATGGAATTATTAATAATATTATGAATGACACGCTTTAACTGCTCCGGGTCTGCAATAATCTGCACATCATCCCCAGCGTAATTAAAATACGATAAACCAATATTTTTTGCCTCTAAATCCAGGCCGATTTCTTCTACGCAGTCATCGAAATATTCCATTACATTTATCTTGCTAAAATTATATGGAATTCGATTAGTATCAATCTTTGAATAAAGTGTCAGCTCATTTAATAGTAAATCCATCTCATTGGCTTTATTATAAATGGTCTTGATATATTTATCCCTTTTTTCCGGCGTATCTGCCACACCATCCATCAGACCTTCCGAATAACCTTTCACAGCAGTAATCGGGGTCTTTAAATCGTGGGCAATATTACTGATTAAAACACGGTTTTCTTTCTCTGATGCCAGCTTCTCTTCTGCAGAATCTTTCAGTCTCTGCCGCATCTCTTCGAAGTTCTGGCACAGCTCGCCAATTTCATCATTGCTGTCTATTTCCAAAGTAAAATCAAGGTTTCCCTCTTTGATATTCTGGGTTGCCATCTCTAACTTCTTAATCGGAGTAATGATGCTCCGGTAATTCCATATGGTAAGCATACCTGCCGTCAACAAAAGTATCAATAACACAGAAATAATAATATCTATCAGAAGTTCCTTCATTTCCGGCACAAGTGATTTAATAGATGTAATTACAAACAACGTTCCTTCCGAACCATCCGAAAAATCAAAGTCAATCCGCTTAATCATTTCCTGTTTATCACTGTCAATGAAATAGCCGGTCTCTCCCCCTGTCTTTGTATCCATGTAATCCGGCAGATTTTCCGGAACTGTATTCAAATCATTCGTTCCCACATAGACTTCTTCATTATCCCTCATGACAATCAGGTAGGAGTTTTTCCCCTGCAGAGTCTCATTAACCTGCATTAAATATTTCATGTCCAGGAATTTGTCCGGGTCGCTTTCCGCTGTATCCAGTAACTTCTGACAACTGTCCTTTGTCACCCGGTTCCACATCTGCACCGTATTGGTCAGATAACTAATATTTCCATCTTCCACCTGATAGGTGTTGGCAATATCTCTTAACTGAAAATAACGGAATCCGCACATTGCCAACGCGGCCAATGTCACCGGCACAAATATGATAATACAAAATGATATAATCAGCTTTGTCCTTAGTTTCATTCTCAAGCCTCCAGTTTTTCATAATCATAGTATACCACATGCAGTCTCTTTTCCCATGAAAATTCTGAGAATTATTCTAAAGAATTTATAAATTATTTTCCAGCCACCCAAAACTCTTTGCTGATTTTCTCATTAAAACTACGAGAAACACGCTTTGCGAGTTTCTCGAGTTATCGCGGTGCTCGCCAAATCTGCATGCAAGCATGCGATTTTTCTCGCTACTCGCGTAAATGCCAAAAGACCTCTTTCCGGCATTTCAATCATTTCCCTTAAGAAATAAATCTTTTCCGAAAAGAGGTCTTTCTTCTTTATACTATTCTGGAATCTATTCCAATATTATAAGTGTTTCTTTAATTCATCAACTTTGTCCAACGCTTCCCATGGAAGTGCAACATCGGTTCTTCCAAAGTGACCATATGCTGCTGTCGGGCGATAAATCGGTCTGCGTAAATCAAGCATCTTGATAATTCCTGCCGGACGAAGGTCAAAGTTCTCACGGATAATTTCTACTAATTTCTCATCAGAAACTTTTCCGGTACCAAAAGTATCAACCATAACAGAAGTAGGCTGTGCTACACCGATTGCATAAGATAACTGAATCTCACAACGCTCTGCAAGACCTGCTGCTACTAAGTTCTTAGCAACGTAACGTGCTGCATATGCTGCTGAACGGTCAACCTTGGTGCAATCCTTACCGGAGAATGCTCCGCCGCCGTGACGGGCGTATCCACCGTATGTATCTACGATAATTTTACGTCCGGTAAGACCTGCATCACCGTGTGGTCCACCGATTACGAAACGTCCGGTTGGGTTGATGAAAAATTTAGTATTCTCATCAACTAATTCCTTTGGAAGGACTGGGTCAAAAACATATTTCTTAATATCCTCATGAATCTGTTCCTGAGTTACATCCTCGTCATGCTGTGTAGAAAGTACAACTGCCTCTAATCTCTTTGGTTTTCCAGCCTCATCATACTCTACAGAAACCTGTGATTTTCCGTCTGGTCTTAAGTATTTTAAAGTACCATCTTTACGAACTTTGGTTAACTGTAATGCCAGTTTGTGAGCTAAAGAAATCGGATATGGCATATATTCCGGTGTCTCGTTGGTTGCATAACCAAACATCATACCCTGATCTCCGGCACCGATTGCTTCAATCTCCTCATCGGTCATTTTATTTTCTTTTGCTTCCAAAGCCTTGTCAACACCCATTGCAATATCCGGTGACTGCTGGTCTAATGCTACCATAACAGCACAGGTATGTCCGTCAAATCCGGTTTCTGCATGGTCATAACCGATTTCATTTACAGTATTTCTTACAATTGCAGGAATGTCTAATTTTGCCTTTGTAGTAATCTCTCCTGTTACAAGTACAAATCCGGTACAGCTTGCTGTCTCACAGGCAACACGGCTCATTGGATCCTCTGCCATACATGCGTCAAGAATTGCATCTGAAATCGCATCACACATTTTGTCTGGATGTCCTTCTGTTACGGACTCTGATGTGAATAATCTTTTTTCCATCGTTTTCTCCTCTCGTTTTGTTGATTCCCTTATTAAGTATCTGGTGGATGCGCTTGGCTCCTCTTTCTTCCAGACCTTTTTTCGCTGCTCGCGTAAAATAAAAAAACCGCTTACATTATAAGCGGACCCGATAACGGTAAAGATAATCAAATCCTCTTATTGTTCGACTTGCTCGCTCAGGTTGGCACCTTCCTTATGTTGTGGGGTTGCCGTGACTTCATTGATCCTATGTATCTCCATCACTCTGAATAAGAGAAATTACAATATTGAATTTTCAAATCTCTATGGGAGAGAATACACCTATTATATCGAAATGTCAAGCACCATATTTTCTCATCAACAGAGAAAACATTCCTTATTACTTTTTGTATCCTTTTGACAAATTTTTCCGATTTTTACTGTTAAGATTGACATTTTTAGCAAAAAGAATATACTTAAATAGGAATATAATTGTGATTTGTTCTATCATAATTATAAAATCCATCCAGAATGAGGACCACATGCATGAAAGAATATCAGACAAAAGATTTGTTACCAGGTATGGTTACAGCAATTCCTGTCCGCACCAAGCGTGGACAGCTTATTATTAATCCGAATGTAGAACTTACGCGTACCCTGATTTCCAGACTGGAATTTTATGGCATCGCCAGTGTGCAGATTACAGAAAATAAACAGGTCGCTACTCCAATGGAAACGCCAAAAGATCCGGCATATTTTCCTGCCAAAAGCCCTGTTTCTGCACCAAGTCCGGTTTCTGATGCTTCTTACTCACAGAAGCTCAAAAGTTCTCCGGAATTCCAGCGTTTTCAGGTGGATTTCACCCTGCGTTCCCAGGATTTAAAGAACTGTTTTGATGCTTATCTTTCCGATGGAGGAACCGTAAACAAAGAAGAGCTTTTATCAAAGACCATTTCTTTAGTAAGTCCAAAGCAGACCACTCTGGATGTCTTTGATATGTTACATAATATGCGTCAGGTCAACGACAGCACCTATGCACACAGTCTGAATGTTGCCATCATCTCCCGTATTATCGGAAAATGGCTGCATTTTTCCAATGAAGAATTAGACACTCTCACCCTTGCCGGTCTGCTTCATGACATCGGTAAGACAAAAATTCCGGATGAGGTCTTAAATAAAGACGGAAAATTAACAGATGAAGAATTCCAGATGATTCGTAATCATCCGAAATATGGCTACGATATTTTAAAACCCCAGCCATTAAATTCCCATATTAAAAAGGCAGCTCTCATGCACCATGAACGTTGCGATGGTTCCGGTTATCCAATGGGGCTTACCATGGAAGAAATCGATGACTATGCACTCATCATTGCGATTGCCGATGTTTACGATGCCATGACAGCAGCACGCTCCTATCGTGCTCCCCTTTGTCCGTTTGAGGTAATCGCCGAATTTGAAAAAGACGGTCTGCAGAAATATAAGCCAAAGTATATTCTGACCTTCTTAGAGAATATTGCCAATGCATACCAGAACAACCGGGTTATGTTAAGTGATGGTACTTCCGCCCGCATTGTTTTATTGAATCATCGTCGTCTTTCCAAGCCACTGGTTCAGTTAGATGATGGAGCCTGTATTGACCTTGAGAAAAGTCCTTTATATATCAAAGCAATCATATAAAAAGAATGTGCCTTGGCACATTCTAGCGCCTGCGGCGGTCGCTTGCGACATCTGCCTTATACGCCGCAGTGCGCATCCTCGCGGAGCGTTTTATACTTTACAGGAAAGCAATTTCCTGTAAAGTATAAAAGATATCTGATAACTATGCCTCATTTGTAGCATATTTACCAGATATCTTTTTTTGGTTATGATAACGCTTTTTAACACTTCTGTCTCATTGCAATATTCATATTAGTATTTATATTCAAAACTTTCTATATTGTGATGCTCTTATCTTATGATACTTTCAATGTGAATTTCTGGATTTCTTTCTCGGAACTTACCTTTTCAATCATTGCACCAAGGGAAGCTAATTTCTCTTCAAAATGTTCATATCCACGTTCAATATAATAAATATCATCTACAATGGTGATGCCTTCTGCTGCAAGACCTGCAATTACAAGGGCTGCACCTGCTCTTAAATCCGGAGCACTGACTCTTGCACCTGTGAATTTTTCAACACCGGTAATAATTGCAATATTGCTCTCTACTTTCACCTGTGCACCCATACGGGTCAGTTCATCTACATATTTGAAACGGTTTTCAAAAATACTCTCCGTTACGGTACTTGTTCCTTCTGCTAATGCTAAAAGCACCGACATCTGTGGCTGCATATCTGTTGGAAAGCCAGGATACGGTAAAGTAGTTACCTGGGTATGATGCAATGGCTTGCTGGATACCACACGTACTGCATCATCAAATTCTTCCACTTCACAACCAATTTCAATTAATTTTGCTGTGGTTGCCTCTAAATGCTTGGGAATAACATTTTTAACAGTTACATCACCTTTGGTTGCAGCCGCTGCAAACATAAAAGTTCCTGCTTCAATCTGATCCGGAATAATAGAATATTCTGTTTTATGAAGCTTCTCTACACCCACAATACGGATGACATCTGTTCCTGCACCACGGATATTTGCTCCCATGCTGTTTAAGAAGTTTGCTACGTCTACGACATGTGGCTCCTTAGCTGCATTTTCAATAATCGTCTTTCCCTCTGCCATGGATGCCGCCATCATAATGTTAATGGTTGCTCCTACAGAAACTTTATCTAAATAAATATGGTTTCCCACCAGATGTTCTGCAGTAGCAGAAATTAACCCATGCTGAATATCAACATCGGCTCCTAACGCGCGAAAACCTTTCAGATGAAGGTCAATCGGACGGGTTCCGATTGCACAGCCACCCGGAAAAGCCACTTCTGCTTTCTTATATTTTCCAAGTAATGCTCCTAACAGATAGTAAGAAGCTCTGATTTTATTAATATATTCGTAGTCCACGCTCAAATCATGAATCAGTGAACCATTAATCTTTACCCTATGTTCTCCAAGACGCTCTATCTTAGCACCAATTCCCTCCATGGCACTTAATAACACATTAATATCACGAACGTTTGGTAAATTATCTATTATTACGGTCTCATCCGTCATAATTGCTGCCGCAAGAATTCCCAGTGCAGCATTCTTAGCTCCACCAATCTCAACTTCGCCAACCAAAGGATTTCCACCTTTAATCACATACTGTTCCATCTCGCACCTCTATGCTTAGATTCCCTACAAAATTACAAACAAAATATTATAGTAACTTATTTCCTCTTTTGTCAAGTATTTCTCGTACCTCAAAAGAATTATCTACAATAGTATTATTATATTATATATTCACTGACTTGTAAATCGAAATTAATTCAGATAGTTCACCGGATTTACCTGGGAACCATTAATTAATATCTCAAAATGCACATGCGGACCTGTAGAACGTCCCGTACTTCCGCTTAATGCGATTACTTCACCCTGTGATACGCTCTGCCCTGCTTTTACCAGTAATTTACTGTTATGTGCATAACGTGTCATTCTTCCATCCGGATGGCTGATTAAGACGCAGTTGCCATATCCGGAAACATAGCCGGCACTGACTACTACACCATTGCTGGATGCAAATACCTTGGTTCCGGTCGGACATGCCCAGTCAATTCCTTTATGCATTCTGCCCCATCTTCTTCCAAAACCGGAAGAAACTCTTCCGCCAATCAGCGGTTTAATGTAAGTTGGCGGTATCTTGGTTCCACGCTCAATAACTGCCGGCGTTGACTCTGTCAGTATGGTCTGGTGGATCATACTCCGCTCCGTCTCAATTCCATTCTCTGTTGTCACCACCATATTAACCTCGCGATGTCCGGTAGTTCCCTCTGCAAGCACCACTTTGTCGGTCGTATACCAGGAATCATTCGGTACAATCTCCGGCTCTGCGGTATAATCCTCTTCATATACTACGCCTTCGCTGATCCGTAAGCTGATATCCGGCTGAGGCACCGACAGAATCAGTTCTTCACCGGCACTGATTACTGCATCTTCCCCGGACAATCCATTGAGTGCTATGATTGCTGCCACCGATGTATCATGCTCCTGTGCAATAACCGACAGACAGTCTCCCGGCTGTATCTCATATATTTTATTCGTTTCTTTCTCTTTTGTTACTTCTTCCACTGCGGCATCTATATCCGTCAGAGTGTCCGCTGCTACCAGATTGGTGAACACTTCCACATCCTGTGCAAATTCCATCGAAAGAATTCCGGTTTCATAATTATTTTCCCCGGGATTCTCCTGTGCATCGGAAAGATAGATTCCAAGCTGCTGCGCAATACCGGCATCCGCAGAATCTTCTGTTTTTTCTGAAACGCCTGCCTCTTTTAAGTTTGCAAGAAGCATTCCCTCCTGATGATCTGTTTCCTTTTTGAACTCTACCTCAAACCGATTGTCCGTATCCTGTTCTTCCTTCAAACGTCCTAAAAACGTTTCTACTTCATCTAAAGTTGCAAAAGAAAGCTGGTTTTCACCGGCACTTACCGTATATGCAAAGATTTCTCCGGAATTTTCTTTCTTAAGCTCCTTTGTAATCTTTTCTTTTAATGCAGTTTCACTTAACAATTTCTGAAATGGCTTATGGCTTTCTGTTGTCTCATAAGAAATCTCCTGCATCAGATAGCCTTCACTCTCTTTTGCCATTTGCCGCCGGCTTTCGTGTACTGCCTTTTCCACATTTGTCTTGCTGCTGACACAGCCTACCACTTTATTATTTACGGTTACCACAAAATAATTCTGTCCCAGTGAAAATTTCTGCAAAAGTACCACCAGTACCAGACAGACGAAAAATATGCCTGCTGCCCACATGCGGATACGAATCTTTTTATCGACTTTTCCAATTCTATTTAAAGTTGTTGATTTCTTTTTCTGCTCCTGCATCTTATCTGACTTCTTCATTTTATCTGATTCCTGCATCTTCACAGGTTCCTGTGCATTCCCTGGTATCTGCATCTTTTATTCCATCCCGAGTTTTTCTTTTACTGCATCGATTGTTTCACGAATTGACAATCCCTCTTCGTTTACTGTTACATCCGCATATTTTTCATAGTATGCAGTTCTCTCATCATACAAATCTTTCAGCGTCTGGCCATCATTCAATACCACACCGCGGTTTTTCAAATCACCAAGACGCTCTTCTAATGTCTCATAAGATACACTCAGATAAAGTACGGTTGCAATTTCTTTATAATGCTCCATGGCATTTGCACAATATACTGCACTGCCTCCTGTGGCAATAACTGCTTTATGTCCTTCTATGCTGCTGTTTACCTCATCCTCAATCTCAAGAAATCCTTCTGTTCCATGCTCTGCAATCAGCTCACACAAAAGCTTTCCAGTCTGCTGCTGGATGACTAAATCTGCATCCACAAAATTATAGCCTAATGCCTTCGCCAATACGACACCTACAGTACTTTTTCCTACGCCCGGCATTCCGATTAATACGATATTGTCTTTCATTCCATACTCCTGTATCTATGTGATAGAAAAGAAGCAGAAAAATAAATTTTCTGCTTCTCTATGTTCTTGTTACTTTATAATTTCTGCAATTATTCTGTTGCTGCCTCTGATGCTGTCTCTGTCTCACTTACAGATTCTGTTTCTGTATCTGTTTTCTTGATGGTATAGAGCTTATCAAAGTTAACAGCTGCCCATACATCATCATTTACCGTCCATTCTTTTTCTTCCTTGTAGCTGTCGCATACTTCAGTATATTTATCGGACTGACGCTGGGAAACAATTGTTTCTTTCTCTTTGTCGGTTGCATCACGGTCAAATTCACTGTCTAAGCGGATAACATAATATCCTTTTCCATCTACGGAAATCATGGAAGAAACTTCTCCCTCTTTTAACGCATCTGCTGCTGTAATAATGGATGCATCCATACTTCCTGTTGCTGTTCCATCTTCACCGATTTCATCACTGCCGTATGAATAAGTGCTTACAGTATATCCGTTGTCTGTTGCTGCTGCATCAAAATCAGTTTTCGCTTCTTCTGCGATTTTCTCTGCAGTTTTTTCTAATTCTGCCTTCTCATCATCGGTATATTCCACATAATTCTTGCTGTCATCATAATGTGCCTCGGTAGAAACCTTGATATAACTGAATGTTCTCTGTGCCGCTTCTTCATCAGAAACTTCGGTATCTACAGTTGCAATGATTGCATTATGCATCTTCTTCTGAATCAGGTTCAGTCGAAGCATTTCTGCTACATATTCTTTCTTGGCACCCATGGTCCTGATTGCTTCCTTGCTATTGTCATCCATGAACTGCTGTGCTGCAGTATCAATATCAGAAAGCTCCTCATCCGTTATTTCCACACCATAGTCTTTCATATGGTCTTCCAAGAGATAATTGGTCTGAATCTGTGTCAGGATTCCATCTTTTACATTATCCTGCATAGTCTTACCGTTTCCGGATAAATCCTGTGACCACATATTTTCCTTAGCATATCCCATGGTAATATAGCTGTCATAGGATACTGCTGTATACTGTGCCATAAAGTTGGCAAGTCCAAGTGAAATCTCTTTATCTCCTAATGTAGCAACAACTGCATCTTCATCGATTCTGCTGCCACATCCTGTCATAGCTACGGAAGCTGCAGTAACAACCGCCAATGCAAGTGCTGTGAATTTCTTAAATCTCATATCACGTTCCTCCAAAATATTTATCATCGTTCTATTATAGTGCTTTTTCGTACATGCCGCAAGATTTTTATGCAGTTAAGCATCCTTTTTTATGGTTTTTTCTACCAGAATCGTCTGCACATCCAACACAAACTGGCGGATATAGTCGATACTGCTGCCTGATACTGTCCGGCTGTTGGTTCCCCGGTTCAGCACAAAATACGGTCCTTTCTGATCCGGTATAAATTTCAACGCATGATCATATTTTGACAGAAGTTCCGGTATTTTTGCCGGATTCACCGCAGCTTTTTCATACATGACAAAGCGCACTGTATTGCCACGCTCTACCACTTCCTTCATATACGCCTGATGCGCCAGCACTTTTATCAATGCAATGGAAAGAAGGTTTGTTACTGATTTTGGCGGGTCTCCAAAACGGTCTGTCAGCTCATCAAGCATCTCATCACTTTCTGAATCATTTTCAATGGCTGCAATTCGTTTATAAATATCCAGCTTCTGTGTCTCGTTTGGAATATAGGACGGTGGGATAAATGCATCCATTTCCACATCTACTGTTGTATCGAAGCTTTCTTCCACTCCGATTCCCTTCTCCTGTTTGACAGCCTCATTGAGCATCTTGCAGTAAAGGTCATAACCGACTGCCTCCATGTGTCCGCTCTGCTGGGCACCCAGCAGGTTTCCGGCTCCACGGATTTCCAAATCCCGCATGGCAATCTTAAAGCCGCTTCCTAAGTCTGTATATTCCTTGATTGCAGCCAGACGTTTCTCTGCGATTTCTTTTAACATTTTATCCCGGCGGTACATTAAGAACGCATATGCCGTCCGGTTGGAACGTCCTACTCTTCCGCGAAGCTGATAGAGCTGTGACAGTCCCATATTATCCGCATCATGAATAATCATGGTATTTACATTGGAAATATCAAGCCCCGTCTCGATAATCGTTGTGGATACCAGCACATCAATCTCTCCGTTGATAAACTGATACATAATATCCTCAAGTTCCCGTTCCTTCATCTGTCCGTGGGCAAATGCCACATTGGCATCCGGCACCAGTTCTGAAATTTTCGCTGCCATTTCTGCAATCTGGTTTACCCGGTTAAATACATAATAAACCTGTCCGTCTCTTGCTAATTCCCGGCAGATTGCCTCCCGCACCATTTCTTCATTATATTCCATGACATAAGTCTGGATTGCCACACGATCCATCGGCGGCTCCTCTAAAACACTCATATCACGGATTCCGATAAGGCTCATATGCAATGTCCTTGGAATTGGTGTTGCCGTTAAAGTCAGCACATCCACATCCTTTTTCATCTGCTTGATTTTCTCTTTATGAGCCACACCAAAACGCTGCTCCTCATCGATAATGAGAAGTCCCAAATCCTTAAATTTCACATCCTCAGAAAGCACTCTGTGGGTTCCGATAATAATATCCACCATGCCTTTTTTCAAATCTTCGATGGTTTTCTTCTGCTCTTTTGGGCTGCGGAAACGGCAAAGCAAATCTACTCTTACCGGGAAATCTTTCATCCGCTGGGCAAAGGTATTATAGTGCTGCTGCGCCAGGATTGTGGTCGGTACTAAATAAACTACCTGTTTTCCCTCCTGCACCGCCTTAAAGGCAGCACGGATTGCCACCTCCGTCTTACCATATCCTACGTCTCCGCAAATCAGACGATCCATAATCTTGGTGCTTTCCATGTCCTTCTTGGTTGCTTCAATGGCAAGTTCCTGATCTTCTGTCTCCTCAAATGGAAACATCTCTTCAAATTCCTTCTGCCATACAGTATCCGGACCATAGACATAGCCTTCTTTGTTCTGTCGGATAGCATAGAGTTCCACCAGTTCGTGGGCAATTTCTTTTACCGCACCACGCACTCTGGTTTTTGTCTTATCCCAGTCCGGGCTGCCCAGCCGGTTTAACTTCGGTTTCTTGGCATCGGAACCGGCATATTTCTGAATCAGTTCCAGCTGGGTTGCAAGAATATAAAGATTGCCTCCCTTGGCATATTCAATCTTGATATAGTCCTTGACTTTTTTATCGACTTCGATTTTCTCGATTCCACGATAAATGCCAAGGCCGTGATTTTCATGTACCACATAATCACCTACATGAAGGTCACGAAAGCTCTGTATCTTTTCTCCCTCATAGAGGCGGTGTTTCTTCCGTTTCTTCTTTTCCTGCCCGAATATATCACTTTCTGTGATAACCGCAAATTTAATCAGCGGGTATTCGTATCCACGTTTTACTTTTCCATAGGCAGTTAAGATTTCTCCCGGCTGCAATTCCCGTTCAAAATCTTTGGCATAATAACAGCTTACCTCTTCTTCCTGTAAATCCTTCGCCAGATGCTCTGCCCTTGTCTTAGATGCGGATAATACAACGACCCGGTATCCGTTTTTCTTATAATTCTTTAAATCCTTCACCAGCGTTGCAAAGCTGTTATTATAGGAATTCACACCCTGCACCTGAATATGGTAACGGTTCGTAATGTCTAACTCCCGTACCTTCATATCCAGTGCTGCCAGTGCAAGTCCGTGGAAACTCTGCATCTTCGCAGTAATTTCCTTTCCGGTAAAGAGCGTTTCTGCCTGTCCCGGCAGGATATAACCCTTCTCCAAGCGCTGCTTCATGCTCTCTTCAAATTCCTGCTCTGTCACTCTGCCCTTTTCCATCAGCCGGGCAGGTTCATCCAGGACTAAAAGAGTCTCGTCTTTGCCAAAATAATCCAAAAGGCTTACCGCCTCCGGGAAGAAATATGCAAGGCTGCTGTCCAAATTAGCTGCACCACCTAATTCTTCTATCTCTTCTTCCAAAGCAGCCGCCGTCTGTTTGATGCGATGGCCTTCTTCATTTTTCATCTGGTCGCGGAACTTCTTTTCTGCTTTTACCACTTCCTGTCGAATTTTCTTCAAGCCTGCCTGCTTCCGTTCTTCCGTCAGCACCAGTTCCGTTGCAGGATACAACGTAATTTCTTCCAAATTCTCTATGGAACGCTGGCTCTCCGCCTCAAAGCTTCGCAGGGAATCAATGGTATCTCCCCACATTTCAATACGCAGCGGATTTTCTTCCGTCAGAGGATATATATCAAGGATTCCTCCACGCACCGCAAATTCTCCCGGCATTTCCACCTGATAATTGCGCACATACCCCATCTGCAAAAGCCGCTTTGTCTCTGCTTCAAAGTCTAATTCGTCTTCCACCTTATAAGTACGCACCGCTTCTTTAAAGGCTTCAAGTCCTGCCATCCGGTTCATCAGTCCGTCAAAAGTCAATACCACTGTAACCGGCTTCTTTTCGGATAAACGTTTTAACAGGGCAATCCTCTCTCCGGTAAGCTGATTACTTCTGATATCCGACTGATAAAATAAAATATCCTTCGCCGGGAAATAGAGAGTCTCCCTGTCGAAAAAACGATAATCTTCTAAGATTTCCCTTGCTTTTTGTTCGTTAAAAGTAACGATGATTTTATTTCTAAAACCATCGTTCGCCGCAAATACCATATGTGCCTTCTGCGCATCCATGCATCCGGATATCTGAACGATACCTTGATTGCTCTTTAGCTGCTTTAAGGCATTTTGCAATTCTTCCAGTTCCGAAAGGGGCTGCAAAAATACATTCATAATGTTCTTCCTTTAATTATAGTCATTCATTGCCTGTTCGATTTTTCCATCGACAATCAGTTCTACCGCAGATACCGCATCTAAAAATGCTTCCTCTGCCAGTTTCCGGTCTGCCTTATCCATATGGCCAAGGACATGGTCTGCCAAATCCCAGCCCTGTGGTTTCTCACCGACACCTACCTTAATCCTAGCAAACTGCTCTGTTCCCACCTGCGCAATGATATTTTTAATTCCATTGTGTCCGCCGGCACTGCCTTTTTTACGAATCCGTATTCTTCCCGGTGCCAGGCTGATATCATCAAAAATCACTAACAGTTCACTGGCCGGATCCACTTTATAGAAATTTACTGCTTCAGCGATGCTTTCTCCGCTTAAGTTCATAAAAGTCTGTGGCTTCACCAGAACAACTTTTTCACTTCCGATCATTCCTTTGCCGCAGATTGCTTTATACTTTTTTTCGTCCATCCTTATATTATATTTTTCTGCCAGTACATCCATGACATCAAAGCCAACATTATGTCTGGTATGTTCATATTTCTTTCCAGGATTTCCAAGTCCCGCTATAATGTACATTCTTTCTTCCTTCTTCTGATGATTTCTGCAGCTGATTCTAACTGCTTCTGGTCATTTACTCCATTGATGTCTTCCGGGCTTTCCAGTGCAAATGCATCTACACGAAGTCCTTTATCCTTTAATATCGTAAGCGTATCCGGCAGATAATATTCACCCTGTGCATTATTCGGCTGAATCTTATCCAATGCCTGTGATAATTCCCAGGTATTAAATACATACATTCCGGAATTAATCTCATGGGATTTCAACTCTTCCTCGTTTGCATCCTTATGTTCTACGCTCTTTATAAATTCTCCGGATTCATTGCGGATAATTCTTCCGTATCCGGTCGGGTCATCTATCGTTGCTGACAATACGGTTACTGCATTTTTATGCTGGATATGATGCTCCAAAAGCTGCTTTAAGGTTGCAGATGTAATCAGTGGTGCATCTCCAAAAAGAATCAGTGTATTTCCTTCTTTTCCCAGGAAATCCTTGGCACATTTTACCGCATGACCAGTTCCAAGCTGCTGCTCCTGCAGTACAAATGTTACATCATCTTTATGTGAAATGGTATTCTCTACCTCTTCATGCTTATAGCCTACCACTAGACAGATATCCTCCGCTCCTGCTCCTTCTGCCGCTTCAATTACATAATCTACCAGACACTTTCCGTCTATTGTATGCACTACTTTCGGAAGGTCTGACTGCATTCTGGTTCCCTTTCCAGCTGCCAATATTACCGCTTTTAATGCTTCCATATTTTTATCCTCTTTATTCCTCTCCGGCTTTCTGCCGAAAATACTGTTATATTTTAGTATACTTCTTTCCTAGAAATTTGTCATCCTTTTTTCCACAATATGAAATAGATGACAATGTAAATATGCCGTGGGGCAAATGGAAAAGCGAAAAAGACTATAAGGAGCACTAAGAATTTTGAAAAAAATTTTTATCAGTTCTGACAACCGGCGCAAATCAACATCCATGTTGCTTGCGCCTCGCCGGCACTTCCCTGTGCCGGCGTTGTCTGTTTTCGCCCGAAATTCCAAGTGCTCCTAACAGTCTTTTTCATGCTTTCTCATTTGCCCCACGGCATATTTATACTTCATTCTATCAATTGTTCAAAAAAAAAAGAAGTGTGAAAAACAGGCTGCCACATTTCTGTGACAGCCTGCAAATTCTTTCTTTATTCTATGTACGAACTACGCTTCTTCCGTTGCGACTTCGCTTTCGTACTTTTCTAAGATAATCTGCTGTATCTTATTTCTGGTATCTGAGTTAATTGGATGTGCAATGTCTCTGTATTCCCCATCAGCAGCCTTGCGGCTTGGCATTGCAATGAAAAGCCCCTTCTCTCCGTCAATCACCTTGATATCATGTACAACAAATTCTTCATCTATGGTAATGGATACCACAGCTTTCATTTTACCTTCTTTTTCAACTTTACGTATTCTTACATCTGTAATCTGCATTATGTTACCCCCTTCACGCCTTTCTCTTAAGTCTTCTGCCTACAGTGAATATCTGTCATTGCGTTCAAGTACAACCTTTACTCCGTCGTCACCGCAATAATACGTGTTGGCTTTCAGCGTTCCACGGCTTTCCACGATACAGTTTTCAATATGCGTATTATCTCCAATATATACGTCATTGAGAATAATGGAATTCTTGATTACACAATTCTTTCCTACAAACACATTTTTAAACAATACAGAATTTTCTATTTTACTGTTGATGATACATCCACTGGAAATCAGGCTGTTCTTCACATCAGAACCTGCATTGTATTTTGCTGGTGGATAATCATCTACTTTCGAATAGATATGCGGTGTCTCACGGAAGAAGTAATTTCTCACTTCCGGTTTCAGGAAATCCATATTGGTATTGTAATATGAATCTACTGTTGCAATATTGCTCCAGTAATCTTCCATTTTATATCCATAAATTCGTTTCATATTCTTATAACGAATCAGAATATCTGTAACGAAATCCCATCTGTCTTCCTGACCGCTCCGCTCTAACATTTCAATCAGCTGTCTTCTGCGGATGATATAAATACCGGTAGAAATTGTATTAGAGCTGGATACCATAGGTTTCTCTTCAAACTCTGTGATTCTGGATTCTTCATTCATGCGGATTACACCAAAGCGGCTGATATCTGCGCCTTCCGGCATATCCTTGCACACAACAGTTATATCAGCTTTCTTCTCAATATGGTAATCCAATACCTTATTGTAATCCAGCTTGTATACACAATCACCACCTGTAATAATTACATATGGCTCATGACGTTTTTTCAAGAAATCAATGTTCTGGTACATTGCATCTGCAGTTCCTCTGTACCACCAGCTGTTGTCAGCGGTTACGGTAGGAGTGAAGGTATAAAGACCTCCCTGTTTTCTTCCAAAATCCCACCATTTGGATGAACTTAAATGTTCATTTAAAGAACGTGCATTATACTGAGTCAGCACTGCAACGGTCTGAACATGTGAGTTGCTCATGTTACTCAATGCAAAATCAATGCATCGGTAGCTTCCGCCGATTGGCATTGCTGCAATTGCACGCTTGCTGGAAAGTTCCTGCATACGATGATTGTTTCCACCTGCTAAAATTAATCCTAATGCCTTCATATTCTGTCACCTTCCTTAATAATAGCTCCACCGCCTGCTAACATTCCATCTGGATAATCTGACGGTTCCGTCACTCCGGAAATCGCTGTATTTTTTCCAATTGAAACTCCGTCTGGTATTACAGAATCTTCTCCGATAGTAACCAGATCAGATGCATATACTTTTTCATTCAATGTGCTTGGTGCATACTCGCCTACGCCTAAGTGGCAGTTTGCTCCAACAATGGTCTTATCTGCAATAATGGATTTCTCCACCACAGTATTCTCTCCAATCACACATTCTTTCATGATAATGGAATTGTGTACCACCGCACCCTTTTCAATCCGGACTCCTGCACCAATTACAGAATTCTGCACTTCTCCATAAATTTCAGCACCTTCTCCGATAATGCTGGTATCAACCTTGGACTCTGCTGCAAGATACTGCGGAGCTACATTATCGCTCTTGGTATAAATCTTCCAGTATTCTTCATAAAGGTTAAATTCCGGAATCAGATCAATCAATTCCATATTTGCTTCCCAATAGGAGGAAAGTGTTCCAACATCCTTCCAGTAACCATTGAATTCATAAGCAAATAAACGCTTTCCATTCTCATGGCAGTATGGAATAATATGCTTTCCGAAGTCACAATTACTCTGATCCTTCATAGCAATTAAGCTGTCACGCAATACTTTCCAGTTGAATATGTATATTCCCATGGATGCGAGGTTGCTTCTCGGATGTTCCGGTTTTTCCTCGAACTCTTTAATTTTTTTATTTTCGTCTGTTATAACCACACCAAAACGGCTTGCTTCTTCTATTGGAACAGGCATTGCTGCAATTGTTACGTCTGCATTATTTTCCTTATGGAAATCAAGCATTACTTCATAATCCATCTTATAAATATGGTCGCCCGATAAAATCAGCACATAATCCGGATTATAAGTCTCCATATATTTCAGATTCTGGTAAATCGCATTTGCTGTACCAGTATACCATTCACTGTTATCACTTCTCTCATATGGTGGAAGAACCGTTACTCCTCCGTTATTACGGTCTAAGTCCCACGGAATTCCAATTCCAATATGTCTGTTTAATCTCAATGGCTGATACTGTGTCAGCACTCCAACGGTATCAATACCTGAGTTGATGCAGTTGCTCAATGGGAAGTCGATAATACGATACTTTCCTCCAAATGCGACTGCAGGCTTTGCTACACCGGAAGTTAATACTCCAAGACGGCTTCCTTGTCCGCCCGCCAAAAGCATGGCTATCATTTCTTTCTTAATCACGTCATTCACCTCTCGTCATAAAATCAGGTCATTTTGGTATAACAAAAGTATAACACACTGCCCATATGTTGTACAGCATTCTGTATAATTATTTTATCTTTTTTCGCATATTTTAGTCATTTTAGACAATTTTTGAACATTTCTTGTCATTTTTACAAAATCACCTCCATTATTTTGCATTCTTTTTTCCTGACAGACAAAATAGATTTGCAAATTCCCTGCATATGGTTATAATATTAGGAAGAAATCTTTTCTCAAGAAACGAAATTATAAGTCAGGCAGGTAAAGAATTATGTATTCATTAAATTTTGAAGAACCTATTCATGTACATTTTATCGGTATTGGCGGTATCAGTATGAGTGGTCTTGCAGAAATCTTGCTGGAAGAAGGTTTTACCATTTCCGGTTCTGATGCAAAGCAGTCTGCGCTTACCGACAGCCTTGCCAAAAAAGGCGCAACCATTTACATTGGCCAGAAAGCATCTAACTTATCCATCCGTCCTGCACTGGTTGTCTATACTGCTGCCATCCGCGAGGACAATGAGGAATTTAAAGCAGCCGTAGATGCCGGTATTCCAATGCTTTCCCGTGCAGAACTGCTTGGACAGATTATGGATAACTATGAGAAATCCATTGCAGTTGCCGGTACCCATGGAAAAACCACTACCACATCCATGATTTCACAGATTCTTCTTGTTGCAAAGGCTGACCCTACAATCAGTGTTGGTGGTATCTTAGAAGCAATCGGTGGAAATATCCGCGTAGGTGGTTCAGAAGTATTCATTACCGAGGCCTGCGAATATACCAACAGTTTCCTGCATTTTCATCCGAAATACAGTATCATCACCAGTGTGGAAGCTGAGCATCTCGACTTCTTCAAAGATATCGATGATATCCGCCGTTCTTTCCATGAATTTGCCGGAAATACTGCACCTGATGGTGTATTAATCATCAATGGCCAGATTGCAGCTTTAGATCAGATTACCAACAATTTGTCCTGTAGCGTCACTACTTATGGTTTATGCGAAAACGATGACTTTTATGCTAAAAATATTACTTATAATGACCATGCCTGCGGCACATATACTCTGATGCACAAAACCGAAGACTTAGGAACCGTTTCCTTAAGCGTTCCAGGCAGGCATAATGTCTCCAATTCACTGGCTGCCATTGCACTTTGCTTAAATCTCGGTCTTCCTTTGGATGTTATCAAAAAGGGACTGCTTCAGTTTGGCGGCACCAAACGTCGTTTTGAATACAAAGGAACAAAGAACGGTATCACCGTTATCGATGATTATGCACATCATCCGACCGAAGTAGCTGCTACATTAACCGCAGCCCGGAATTATCCACACGGACGGATTATCTGCGTTTTCCAGCCACACACCTATTCCAGAACCAAGGCATTCTTAAGTGATTTTGCCCGGGTGCTTTCCATGGCAGATATTGTAGTCCTTGCAGACATCTATGCCGCCAGAGAGAAAAATACGATTGGGATTTCTTCCAAAGACCTTTTGGCAGAGCTTCAGAAAAACGGTCAGGAAAGTTATTATTTCCCGTCTTTTGATGAGATTGAAAAATTTTTATCAGAAAAATGCATAAACAATGATTTGTTGATAACTATGGGAGCCGGAGACGTGTATCTTATAGGCGAACACCTTCTCCAACAGTAGTTATCCACATTATCCACATCGTAATTCACATTTTTGTGAATTATGGATGTGGATTTTTTTGTTTACATAATGTATTTTTGAAAATCGCCATTCTATCTGTATTAACCGCCAAACTGCTCCCATTTCAGTTACCATAATGCACTTTCAAAAGAAAGTTATCCACATTATTCACAATTCTGTGCAAATGTGGAAACCCTTGATTTTACTGGATTTTTGGTTAAAATAAGACTTCTCAATTTTAGATTCATATGCTATAATGTGGTCGGTGAAAGAGGGAGTTCTTATGACAGACATAACATTACATACGAAAAGCAAATCCACGGTTACCTGCGTATCCAATACCTTTATTGATGAGTATATGGCAGATGCCAATGGAGAATTTGTAAAAATTTATTTATATTTACTCCGCTGCATCAACGCGGCTGAGAATTTTTCCATTTCTAAGATGGCTGATAAATTCGACCATACAGAAAAGGATATTAAACGTGCCTTAAAATACTGGGAGAAAAAACACTTACTCCAGTTAGAATATAATTCCGGCGAACAGCTTACCGGCATCTGCCTGTGCGAGCCTGTTTCTGCGGTTACGCAGGATTCTGAACATGCAGAAAAGCCTACGGAAGCATCTTCTGTAGATATCCGTCCATCTTATACAAAAGACCAGATTCTGTCTTTCCAGAATGATGAGGCTTCCAGCGATTTATTATTCATTATTGAACGCTATATCGGACATCCTTTGTCCATCAAGGATTATGAAACCATTCTTTACTGGTCAGATGAATTGAAATTCTCCACAGACCTGATTGAATATCTGGTAGAATCCTGTGTGGACAACGGTCATAAGAGCATCCGCTATATGGACAAGATTGCCCTTTCCTGGTCTGCTTCTTCTATCCGTACTGCGGAAGATGCCAGACGTTCTTCCAGTGCCTATAAGCAGACACATTATGGTGTCATGAAGGCATTTGGAATCAGCGGCAGAAAGCTGGCCGAATACGAACTTGAACTAGTAGATAAATGGACCAGCCAGTTTGGATTTACACTGGATATCATTTCCGAGGCATGCAAACGGACACTGCAGGCGACAAATCAGCCAAGCTTCCAGTATGCCGATACCATCTTAGAGAACTGGCATAAATGTAATATCCACCATTTAGAGGATATTGCTATATTAGACACTGCTTACAAAAAAAGCAAGGCATCTTCTTCCCGCAATGTCACCGTAAACAAGACTGCCGCCAACCGGTTTAACAATTTTTCTCAGCGTACCTATAATTTTGAACAGCTTGAAAAACAGCTCTTAAATAATTAAGACACTTTTTCAGGAATACTAAAGGAGCATTTCATGTCTCTTAATAATTCACAATACGATACTTTAATCCGGCAATATAATGCCAGACAGTTTCACAATCAGCATCTTCTGGATGAACGCATTCAGGAAGTCTACGGAAAATGTCCGCGCCTTACAGAAATAGACAACGAGATTTCTTCCATCTCAGTAGCAAGTGCAAAACAGCTTTTATCTGATGATGGAGCAGAAGATTCCTCTGTTCTCTCTTCATTAAAAGAACAGCTTGCTGCTCTTCGCAGGGAGAAACAGAATCTGATTGCTTCTCTGGGTTATCCGGCTGATTATCTGGAACCGGTTTACACCTGTAAGGACTGTAAGGATACCGGTTATATTGGGAATGAACGCTGTCATTGTTTTGTACAGGCTGCCATTGATTTAGTCTATACGCAGTCTAATGTAAAAGATATTTTAGCCAAAGAGAATTTTTCGAATTTCTCTTATGCATACTATTCCAAAGAGCAGATAAATCCCACAACCGGATTATCTGCTTATGATACTGTAAAAAAAGCTGTTGCAGACTGCAAGTCCTTTATCGAGCATTTTGATACCTCTTTTGAAAATCTCTTTTTCTATGGAGCAACCGGTGTTGGTAAGACTTTTCTTTCAAACTGCGTTGCCAAAGAGCTTTTAGATAAAGGACATTCCGTTATTTATTTTACAGCCTTCCAATTATTTGATATATTTGAAAAGGACACTTTCCAGAAGGACGCTGCAGCTTCTGCTGCCGGACAGAATATCTTCGACTGTGATCTTTTAATCATTGATGACCTTGGAACCGAACTTGCCAACTCCTTTACGGCATCCCGGCTTTTCCTGTGTCTGAACGAACGTATGCTGCGTCAGAAATCAACATTGATTTCTACGAATTTAAGTATCGACCAGCTTGCTGATGTATATTCCGAGCGTATCTGCTCCCGCATCTTCAGCAGCTATACGATGATCAAGCTTTTTGGAGACGATATCCGTCTTAAGAAAAAGCTGCATTAATTACGCATTCAATTAGATGCTATATCTATTGAACTATATAAGATAAATTATTTCTATGGAGGAACCTATTCATGTCAAACAGTGAAAGAAACTTAGAAACCCTTCCTACTGGTTCTCTTGGAATTATTCCATTACAGAGCTGCCAGGAATTAGGAGAAAAAGTTGACAAATACCTTGTCAAATGGAGAGACGAAAGACAGCATCAGCACCAGAATGATGCAGCTTTTATGGGCTACAAACGTGATTCTTATATCATCGAAGCTGTTACCCCTCGTTTTGGTTCAGGCGAGGCAAAGGGAATGATCAAAGAAACTGTTCGTGGTTATGACCTTTATCTTATGGTTGATGTTACTAACTACAGCCTTACTTATTCTCTGTGTGGTCAGACAAACCATATGTCCCCAGACGATCATTACCAGGATTTAAAGAGAATTATTGCTGCAATTGGCGGCAAGGCAAGAAGAATTACTGTTATCATCCCATTCCTTTATGAAAGCCGCCAGCATAGAAGAAGCACCAGGGAATCTTTGGACTGTGCACTGGCTTTACAGGAACTGGTTGCCATGGGCGTTGACAACATTATTACATTTGATGCACATGATCCTCGTGTCCAGAATGCAATTCCTTTAAAGGGTGGTTTTGAAACTGTTCAGCCTGCATACCAGTTTATCAAAGGTATCTGCAAGAACGTTCCTGACTTACAGATTGATTCTGACCACATGATGATTATCAGCCCGGATGAGGGTGGTACCGGACGTGCAATTTATCTTTCCAGTGTACTTGGTCTGGATATGGGTATGTTCTACAAACGTCGTGATTACAGCAGAATTGTCGACGGACGTAACCCTATTGTCGCACATGAATTTTTAGGTTCTTCCGTAGAAGGAAAAGATGTTCTGATTATCGATGATATGATTTCTTCCGGAGAAAGCATGATTGACGTTGCAACTGAATTAAAAAAGAGAAAAGCAAACAGAATCTTTGTTGTTGCAACCTTCGGACTTTTCACCAATGGTCTGGAAAAATTTGATAAAGCTGTAGAAGATGGAACTATCTACCGTGTAGTTACCACCAACCTGACTTATCAGACTCCGGAGCTTTTAAGCCGTCCATATTATATCAACTGTGACATGAGCAAATATATTGCTTATATTATCGATACATTGAATCATGATGCTTCTATCAGTGAGCTCTTAGATCCAAATGAACGCATCCAGAAGCTTATAAAGAAATATAAAGCTAATCAGAAAAAGAAATAAATAACGGTAGCAAAAATGGCTTCGGAATTCCGAAGCCATTTTAATATCATGAGCAAAATAAAACTAGAATAAGTTAACCTTGCCTGCATATGTATCGTTTATAACATAGTATGCTGCATATTCTTCCGGTTTTAAATAAACCTTTAAAGACTTGATGCTGGATGCCCTGTGTCCGTCTGCTGTGAAAGCTTCTTTTGCTCTCTCAATCACGTTTGCAACAACATCTTCATTACCATCAAACTGAACAAATACTTCCGGTACAAGTTCTTTCTTCTCTGCCTTGGCAGTTTTCTTAGCTGCTGCTTTCTTGGTTGCTTTCTTTGCGGTAGTCTTTGCTGCTGCTTTTACAGTTGTCTCTGCTTTCTTTGCTGTCTCTTCTGCCTTCTTAACTGTCTCTTCTGCTTTCTTTACTACGGTTTCTGCTTTCTTCGCTACAACTTCTTTTGCTTCTGCCTTAACCTCTTCTGCCTTAACTACTGCCTTTGTCTCTGTAGCTTTTACTGCTGCCTTTACTTCGGCTGCTTTCTCAACTGGTCTCTTCTGCATTATAATTCCCTCCCTGAAAATTAATCACACACTAAAAACTTCTCCATTGCTAAAAGAGCTTCTTCTTCATCATTCCCCTCTGCAACAATGTTAACCGTCATTCCTTTGGACGGATTAAATGCCATAATTCCCATGATGCTCTTGGCATTAATTTTACGGTTATCACTTTCCAGAGTAATATTGCTGTCAAACCGGCAGGCAACCTGAACCAACTCTGCAATTGGATTATCATGTTTTTTTGAAACGTTTGAAACTGTAACTTCTTTTCTACTCATGTTATCTTCCTCGCTTCTAAGTAGTACAATTCGTACAAAAATTAATATATCCTACACGAACAGATTTTGCAATAGACTTTGTGAAAATACAGCACTAATACCGAAACTGCCAAGAAACTTCGGCTTTTTTTAGGCAATTTTATATGTTTTTTACGCCTTATTCACGCCTGTCTCTGCCCGTATCCCTATTCTGCCATTTTCATATAAGCAAAATATACATTACCTGCTGCATCAAATACATTCTGTGCATCCGTCATTGACATCTTCTCTGTTGCACCGGTTGCCGGATTATAAACATAGACTCCTGCATTATCATAGCCTGTAATTAATACAGCTTCACTTCCACTACTCATGGCAAATACCGGTGTTCCCAGATTGACATAATATAACACTGCATCCAGATCACTTCCAGTCAAATCAATGACTACAGAGTCCTGCAGGGTATCCTTTAAAATTTGTTTTGGTGTATTTCCGGATGTCATCAATTCTCCTACACCAACATTTAATCCCTGCATCGAAAGCATACCATTGATTGCTTTTGCTATCGTTGTTCCGGATGCGTCTGCATCACCTATTGTAATCGTCAATGGTGACTGGGAAGATTTTCTTGCCCTCTTCCAGATATACTGCTGTCTGCTTCCTACCACAACGCCCACATTATCATTTGCCACTGCAATGGCTTTTGCCGCATTATCCGTTGCCAGCACTACTCTTCCGGCAGAATAAGCATAATAATAATCTGTCTCTTCCGGTTCTTTCAGATTCACATTTCTCGGCGACTCCAATACAATCCGCTTCGGAGTCAGCAGACGATCCGAGCTTATCTCTTCTTCCTGTAATAATTGCAGCTGCAGCTGCGTCTGTTTTCGTTCCGTTACCATACTGTGAATGCTGACTACTTCTGCAGAATCTCCCTCACGATTCATAATTGTATCCTGTTCCGCCGGGACATAAGCCATACCGTTATACTGTTCCCGGTTCAGATAAATAGTATAATCCACAACTTCTACAGATGCCACATAATATCCATCCTTATGGTAATCTTTTAACACTCCGTGTTCTTCATCATCCGTATCTACAATATAAATATGATTCATCGGGAACTGTACATTTCCGGCAGAATCTGTATACACATCACTGTCATCCGCCTCGCCATAGATAAAATCATCTTCCATAAATGCCAGTGGCCGGATATACGTTCCTGCTGCCGCTGCCACTTCAAAGCTTTTCGAATTCTCCAGATTCAGAACAGTAATTTTCGAACCGCTGTCACTGTTGCCATCTGCAATATAAGCAACAAACTGGTTATTCTCTGATACCGCATAATTTCCTGTTTCAAATCCGCTGACTACTTCCTTTTCTTTGGTAGTAGCAAGATTAATCTCATACAGTGTCCCACCCATCATAATGTAGAACATTCCACTTTCATTTTCATACATCAGCTGTCCCAGTTCTGATTTCAGCACTTCGTAAGAGTGGGTGGATGGTATAAACAGTTCCTCTTCTACTGTATTTGCCACGCTGTCATAATGATAAACACCTACGCCCACCTGACCTTCGTGGTTTCCCCTGTTCATATAACCATATACAACAAAATCAGCACTTCCTGTTTCATCCACCTTAATAATCCGGATATCATGTTCCTTATGATTTTCCCTGGAATCAATCCCCTCATAACCACGGAAGCTGAACACCTGGGAAAGCTTTTTTTCTGTCGCATTGTAACACCAGAGTTCTCCTTCTTTTACAAAACAGAGAATACTTCCGGTCTCATTACTCTTATATTCCACATCGGACGAACATATTCCAAGCTGTAAATAATTCTCATAAAAATCATCATTCTCTGCCCGGAAAATTTCATCCATGGTTCTCTCAAAATTCAATAGATACATCCGGTCATTGGTATAACGGACACGGTAATATTCTTCTACATTATAATATTCCAGTTCCCCATTATCTCCGGTTGCCGTCACTACATAATCCAATAGAATTACATTATAGGAATTATTGATTTCTTTGATGCTTACCGATGGGTCCGTCAGAACGGTCCCATTGAATTTATCCCATGTTACCTGTCGCAGTGTGGAATGAATACTGACATTGGCAAGTGTGGTATTATCCGCAGAAGAATCCGGTTCCATATAAGTTGCCAGAGAACCGCTTCCATCCTTTTGAAATGTTTTTTCATGGAAATCTTTTGCAAAATCAATGCTTTCCTTCACATAACAATCCTGCGGTTCAATAATCCTTGTATAATAATTTAAGGTATCATCCCCATGCAGTAAATGTATAATCAACAGATATTCCGCATTGGAATCCAGAAGATTCTGAATCGGAAGGTCTGCTGTAATCACTCCATTCTTCTGGGAATAACTATCTACCTTCGCATCTGCAATAAGCCGCTTGGTATCCATACTCCGAATTTCATAGGAAAGTTCATCCACTGCGTAGCTTCCATTCTGAACGCGAATTGGAAGCAGCCTGTCCGTATCAATCGGTGTAATGCTGTCCCTCATGTAAACTGCATTCATTTCATCTACATACCCGTAGAGTTCATTGATTTTCTGCTCTTTATAATAAAGCTGGACAGTCGGCAGCGTTGCCTCCTCCAGTTCTGTTGTCATATCAGGATTTGTTTTATTTGTCAAAAAACTAAACACTACGGTTGATACCAGAAACACACCTGCTAACACCAGTGCCCGAATCATTCCCTTATTCATCTGTATTCCTCATCTTCCTAAACTACAAAAAACACGCTTTGCGAGTTTCTCGAGTTATCGCGGTGCTCGTCAAATCTACATGCAAGCATGCGATTTTTCTCGCTACTCACGTAAACAAACAATATAGCCATCAAAAAACGACAGCTATATTGTAATTCCTTTTTTGCAAAAGCTCAACCTCTATTTTATTACCTGCTACCAGCATCTGCGGCAGCGTCTGTAACGGCATCTGCGGTAAAACATCTCATGAAACAGAAGAATTTCCGGAGCATCCATGTCTTCCCGGTTTTCCCCAAGTCCCGCCTTATCACGGATTCTCTTACAAATCTGCCGCAGCATCAGCCGATCCGGATACTCGTCAAACATGAGACTTCCCTCATATTCCATCTTATCGCATTCTTCTTCCACCAGTTCCTGTACTTTTCTTATCTCCATCGGATACATCTCTTTCATGCGGTCTAAATCCTTCTGATATTCTAGCTCCGTCATGTAAAGATTCTGGATTGGATTTGTCATATAAAAGGGCTGTTTGCCCGGCATCTGCTGCTGTTGCATCTTAAAGAAAATATCCTGATTATAATCCAATGTTTCCTTCTCTCCTGATTCTCATCAGTATAATATATGCAACAGAGACTGTTTGTTGACGGCAAAAATGCTGTTATCTGTTTGTTTCCAACGACATCAGAAATAATACCGCTGTCAGTTCCTTTGGGAACATGGCATGCAGTTTCAGAATTTCTTTTGACGTCAGTGTGTCCTGTTGTGCCGCATAATATGCAGCCGCAGCCACCAGCATTTCTTTTCCAAAGTTTTTAACTTCTGCAATCAGTCCTGCCGGCTCCCTTAATTTATGTGCAATGATACATTCTGTCACCTGTCTCAACACTGCATCTGCCAACTTCTTATGAAGTGTTTCCACAAAATGTTCCATGGAATATTCAATTGCTGCATCTACATCAAATACCTCTCCACAGATTTCTGCCGCTGCAAGGAAATATTCCCTCGGTGACATTTTCTCCTTTTCACTTCGTTCTGCCAGAAGTGTATGTACTTTATTAAATTCGCTTTTCTTAGCAAAACGTTTTACCGGCATTTCATCCCTGACCAGTAAATCCAGTTCTGTCATCCGATACAAAAAGTGATCCATTGCCCTGCGGTATTTCTCCATGGATTCCTTTTCAAAGGTATATACATAGCCATAATATTTTCCATAAACCTTCATGGTATCCTGGTATCCCATTCTGGCATTTGCCATTAAAAGAGCATGGTCAAAATTCATCATGGTTCCAAGGGAGCGGCTTGGCTTGATATAAGTTACATACGGCCGCTTGGCATAGGCATCGTGTGCCGGTGATGTATGTAAATCAACAGCAATAATCTGCTGTGCTCCCATTCGGATGGCAAGGTCAATTGGAAGATTATCATAATAGCATCCATCCAGATACGTTGTCTCTCCGATTTTATGCATCGGGAATAATGGAAAAATTGCAGAAGATGCCAGAATATAATCTTTCATAAGTCCTTCCGGAATGTCACGCTTTGTCAGTTCGCAGGGTTTTAAAGACGGAAATTCCACCGTAACCAATCCAAAATCTGTCTTTGATTTCCGAATCTTATCCTCTTCTATCAGTGTTTCAATAAAAGCAGTAAAAGGTGAAATATCTGCACCTTTATTCTTTACATATTTTTTCAGGAATGGACCAATTACCTCTCTCTGGTCATACATGCCCTCTATGGTATCCGTCAGATTGATTCCATCCTCCATCATATCTTCCATGGTTATGGTGCTCCATAGTTCATAAGCCCTGTCATAATCTCCCGTTGCCATTAAGGCTCCGTTAATGGAACCTATGGATGTTCCGGTTACAATCTGATAATCGATGCCAAGTTCATTTAATGCTTTCCAGACTCCCAGTTCATAAGAGCCTTTCGTACCGCCTCCACTTAATGCAATTCCACGTTTCATATAAGTCCTCCTCCGGTTATCTCCCGGCTTCTGCCTTTCTTTTAAGAAAGCCAGACTGTCAGTTTCTCTCCATTGAATGCGAACTCATTTTTACGTCCTTTGTAACATACCACAAATTTCTTATATACTTTTTCATAACCTTTATGCAGCATCCGGACCGTTAATGTCTCATCCTTTGTGATGGTCATCTCATATTCATTATATACACCATCCTGATATGTAAAATCTTCTCCGTTATCCTGATAATGCACATAACAGTCTTCTCCCGGATATACATCAAGAATCAGGGTATCCAGTTCAATCTCTCCCACATACTGCATCGGTTCAAAACATGGGATAATGCTTCCTGCTTTTACAAAAACCGGGCATACATCAAGAGGTGCGTCTTTTACAATATACTGCTTTCCGGTATATTTTTCCCTTGTATCATAGTCATACCAGGTTCCCTCCGGCAGATACAAAAGCTTCTTCGTCATTCCCTGCTCTACTACAGGAGCTACCAGCATATGCTCTCCAAACAGGAATTCTCCATTGAGATTCCAGGTTTCTTTATCTTTCTCATAATGCAATACCAGTGGACGGATTACCGGCATACCATTCTGCTCCGTCTCATGGAATAAATCATAAAGGTATGGCAGTAATTTATAACGAAGTTCAATATATTTCCGGTTAATATTTAATGTCTCTTCTCCGAAAAGCCACGGCTCCTGTCTGGTAGAACCCTTGGAAGAATGATTCCGGAACAACGGTGAAAAACAGCCAACCTGTACCCATCTTGACAACAGCTCCGGCGTCACATCTGCACCGAATCCACCTACATCTGTTCCGATAAATACCATACCGGATAATCCCAGATTGCACATCTGTGGAATTGCCATCCGCAGGTGCTCCCACAGGCTCTGATTATCTCCTGTCCATGCTGTGGTATACTTTTGGGAACCACTGTAACAGGCACGGGTGATTACAAATGGTCTTCTGCCGTCCTGCTTCTTCAAGCCTTCATAGGTAGCCTTTGCCATCAGATGTCCATAGACATTGTGCATCTGGCCATGGTCACATGGTCTGTCTTCGTCTGTAAATACGACATCTTCCGGCAGTTCTCCACGAAAGCTTGCCGGCTCATTCATATCATTCCATACACCGCGGACTCCTAAGTCCACAAGATATTTCTGTTTCTCTCCCCACCACTGTCTTACCTTCGGATTTCCAAAGTCAGGGTATACCGCATCTCCAGGCCATACTGCATTTACATAGGTATCCCCTTCCGGTGTCTTGGCAAAATATCCCTGCTCCATGCCTTCATCATACATATCATAACCTGGATCTAATTTGACACCCGGGTCAATGATAGTAACAATTTTAAATCCTTTTTTCTTTAAATCTGCAATCACTTCACCAGGCCTGCCAAAGTCCTTTTCATTCCAGGTAAAGACCCGGTAGCCATCCATATAGTCAATATCCAGATGAATCGTATCAATCGGAATCTTTAATGCACGGTATTTATCCGCAATTGCGCGGATCTCTGCGGAAGTCTCATATCCCCAGCGCGACTGATGATAGCCTAATGTATAAAGCTGCGGAAGCGGTGTTCTTCCGGTCAGATAAGTATAATCAGCTACTACCTCCGGCATATTATCCCCGGCAATAAAATAGTAATCCAGATTGCCACGGTCTGAGCCAAAGAAATAGTATTCCTTATTTTCTTTTGCCAGATCAAAATAAGTCTTACAGGTATTATCAAAAAAGAGTCCGTATACGCAGCTTTCACGCAATGTTATAAAAAATGGAATGGATTTATACAATGCTTTAAAGGCTTCCGTATGTGCTGCAGGATTATCTGTATTCCACATCTCATAATCATAATTCTTCTTATTTAATACACCTGCTTTATCACCAAAGCCATAGAAGGCTTCGTCTCCTTCCATGCGTTTCACCGCCTGTACATGGTAATTCTTATCTGTTGCCTGCGGCACCTCATGTCCCTCTGCTTTTAAGAATTCGATAAATTTCTCACTAATCTGTGTTACAAATTCCCTTCCACCACGATAGTCCGCACAGAGAAGTTGCCCTCTTGTATCATAAAAGTCCACCATAAAATTATCATATATGCGTATAATTAATTTTGCAGTCCGAACCTCAAGATAGTCAATTCCTTCCTGCACATCAAAATGTATATGCTTTGACTTTTCTCCCTCGATGGCTTTTGAACGATGTTCCTCACATTCGAACGGAACAAACACATTTACAATATTATCTGTCAGAACCTCTAAACTTCCCTTGCCATATTCAAATGCAAAATGAATGATTCCATTCTCCACATAATAAGATTTTCTTTTTCCCAGCATACTTTTTCCTCCGCTTTTGCTTATATTAGCAGTAATGTACCTCCCACTATCATAAGTAATCCAAAGAATGCCTTTGGCTGTAGTCTTTCATTTAAAAACACAGATGAAAATACAATTGTAACTACAATGCTTAGTTTATCAATCGGCACCACTACGCTGGCTTCGCCCAGCTGCAGCGCCCGGTAATAACAAAGCCAGGATGCTCCGGTTGCTATTCCGGATAAAATCAGAAACATTCCATCCCGGAAGGTCATACTCCGGACCTGTTTCTGTTTCTTTGTTACAAATACTACCACCCATGCCATAACAAGTACCACTCCAGTACGATATGCCGTTCCAAGATTGGAATTCACACCATCTATTCCCACCTTGGCAAGGATGGACGTCAGACTGGCAAATACTGCCGACAGCAGTGCATAGATAAGCCACGCCCGGCTCTTTGTGCCACTGCTTTTCTTTCTGGTAATCATGAGCATCGTTCCAACGCCAATCAATACCATGGCAATGATTTTCTTCTCATTCAGTCCTTCATTTAAGAAAATGACTGCCAGAATCATCGTCAGGATTGTACTGGATTTATCAATCGGTGTTACTTTATTTACATCTCCTAGCTGCAATGCCCGAAAATAGCAAAGCCAGGATGCCCCGGTCGCTATTCCGGATAATGTAAGATAAATTAACGTCCGCGTTCCTATACTTCCGATTGGAGTATAAGATCCGGTAAGCCGTACCATAATCCATGCAAAAATCAATACTACAATCGTCCGGATTGCTGTTGCAAGATTCGAGTCTATTTTCTTAATTCCAACTTTTGCCAATATTGCCGTAATACCTGCAAAAAAAGCAGAGCCACATGCATATGCAAGCCACATATTTATTCCTCTTTTCTATTATCCCGGGAAAATTCTGTCTTAATCTGCACTGCAACAGACTTTATTTTTACCACCCACTTTTGCATCGTTCAAATACAGATGCCACTTCACTTAATATCCATACCCGTCATAATGTTTCAAATATTATCTTATTCCATTCTTCCGCCTCTTTCGGTATTTCTCTTCTCTTGTTTGTTCTTTCCTGCACCCTTCATTCCCCATACATATCCTATTTCAGAAATCCATTTACAATCTGCTCCTCTGCCTCTTTTTCAGACAGTCCCAGTGTCATCAGCTTAATCAGCTGTTCTCCTGCTATTTTTCCAATTGCTGCCTCATGAATCAATGCTGCATCGATATCATTTGCTGCAAGAGACGGAATTGCCTCCACCTTTCCATTGTCCATGATGATGGCATCACATTCTGTATGTCCGCTGCATGCATTATTACCACGAATATAAGAAACAAACTTCTGGTGGGAATCTCCCTTTGCTACCGAACGAGATACCACATTTGCACTGGAATGTGCTCCATTTAAATCTACCGTAAAATCTGTCTCTGCCTTCTGCTGTCCATGAGTCATAATACGTTCATGAATCACAAGGGACGCATCTTCTTTAAGGTCTGCTTCGGTTGTACGGATTGTGGAGTCTACTCCTTTAATCTGAACACTGTCCATATCCATGAATCCGCCTTCTTCCATGTGGATCACGGTAGTTGGATTTAAGACTCTGGCTCCATTTCCATCCCCTTCACCATAATGCTTTTCTACATATTTTACTTTTGCATTCTTTCCTATATAAAAGGTGTGTATTCCATCATGCTGTGATGTCTGGTCTCCGCAGTTGTGGATACCGCATCCCGCAATGATTGTCACATCTGCACCTTCCCCGATATAAAAATCATTATACACCAGGTCCTTTAAGCCGCTTTCACTTAAGATAACCGGAATATGCATACTCTCATTCTTTGTTCCCGGTTTTACATAGATATCAATTCCCGGCTTGTCCTTCTTAGTTACAATATCAATATTTGCAGTTGTATTTCTTGCCTCCAGTTTTCCGTTGTTGCGGATGTTATATGCGCCTTCCGGCACGCTGTGCAAATCTGATATCTCTGCTAAAAGATTCTTTTCTATACTGTCCATTTTCTCACCTTTTCCTAGACTAATTTTTCCATCAAAGTAGAGCAGGCTTCACTGCTGCCTAACAGCTTTGGAAGCACTTCTTCCCGGCTTCCGGCTGTGCTTACTTCTCCATCTGCAATTACAATAATCCGGTCTGCAATGTTTAAGATTCTCTCCTGATGTGAAATAATCAGAATCGAGCCATTGATTTTCTGATACATATTCTCAAATACCTGAATCAGATTGTTAAAACTCCAAAGGTCAATTCCTGCCTCCGGCTCATCAAATATGGATAATTTGGTTCCTCTTGCAATTATCATTGCAATCTCAATACGCTTTAGCTCCCCACCGGAAAGGCTGTCATTTACCTCCCTGCCAATATAATCCTTTGCGCAAAGTCCTACTTCTGAAAGATAGGAACATGCCTGGCTGATGGAAATATCTTTTCCCGATGCCAGTGTAATCAAATCCTTTACGGTCAATCCCTTAAATCTTACCGGCTGCTGAAACGCAAAGCTGATTCCCTTTCTTGCCCGTTCGGTAATGGATAATCCTGTAATATCCTCTCCATCCAATAAAATCTGTCCGGAAGTTGGTGTTACTATTCCGGCAATCAGCTTCGCCAGCGTGGATTTACCTCCACCGTTTGGTCCGGTAATTGCCACAAACCGGTCTTCTATCTTCAGATTGATATTTTTTAATATTTCCTTGTCTGCTGTTTCATCATTTACCTGAAAACTAATGTCTTTTAATTCCAGCATTTCTCTTTCCTCACCTTACTGTCAGATTCACCTATCTGCCTCTCTGCGAACCTGGTTTTTATAAAAAAAGGATAGCACAAAATGGCTTATTTGCCAACTTCTTTCCCTTCTATTATACATTTTGGATTCTTTTTAATGAAATATTAATAAATTTTTATCGAGATTTACCGTTGTTTTTTTTCTTAAATAGATATATCCTTATTCAGTCAAAAGTAAATTATATGTAAAAAGTGTGTAATCTACTGGGAGGAGAACCATTATTATGAGAGAAAAACATTCTTTTTCAAGTAAGTGTAAGAACTTATTTTTTAAACTAAAAAACAAAATAAATACTTTTAAGAACCGGGAGAAGAAACCACATCCACACCTTGACCGTGCAGTTGTGATTATGAACAAATACTCTTTGGTATTCCATCTGTTACTGTCCTGTTTCCTCGTTCTGGTGATTGAATGTATTTCCAGACGAAATGTGCTTTCTGCATTTTCCTTTATTGCAGGACACACCATTGCTTACCTTTATAACTCATTTATTATTTTTGCAAGTTTATCCCTGGTCTATCTGATTCGAAGAAGAACACTTGCCCGTCTCTTAATCAGCGGCTTCTGGCTTTTCCTTGGAACCATCAATGGTGTTATTCTTTCCAAACGTGTAACTCCATTTGGTTTTACAGATTTGAAATGTCTGTCTGACTTATTTGCCATGCAGAACACCAAATACTTTACCTTTGGTGAAGCACTCGCCGTTATTATCGTAGTCGGTCTTTTCCTGCTTTTCTGTATCTGGCTTTTTATCAAAGGACCAAAATATCAGGGCAAAATCAACTGGATTGTAAGTCCGCTTATGGTTGCTGTTATCTTCCTGATGTTACCGGTAACTACCAAGGCAGCCCAGTCCAATAATATTGTTGCTTCCTATTTTGCCAATATTGCACAGGGCTATGAAAATTATGGTTTTGTCTACGGCTTCTCATCCAGCGTTGTTGACCGTGGTATGAGTAAACCGGACAGTTATTCCGAAGAGCGTATTGCCAAAATAGGGGCTTCCGTTCCGGAAGAAACTACCGAAGCTGCCGAAGATACGCCAAATATTATTGTTGTTTTACTGGAATCCTTTGTAGATCCTTCTGATGTTAAGTTCTTACAGACTTCAGAAGATCCGGTTCCGAATTTTCACAACTTATTAAACAACTATTCTTCCGGTTACTTAAAAGTTCCCGTTGTAGGTGCCGGAACAGCCAATACTGAATTTGAAGTATTAACCGGTATGAGCATGCAGTATTTTGGTACCGGCGAATACCCATATAAGACTACTTTAAAAGAAATCGACAGTTGCGAAAGTATTGCTTCCGACCTTGGAAGTCTCGGCTATGGTACACATGTTGTACATAACAACGGTGGTAACTTCTACAGCCGTGCCAATGCCTTCTCCCTGATGGGATTTGACAGCTTCACCAGTAAAGAGTGTATGAACATTCAGGAGTACACACCACTTGGTTCCTGGCCAACCGATAACATCTTAATCAGTGAAACCTTAAAGGCTATGGATTCTACCCCTGACCAGTCAGATCTTGTATATACCATTACCGTACAGGGACATGGTGATTATCCTACTGAAAAGATTCTTGAAAATCCGGAAATTGCAGTAAGCGGTGCTGCAGATGAGGCTTCTAACAATCGGTGGGAATATTACATTAACATGATTCACGAAGTAGATAAATTCATCGGCAACTTAACCGAAGAGCTTTCCAAACGGGATGAAAAGACCATCGTGGTATTCTTCGGCGACCACCTTCCTACCATGGGACTGACCGATGATGATATGGTATCCGGTGACATTTTCAAAACCAAATATGTTACCTGGAACAACTTTAATTTACCAAAACAGGATGCTGACTGTGCTGCTTATGAATTATTGGCAAACATCACCAACCAGCTTGACATCCACAAAGGAACCATGTTCTCTTACATCCAGAGCCAGAAGGGTTCTGCTTCTTACGACGAGAACTTAGAGAATTTACAGTATGACCTTCTTTACGGAAAACGTTATGCTTACAAAGGAACAGATAAATATCCTGCAAGTGATCTGGTTATGGGTATTGATGATGTTACGATTAACAGTGTATGGAAATCCGATGACAATAAGTTATGTATTTACGGTTCCGGATTTACTCCTTGGACGAAAATTTATGTCAATGGAGAGAAGGTATCCACTTCCTTCTTAGGAAGCACCATGTTAAAGATTAATCTGGATGACATTGAAGACGGCGATACGATTGTTGCTAACATTGTAGGTTCCAGCAGTACCATCTTCCGAAGTTCCAACGAGTTCCTCTATGAGGATCCGGATATAGAAGATACCGAAGAACAGACAACCGAAACGGAGCAGCCTTCTACTGATACAGAAGGTTCTACCCAGACCACTGAGAAATCCACTGAGCAGTCCTCTGAACAGTCTTTAAGTGGTGCCGGTACAGCAACTGACCAGTCTGTAGAGCATACAGTCAATACTCCACTGACACAGAATTAAAATAATACACAGAAAGCCCCGATGGGATGAATTCTTCTATCAGATTTCTCCCATCGGGGCTTTGTTATTTCTTTTATTTCACATAATTTTTGTCTACGTTGACCACGATATGATACTGTTCGCCCAGCTTTTCCTGTACCTGATGCTCCAGTTCTTTTAACACTGCTTCATCACTGGAACGGTAGCCAAATGGAATCACTACATCAAAGATAAGATTGGTATGGGTCGGTCCCTGAACCATACGGAAATCATGCATGGTAATGACCTCATCAATATCCTTCAAAATACCTGTAACCGTTTCTTTTATCTCGGTCAGTTCCTTGCTTCCGGTAATCACCGGATCCATATGTATGACAGCCTCACAATTCAGTTCCTTTTTCAATTTCATTTCTACATTGTCTATCATATCATGTATTACAAGGATATTCATTTCTGCCGGCACTTCCGCATGTAGTGATACCATCAGACGTCCCGGCCCATAATCATGTACGACTAAATCATGAATACCGATAATCATTTTTTCTTCCAACACCAGATGTTCTATCTCTTTTACGAATTCTTCCTCCGGTGGCTGTCCCAGCAGTGGATTTAAAGTCTCCTTCGCTGCATTAATTCCACCATATAAGATAAACAGTCCTACCGCCACACCACAGTAGCCGTCAATATTGACTGACGTAAATTCTGCAATCAATGTGGTGATTAAAACCACAGATGTGGTAATGCTGTCGCTTAAGCTGTCCATGGCCGTTGCCCGCATAGCCGCTGAATTAATCTTCTTTGCGACTCTCCTGTTGTAGAAGGTCATATACAGCTTTACAGCAATCGATATCAGCAGAATTACGATAATTAATGCAGAGCATTCCGTTGCTTCCGGATGAAGAATCTTTCTGATGGAATCCTGTATCAGTTCCACTGCCATAATTAAAATAACTGCAGCAACCACAAGCCCGGAAACGTATTCCATTCTTCCATGTCCAAATGGATGCTCCGGATCCGGCTTTGCTGCTCCCAGTTTAAAGCCCAGCAATGTTACAATGGATGAGCCGGCATCCGACAGGTTATTAAATGCGTCCGCTGTAATTGCAATGGATTTACTGATGGTTCCCGCAATAAATTTTCCTGTAAATAATAATACATTTAGCAAAATACCTACAATACCACATAAAATACCGTAGGCAAGCCGTACCTTCTCCGGCTTATCATCTTCCCGGATAAATATCCTGGCTAATAATGTTATCATAAATCTTCTCCTTTTGCTCCCTTATTCGTTCCGCACTAATTCAATATTTTAAAATTCTTCAGTGGCCAATATCGGAAAATCGCTTTTCCAAGTATTTTACTTTTCTTCACATAGGTATTGGTCCAGTATCTTCCATCATAGGAGTTATTCCGGTTATCTCCCATTACAAAATAGCTGTCCTCCGGCACTTCAAAGGTATACGGTCCTGTAGCTACCGTCCATGTCTCTTTGAGATAATCCTCCTCTAAGAGTTCTCCGTTGACATATACTTTGCCACTTTCTATCTTTACCGTATCTCCCGGACAGCCAATGACACGTTTTACATAGTTCTGGCTCTCATCATCCGGAAACTTAAAGATAATGATGTCTCCCCGCTCCGGTCCGGAAAACAGATATGACCATCGGAATCCAATCAGCTTATCTCCGGTCATGATTGTATTTTCCATGGAACCGGATGGAATCTCTGCATTAATTAACACAAAACGATTTAAAAACATAGCAATCAGCACCGCTGCTACAATCGTAATTACCCAGCTTAGAAATTCCCCTGCCACAGAAGCTGCATTCTTTGTATCGGATTTTCTTCCTTTCTTCCTGCGTCTGCCGCCTTCTGAATATTCCTCTTCTGGTTCTTCTAATTCTTCCCGGTTGTCCTCTGACTCTTCCGGTTCTTCGATATTCTCAAAGTCATCTATATATTCTAATTCTTCATTTCTTTCTTTTTTCTGCATCTAAATTGCCTCCGGTCTCTTTCCTTCCCGTTGTTCGTTCTATTATACTCCAAACAGGAAAGAAATTCCACCGGAAATGCTTTGCGAGTTTCTCGTGTAAATTAAAAAGTCCCCGAAACACAACGTTTCGGGGATGTTTTCTATGTGTTCAATGACATCTGCGTTATCTAAGTGTTCAATGACATCCACTCGGCTAGGATTCAAACTTCGTCTGCGACTCGTTTTCATCAAGTCTCGGGATGGGCTTTCACACTAAGTTCACGCTTCGCCTATGGCTCGCGTTCTCTAAGTGTTCAATGCCTAGCAAACGCCCTGAGCGAGCATAGCCTCAGCTACTTTTTCGAAGCCTGCGATGTTAGCTCCTGCTACATAGTTACCTTCCATGTTGTAACGTTTTGCAGCATCATCAATGTTATGATAGATATTTACCATAATCTGTTTTAACTTAGCATCTACTTCTTCGAATGTCCAGCTTAAACGCTCTGAGTTCTGGCTCATCTCTAATGCAGAAGTTGCAACTCCACCTGCGTTAGAAGCTTTACCACAGATGAACCATACTCCGTTATCCTGTAAGTATTTGGTTGCATCTAAGGTTGTAGGCATGTTAGCACCTTCACAAACTGCTTTACATCCGTTTGCTACTAACTGTTTTGCATCATCGATAAGGAGCTCGTTCTGTGTAGCACATGGAAGAGCAATATCACATTTAATCTGCCATACACCACGGCCTTCATGATATTCTGCACTCTTTCTTGCAGCAGCATACTCAGTAAGACGAGCACGTTTTACTTCTTTTACTTCTTTTAATAATGCAACATCGATTCCTTCCGGATCATAAATCCATCCGGTAGAATCAGAACAGGTAACAACTTTTGCACCCATCTGCTGCGCTTTCTGGATAGCGTAGATTGCAACGTTACCAGCACCAGATACAACAACTGTCTTACCTTCCATAGATTCACCATGGCATTTCATTAATTCTTCTGTAATGTATAAAAGACCATATCCGGTAGCTTCTGTACGAGCTAAAGATCCACCATAGGTAAGTCCCTTACCTGTCAGAACACCTTCGTACATTCCACGGATTCTCTTATACTGTCCAAACATGTATCCGATCTCTCTTGCGCCTGTTCCGATATCTCCTGCCGGAACGTCAACGTCAGCACCAATATATTTGCAAAGCTCGGTCATAAAGCTCTGGCAGAATGCCATTACTTCACGGTCTGATTTTCCCTTAGGATCAAAGTCAGAACCACCTTTACCACCGCCGATTGGAAGTCCTGTTAAAGAGTTTTTAAATACCTGCTCAAATCCTAAGAATTTGATGATTCCGATATTTACGGAAGGATGGAGACGAAGACCTCCCTTGTACGGTCCAATAGAATTGTTGAACTGTACTCTGTATCCTGTATTAACCTGAACCTGTCCCTTGTCATCTACCCAAGGTACACGGAATTTAAGCTGTCTATCCGGCTCGGTTATTCTCTCAAGTAATGCTTCTTTACGATATTTCTCCTCATTTGCTTCGATTACCGGTCTTAAAGACTCCAGTACTTCTTCTACTGCCTGAAGGAATTCTGGCTCAGAAGCGTTTTTTGCTTTTACTCTTTCTAATACTTCATCAACGTAGCTCATATTATATCTCCTTTACATATTAATTTGAGTATTATATATACATCAACACTACTATTTTAGTATGAAATGAATTTTTTCGCAACGTTTTTTTCATATTTGTGTCAAAAACTTTATTCTTTTGTGTACTTTTTCTTCTTTTTTGCAAGTTTTGTACCAGTAAAATTCATTTTTATAATTAAAAAGAAGTAGAAAACAGTTTTTTATTTCCCTTCTCCACTTCTTTTTTTGTATAAATATACTATTTTTTATTTTTCAAATATGATTCATATTTCTTCTGGAAGAACTTCACCAGTTTTCCCAGTGTTCCAATCAGAATCTCACTCTCCTGGTCAGTCAGGCTCTCCTTGATATCATGTATCATATTGCTGTGAAAACGTGCATGATGCTCATATGCCCGGACTCCGGAATCGGTGAGTGATACACGGACCACCCTTTTATCCCTGTCATTTCTGCAACGGTTTACATAACCTTTCTGTTCCAGTGCTTCAATTGCTTTTGTCAGGGTTCCTGTTGTAACATTCATCTTCGCCGCCACTTCCGACATCCGCTTTGGTTCATCCAGACCAATTGCTTCAATAATATGCATATCATTTCCGGAAATGTTCATGAATTCTCCGGAGATTAAGCATTTTTCCTCAATTTCCATCAAATCATTAAACAGCTTTACCAGAATGTCATTTAAGGTTTTATCCGCATTCATTCTTATCTCCTTTTACCAGACCAGTACCGCTGCGCCCCATGTGAGTCCGCCGCCGAAACCAGCCAGAACAATTTTATCTCCTCTATGTATCATACCATGCCGGTTGATATTATCAAGCAAAATCGGCACACTTGCTGCCGAAATATTGCCACATTCCGTCAAATTTACCGGGAATTTCTCCATCGGCTGTTTCAATCGTTTTGCTACCGCTTCAATAATTCTTAAGTTTGCCTGATGTAATACGAAAAGTGAAATTTCCTCTGCCTCTAAATCCGCCTCTTCCAGCACCTTTGTAATGGTTGCCGGAACTGTGCGGACAGCAAATTTATAAACCTCCTGTCCATTCATGCTTACATAACCCAGTGGACTTTCCATCTTATGATATGGATTATTGACCGGACGGTTCTCACATGCCAGTACCAGTCCCTTCGCACCGTCTGAGCCCTGCACCACATGACAGATATTTTCTTCGTCTGCCCGGACTACCGCTGCTCCTGCGCCATCTCCAAAAAGAACACAGGTACTGCGGTCATTCCAGTCCATAATTTTAGAAAGTACTTCTGCTCCGATTAAGAGTGCATTTTTAAATCTGCCACTGGCAATATATGCCTGTGCTGTACTCAATGCAAATAAGAATCCGGAACATGCTGCACCAAGGTCAAAGGCTACGGCATTCACTGCTCCGATTTCCCGCTGCACTTCACAGGAAAGTGTCGGCACAAGATGATCCGGTGTTACCGTCGCTGCAATGATAAGTTCCACTTCTTCCGGCTTCATGTCTGCATCTGCAAGTGCTTTTTTTGCAGCTTCTGTGGCAAGTGATGTTGTTGTCTCTTCCGTTGCAAGGTGTCTTGTTTTTATTCCTGTTCTGCTGGAAATCCATTCATCGGAAGTATCCATAATCTGACTTAAATCGTCATTGGTAATTTTTCTTTCCGGTAATGCACTTCCAGTTCCACATATTCGAATGTTCATGCTCTGCTCCTTTAAAATTTACGGAAACGTTCATAACGTGCTTTTGCAATCTCTTCTCCGCTTTTTCCTTCATATGATTCTAAAAATTCGCGGATACATTTATGCATATAAACTGCAATGGAACTCAATGCATCATCATCTGCTCCACCATACTCCGGTATAATTTTCTCGATAATGCCAAGTTCTAAAAGATCCTTTGCTGTTATCTTCATTACTTCTGCTGCTTCTTTGGCACGCTTGCCATCCTTCCAGAGAATAGATGCAAAGCCTTCCGGAGAAAGTACGGAATAAGTTGCATTCTCCATCATGCAGACTTCATTTCCAACTGCCAGTGCCAATGCACCGCCACTTCCGCCTTCTCCTATCATAAAGGTAATAACCGGAACTTTCAACCCTGACATTTCATAAAGATTTCTTGCAATAGCTTCTCCCTGTCCGCCTTCCTCTGCTTCCATACCGCAGAATGCTCCGGATGTATTAACAAAGGTGATAACCGGACGATGGAATTTTTCTGCCTGCTTCATCAGGCGGATTGCTTTACGGTATCCTTCCGGAGATGGCATTCCGTAATTATGACGCATGCAGTCCTTCATGTCCTTTCCCTTCTGGATTCCGATTACCGTAACCGGTTGTCCGTCAAGGTATGCGATACCGCCCACAATTGCCGGGTCATCCCTGTAATAACGGTCTCCATGAAATTCTATGAATTTGGTAAAGATACTGTTGATATAATCCTCTGCGGACAGACGGTCTACCTTACGTGCCATCTTAACCTTTTCCCATGCACTCTTTTCTTTTGTATTGTAAGCGCGTTCCCGCATCAACTCTGTCGGTCTTCCGTCTACTTCAGTTGCCGGATCAAATTTGGCATATCCACTTACTTTATGCATACGAAGGATTTCATACAGACGTTTCTTTAAATCTTTCCGCTCTACAATGGCATCCACAAAACCATGCTCTAACTGGAACTCTGCTCTCTGGAATCCCTCCGGCAGTTTCTGTCCGATGGTCTGCTCAATTACTCTTGCTCCGGCAAATCCAATCAGTGCGCCAGGCTCTGCTAAAATAATATCACCTAACATAGCAAAACTTGCTGTTACACCTCCGGTTGTCGGGTCAGTTAATACGGAAATATATAAAAGTCCGGCATCGGAATGTTTCTTTAAAGCTGCCGCTGTCTTTGCCATCTGCATCAGGGATACAATACCCTCCTGCATTCTGGCTCCGCCGGAACAACAGAAAAGAATAACCGGAAGTTTTTCTTCCGTAGCACGTTCTACTGCCCCCGCAATTTTCTCTCCGACTGCATGGCCCATGCTTCCCATCATAAATCTGGCATCGCACACACCAATGACTGCATCTTCTCCGTAAATCTTACCTTTTCCTACGGTTACTGCTTCTTTTAATCCGGTTTTCTCACGGACTGCCGTCAGCTTATCGACATAGCCCGGAAAATCCAGCGGATTCGTTCCATGCTCTTCGGCAAACCATTCTTCAAAGCTCTGTGGGTCTAATACCATCTTCAGGCGGTTTCCGGTTTTTACGCGGAAATATGCTCCACACTCATAACAGACATAGCGGTTTCTTACTACCTCTGCTTTGTTTACCATTTTGCCACAGGCTTTACAAAGTACTTCCTCTTTCTTTTTTTCTTCCTGTAAAATACCTTCTGTGGCATCCTTTACAGCTCTATTTTCCTTGATTTTATCCAGTAATCTGCTCACTTTACTCACCACTTCCAATCGCAAATGTCAACTCTGCTGTTGCAGCTATTTTTCCATCTACTGTTGCAGTTGCCTTTCCAATTCCAATCGGTCCCTTTACTTTTATGATTTCTGTCTCTAAAACAAGTACATCCCCCGGAACCACCTTTTTCTTAAATTTTGCATTGCTGATTCCTGCAAAATATGCGGTTTTTCCTTTGAATTCATCCTGACAGAGCATTGCAACCGCGCCGGTCTGTGCCAGTGCTTCTATAATTAAAACACCCGGCATTACCGGTTCTCCCGGAAAATGTCCTGCAAAATAAGGTTCATCAAAGGTAACACATTTTTTCCCTACTGCACGAAGTCCCGGCACCAGTTCTTCAATCGTGTCAATCAGAAGAAACGGATGACGATGTGGGATGATTTCCATAATTTCTTTCGTTGTCAGTACTGACATTGTTCCCTTCTCCTTTATGCCTGATATTTTTTCAGAAGCAGACTTGCATTATGTCCGCCAAAGCCCAGTGAATTGCTGATGGCATATGGCACTTCTTCTTCATATGCCTCTTTGCAATAATTCAGATCCAGTTCTTCATCCGGTGTCTCATAACCTACGGTTGCATGAATGTAACCTTCCTCGATTTCCTTTACACAGGTCAGGCACTCGATGGCTCCTGCTGCTCCAAGAAGATGTCCAATCATGGATTTGGTGGAATTAATCCGGATATCCTTTGCATGCTCACCAAACGCCAGCTTGATTGCTCTTGTCTCAAATAAGTCATTATGATGGGTGCTGGTTCCATGGGCATTGATATAAGTAATTTCTTCCGGATTTACACCGGCATCCTTCATTGCATTTATCATTGCGGTTGCTGCGCCTGCACCATCCTCTGCCGGAGATGTAATATGGTATGCATCCGAAGAACATCCATATCCGGTTACTTCTGCATAAATCTTTGCTCCACGTTTTTTTGCATGTTCTAATTCTTCCAGAATTACGATTGCGGCACCTTCTCCCATAACAAATCCACTTCTGTTTTTATCAAACGGAATGGATGCATGTTTTGGATCATCTGAAGAAGTAAGTGCGGTTAAAGATGTAAATCCTGCTATTCCAAGCGGAGTAATGCAGCTTTCTGTTCCACCTGCTACCATCACTTCTGCATCACCATACTGGATGGTACGGAAGGCTTCACCAATGGCATTCGTTCCGGATGCACAGGCGGTACTGATATTTAAGCTCTTTCCTTTTAATCCAAACTGAATGGATACATTTCCTGCTGCCATATTGGAAATCATCATCGGGACGAATAACGGATTTACTCTTCCCGGTCCCTTTTCCAATAATTTGCTATGCTCTCTTTCGATTGCCTGTAAACTTCCGACTCCGGAACTGATGGAAGTACCCACACGGTATGCATCCTCTGCTTCCATGGAAAGTCCGGAATCCTCCAGTGCTTCTCCGGCTGCCGCTACGGCAAACTGGCAGAATGCTTCCATTCTCTTTGCAGAGCGGAAATCCATATATTCTTTTGCATCAAAATCCTTTACTTCTGCTGCAAGATGACATTTATAGTCTGTTGCATCAAAATGTGTAATCTCTCCAATACCTACCTTCTGCTGCTTTACTGCAGACCAAAATTCCGGCACATTATTTCCAATCGGGGTAATTGCACCCAATCCTGTTACTACAACTCTACGATTCATGTTCTTATCCTCTCTATCTAAACAATCCATCTCTCGTCATTCGTCATCCGCTGTTCTTTCTAGCTTTTTCATCAGCCAGTATTATTTCTGCATCTACATAGTCATTCCGCCATCTACAGCCAGCACCTGTCCTGTGATATAACCTGCCTCTTCGGATGCTAAGAATGCAACTGCTGCCGCAATTTCTTCCGGCTTTCCGATTCTTCCAAGCGGAATGCTATGAAGCATATTTTCTTTTACCGTATCCGGTAAATCCTTTGTCATATCGGTCTCAATCATTCCCGGTGCTACTACATTTGCAGTAATACCGCGGGAGGAAAGTTCTCTCGCAACACTTTTAGTCAATCCGATGACTCCGGCTTTGGCTGCACAATAATTTGCCTGGCCGGCATTTCCGGTAATTCCGGATACGGATGATATATTGATTATCCTTCCACTTTTCTGTTTTAAGAAATAGCGGGATGTATGATGAATGGTATGGAATACACCCTTTAAGTTTGTCTCATAGACTGCATCAAATTCTTCATCATTCATCTTCATCACAAGATTATCTCTTGTAATTCCTGCATTATTTACAAGAATATCCAGATGTCCGTATTTCTTTATGATATCTCTGAGCATGGTCTGACATGCCTCGTCATCTGCCACATTGCACTGATAGGATTCTGCTCTGCCACCCATATCGGTAATCATTTTTACCACTTCTTCAGCCCGTTCTTTACTGCCATTGTAATTTACAATTACCGTTGCTTTGTCTTCTGCCAGACGAAGTGCAATGGCACGACCAATCCCTTTGGCTGCGCCGGTTACCAGTGCTACTTTATTCTCCAACATAAGCTTTATAATCCTCCAGTTTTTCAATGCTTACCGTTTTGACATCCCGGTTGATTTTACGCATAAATCCAGATAAAGTATGTCCCGGTCCGATTTCTACGAATTCATCATAACCGTCTGCTATCAGACGTTCGATGCTCTGCTGCCATCTTACAGAAGAAGATACCTGCTTCTTTAACAGCTCTTTTACCGGTTCTGTTGTGGTAACGTAATCTGCTGTCACATTGGTTACATACGGAATGCTAAATTCCTGCAGCTTTGTATTTTCCAATACTTCTGCTAATTTTTCTCCGGCTCCGGTCAATATGGCGGAATGAAACGGTCCGCTTACTTTTAACGGAACCACACGCTTTGCTCCAGCTTCCTTTAATGCTGCACCGGCTTTTTCTACTGCCGCTTCTTCTCCGGTAATTACAATCTGTCCCGGACAGTTATAATTTGCTATAGATACAATTCCTTCGGTATTGCTGCATACTTCTTCAATTGCCTTCGCATCCAGTCCTAAAACGGCTGCCATTGCTCCGCCGGTTGGTACTGCTTCCTGCATAAAGATTCCTCTTGCACGAATGACACGGAATGCATCTTCCATACTCATGACACCGGATGCAATCAATGCACCGTATTCTCCAAGGCTTAATCCTGCACAAGCTGCCGGTTCTTTTCCAGCTTTCTTTAATGCTGCATAAATTGCTGCCTCTGTGGTCAGCATGGCAATCTGTGTATACTCTGTAATATTGATTTCTTCATTTTCTTCAAAACAAAGCTTTGCAATATCAAGTCCGGTTACTTTTGAAGCAAGCTCATATACGGCTTTACTCTCTTCACAGGCATCATAGAAATCTTTGCCCATTCCAATATACTGCGCTCCCTGTCCAGGGAACATGAATACAACCTTACTCATTTTCTTCTCCTTATTTCCGATTCATCAGACGTTCTGCTTCTGATACGATAGAAGTAATAATTTCCTTACAGGACAATTCATCCTGTATCATTCCGGCAATCTGACCTGCCATCAGACTTCCATTTACCACATCGCCATCCATCACTGCTTTGCGGAGGGAACCAAGGGTAAGCTGTTCTAATTCATCTAATGTTGCGCCTTCTTTTTCCATCTTCAGATACTCACGGCTCATCTTATTACGGATGACACGAATTGGATGTCCGGTACTGGAACCTGTTATTTCAGAATCAATGTCTTTGGATTTTATCAGCTTCTCTTTGTAGTTTGCATGTACGATAGATTCTTTGGCTGCCACAAATCTTGTTCCCATCTGAACTGCTTCTGCACCCAGCATAAATGCTGCAGCCATTCCTCTTCCATCTGCAATTCCTCCGGCTGCAATCACCGGTGCATCAATGGCATCTGCCACCTGTGGCACCAATGCCATGGTTGTAGTGGAACCGATATGGCCACCGGATTCCATTCCCTCTGCCACAACAGCATCTGCGCCACCGCGGACCATGAGTTTTGCCATAGCTACACTTGCTACTACCGGAATTACTTTAACACCTGCTTCTTTCCAGAGGCTCATGAATTTGGCTGGATTTCCGGCTCCTGTTGTGACAACCGGAACCTGCTCCTCAACTACCACCTTTGCCACTTCCGGTGCATTCGGATTCATCAACATGACATTTACACCAAATGGTTTGCTGGTGCGTTCCTTCACCTTGCGAATCTGCTCCCGAACCACTTCAGGTGGAGCACTGGCTGCACCGATAATACCAAGTCCACCTGCTTCAGATACTGCAGCAGCCAGATGATATTCTGCAACCCATGCCATTCCGCCCTGGATAACAGGCTCTTCTATTCCTAACAGTTCTGTGATTCTTGTTTTCATATTTTATTCCTCAACGCCCTTTGCTTTTAAGTAGTCAATAACATCTCCTACAGTTGCGATTTTCTCTAAATCTTCTGACGGAATCTCTACACCGAATTCTTCTTCCATGCTCATAACCAGTTCAAACAAGTCTAAAGAATCTGCTCCTAAATCATCCTTGAAATTGGATTCTGCTTTTACCTCTCCATCATAGTTTAACTGCTCTTTGATTAATTCTGCTAATTTTTCTAACATTATTTCGTTCTCCTTTTTTGTCTTTTCTTTGATAATACTTTGAGTTGCAAATATTTTGATTGTCAAATTATTTGCAACTCAAAGTATATACATAAGCATTTCTGTTGTCAACTATATTTTTACCGACTCGCGTAAACTACGAGAAACACGCTTTGCGTATTTCTCGAGTTATCGCGTAAAAAAGAATGTGCCTTGGCACATTCTCGCGCCTGCGGCGGTCGCTTGCGACATCTACCTTATACGCCGCAGTGCGCATCCTCGCAGAGCGTTTTTACTTTACAGGAAAGCAATTTCCTGTAAAGTAAAAAAGACAGTGTCGGAACTTTTCTGTTCTTTCACTGTCTTATGTTAGTTACTTCTTTTATTTTTTATCACTTATGCAGCTTTCTTACGATTTGATACTACAAAGTAAACACCTACTAATAATACTCCGATGCATAAGAAGAATACCGGATTGATACCGTCACCTGTCTTCGGTGTGCTGTCCTTCTCATGGCTGCCTGAAGTTACTGTCTTACCGGAATTGCTGTACTTGGTTGCGCCAATCACATTTCCGCCAGTCACTGCTGTGCCTCCACCGGTTACTGTAGTAGCGGAACCACTTCCGTTGTTGCTGTTGGAAGTATCTGTTGAACCATTGCTATTGGAATTATTTCCATTATCCGGAGTCGGCTGTGGATTCTCTCCTCCAAGGCTCTGGAAACTGATTCCATTTCCGGTTGCATATACCTGTGCCTGTGTTCCTGAATAACCGGAAATTGTGGATGGACTCCAGCTGCTCTGGCTTCCGATTGACGTTACACTCGCCGGAATCAAAATTGTACTGATACTGCTGCCGCTGAACGCATCTGTTTCAATGGTATTAACAGAATCCGGAACTGTCAGTGAAGTAACCGACTTGCAGTTTGCAAAAGCACCTGCTCCAATGGTTACAGTACTGGTCGCAATTTTTGCACCGGATTTTCCCTCCGGACAACGGATTAACCTGGTCATTGCTTTGTTATAAAGGCATCCGTCACTGGATGCATATGTACCATTTCCTGATGCAGCACTGATGGATGCCAGTCTGCTGCAGCCGGTAAATACATTGCTTCCGATGCTGGAAACGCCAGCCGGAATTGTAATTCCGGTTAAAGACGTACAATCATAAAATGCTTTATCCCCGATGCTTCCTACGGATTCAGGAATTGTAAACTGGGATAATGAACTGCACTCTGCAAATGCCTGGGAACCAATGGATGAAATTGAAGTTCCAATAGATACACTGGTAAGGCTTGTACAGTTATAAAATGTCTCTGCCGGAATAGAACCGATATCTCCTTCTATGCTGACAGAACCAAGGCTTGTACAGTTATAGAAAACTGCGGTTCCCATTCCAGTCACATAAGATGGAATCGTTACACTTGTAATGGATGTATTGGATGCAAATACACCACTTGCAATTGTAGATACTGACTCTGGAATTGTAATTGCTCCACCGGCTCCGCTGTAGGCAACCAGTGTTCCACTGTCATCTACTGTAAATCCATTTTCATCTGTTGTCTCGTCTGCCCGGACTGTCTGTCCCGGCATCACTGCCAGCAGCAAACATACTGCTGCAAAAATAGAAAATCCTTTTTTCAATATCTGCATCTCTCATCTCTCCTAGCTTTATCTGCTTGATACATTATACTTCTTATCTGCTTACTGTACACGCTTTGCCAGTATAAACATTCTTCCGTCCTGTGTATAATTATTGCAGGTAGAAAGAGTCAGCAGCTGGTCTCCATAAGTACTGTCTATCTCTGTGCCATATACAGAAAGCTGTGCCACATTATTTAAATATTCCTGATATTCTTCTTCGGAATCTGCATTCAGAAAATTATAATACCGGAATACATTTTCATCCTGATACTGGACCTCCGATAATCCCACTTCAATAATTTCATAGACTCCTCTTTCATAAAGAGTATTAAATTCTATCGTCTTATGGGCATTGTAGAAATCTTCGTCCAGATATTTCTTTAATTCGCCAAACATCATTCCGCTTTTCATATTATGTCCGTAAATGATGATATTGGTATCCCTGTTTATGTAATCATTTCTGGCATCGATAAAAAGGGTGCCATTCAGGTCGTCATTTTTATCAAAATCATGTTTCAGATAATAATCCGGTTCTTCCTGTGAAGACTGCATGACCGGATAATCAATATCCGTATCCGGAATATGTAACCATCCGATTAATTCCGGATTTTCCGCATACAGGGAAACATAATCCTCTAACATAATCAGTGGCTGCTCTGTTGTCTCTCCTGTTTCAGTTGCATCTTCTGTGATTTCCGGATTCATCTGCTCCGTTCCTGTTACAAGGTGCTCTACTACATTATTCTGTTTCTTATTCTGTAAATCCTTAAGCCTGTTAGCAGCTTTATAATCCGCATATTCCGAAATCGCATAATATCCGATACAGGCTGTCGCAACAATGATGCATACGATGCCGACCACCTTCTGCCAGGTAAAATGAAATGGCAGCTTTGCTTCTGCTTCCGCTTCTTCCTTGGCAATTTTTTCTTCTATCATGTTCTGCGAACTATCCGCAACAATATCTGAAATGCACCAGAAGAACGATTTTCCGATTTCACTTTTAAAACGGATTTTCTTCGTGCGCATCATGGTATACAACCGGATTGCTACTTCCGGATCATAAATATCCAGTTCATCGGTAATATACTTGATTTTCTTTAAATCTTCCTGCGCCTGCCTGTATTCCCTTAAGGTTTCGAATTCATAATCACCTATTTTATAAATCTTTTCATCCATAATTTATGATTCATCTGCCTTATCTTCTCATGGTCCAGGTAGTTTTATTATAGGTCATTTTGTCATCTTTCGCAAGATTTTTCCGCAAGATATACACAATGTACCACTTCTTATTTTTATATCGTCTATATCTTGCGCTTTCTTTAGTCTAAATTGGATTTTTCCAGCAAATAACGGAACATCTGCTCCGCTGCTTCCTTATGTTCGGAGCCAAGGGCAATACCAAGAATACATTCCTTTTCATAATAACCGTGTTCAACCGGCCAGCTTCCGGCTCCAAGACGGATGCCTGCTGCAAAAGTATCTCCGGTGTCCTTATCCTCTACATAGAAGATATAATCCTTTAACTGTTCCAGCTCGTCTTTGGAAAAGTACTGCGCCAAATCTGCTATGGCACCGGACTGGGCAAGATTTTCAAAAACCATTTCATCGGCACCCAAAACATCTACTCCACCGCCTGCAATCACTGTCTGCAGGGACTGATAGGAATAGAGATTACTGGTATCTGTGCTGGTTAAATCCACATAATATGCATCATTTACCACAACCTCCTGGACTGCTGTATCATATCCATATTGCTCCATGAATTCTGAGAAATCCGGTTCTTCATCTGCTGGCATACTCTTTGCATTTACTAATACAATCTGGGAAATATCTTCCTTTGTGGTCATATAATGATGTACCGTCATACCAATCAAAATAATCACTGCAACTACTGCCAGTATTACAAGTCTGTAATAATCCCAGACAAATCCGATCCGCTGTTTCCAGGTCATTGTCTTTAAATCAGCTTTCTTTTCCATATTATCGCCTTTCTTCCTCTGCCGGAGCTGTATTATCTCCTGTAGTGTCATTCTCTGCTGCATTACCCTCTGTCACATCTGTGCCACTCTCCGCATCAGCATCATTGCCTGTGCCAAGAGGTGCCACAAAATCTGCATACGGTAATTCTTTATGTAAATTTTCCATATAATCATACCAGATTTCTCCCGGATAGCTGGCTCCTGTCAGTCCTGGAAGTTCTGCCGGAATATCATATCCAACCCAGACGCTGGTGGTGTAATACTTTGTATAGCCTACAAACCAGCCATCCTTATTGGAATTGGTGGTTCCTGTTTTCGCTGCACTGGCAGTCTCGGACAATGCCAGTCCCTTTGCTGTTCCTTGTGTCAGAACACCCTCTAATATATTGGTCATCCAACGGGCTGCATTGGTTTTATAAACCTGCTTTTCATCGACAATTTTCTGATAGATAGCGTTTCCGTCTGCATCCTGTATCTCTACAATGCAGGTAGGCTCCCGGTATTTTCCATCATTTTCTATGGTGGCATAAGCCGCCGCCATTTCTACCGGAGAGACTCCATTGGTAAATCCACCCAGAGATGCCGCCGGTCTTTCATCCTCCGGGGACAGCTTTGCGAAATTCATCTCCTTCAGATAGGAAATTCCTGTAACGGGAGTCATCTCTTCTAAAAGATTCCACGCCACTGTATTAATGGAATTTTCTACTGCATAACGCAAGGTTACGCTGCCAAGATACCTGCCACTGGCATTTTCCGGTCCATCCTCAATCGGTGCATCTTCCACCACAGTATCCGGGGTATAGCCCCGCTCCAGCGCCGGTGTGTATACAATCAACGGTTTGATGGCACTGCCTGGCTGCCGGTAACTCTGATAGGCGCGGTTTAGCATATGCCCGTCATATTCCTGACTTCTGCCGCCTACGACTGCCTTTACAAAACCAGTCTCATTGTCAATGCATACTGCCGCACTCTGCAATGTATAAATGCCCTCTTCATTGACATCGGTAAAATCCTGCAGCTTCTCATCCACTGCATTCTGAAGCTGCTCTTCCATATTTAAATCAATGGAAGTATAGATTCTATAGCCTCCTGTATAAAGAGACTGTTCGCAGGTTTTATACTGCTCCTGATAGGCATCTTCATAGGTCTTTCGATCTTCCTCCGAAGAAAAATCTGTCCGGAATTCAAAGCCCTGCTGCTCCATCAATGCCCGTGTTGCACAATAGCAGGCATAGGTCTCTACTGCATCATAACGCTTTGTTGGCTCTGCTGTGCTGAGTACAATCGTTTCCTGTCTGGCATCCTTATATTCCCTGCGGCTGATTTTGCCATCCTCATACATGTTTTTTAAAATGCGGTCACGTCTTCCTAACGTATTATCCGGGTTCTTATAAGGATTATACATCGTCGGATTATTCGGTATCGCACAAAGATATGCCATCTGGGACAATGACAAAAACGAAACATCTGTATCAAAATATCCCCGGCTCGCCGCCTGAATGCCATAATATCCATTTCCAAAATAAATATTATTAAGATAAAACTCTAAGATTTCATCCTTGGTATATTTCTTTTCCAGCTCTGTGGCAATGAATATTTCTTCCATTTTTCGCTGCCACGTTCTGTCATTATTTAGGAAAATGGTTCTTGCAAGCTGCTGCGTAATGGTACTTCCGCCCTGGGTTACTTCTCCGTTACGCACCATTGCCCAGACTGCACGGATAATTGCCTTAAAATCGATTCCGCCATGACTGTAAAATTTTTTATCTTCAATACTTACCATAGCTTCTTTGACTTCTTCCGGTATCTCATCACTGGTCAGATAGCTTACATCCTTGGTACCACGAAGTGACATGATTCTCGTTCCATTCACATCATAAACCTGGCTGGTCTGCTCCGCCCGAAATGTGTCCTTCGTCGACTCTTTTACAAACCGGACTGCCTCTTCATGCATGGCACTGACCTGACTGGCATACCCGCCAAAATAGTAATACGCCAGCCCGCCGATTACCAGAAGTATCAGAACTATCTGCAGCTTTACAAAAAGCCAGAAACCACGGTATTTCTTTTTCCTTTTTTTCTTCTCTTTATGGGACATGGGATTCCTCCATATTGCTCTATTTTACACTGTTCCATAAAAAGTTACAAGGCTACTGTTCCATTTGTCTTCCTAAAAATCCCGCCGCTGTAATAGCAAGCTTGCTTTCGGTTTCTCCCATTTTTGCAGTTTCATTTTTCTCATATAAAACAACTGCTCCGATGGCATCTCCTTCACAGATAATCGTGCTGATTGCCTGGTCATGATAGTTCCCGGTATCATCTAAGGTAATTCGTACAAATTTGCTGTCTCCCTGCTGTGCAAGAATATTTTTCCGGTCTTCGATCAGTTCCTCTAACTGCCTGCTGATTGGCTTTCCTTCGAATTCCTTCTTTCCGTTTCCTGCAGCCGCAATCACATGGTCCCTGTCGGTAATACATACCAGATGCCCGGTGCTCTGTGCCAGGCTCTCCGCATACTGTCCGGCAAACTGGCTCAGTTCTCCAATCGGAGAATATTTCTTAAGAATGATTTCACCTTCCCGATCTGTAAAAATTTCCAGTGGGTCACCTTCCCGGATTCGCAGTGTCCTGCGGATTTCCTTTGGCACTACAACTCTCCCCAAATCATCTATTCTACGTACAATTCCTGTTGCTTTCATTAAAAATTCCTCCTGTTTCCTACATACTTTCCATTTTTGTGCTGTATGGGTAGTATGTGGAAAACAGGAGGAATTATGCAAACCTTCCTCGTATTTACATTTTTAAATCACTGGTGTTTTTATTAGCCAAAATCAATCTTTTTTCATTTTTGGCTAATAGTTCATTTATCCAATAACCAATCCGCAATATCGACTATCTTGATTCCCTCATATTGATATGCATCATGTCTCGTTCTGGCAATAACATACTTAGGGTATGCATCTTTAATCTGCAGCAGTGGTGATACCTCTCTTTCAAAAGTCTTATCATCACTTATGTTATCAGATACCTGAATATAAATTTTTTCGCTACGTTTAATTGCAACAAAATCTATTTCCTTTTTATACAATATTCCAACGTAAACCTCATATCCCCTACGAAGTAGCTCAATTGCCACAATATTTTCAAGTATTCGACCATAATCCATGTTTTTTGTTCCAAGTTTTGCATAACGAAAGGTATGGTCACTCAGATAGTATTTATCATTGCTCGACAAATATTTTTTTCCTTTAATGTCATACCTTCTTACTTTATAAAATGCGAATGCGTTGCACAAATACTGCATATAAGAGCCTACGGTCGTATGATGAATTTTTTCATGCATACTTCCTAATGTATTTGTAATACTACGGGCAGATGACAAATTTGAAATATTATCCATTAAAAAGTCCACAATTCTATCCATAAGCTGCACATTCCGTATTTTGTATTTTTTTCTGATATCCCGTATAATCAAAGTATCAAATACATCAGCCACATAATCAAATTTAGCTTCCTGATCTTTATAAAGATAGGAACCTGCCATTCCACCTTCAAGCACATACTCATCTAATGCCTCATACTGATTCTTTAATTCAAAATACTCCATATATTCCCCGAATGAAAAAGGATACATTTTTATCTCAAAAGTACGTCCGGTAAATAATGTTGCCAAATCAGAACTTAGTAAAAAAGCATTAGAACCCGTAATATAAATATCATATTTTTCACTTGCATGCAGTCCATTTACTGCTTTTTCAAAATCCTTGCACATCTGCACTTCATCAATAAATACGAAGTTTTCCCTGCCTGCCACATAATGTTCACTTACATAATCATATAATGCACGATATGTTAGCAAGTCATCATAATCCGGTAAATTAAAATTAATCTGAATAATGTTGCAATCTGGAATTTCTTTTTCAACATATGTTCTAAACGCTTCCAGCAATTTAGACTTTCCACTTCGTCTTACACCTGTAACAACTTTGATATCCGGAGTTCCAAGTACATTAATTAACTTATTTAAATACTGTCGCCGTTCTATCAGTTTCATGTACACCCATCCTTTATACATATTATGTGCTTATTATATTGTGTATATTAGCCAATATCAATCTTTTTTCAATTTTGGCTAACAGTTGTAACTAAACACATATTATATATTGTGAAATTAAGTTCCTACTTACTACTGTTTTTCTCTTCTCTTTAAAATCGCCATAAATCCAAGGTATAAAATCAACTGCACAATGGATGACATCGGTGTCGCCAGTCCAATTTCAAATAAGGACGGATTCGGACGAAGACTCATAAAATAGGACACCGGAACACGGACACCAAAGGCTCCGATGATTCCCTGAAGCATGACAAATCTCGTCCTGCCGATTCCATTATAAAATCCGGTGTAGCAGAAAAAGATTGCGGTAAACATGCAGTCAATGGCGTATGCCTTTAAGTAATCTGCCGCCGCCAGAATAACCGCTTCATCTGAAGAGAAAATGGATGCCAGTAAATCCTGCAGCGCAATCGGTGCTCCAAGCCCTGTCATTTTCTTAAGAGATGGCTGGTTCATTTCTGCCTTTCCTTCCGGTTTAAGATTGTAAATGCAACAACACAGATGATTGCGGAAAGCAGGGAGCCTGCTGCCGTTGCCAGCCCCATCGGGAATAAGGTATCCGGGAATAAAGTCGAAGTCAGATAAACGCCCGGAATTCTTACCAATGTAATTGCAATGATATTATGTAAAAATGAGATGCCGGATCTGCCGCAGGCACAGAAATATCCGCTGAAGCTGAAATGAATTCCTGCGAACATGCAATCCCAGACATATCCCCTTAAGTATTGACCTCCCAGACGTACCACTTCCGCTCCCGATGCATCCGATGCATCTGTAAATAACGCCACCACCGGACTGGCGAAGAACTGCATGAAGATTCCTACGATAATTCCAAAGCCCACTGTAATCATCACAGCATAGCGCAGTGTTTCATTGGCACGCTGCCTCTTTCCCGCTCCGATATTCTGTGCACCAAGTGCAGATACTGTTGATAACATGGAGGACGGAATCAGGAACAGGAAGCTTATTATCTTTTCCACGATTCCCACAGCCGCTGCATCATTTAATCCACGCTGGTTCGCAATGATGGTGATAATCATAAATGCCACCTGAATGAAACCGTCCTGCAATGCAATGGGAATACCGATTTTTAAAATCTGTCCCATGATATTGTGGCTTAATCTGAAATCTTTTCTGCTAAGAGAAAATTTCTCCCGCTGTCTTATAATCATAACGAGGGAAATCATTACACTGATGACCTGAGCGCAGGTAGTTCCAAGAGCTGCACCTGCCGGTCCAAGATGCAGACCGCCGATAAATACATAATCCAAGACAATATTTGCTGCACATGCAATGGCAATAAAGTACATCGGACTCTTGCTGTCACCCATACCACGGAAAATTGCACTGATAATATTATATGCTGTAATAAAAGGAATCCCGATAAAGCAGATGGTAAGATAGGATATTGTTCCCATTATTGCTTCCTGCGGTGTAGACATTACTGTTACAATTGGTTTTGTCAGCAAGAGCAGCACCGTCATCAGCACAAGGGCAACTCCCATAAATAGGATTACCGTGTTTCCAATTCCTTCTGCCACCCGTTTCTTATCTTTGCTTCCAATCGCCTGTCCGATGCTGACCGTTGTTCCCATGGCAAGTCCCACCAGCATAACTGTTATCATATGCATGACCTGTGAGCCAATGGATACCGCCGTAGTGCTGGCAACTCCTTCAAACTGCCCGATGATAAATAAATCTGCCATTCCATACAATGTCTGTAAAAAATAAGATAAAAGGTATGGCAGCGAAAATATAATTACATTTTTAAATACACTTCCTGTAGTAAGATTCCGTTCCATCATTTCATTCTGCTTCCTCTATGCCAGCGCTGCGCCCAGATGACGGGTCAGCAAATCCACCAGCCATGCATGGTCTTCTGCTGACAGCTCACTCTGTCTTACCAGAATCACCTGATTGGACAGATTTCTGATATAAATATAATTTTCATAGAATCCCCAGTCCTTATAGGCAGTCCACAGATTCACACCCTCCGCTATTTCTGATTTTATGCTGATGCTTTCTTCACTGAAAATATACTTGCGGTGACCACTTACCAGTGCCTTCTGTGCATTTGCGTAAAATCTCTTAAGTCGTGCTTTCTGCTGTACCTTTTTCCCGCCGCATGCAAAATATAGAAAAGCTGCCCAAAGAATCATAAAAAGTGAACCCATTTCTGCCCTGCCAAGCATAAAGCTTAACATTCCGGACGGCAGACAGATTATGCACATAATCACAGAAGTAATCGTTACCACTTTTCTTCTCTTCCGGTATACATCCGATTGCAAAGTTATTTCCAACAGCGCATCCTGCTCTTCTTTTCCGATTTCAATTTCATATTCTAACATCTCTGTTCCCCCATTTTCTTTTCATCTATTTTTTATTTATTTTCTTTCCATTCATTTCTCATTTACTGCTTTTCCCAGATGACGGGTCAGTAAATCAATCAGCCATGTCCTCTCTTCTGCCGACAATTTATCCTGTTTTACAAGAACATTTTCATTCGACAGATTCCTGATGCAGATGTAATTTCCATAGATTTCCCAATCCTTATAAAGTGTCCATGCAGTATTTCCTTCTGAAACTTCTGATTTTAAAAGAATTCCATCTTCACTGAAAGTATACTTCCGATAACCGGATTTTAGTTCTTTATCCATTGCTGTAACAGATTTCTTTAATACCGTCTTCTGCATCAGCTTGCTTCCTCCGCATATCATAAAAAGACTATATGCAGCCAGGAGTGAGCAAAGTACAACAAGCCTTGTATCACTATTTGTTACTCTCCATATTATAATCAAAATACAAGCTACAATCAGAATTGAAAATTTTATTGCTTCCGCTTTTCTTTTCTTTCGATACTCCTTCGAATTCAAAGTGATTTCAAGCAGCGCATCCTGCTCTTCTTTTCCGATTTCAATTTCACATTCTAACATCTCTGTTCCCCCATTTCTTTTTTCTAAAAACATTGTAATGAACACTGCTTATTCTGTCAAACACTATCGGTTGTTACCTTTGCTGTTCTGCTTTTGCACGAAACTCTGACTCCTTTTGAAATTCTGGGAGCACTGCTGATACTAATCGGTGCGATACCGACTTCTATAGAAAATGCCTCATAGACGCATAAAATGTCTATGAGGCATTATAACTTTACTCGGCAAATATCTGCTCAATTATTTTATCAAACTCTAATGTGTGATATCTTCTTTTTAATGAATCGAGATTGTAAAGTGCCTGACCATTTATCAGTCCATTACAAGTATCATTATCATCTCCTTTATTTTTTGCTACAGCTCCCGAAAATTCCAAATCATCTGTATCAGAAAGCCATAAGGATGTCAGAAATCCTTCACACTGAATTCCAGGCATTGTATATCCATACATTCTTTGTGGCATAGATAAACCGTGCTGCATTCCTAATGTTACAATTTTTCCCAATATAGCCAGTTTTTTATTCCCGCTATACTCTGCAATTCGCATTAAATCTGGTACGAATTCTACAAATTCATCGTCCACATAGCTACATCCCGGAATAACATCACACCCTGCCCAGCCAGTTGTTCCAAAATCATTCTTTCCAAGAAGTGTATTTTCATCAAACGGAATATCCCAAAGATAAGTCCATGATGCAAGAATCTGTGCTGCTGATTTTGCGCCATACAAATATCGTTCTTTTTTGGTAGTTTCATAAGCCAACAACAATGTCCGCATATTATACATTACTCCAACAGCATCTATCTTTACAGACTTTTTATGTGTTGTATCATTTAATCCTCCCAGATATAAAACATCTTCTACATAATGTTCCATAATAAAATCAGCAGCTTTACACAATGCACTTCTATATTTCTCATTACCGGTGTATTCATGTACTAATGCCAATACTTCTCCCGGAAAAATTGTTCCTGACCCCTGCTCTATCACATTACTTCCAAACCATTCTTCCGGATATGTCATTGGAGTACCTTCCATCGTATATGCCCGATACCAGGAGCCATCTGTATTCTGAATTTCAATCATTTTATCACAAAATGCAACCACTACATCCAGCCAGTCTTTATGTAATGTTCCATTTTCCTTTTCCTCAAGAAAACAGAGCATTAAATAATACATAGCCTCCGTCATAGTCCGGCAATAATTTCCTTTTGTTCCTTTTAATTTTTCTGCAATTCCCATCATTGCACCTACGACCTGATTGCCCAGAAATTTTTCTAATTCTTCTCTGTTTTCCGAATACTGAAATGGCATTAATACGCCAGTCCACCAATAAACAAATTCTTCTTTTTCTACACTGTACATCGCATTCGGCAAACCACTTTCTGCAATACAGTGTTCCACAAAAAATTGTATTGTTTTTAATGCCCTTTCCCTATATTCTTCCTTTCCTGTTTCTTCTGCAGCCCGAAGCATTTCATAGCAAACCATAGTCTGATTTCCGGAAAATCCATATTCCAGTACGTTTTGATTTCCATAATTTTCTCTCGGCGAGAAATGACACACATAACCACAAGGATGATTTTTCTTTTCCGGAAAATCTCTAAAACTATTGTGTAATAAGTCTCTTCTGTATGGTATTGTTTCTTCTAAACTAAATGGATGCCTGATATCATCATTAAGAATTCGTTCCATCTGAAATACGCTCGTCTTCCACGATGCTTCTGTCAGATTTTCAGCTTCTCCAAACTGCAGGATATATGAAACTTCCAATTCTTCTCCCTGTTTTATCTTTCGATATGCAGCCCACTCCGATCCATCTACATTTAAGCAAAATGAATTTCTCTCATAAAATGGATAATCACAACGTAACAAAAATTCTTCCATTCTATTTGCAGATGGTGCAATTCCCAGGGATCCAATATCTGTATTATGAACAAAATGCCTTTCTGCTATCTGTTTTCTGGTTATTGTAGTATCCACCTTTGGAATATCTGCCCGAATTAGTGAAATAAATTGCTTGTCATTTTTTGCAAATCCTGTCACTGACAAATTTGGATTTCTATCATCCTTATAATCCTGCTCGAAAGTTCCAAGATAATCATCCTGTCCATTCTGGTCTGTATCATTCTTATTATAAAAAGCTCCCGGTATTACAAATTGATAATCGTCAAAATTTTTTGCATGTTTTGATTTACAATGGAATTCCGTAGATATCCGGATAGCAGTCTCTTTTTCTGCTGAAATGCAGGCCACCTTTCTGCTCAATTTTATATTATTTGTATTTTGTTCCCACATATCAGTAATATGAAATCTATTTTCTTTATTTACTTCTACGTCTGCTTCTGCAATATAAATGTTTTTTTCATTTCTTATTACATCATACTTTGCTTTCTTGTTTCTTTCCTTTAAAATCTGAATCTGAACCGGCCACGGTACTTCTATTTTTATTCCGTCCCTTTCTATTAAAACTTCATTTTTTTCTAATCCCACCGGAAATTTAAGTTCCATCACATCATCCCTTCCTTTCCACTAATTCGATACAAATTTGATTTTTCCTACCTGCTATAAGCTTTTCTTCCAGTTCAGCCTGATGTAGCACAACAGAGGTACTATTTATCTGATTCTTCCATACTTCTCCATTTATGCTAAGTTCACCCAACTGATATTCTCCATAATCCAAATGTTTTCTGTTATAAAAGGAAACACATACTTCTTTTTCCGCAAATAATGTGTCTACTGTTAAAACTTCACCGGAATCATACTGCTCCTTTACTAGTTTTGGTTCAATTAATAAGTCTCCAAGTTGCCCACGTATGCCATATACCTGTGTCAGCATCAGAAAAATTGTCCAGCTTCCTGCACCAGTAACATAGGAATACATTCCCCTTCCTCTGCTACTGATATACTCCGGCACACCAGGATATATTTGTGCTATTTGTGTATTTGTAGAAAGTTCATAAATAGATTTTATAATCTGATAACCTTCCCTTGCATACCCTCTGCTATATAACGCATAAGCATACATAGTTGTCATATGACTAAACATGCCACCATTTTCTTTTTCTCCATAAATAAGTGCAAATCCTCTTCCAAAATTCCAGGTATTATCTCCCAATGGTAACGTCAGCCTGATTCCTCCGGTATTTTTATCTGGAAGATAATTATTTACAGCATGGATTGTTTTTTGAACCTGTTCATCCGTTGCCGCCCCTGACATAATAGAAAAGGTCTGGGCTGTCAATCCAAATCGCAATTTTCCATCTCCAAGAATTCCATCAACTGCATTTCCATCATTGTTATAATAACCATTAAAAAAGCCTTCTTTTGATGATAATTCAATCCATTCATTTTCTCGGACCTGCTGCAATAATTGTTTTCCTTTCCAGCGCAACATATCTTTTAATTCTAAAACCGGTATTTTTTTCTTTTTTCCGCTTATTCCAAATCTTATGTGTTCATAATATTTCTTTAATACTTCCACTTCTTTTTGGGGTTCCTTTTCCTTTAATCCCTCAAGCAGTATTTCCATTTCTTCAAATACAGAAATCGTTTTTCGGTCTTCTTTCTCTATTTGAATCTCAAGTAAATCTGCTATATCACATATATTTTTTCCATAAAAAGCCGTAAATGGTATTGTTTCCCCTTTATCCGGAGCCATATCCAACTGATCATTCCAATCTCCATCTTCAAGCTTTATATTCCCATGTTCTCCAATATTTAAGCTGCAAATTAAATTTTCTAAAAGTAAATGCTCTAATATTGTTCCGGTATAACATTCACCATCCTTTGTCTTTTGACTATTTCCATCTTCTTTTTTCCAATTTGTGTCAATCCTTTTCGCTCTTTCAATTTGTGCATCTTTCCAGTAAGACACTTCTTCATCTAAAATAGAAATATCTCCAGTTTGATTCATATATAACAACAGTGTAAATAATGGCCAGACACCATGATCCATCCAAACTCTGGATATTTTGTTTCTGTCTGCCTGAAAATTGCCCTCACCGTCCAAAATAATAGTTGCATTACTTCCATCCAGTCTGACACCTTTCATGTTATGAACAAAAACACTTCGAACCCGCATTGGATCTTGTAATAATAATGTCAGATAATCCTGCCACAAATCTCTCCACCCGCGACCACCTCTTCCATAATCATGATATGGAAGAAATGAACAACCATATATTTTTCTTAAAACAGGCTGTATACTTACCCACCTTAACCAGCCATCAAACTTATCTGAATTGCCCTGAAATTTTATCTTGTCAGCTTCTCCATTCCAATGCTCTTCATTTTGTTTCCACGCAGCTTCAACCTTTTCTTTACTGTTATACTTTTCAAACTCCTTGTTAAAATTTTCTTTTTCAGTAATTCCAGCGCAGATAATATATTCTTTTTTCTCGCCTGGTGCTAACCGTACCTTTGCAAAACGCATTGCGCCAATGCATTCCATACCATCTTTCCGATATGTCATATCATGTTCTGGTATACTACTTTCTACTACTGTTCCAGGCCAGTCCAATGTTCCTCCCTTTCCAATAAACTCCTCTACTGTAGGGAACATTTCTACTGCTGCCTGCCCGCTTTCATCTGATCCATATACAAAATAACTTGTATCATTCGGTTCATGACCTCTTTCATCATGGTGTATCGTTGGCTTTACAACAATCCCGTTTTCTTCCAATGTTATCCTCTGCATCAGTGATGTTGCATGTCTATGATCTCTTAAATTATCTGCCGATCGTCCAAAAATAGGAAATGCCGCTGTTGGCACAAATTCCAGAATCTCTGACCCGTAATTTTCCAGAATAACCCTGTTAATTTCTACTACATCCTCATTTGCCGGACAAAACGTTGTAAAAATACAGTTTAATTTCAATTCAGGGATTGTATAATACAAGCTGTGATATAGCAATCCGCACTCTATTTTATTCCATTTTTCTTCATCCTTAAAACAATGCTCTGCTCTCTGTCTTGCAGAATTTCCCACCACAGAAAATGCTCCCTGCTCTTTTGTATAAACCCAGAAATTTCTTCCAGAACGATTATTATGTAAGTCCTCTACTGAAACTGGCAGATACAAAAATTCATTTTGATTCTTTTTGGCATCTCCATTTAAGCAGGGTGTCACCGATGCTTTCATTCCAGCCTCATTGCATATAGGAAAATATAATTGATTTACTTCCCGGGCATTTTCACAAACAAACGTCCCTTTTTTGTCAATAAAATTCCACTTAAATCCGTGTTCCATTCTTTACTCCTTTTTCTTAACCCTTAACCGCTCCTGCCGTTAATCCTCCTACAATATATCTTTGGAAAATTAGTGCTAATACCATTGGTACAACTGTAGCAAGCAATCCTGCAGTCATCATCATTCCATAATCAATTCCATACTTTGTTCCAAACTCTGATACCGCAACCGTTAATGTCTTCGAAGTTTTTGATGTAGTAAAAATTAATGCATACAGAAATTCATCCCATGCCATAAGGAATGCAAGAACACCTACTGCAACATATCCCGGCAATGCTGTCGGCATAATAATTTTCCAAAACACCTGATTCCAACTACAACCATCTACCCGTCCTGCTTCTTCAAGTTCAAATGGAACCGATTTAAAATATCCGTTCAAGACCCAGATTACATAGGCAAGAACTGCATTTGTATTAATTAATATTAATGTTCCCAAATGATCCAGCAGCCCCATCCGGCTAATCATGATATAATACGGTATTACCAATGCAATTGGTGGTAGCAGCTGAAAAAACATTACTCCAAATAACATTGGTTTTTTCATTCGAAAGCGTAATCTTGCAAACGCATAGGATGCCACTGCACCTAATACAAGACTAATTACTGTTGTTGTACCCGCAACAATGCAACTGTTTTTTATTGCCATTCGGAATACTTCAACTTGTTTTGTTGGATTTTTATCCCACAATAACATTTTGTATCGTTCCCAGGTAATTGATGTAGGCAGTATTTTGTCACTACTTAACAATTCATTTTCTGATATGATACTGGATATAAACATCCAGATAATTGGCAATAGCGTCCAAAGAACCAATAATATCACTGCCAAATATAATAATATCCTTCCTATTCTTCTCTTTACCGTTCGATTCATATCTTAATCCTCCGTTTTTCCTGCTTTCAGGTAAAGAAAGCTCAATAACAATATAACAACTGCTATAATTACGCATATTGCCGAACCTTTACCATAATGTAAGTAATCAAAGATTTCATGATACGCATAAAAGCTTACTACCTGTGTACTGTCATTTGGTCCACCTGACGTCAACGAATATACAATATCAAAAACTCGAATCGTCTGAATTGTACGCAAAACAAGAACCACTATATACATTGGCTTTAATGCAGGAAAATACACTACTTTAAATCTCTGCCATGCATTTGCCCCGTCTATAATTGATGCCTCCTTTGCATCATTAGACACGGTCTGGAGTCCTGCAAGCAGCATAATGATAACAAGTGGAAGCATCTTCCATGTATCTGATAATATAATCATATTAATTGCAAGCTTACCACTTCCAAGCCAGACTATATTTTCATCTATCAAATGTAATTTTAATAATACTTTATTCAAAATTCCTGCGTTCGCATTAAAAATCCATTTCCACAAATTTGCATTTACAATCGTTGGCACTGCCCATGGAATCAGAATAATTCCACGCACAAAGCCTCTTCCCTTAAAATTTTGATTCAGCAATAATGCTGTAAGTGTTCCCAATATAATCTGAATTATCACTGATACAACTGAAAAATATAAAGTAATTTTTAAAGAATTCCAAAATGCATGGGTACTCATAACTTCTGCATAATTCTTTAATCCAACAAATTTCGTTACAAGACTACCTGGATTTACATCATTTAAGCTGAACCACAATGTAAACAAAACAGGAAATAATCCTAATCCCATGATAATCAGCATGGCAGGAGTAATCATTCCATAAGCAGTTCTTGCTTGTGATATACTTGATTTATTCTTCCTCTTCATATTCTTACCCTCATATTAAAAATGGCAGGCAGTTTACCTACCTGCCATTCTCTATTTAATTCACAAAACTTTCTGATACTTCTTCTGCCTGATTTAGTGCATCCTCTATTGAAGTTGAACCTGACAGTGCTGCCGAAAATAATGGTTGTACTGTATTAGACCACTCACTATAATCAGCAAGCTGAGGTCTTGGATGTGTTGTTGCAAACTGCGGATAAAACTTAGCCAGCTCTTCATGTTCAGCCACCAGATTCTCATCTTTATATAATGCATCAATTGTCGGCAGTACATTATAATTCTCATATGCATATTTCTGAATATCCTCACTAGTAAATAACTCAATATATTTATATGCATACTCCGGATATTTTGAGGTAGATAATACTCCGAAGCCACCGCCACCAGTTACTGAAGCACTTTCTGCTTTATCAGTTCCAGGCATTAAGCATACATCTACATTTCCTGCAACAGTAGAATTTTCTGGATTATTTGCATATCCATACACATAAGCCCAATTCATAACAAATGCTGTATCTCCTGCCATGAATGGATCCAGGCAATCTCTGTCCGTGTAGGTAATTGATGCTGGATCTGCCCATCCATCCTGCATAGAATCATACATAAACTGTACTGCATTATTTGCACTTTCACTGTTGATGTCAAATGAGCCATCTTCTTTCTGCCATGTTCCGCCAAAACTGTAAATCATGGTTGTCAAATCACAAATCAAACCTTCTGCCTGGGATGCCCCCCACGCAATACCATACTTGCAAATGCCTTTATCCATCATATCCTGAGACATTTCTTTTAATTCATCCCATGTTTTTGGTGGCTCCTCATATCCAGCATCCGCTAACATCTGCTTATTATAAAACATCCATTTTCCACCATTTGCAAACGGAATTGCTTCTGTTTTTCCATTATAAATCATCTGATTTAACGAACTCTCAATCAAACTGTTTTTTACATCTTCATCCATATATTCACTTAAGTCTATGGTTACTCCCTTACTTTCAAATTCTGCAACCCATGGAATATCTACATAGCAAACATCCGCATCGCCTCCACCGGTCCATGTTGTAGTAATTTTTTCGTGTGTACTATCATAGGACTGACAAATCAGATTCACTTTTACACCATACATTTCTTCGTACTTCTTTCCAGCATACTCATAAAGTCCTTCTTCGTCGGTTGAACAAATAACGCTAATGCTTTCCGGTTTATCTCCGGCTTCTGTTCCTGCTACTTTGTTATTTTCTGTTTCAGAGTTACCACAAGCTGTAATTGATACTGCCATTGTCATACACAACAGTACTGCAACTAATCTCTTCATTCTTTTTCCTCCTTTTATACTAATACTTTTTTGTTCTTCTCCCCTGGCGCCTTTTACTTTATTCTCCTTGCTTTTGTAGTTTAAATATAACGATTTTATATTCATGATTCAATTTCATTCTTGCTTTATTTTTGCACTATTTTGCGCGAGACATTTTTAATTAAAAAAAGACGAAATATACTAATCACATTTTGTATATTTCGTCTCCTTTATATACTACTATATTTTAAATTCTGGAATGATGATAACCCTCACAGTTGTTTATTTCTTCATTTCCACTTATTTTACGGTATCTGCTTGGTCCCATAGAATATACTTCCTTAAACTTCCGGTTAAAATAGCTCAATCCTGAGAAACCAGATTCATATGCCACTTCACTGATGGGGAGTTTTGTGGAAAGCAATAATTTTTCTGCAGATTTTAATCGGATATGATTTAAATACTCTACAAATGTATAATCTGTTGCCTGTTTAAACACTCTGCAAAATGTATACATACTCATGCAACACAATTCTGCTACATTTTGTAACTCTATATGATTTTGATAATTTTCTTCTATGTAAGACAACGCAGGTCTGATTTTTTCCAAGGCTATCATAACTTCTGTCGCAGGTCTTCTGGCACAAATATAATCATTTCGCATAAAGTATACCATTAGTTCCATAATATACGCAGGTATCCGAATCTCATATCCCAAAATCTTCTTTTTATATTCTCCCTCTATTTTCCACATAATGGATTCTACTTTTTTACTTCTCAAATTAAAATGTCCAACTTTTCGAAACGGATCTAATAATATACTTGGAATGTGTTGATATTCCTTTGCCACAGAAAAATAGGGTAAAACAGGTTCCATTTGAAACTGTAACAACAATATTTTATGTCGCTTTGTAATTTTTTCCGTTTCATGTGGTTCTTCCCCAGAAATGACCGTGATGTCGCCTGGTCTTGAAATAATCTTCTCCCCACCAAATCTTACATATGCTTCACCCTCTAACTGGCACAAAATTTCCCATGAATGATGCCAGTGCATCGCACACCCCGTTAAAGTATAAATTCCTGCTGAGAACGGTAATTTTGCCTCTTCAATATAAAAAAGCTCCGAAGAGTGAAACTTATTTGCAGTTGATATGGGTTCTTTGATTTTTATAATTTCTTTCCTGTCTTCCATTTTTCTCCTGTTAATCTCTCCCATCCAAGCTATAATTTTTTTGTCAAATCCACCAATTTTTCTACTCTGTAATCTGCCTGCTGCTCTAACTCTCTTAATTTTTCATTGGTTATGGCATCTTCCGGATGATACCAACAGGTTTTAAGTCCTGCAGCATGCCCTCCTGCAATATCTGCTGTCAGGGAATCACCTATCATCAGGCATTCTTCCGGTTCAATTCCAGGCAATTCTTCCATACATTTTTCAAAAAAGCGAAGGCTCGGTTTCTCTACGCCAACCTTTTCCGAAACAAAGCAATGTGTAAAATATTTACGCATGCCGCCTCGTTCCAGACGGTTTAGCTGCTGCTCATACGGTCCGTTGCTTGCTGCACAGAATATGTATTTTCCTGCTAAAGCTTCCAATGTTTCCAATGCACCGCTCACCGGCACTGCACTATTATGAAGATAGCTTCGGAACACATGCTCCATTGCCACACCATCGGCTTTTAATCCCAGCCGTTTTAATATAATCTGCCAGCGGACATAGGGAAGGTCTTCCCTTGATAATTCACCCTTTTCGATTTTGTCCCAGATAATATGATTTTCTTCCTGAAAAACATTAAACATTTCCGGTTTAAACTCCAGCCCCAAATCTGCAAATGCCTGTTTCATGGAATCTTCTGCTCCCGCATCAAAATCAAGCAGTGTATTATCAATATCCCAAAAAAGGACTTTTATATTCTGGATTTTATTCATCCTTTATTTCCTCATCATCCCAAGATTTTATGCTATGCAAAATGCAATACATCTATCAACAGCAGCCAGACTAATCCATAATAGGTTACTACTGCTACCAGGTCATTAATTGTGGTAATCAATGGACCGGATGCCACTGCCGGATCAATCTTAATCTTATGAAAAAGCATTGGAATCAAGGTTCCCACAAGGCTTGATATTACCATTGCTATCATCAGTGCAAGGCCCACGCATCCTGAAATAATAAATGCATGACTCACCGGATTATTCTTTAACAACCAGACATATAATCCGATAAAGGAAAATGCCAGTATCCCCAGAAAAAGCCCGTTCATAAACCCAACACGCATTTCTTTTCCTACCAGATGACGCTTCTGTTTTGATGTAAGATTTTCATCTACCAGTACACGAATGGTTACAGCCAGCGACTGTGTTCCGACATTTCCTGCCATGTCAAGTATCAGCGACTGGAAACACATGACAATTGGAATTACGGCTACAACGGTCTCAAAAATCCCCACTACAGAAGATACGCCCATGCCAAGTACCAGTAAGATAATCAGCCATGGCAGACGTTTCTTCATACTCTCTACCAGCGTTTCCTGTAAATCTTCTTCGGCGGTCAGACCTGCTAACTTTGCGTAGTCATCACCCATCTCATCATCCACAACTTCTACGATATCCTGAGATGTGATAACACCTAAGATTTCATCATTTTCATCCAGTACCGGAATGGAGTCCTCTGCATAGTCCTTCATTCGCTCGATACATTCACTGATCTGTTCATGATCCCGCAAATACGGATAGGATGTACTGATGATATCTTCCAGTGCATTATTTTCACGGGCAATGATTAAGTCCTTTAAATCGATGGCTCCATAGAATTTGCCTGCTTCATCGGTAACATAAACTGTCAAAATGTTATCATTTTCTCCCGCCTGACGAATCAGCTCCCGCATAGCCTGCCGGATGGTAAGATCATTCTTAATCACAATGAAGTTCGTGGTCATCTTGCTACCAATTTCGTCATCCTCATAGGACTGAATCATCTTAATGTCATGACTGGATTCTTCATCCAGCAACTCTACCAGCTGTGCCTGCTTGGAATCATCCAGTTCGTCTAAGACATCTACCGCATCATCGGAGTCCATGTAGGAAATAACCCGTGCCGCTTTATCCAGATCCAATTCATTCAGATATAAATCCGGGTCATCAATATAAGTAAAGATTTCCGCAACCTGTTCCGCTCCCAGGATTGGGTATAATCTCTTTCGTTCTTCTTCATCCAGACGCACAAATGCATCCGCAATATCATTTTCATGATAATCGGATAATTTATCCCGCAGTTCCTCATTGCTCTTCGTACTACGGATTATCTCTATTAACTCTTCTACATAATTCTGCTCTTTTAATTTCTCGTCCACTGCTTCTGCCTCCTTATATCATTTCCCTGCGGCAGCAGTCCCGATGATACCCGCGCAATTACAGGAAACACATATCGCATTTCCAGCGTAAAAAGAGCAATTGTCCTGTATGGATTCTTACCTGAAATCCATGGCCAATTGCGCCAAAATCATCTTCTGTCTGCCACCGCAGATACTACTTCGCCCAGTACTATCGCAACTGTCCATGCATTTCACCTCCTGATTCATTCTCTTTTTCCATTCTAATCCTCGGAATGAATCAAGTCAAGATTTGCTTTGTCTGATATTTGTATAATCTTTATAAAATATATATTTTTTATTCTATTTCTTCCATAAATATTCCAGGCAATTGTGAATGAGGGATTGAGAAGAGTTGCCACAATAATATTACGTTGATTCGCAGTGGATTTTCTTTCGCTACGAAATACCACAGTTCTAAAATGCGGGGTTTTCTTTTTGTTATAAAAACAGTCTTTCCAATGTTTGTCAGAATCGCTGTACGGTTCGTCGAAGTACAGATGCCTGATAAGGGCTGTTAGGGGCACTGGGAATTTCGTCTGGCAACGGGCAACGCTGGTACAGGGATGTACCAGCGAGGTGCAATTGAACATGGATGTGAATTTGTGCCGGTTGCCAGATGAAATTATAATTATATCGAAATTCCCAGTGCCCCTTGCAGGCTTTATGTGGCATCTGCTCTCGACGGACAGTGCAGCGATTCTGACAAAGCAAGCGGAAAGACAGTTTACAAGCAAGAAAACCCCGCATTCTAAAAACTGTTGGCATTTCATATCGGATAAAGATAATCCTCTGTGAATCAACGTAATATTTTCCGTGCAAAATCTATCTCTCTTTCGCAATTGCCTGCTATATTTATCGAATATTTGTATAGTCTAAGAAAAAGCACATACAGCTTGCCCGCTCACTTCCTTCATTCCGGTAAATGTGCGGCTGGTCTGTTTCAAATTTGTAGACCTGGCTCTTTTCCACCTTCTGGCTGTGGTCATGGCATTCTATGGTCAGCGCGCCGTCGATTACCGTAATATATTCTCTCGTCCGCTCGCCGTGGCTTCCACTGGTGTATACACCGCCCGGCTCTACATCAATCCGGTAGATTTCTACGGACTGGGAGTCCTCAAATGGAAAGCAGGTAAAGACCTTATACTGTCCCTCCAGTTCCTTGGTTGGAATCATTTCTTCCGGCTTCACCAGACAGAAATCCACACGGGGAGCTTCAATTAAAGTCTGAAATTCAATCCGCAGTCCGCTTGTAATCTTTCCAAGTACACCCAATGATGGATTTGCCGTTCCCTTTTCAATCTGTGCCAGCATACTCTTACTTACACCGGTCTGCTCTGCCACCTGATCAAGACTCATTCCCTTGGACTGACGCAGTCTCTTTAAATTTTCCGATACATTGTGTGACAGGTAATCCATACATTTTCCTCTCTTTCCATTTGAAACTTCCACTTCAAATTTTTTACATCAAACTTTTCGCATCAAATTTTTATGATATTAACCGATGTTTTTGATAAAGATATCTGTTTTACAGTGCCTTGCGGTATAACATTTCTATATCACACTGACGGGATGACCGTGGGTTCACTGCAATATTGCCGCTCTTCATGGCATCTGCTGCCATTGCTTCTATTTTCTCTTCGATGGTCTCCCGGCTGATGCTTCCTGTTTTGCCTGCCTGATTGATGGCTTCCGTAAGATTTGCCGAAATTCCGATGGCTTTGCATAAGGAACGGATGGCATCCACTAACATCATCGGTTCAAATTCATCTTCATAGGCCGGAATTTCACTGATGTAGTTATAAATTTTATAATACCTTCCATGGTCAGCTAAGGCATTATACTCCGCTACTACCGGAAGCAATACTGCATTGGCAACTCCGTGTGGCACATCAAAAAATGCACTGACCGGATGGCTCATGGCATGTACATTTCCAAGTCTTGCAAAAGAAAATGCAATTCCAGCAAACAGTGAGCCTACCATCATTGCCTCTGCCGCCTCCACATCGGTGCGGTTTGCCACAAATCTCCGGATATTTTCTCCGATGAGCTCCATTGCTTTTTCTGCCATGGCATCGGAAAACGGAGAAGCCGCAGTTGAAATATACGCCTCTTCTGCATGGATAAATGCATCAATTCCGCAGGCTGCCGCCACACTGGCTGGTGCCGTTGTAATCAGGTCTGCGTCCAGAATAGCATATGCCGGCAGCAGTTCATAAGAAAATACCGTCAGTTTATAGTCTCTGCTGTGGTCGGTAATTACAGAAAATGCTGTTACCTCAGAACCGGTTCCTGCTGTAGTCGGTAGTGCCACCAATGGAATAATTTTGCCCGGCACTTTATGTGCCCCTTCATATTCGGTAATGCTTCCACCGTATTTTGCTACTACACCGACTGCTTTTGCTACATCCATCGGAGAACCGCCGCCAAAAGCTACGATAAAGTCTGCCCCGGAAGCCTGAAATGCTTCTGTCGCTGCTTCCACGGTTGTAACGGAAGGATTTCCTTCGATATCCGTAAAGTCATCCACCAAAATTCCTTCGGCTCTTAAAGATTCTGCAGCTTTCTCCACCAGTCCCATCTTCTTAAGATGCGGTCCGGATATGATAAACGCATGCTTTCCACCCATTTTTTTTGCAACTTCCGGAAGTTTTGCCATAGAGCCTCTTCCTACAATAATATTCTGTGGTACTGAAAAATTAAATTCGTTCATAGCTTTTCCTCTCATTTTCTGTCGGTATTTTCAGAACTTACTACTCGACTTTTCTATATTCTGCTTTCTTCACTCTATACATTCCATTATCCTGCCAGCCGTGCCAATACACGGTCGATTGCCACATCGATTACCTGATCCAGCTCCACATCATCTGCCTCCGGCATCAATGTTGCTGCATCTTCATCTGAAATAAGCTGTACCAGACTGCCAAAGGACTCTTTGTATTTCTTTTTACAGATTACAAAGAATACAACTCCAAGCAAGCTCCAGGCTCCAACCATCAACCACTCCGGAAGAATCAGGCTGCCGCCGGTTCCCGGAATGCAATACATGCATACCATAAATCCTGACATTAAAACTGCCATTACACCCACAAATTTATAACCAGGCACTTTATACGGACGAGGCATATCCGGTTCTTTCTTTCTTAAAATCAGAAATGAAATGGATACCATACAATAGGCAAGACAACATCCAAAGTTACCTGCATCACAAATCCATACCATCATGACACGTCCCGCAAACGGTGCTAACATCGTAAGAATTCCCATCAGGATTAATGCATTTAACGGGGTCTTATGCTTTGGATGAAGTTTTGCAAAAGTTCTTGGAATCATATAGGATTCTGCCATGGAATATAAAGCACGGGAACCACCAATCATAAAGGAGTTCCAGGAAGTAATGATTCCGCACATTCCACCAACAATAATTACTTTTGCCATGACCGATGTTTTAAATGCTACTGCCATGGCATCTGCGGTTACAAGACCGGTTCCTGTCTGTGATGCTGCAATGGCATCCGGCTTTAATACCAGACCTACTGCAATGATAACCAGCGAGTAAAACAGCACTGCCAGTACAACAGATAATATCAGCATTTTTCCAATTTTCTTCGGTGGAACATTGATTTCCTCTGCCGCCTGCGGGATAACATCAAATCCGATAAAATAAAATGGAGATAACACCGCAACACTAAGCACTGCCTTGATTCCACCTCCGGTTGATGTGCCGGCAAACATCTGTCCGTTAAGATTATCCACACTTCCATTGATGACGGATGCAACAATCAACAAAATCCCTGCTCCACCAATGATAATAGTAAGAATGGTCTGTAAAATAGCTGCTGTTTTGGCTCCAAAAATGTTTATTATCATAATTAAAAATGCAACGATAATTGCTACAATCAGCCAGGAAGCATAGATATCAAATCCAGCTACCGTATAAAGATATCCCTTTAAAAATCCCGGCCAGAGATAGGTCAGAATCGTTGGGAATGCACATGCTTCAAAGCAGGTAACTCCGACATATCCCAGAACGATTGCCCATGTACAGATAAAAGAACCATTCGAGCCCATTGCCCGGTAACTGAACACATGCTCACCACCACACTGTGGCATGGCTGCCGTAAGTTCTGCATAAGTCAATCCCACAAAGAATATCATGATTCCACCAAGAACAAATCCGATAGCTGCTCCAAGAACTCCGCCTTTCTGAATCCAGCCACCGGAGGATACGACCCAGCCCCATCCAATCATGGCACCAAATGCAATGACAAGAATATCCCAGGCATTAAATACTTTATTGAATTCTGTTTTCTTCTGTTCCATATTTACTACCTCCTATTCCTGAAATACTTTTCCGGCTACTTCTTCAATCAACTGTGCAGTTCCATCCACACCCAGCAAATCGCTGTTAATCAGCATATCCCTGTTATGTCTGTCTCCACGATTGCTTCCGGTCAGTGCCATATGTCTTTTGTGATAACGTTTATCTTTTTCCACAATCAGCAATTTTGCATCATCTGCCGAAAGATTGTGGCTTTCCATTACATTCTTTATCCGGATTTCATCCGGTGCATAAATGAAAATGCGTAATATTGGTTTCTGTTCTTTTAAAATATAATCAGCAGAACGTCCTATAATCACACAGGACTCTCTTGCTGCGAGTTTTCGAATAATTGTTTTCTGGACGTGAATTGCACGTTCTGTCAAATCAGCATATTTGGAGAAAGAACCCCTGACATCACCTTCTGCTCCTTTACCGGCAATGGTCACTCCTTCTTCTACCTTTTCCATTATATCTTTGGGAATTCCTACTTCTTTGATAATCTCATCTACCGTTTCACGGTCATAAAACTTGATGCCCAAATCCTGTGCAACCTTTTTCCCAATCTGATTTCCTTTTGCGCCATATTCGCATCCTATTGTAATAACAAGATGTTCCATTTTGCTTCCCTTCCTTAATGTATATACATGCGTTTTTTCTCATCCATACGAACCTGCCACTGGCAGCTTCGTATGGATACCTGACAACTATCTGCATAAAAAAGACGAGGGCGCACTTATTTTCTGTGACATCCTCGTCTTTTCTATTTCTTATTTTTATCTTTCTGTTATTCTTCCGGTGCCCGGTTTGAAGGACACGGATTCCTAAAATTCTTATTTTTCCAGTGATTTTACCGTTTCTTCAATGATTGCATATGCCGTGTCGCATTCTTCTGCGGATACGATAAGTGGCGGCACCATACGAATGACATGTGCACCGATAGCTGTAATCAGAAGCTTTCTGTCTAAGCAGCCATGTTTTACATCTACACCGGAAATGGTATCATCAAATTCTACACCAACTAATAAGCCCTGATGTCTTACTTCTTTGACATGTGGTAATTTTTCTAATTTTGCTGAGAAATAGTCTCCCATTTTCTTTGCATTTCCGGCTAAGTCATTGTCTAAGAGCTCTCCTACCTCAGCTAAAGCTGCTGCACAGCTGATTGGATGTCCACCAAAGGTTGTTCCATGGGAACCAGGAGTAAATGCTTTGGCAACCTCTTCTGTTGCACAGATTGCACCGATTGGCATTCCGCCGCCAAGACCTTTTGCCA